>OLOR01000077.1_pt1 | contig 105933 bp, 80 predicted proteins | sample 1672521 | NCBI WGS metagenome assembly OLOR01 (sample SAMEA3136695, study PRJEB25190) | human gut metagenome | biome: human gut; feature: human-associated habitat; material: faeces | place: Austria | collected 2013
CAAATGAGGCAGACGTACCTGTCCAATCTGTCTCACGTCACGAAACAAGACAAAACTGTCCCGGCGCGTTTTGTCTTGTCGCTGGTCGTCGCGTGCATGCTCTGGCTTGTCGTATGCATGTGCGTCGTGCCCGTGAGCGCTCATGCTTCCAAGAGCCACGAGTGCACGAGCGATACCATCAATGCGACAGTCGCCACCGACGGCTCCCTGCGCGTCATCGACGCACGCACGTACTCGTTCGAGGGCCGCTACACGCTTACCGCCGCCGTGCTCGACCCGCCACCCGGTGGCGCGGCCATCGTCAACGGCGTCTCTGTCATCGATGAGAACGGCGTCACCACGCAGCTTGTCGAAGTACCCTTCCAAGGCTCCTGGCGCACGGCGGGTGGTCCTGCGAGCGGGCACTATTCCGTCGACGTGGCCGAGAACACGGTCTATGCGTTCTCGACGACCGAAGACGCGAAGAAGACCTTCGTCTTCGACTTCACCTACACGAACGCCGTGATGCAATACGATGACGTGAGCGTCCTGTACTGGCAGTTCGTCGGCCCCAATTGGGATGTCGATACCGAGGATGTGAACGCCTACGTGCACCTTCCCGTGCCGCCCGGCCAGAGCGTCATCGGCGGCGAGAACGTCTACGCCTTCGGGCATGGCAACCTCAATGGCTCGGTAAGCTTCGACGCGGATGGCGTCGTGGACTTCGCCGTGCCGCGCGTGAGGGAGGGCAGTTTCGCCGAGATGCGCGTCGCCTTCCCGGCGAGCTGGACGCCCAACGTGGCGGCTAGCCAGAAAGAGCCGGGGAATGGCTTGCCGCAGGTGCTCGAGGAGGAGCAGGCCTGGGAGCGCCAGGCGCAGGCGCAGCGCCTCATCGACGTGCTCATGCTCGTCATCCCGCTTCTCGTCTCGGTGGCGTGCCTCATCGTCGCCATCATCCTGTTCCTGCGCTACGGACGCGAGCACAAGCCCAGCTTCGATGGCGAGTACTGGCGCGACGTGCCCGAGAAGGGAACGAACCCCGCCGTCATCGCCAGGCTCGTCCGCTGGAACAAGCCCGATGCGAACGACCTCACCGCCGTGCTCATGCACCTCTCCAACCTGGGCGTGGTGAGCATCTCGCGCGAGAGCACCATCGAGGAACGCAAGATCCTGGGCGACAGGGAGCGCACGGTTTATCGTCTGGGCATCAATCCCGAGAAGCGCGCGACGCTCGAACTCGACTCCATCGACGCCAAGGCGCTCGATCTCGTCTTCGACAAGATCGGCGTGCAGTACGGCAGCGTCACGCTCGATGACATCGAGGCATACGCCAAGGACCATGCGCAGAGCTACGTGAACTCCATGGAGCTTTGGCAGGGGACCATCGGCGCGGAAGTTGACAGGCGCGGGTTCTTCGAGAAGGCGGGGGAGAGTTGCAAGCGCGCGTTCCAGATCGCCGCGGCCGCGCTGATCGTCATCGGTGCCGGCATGGGTATCGTCGCGGAAAACTTCATGCCGCTCATCGGCCTGGTGCCCGGTGCGCTCATCCTGCTCGTCTTCGCGCATTTCATGCCGCGTCGCTCGTTGGAAGCAGTCGAGATCCAGGCACGCTGCGATGCGCTCAAGCGTTGGTTCAAGGACTTCACGGCGCTTGACGAGGCGGTGCCCACGGACGCGAAGGTGTGGGGCGAGCTGCTCGTGTACGCCTACATATTCGGCGTAGCCGACCAGGTTGTGGGCGACCTCAACCGCGTAGCGCCTGACATCTGGAACGACGACGTGTTCGTCGGCAGCATGCTGTGGTACTACAACCCGTACATGGCCATGCACGCTGGTGCGGCTAGCGCTGGCTTCTTCGGCGACGCGTTCGAGAACACGATGAACTCGGCGCAGAGCGTCATCTCGGCGGCCAAGGGTGGAGGCGGTAACGGGAGTTTCGGCGGCGGAGGCGGCTTCTCCATGGGTGGAGGCGGTGGCTTCGGCGGCATGGGCGGCGGCTTCTCGCGCTAGGCTTTTGGCTCCGCGTCGTCGACCTTGCTGTGCGCACCGCGGACGATGGGCTCCACGGGGACATCGTCAGCTTCCTGCTCCTCGGCCTGCGCCTCGCCCGGGTGTTCGGTCTGCCACTTGATGGTGGCGCGGCTGCGCTCCTCGAGCTCGACTTCGAGCAGCTCGGCCTTGAAGGCGAAGTTGCACCAGAACGCGCCGGTGAGGTAGATGAGAATCGCACCGTCGAAGAGGAGCACGCGCGCGAAGTCGTTTGTGCCCACCTGGTAGGTGTTGATGGCGATGATGATGAGCGCCGCGAGTCCGATCATGCGCGCGATGCGCTGGTAGCGAATCGATTCCCACCTGTAGTCCGCTTCGGCCTGCATCTGCGCCTCGCCGTCGGTCTCGGGGTCTCCCGTCAGGCGCTGGGCGAGCAGCTTGCGAAAGCCGGGGAGCTCGGCGCGCTCGGCGCGGAGCTGGAGGACGCGTATGCCGCTCACGACGTACGCCAGCACGAGCACGATGACGAGGCCGTCGGCGTGCTTGAAGGAAATCGAGGTGTCGACGCGCATGAAGTAGGCGGCGGCTCCGACCAGGACTCCCATGAGCAACAGGCACATGAGCGCGAGGGCGACGGTGCCCATGCTCTTCGCCTTGGGTATGCCCCAGGTCTGGCGCAGGCCGGGAACGGACTTGATATAGCTCTTGACCTGCTCGTCGGTGGGTGTGTTCATGTCGTACCTCGTTGCTTTGTCGGAAGGCGAAAGCCCGTGTTTTTGCGCTGTCTCAAAGTATCGCACACTTCGCCGATGCGCACAGGAGAGATAGCGATGGCTTTGGCGGTGCGGAGCGACAGCTCGCGCGGACTCGCTTCCGTACGCGTCATGGCGTTTCGTTACGCCATATGCGCCGGTGGGCGGGGGAGATGGCGTGGAGAATTCGTGGTCACGCCCTCTTGCGGTATCATGACACAGTTTATGTCACAGACTTGATGCGAATTCGAAGCATGCGCGCGTGCGCTGCGGTGTGTAAACGCGTTTGACCATAGGGGGAGCATGAACCGCTCTAATGATGATTATCGCTATAGCGATGACGTTCGTCACGGACATGGCGAGTATTCCGCCAACAGGAACCGTCCGGTGAGCACGTCGCGCGTTTCGCAGGCGGATTTGGCGGCGTACAGCAGCGCGAACTACATAGGCGGTGGCAAGCGCTCGGGTGGGCGATCCCGTGGCAGAAAGAGGCTCTACATCATCATCGGCGTTGTCGCCGTCCTGCTCATCGCCCTCGTGGCAGCTGCCTTTGCCGCCGTCGGATCTGCCAAGGAGATGAAGTCGCAGGCGACGCAAGTCCTCCAGGACGTGAAGAGCATCCAGACCGCCATCGGCGAGAACGACTACGCAGCCGCTGCGCAATCAGCACAGCATGCGAGCGAGCTGACCGGAAGCATAGCTGGCGAGCTTTCGTCGCCCTTGTGGATGGTCGCCTCGATCATTCCCGTGTACGGTCAGGACATCAGCGGCATGCGTGACCTCATGACGGCGCTCGACGATGCCTTCGACGAGGGGCTCGTGCCGCTCACCAAGACGCTCGAGGCAAATCCGCCCGATAGCCTCATCTCCGCTGACAGACGCATCAATGTCGCCGCCGTGACCCAATTGCTCGACGCGGTGCAGGACGCCGCGCCGTCGATGCAGAAGTGCGCCGACGTGGCCGAGTCGCTCCCCGAGATGCACGTAGTGCAGCTCAAGTCCGTGGTGGACCCGGCAAAGGAGAAGCTCGTGACCATCAACGCGACGTTCCAGAAGGCGGCGGCGCTGGCACCGGTGGCGGGCCCCGTGTTGGGCGCCAACGGCAACCGCACATATCTGATCGTGGCGCAGAACTCCGCCGAGCTCAGGTCATCGGGTGGCTTTCCCGGCTCGATGGGAACGCTCGAGATTCGCGACGGCGAGATCATTCTCAACGACTTCGCGAAAGTCTATGATGTGCTCACCGACACGAACCCGTCATCCGTGAGCATCACAGACGAGGAGTATGCGCTCTTTGGCGTTGCCAGCATGGACTGTCCGCGCGATGCAGGCATCGACCCCGACTTCACGCGTGTCGCGTCGATATGGGCCGCCTCCTACGAGGAACGCAATGTCGCGCACCTTGACGGCGTCATCTCGATCACGCCGAGCGTCGTGCAGGACATCCTAGCGATCGTGGGTCCCGTGACGCTGTCTGATGGCACGGAGCTCACCGGGTCGAATGCGACGAAGGTGCTCCAGAGCGACATCTACTGGAAGTACCTCGCGGAGGGTGCCGATCCCGACGGCACCGGTGGAGCGGTTACGGACGCGCTCTTCGCCCAGGCCGCGCACGAGACCTTCAACAAGCTGTTCTCGAACCTCAATGCCGACACCCTGATCAAGTTCGCCTCCTGCATGGCAAAGGACATGGAAGATAGGACGGTCATGTTCTGGCTCACCGATGAAGGCGAGCAGGCCATCCTCGCGTCCCTCGATTGCTCCGGGGCACTTAACGACGATCCGATGCGGCCCGAGCTAGGCGTCTTCTTCTCGTTGTGGGTTGGTTCGAAGATGGGTTGGTATGTTGATATAGACAACCAGGTGCTGGAGTCCAAGAAGAACGCTGACGGATCGTATACCTACAAGATGCAGACGACGTTCACAGACACCGTCTCTTCCGAGGAAATTGCCTCTGGAGGCGAATACATTATCGGTGATATCTACGATTACGAGTACGGGATCCTGTATCCCTGCCTGTATATTTATGCACCTGCTGGTGGCAACATAAATAACCTGGAATCGAACAGCAGCGTCGCATTTGAAGAAGCGCGGCATGATGGATTGCAGGCGTTCAAGGCATGGAGAACCGTTTTGCGTCCTGACCAGCCCATCGTATGCACGTACACGGTCACAACGGCGCCAAGCGCCGAGCAAGAGATGAAGATTGTCTGCACACCCACGTTGACCGAGTACCGTGCGGGATAGCGGGGGGTTGTCGCTGGCAAATGGGAGTACCCGGGTATTTGGGGTGCATGTGACGATCTGCCGTACCATACTGCAGGCTTCTGTTATACGATTGACCGGTTGTTGATATCGAGGGGAGGGTTCGTGGCTCGAGGTTCGAAGAAAGCGGGATTGGGCAAGGCCCTGAAGACCGCCGCCGTGCTCTTTGCGGGTGCATCGGTGGCCGTAGCCGCTGCCGGGCAGGCCGTTGCCTGGAAGCGCGACAAGGAGAGCAAGCCGAGTCTCGACAGCATCATCGATGTCACGAGCGGTCAGGCCCAAGAAGTGCTTGACGAGGCCACGCGCGGCACGGGCATCGTCTTGAATCCCGAGCAAAAGCAACCCATCCCCGGTGTCGACGATACCTATCGCTATCACGTGGTGAAGCGCGGCTTCGACGTCGTGTTCTCCGCATGCGCTTCGGTTGCATGCGCGATTCCAACGCTCCTCGTGTGCGGGCTCATTTGGCTCGACGAGCCAGGTAAGCCCATCTATAAGCAGCGCCGTGTTGGGCGTTACGGTGCGCCCATCGACATCTACAAGCTGCGCACGATGGTGGTGGGGGCGGATCAGGTCGAGAAGCACCTCACCCCCGAGCAAATCAAGCAGTGGGAGACCGAACACAAGGTTGACAACGATCCACGTGTTACCAAGATTGGCAAGTTTCTGCGCAAGACTTCTCTCGATGAGATTCCGCAGTTCTGGAACGTACTAAAGGGCGAGATGAGTGTCATCGGTCCGCGCCCCATCGAACCCGACGAGCTCGTGGCTTACGATGATTCGGTCGTGGAATTCCTGTCCATGACGCCGGGCATCACCGGCTGGTGGCAAACCGTCTCGCGCAATGATGCGAAGTATGAGGACGGCGAGCGACAGTCGCTCGAGCTGTTCTACGTGCGCAACCGTAGCCTCAGAATCGACATCAAGGTGTTCTTTGAGACGTTCCGGGCGATGTTCGGCAAGCACGCGAGCGGGAAGTGAAAAGAGCAAAACACGCTTTATAACGATAGGGAAATGAATTGAAGATACTGGTCGTATGTCAAAGATATTGGCCGGAACAATTTCAAATTACATCTATTTGCGAAGATCTTGTAAGTCGGGGTCACGATGTAACTGTGTTATGCGGATTGCCGAATGTTGGCATGCCGGAAGGCGAACAGGGAATCGTTCCGAAAGAATACCGTAATGGGAAAAGCCGTTACCAAATTCATAATGGGGTTCGCATAGTCCGCTCGTTTGAAATTGGTCGTCGATCTGGACCTTTTTGGCGTATGCTAAATTATCTATCATTCTGGAAGTCTGCTTCGCGGAAAGTGCTCGAGTTCGAGGACGCTTTCGATATCACTTTTGCGTATCAGCTTTCTCCCGCGACGATGTGCATCCCGGCCCAGGTTCTAAAGAGGAAGAAAGATGTTCCATACCTTCTTTACTGCTGCGATGCTTGGCCAGAGTGGATACGTGCGGTGTTAGGGGATAAATTTACCTTTTTGGCAAATTATTTTGGAAAAGCGTGCAAGTCGATGTACTGTGACGCTGACAAGCTGGTTGTACAAACTCCAAGTTATCTTGACTATTATTCAGATTACTACGGGATAGACAAATCGAGGCTTTCATACATCCCGCAGTTCTCAACTGATAGCGCGGGAGTCAGTTCTTCGCCTCATGATGGAATCAACTTGTTGTTTGCTGGCAATATGGGTGTCCTTCAGTGCATCCCCCTTATTTTGGAGGCTTTCCTGCGCTGTTCTGATATCGAAGATTTTTATTTGCATTTTGTGGGCGATGGAAGCGAGCTCGAAACAGCGAAAGAATTCGTTTCATCCAAAGGCCTGACAAATCGAGTTTGTTTTCATGGTCGCAAGCAGCTTGATGAGATGCCTTCATATTATGGTCTTGCGGATATGTGCGTGCTGGCACTTGATTCGTCGACGCTTATCGGCTCTACGATTCCCTCTAAGTTGCAGGGATATATGAGTGCGGGAAAGCCCGTAGTTGCTGCAATTGATGGGGGTGCCCGTTTTGTCATTGAAGAGTCGAATTGTGGCCTTGCTGTCACCCCCGGTGATGTCGAAGCCCTTTCTGGCGCAATGAGACGTATGGCAACTGATCGAAACATGAGAGAAGAGTTTGGTCAGAATGCACGCGCCTATTACGATAAGTTTTTCACTCAGGATGCTTATATGAATGCGTTAGAGCAAAGCTTGCTAACTATTTCAAGGAAAGGTAACTCATGACGACTGTCGAGGGATTTGACAATAAGGTTTTAATGATTACTGGAGGTACGGGAAGCTTCGGCAATACCGTGCTCAAGCATTTCATCAAGAGTGATCTTGCGGAAATACGCATTTTCTCCCGCGATGAAAAAAAGCAAGATGATATGCGTCATCATTTGCAGCAGGTTTGTCCTGACCTTGCCAGGAAAGTTCGCTTTGTTATAGGAGACGTCCGCGATGCTCAAAGTATGAGAGATGCCATGCAGGGCGTGGATTATATCTTTCATGCTGCTGCACTTAAGCAGGTGCCCTCTTGCGAGTTCTTTCCCATGGAGGCTGTAAAAACCAATGTGATCGGCACCGACAATGTACTTCATGCCGCAATTAATGAAGGCGTGGAGAAGGTTGTCTGCCTTTCTACGGATAAGGCAGCTTATCCGATTAATGCAATGGGAAAGTCTAAGGCGATGATGGAGTCCATCATATATGCCAATGCCCGAAATGGGGCTGGGCGTACCACAATTTGCTGCACTCGCTATGGGAATGTCATGTGTTCGCGCGGGAGTGTAATTCCGCTATTCATTAAGCAAATTCGCGAAGGAAAGCCAATAACGGTGACTGATCCATCGATGACTCGATTTCTCATGAATCTTGATGAAGCCGTTAACCTTGTTCAATTCGCTTTTGAAAATGCCTCTCCAGGAGATCTGTTTATTCAAAAGTCTCCAGCTTCGACTATTGCTGATCTCGCAGAGGCGGTGCAGGAGTTATTTGGGAAAACCGAAGTGAAAACAATCGGAACACGGCATGGGGAAAAGTTATTTGAGACGCTCATGACGCGTGAAGAGCGACTACGTGCAGAGGATATGGGCGACTATTTTCGCGTTGTGGCCGATACGCGTGATCTTAACTATGACAAGTTTTTTGTTGAGGGTGAGGTTCATACCATGGCTGATGATGCGTATACCTCCCATAACACAAAGAGACTCGATGTTAATGGGACAGTGGAGAAGATTAAAACCGCCGAATATGTCCAACTTGCCCTGGAAGGTCGGGAAAATGAGGCGGTTCAGTGAAGTTTCTAGTTTTGGGCGCTTCTGGTATGGCGGGGCATACGATATCTATTTACCTCAAGGAACGAGGCCATCATGTCATTGGCTTCTCGCGACACGGTGTCCCTTTTCTTGAAGAGCAGGTGCTAGGCGATGCTCAGGATAAGGCGCTGCTTACCGAGATAATAGATGAGGGCGGGTTCGATGTGGTTATCAACTGCATAGGCATTCTCAATCAGCATGCCGAGCAAAATCCTGTAGCCGCAACATACTTCAATGGCGAGCTTCCGCACATTCTTGCACACATCACAGAGAAATACTCCACTCGCATTTTCCATATGAGCACTGATTGCGTGTTTGCGGGCAATACAGGTCCTTATACGGAGGATTCTATACCTGATGGCAAAACTGTCTATGATCGCACAAAGGCCGCTGGTGAGTTGAACGATGATGACAATCTTACTTTCCGCTGCTCGATTGTGGGACCTGATATCAATCCCTCCGGTATTGGCCTATTCAACTGGTTTATGGCGCAGAATGGTCCAATTAAGGGATATACCGGCGCCATTTGGACAGGTCTTACTACGCTTGAGCTTGCTAAGGCGATGGAAACTGCAGCTAAGGAGAGCTTTACCGGTCTTGTAGATATGGTGCCGCCTGAAAGTATTTCAAAGTTCGATCTTCTCCAGTTGTTTAACGAGTGCCTGCGTGGAAACTCGGTGGAAATAGAACCTGACGAACGAGTTCAGCTTGACAAAACGCTCGTTCGCACTAATTTTGACAGTTCGTTTCGTCCTCAGGGTTACTTCGATCAGGTTGTTGAGATGGCGAACTGGATTCGATTGCATGCCAATTTCTACCCGCATTACGAGTTAGGATAGGAAATGGGAAAGCTCAAACTCATGACAGTCGTGGGCACACGGCCCGAAATCATTAAGATGAGTGCATGTATCAGACTCTTTGATGAGCTGTTTGACCACGTTTTGGTCCATACGGGTCAAAACTATGATTACGAGTTAAATCAGGTTTTCTTCGAAGAGCTCGGATTGCGTGAGCCTGATTACTATCTTGATGTTGCGGGAAATGATCTTGGCGAGACTATGGGTAACGTGATAGCTAAATCCTATGCTCTTATGCGGGAAGTTGCACCAGATGCGGTAATCGTTTTGGGGGATACGAACTCCTGTCTTTGCGTCATTTCTGCCAAGAGATTGAAAATTCCCATTTTTCATATGGAAGCTGGAAATCGTTGCTTTGATGAGAATCTCCCTGAAGAGGTAAATCGTCGAATTGTTGATACGACAAGTGATATCAACCTTTGCTATTCAGAGCATGCGCGTCGAAACCTGCTTGACATGGGATGCGATCAAGCTCGTGTCATGGTCGTTGGATCACCTATGCGTGAGGTTCTCGATGACGCGAAAGAGCGTATTGAATCAAGTGATGTGCTTGAACGCGAGGGGCTGGTGCCAGGAGGTTTCATCTTGCTCTCTGCGCACAGAGAAGAAAACATTGATATTGAAGCGAATTTCAACGAGATGATCTCTGCGATTAATGCCGCAGCTGAGGAATTCCAAGTCCCTGTTCTTTACAGCATGCATCCTCGAAGCAAAAAAATCATCGAATCGCGCAATACTCGTTTTCATCCTCTGGTCAAAGCTAATAAGCCCTATGGCTTTTTTGACTACGTCACCCTGCAGAAAAACGCGATGTGTGTCGTTTCTGATTCGGGTACCTTGGCAGAGGAATCAGCAATACTGGGCTTTCCAGCAGTGTCTCTTCGTACCTCGACGGAACGACCAGAGGTTGTCGATAAAGGTGTTTTCACATTGGGTTGTCTGAGTGCGGACTGGGTACTCCAGGCCATACGTACTGAAATATTGCTTTCGTGCAAGGAGAGCGCGGTCCCTGATTACTTGGATAAACAGGTCTCAATCAAGGTCGCGAAAATAATCCAAGGCTTTACTCCATATATCGACATGCGCGTTTGGGGGAAATGATTCCGTGCGGTATGTCCAGATTAATGCATACTCGGGCGCTTGGGCGGAATCAATAGTGTTCGGGAAACATCGTGAGCTAGTTGCGGCTGGTGACGAGTCGTGGGTTTTTTGGGCGCGCGGTGACCATGCGCAGGATGAACACATGCAGAAAATTGCTAGCTACCCCGAGGTCTGCCTAGATGCATTCTTATCTCGCCTTGATGGAAGAGCAGGGTTCCATTCCAAAAGGATAACTCGCCGCCTGATTAGAAAGCTCGACGAGATTGACCCCGATGTAGTGCACCTGCACGTGCTCATCGGCTATTATCTGAACATAGAGTTGTTATTTGAGTGGCTCGCGCAGCATCGCTGCAAGGTGCTGTGGACCTTGCATGATTGCTGGGCCTTTACAGGACACTGCATTTACTTCACGCATGCTGGATGTGATCAATGGCGTACTCATTGCGGCGCTTCAAAGCCCTGCCCGCAGACTGATACATACCCAGAGAGCTTTAGTAAGAACAATGTTGCGCTGAATTATGAAAAAAAGAGACAGCTTTTTACCATGTTGCCGCCTGAACGTATGAGCCTCATCGCACCGAGCCAATGGCTTGCAGATTTGACCAAGCAAAGCTTTCTTGGAAAATACGAGATCACCGTACGCTATAACGAAATAGACAAGGAGACGTTTAAACCTACCTCGAGCAATATTCGCGAACAGATAGGGGTTGGTAATCGTTTTATGGTTTTGGGCGTTGCATCAAAATGGAGCGAGCGTAAGGGGCTTCCTACCTTCTTCGCTCTTGCAAATGATCTTGACGATAGCGTCTATGCGGTTGTTGTTGTTGGAATAAACGATAAACAGCGAAGTGATGCTCCGTCTAATCTTATCGCTTTGCCCCGAACAAAAGACGCACCTGAGCTTGCAAAGATGTATTCGGGGGCGGATATCTTTTTCAATCCGACTGTCGAGGACAATTTCCCTACGGTCAATCTTGAAGCGGAGGCATGCGGGACAGATGTGGTGACTTATGATACGGGAGGATGTAGAGAAACCATCTGCCGTCCTGGATCTAGGGTCGTTTCTGGCTATGATCAAGCGCTTGAGGTAATCAAATCTGCATGTACAAAAAGCACGTAATGCTCTTCTGCAAGGTTAATACGCTTAATTATCCTGCGATACTTGCTGTACCCACTACCGTCAACCCGACCATCGTTAAATACGGTATTCCCTCTGAATCCGGTTATGAGTGTTTGGATAAAGCAGATGTAGGTTTCGCTTCTACTCTCTGATAAACTTCCCTGCCCGAGTACCAGATTATTATCAAGACCACAAAATAAGGCGACATGTTGATTAATGATCCGAAGAAGTTATTTTCGAAAAAGGCGACAAAAATGGCCTTTTGAAGAACCGCTAAGAAAAGAATCCAGTATGAGTCACTAAGGGTTTTTTTATGGCACCACGCCAGGATTACAGCAATAAGTCCGACAAAAAGCACCGTGCCGGCAAAATCAAAATCATGGAAATATCCATATATAAATGTGCGGTTATTGAATAGATTAGTCTGGTATAGCTCGAATACTGATGGGTCATAGATTCCTAAGACTTTGCTGATGGTGGAAAAGGTGAAAGCCCCAAGTGTGAGAGGCGATCCATTATCAATGAGCGAATTTAGGTTCTGATATCCGTATATAAAATAGTTGATTAATGAATTTAGGACGGCACTGCCTGTCGATCCCGAATATACGTCGCTGGTGCTGGAGGAGACTCGAAAAACCATGAGGAAAGCGAACGCGGCTAATATAACCGACAAAACGCATAGAACAAATCCGAGAGAAGGCCTCTTTTTTCTATACCAAATATACAATATGCCCAGGAGGATAATAATAAGCGTACCTCGAGATACCACGATAAACCAGCAATATAAAGAGCACGTCGTGATAACAAATACGTTATATGCTAGGGATTGCTTTTCCCGGGGAGAATGCAGTAGCTCAAAAAATGAATTCAGAGCACAGTATGGAAAATAATTTGCAACGAAATTCAAAAATCTGCTGATTTCTGCTGGCTTGAATGAGGCGGCTTTCGCATCGTAGCCTTCGAAGTTTAATAGGAAGTTCGAAGAAGAAAAATAGTCAGTAGCGATAAGATTGTATCCGATTATTAAAAATGAGGACCAAAACAAGGCCCTCGTGATTCTCTTAAACGAGTCAGAAACTATAAGGGTGTCTGTCGTAAGCTTGCCATTGTATTTTGCTAAGCGAAGTTCCGGATAGCTAAAGATAAAGAAAATGAAGGGGACGGAAAGACAAAGAAGTTCTGTTGAAAATGACAGGCCGGTTTGAAATTGGCCCAAATCGAGATGATATAAGCCGAACGAGAAACACCAGGTAAGGGTGATTATGGCTGCGGGATATAGCAAGTCACCTGTCACCTTGTAGTAACAAGCGTAAAAAACGAGTCCGATAGAGACTATTGTCAGAAATGCAACCAGGAGGCACCTGCTCAGTAAAATCCGAATCCTATTTAATGACCCTGCATTTTCGTGGCGTCCCAAAAACCTCATTTGCATGGGTCACAAGATACTCATCTATCTTATTGCGATTTTCAGTATAGTAATTGCTCGGCTTTTCTAAATCCAGAATATAGAAATGTGCTTGTGGATGTCTCTGGTCTTTAGGCGGCGGCGTCATGTAATCATCGTATTGTCTGGTCAGCACCACATCATAGCCAATTGGTATAGAAATCTGCATATTCTCAAAAGGCACGTAAAGCGCCTCATCAAAGCATGCCGCATCCCATTGCAGCCGTTCCATGGAATATCCTCCTGTCGAGGTCAATATTCCCATTAGCGGAACATCGGACGTTTCCCTTTTTCTGCACTCAGCATCGAGTTTCTGATGCAAAGCTGTCAATCCATCTTTCTGCATCGACCGAAAGATCCCATAGTATTTGGCCAGATAGTCCGTCTTTCTCAGGGGTTTGCCCCTGTATTGGCCATGCCACAAGGCTGTTTCGAGGAAATGAATGCGCTTTCGTCGTTTTATCTCTCGCTCTGGTGAAGCTAGACGATCGAGGGGAAAGATTGAAACCCATATTCCTTTGTTGGGATACTTCTTCTCCACTTCAAATGCGAACATGCCTGTCGTGTTTTTATCCCTGACTCGTATTGGATAGGAAAAAGTTTCGCATGTGTTTTCCGGGCTTTGCAAGTAGAGCCAATCGGGTAAAGCGTCCTTTGCAATCTTCGAGAAGATGTCAAAATCTTCTCTCGGCATCATGAGGTCAATGTCATCATCCCAAGGAATAAAACCGTGGTGCCTCACAGCGCCGAGAAGGGTTCCGGCGGCAGCAAAGTACACAAGATTATTGCATTTGCAAATGTCATGAATGACGGTGAGGATAGAGAGGAGTCTTTCTTGAAGAGGCTTAAGGTTGGCGTAGTCTTCTTCGTCATTCAGCTCTAGCTTGTTTTGCATTGCCCTTTTCTCTCATGTTAATAGTTGGCTCAAAGCGAGCTCTAGACTCGTGAGCATGATGAGTTTGTTTCTGTATGAATGCGCTTCGCTGATGTTTTTATCAAGAAGTGATTGCAGCGAATCGCGGCTAAAGCCCAACTGAAGCAAGTGCGAATTGTCGCTCAGCAACACATTGTGAAACAGGTTGATCCACTCCTCGTCATATTTGCTGTAACCTTCGAAATCTGAATAATAATGAGGATAATACGTAACTGGATGTCCAGCCCGTGCCTGCTCGTATTGTAGTTTTGCATATGCGGCTTCGCGCCTGCTTTCGTTGCGTTGGCCGCTACACCATTCGTCAGTGCTGGAAAAAATCGGCAATGTCGTGTTGTTGTACGGAATGCTGCAATACTCAGGGTATTGACTTATAAAAAGCTCGCGGTAAAACGCATGCCTATATCTATGTTTGGCTGGAATGAACGAGATTGCATGAAGAAAGTCACGGTCAGTGGTTGGATAAGAAAATGATGAGCGCAGCCTCGGGATAGCTTCTCTGTTCAGCACCTTGTTGCAAACCCTGTTGTCTATCAGGAAAGCCTGCATCACGTCTCTTGGTGAGAAGCTATCGAACTGCTCCGCATGCGACGAAAGTGGGTCTGGCTCGTATTCTTTCAAGACCGATTCGGGACGTAATAAGCAGTCGAGTTCTTCTGCATGAAACATGCTCAGCTTTAGCGTGCTGCGCATGCCGTCAATAACTCGAGATAGAGGTTCGTCAGTGCTGTACAACTCATCGGAAAGATAGCTGCCACCCAGCGTGAGGTCAAGCATGAAGCCGGTGTAGAAGCATGAGGGAACAGAGGCCGGCTGAAGATTCTTTAGGATGTAGCCCTGGGGGAAGTAGTCATTGCCGCAAGAAAGCCTTTGGTATTCTTCAGCAGATTCAAGGAAGCTTGCCGGATAGAGAATCCTTGGAAAGAATGAGGCGCAGGCCGTGTTTGCCACCTGCTGTGCGACAAATAACTCTTCTGAACCAGGTTGTCCAAATGTATAGGCGGCAAGCTCTTGGTCCGGACATGTGGATTTCATCGCAGCAACTATTAAGCGAGAGTCCAGGCCTCCTGAGAGAAGTATGCTGCTTGTTACACCCTGGCTGGCATCAATTCGTTTTTCGAGCGCATGCTGCAATGAAGCGCTTACATTTAAAATGGCCTCGCGAATATCTGAATGCTCGCTTTCTTTGTATGTGAAAACATATTCACGGGACGCTAAATCTTTTGATCCAAATTGATATCGGGTCCCCCCAGTAAGATGCTTGATATTTTTAATGAGGGTTCGCGTGCCAATGGGATTGCCATAATACAGGAGATTCATTATCCCGATCATATCAAGGTCATCGTAATTTACACCAAGGGCAAGATCAATCATGCTGGTCGCAAGAGAAATGCGCTCCTGATCCCTCCTTGCGTAAAGAGGGATGGTGCCAATTCTTTCGGTATATACCGTCAGGTTTTGGGGTTCATCCTTCTTGAAGATAAAGAAGACGAATTCCCCGTCAATATCCCAAATGCTTCGCTTGGCAATTGATATTTGATGATGTATGTATTTTGCTGGCGATTCCTCTTGTCCATTTTTTTCGAATAGCTGGCCGTAAAAAACGGCATTAGTTCCATCATCTTCGCAATGGTGTGAAAAGAGCAGATTGTCATCGGGACACGCATTGCCATATGCCACGAAATATTCCGTGTCGAGCCAAAGCGAAAGATCCAATCCCGAACTAACGAGATATTCAACAGCTTCCTTATCGCCGAAAACAAGTCGCATTAGGCCCTCCCTCGATTAAGGGCTTCTCTAAGCTTTTCGACGATGCGTTCTTCGGTTCTTGTCATAGACTGAAAAGTTGCACCGCCAATATGGGGGGTAATTATGACGTTCTTATGGTGTTCAATGGCCAGCAGGTCCTCTAGGAGTGCTGGGCCATCTGCTTCATCTGCAAGTACGTCAAGTGCTATTCCTTTGTAATTTCCAGTCTGCACGTATTCAAGCAGCGCATGTTCATCAATTATTTCGCCTCGTGATGCGTTGATGAAGTATTTCCCATCAAGCAGAGAGAGCTCTTTTTTAGTGATAATCCCTTCATTTTCCGGTGTGTAATTTATCGACAGAATGACAATATCAGAGGCATTAATCAGGGCATCCACACTGGTGACGCGAATTGCCCTGTCGTCCCCTTTTTGTTCATCGGTGTCGTAATAATAAACCGTCGCTCCAAAAGCGCTGTAATACTGTACGAGAATCTTGCCTATGCGACCAAGCCCGATTATGCCGACATTTGTGCCGTACAGCTCTTCTCCCCTGTATCTATCTCGATCCCAGTCGCAGTTTTCTTTGGACAGAAAGGCGGAATGATAGTTTCTCAGGAGTGCTATGGAGAGGCCGAATATATGCTCTGGTGTTGCCCTAATGCTGCTCAGGAAGGCATAATCCCCCTTTAAGGAAATGATTTCTATCTCATCATTTGAGATATCGATATGATTTAGCCCCGTAGTGGGAGAGCAAATATATTTCAAATACTTTGCGTGTTTTATGAGCGCATCATCGATTTTGTACTTCAGTCGAATAAATATCGCATCTTTATCAGAAATAAAACAGCTGAGGTTTTCATCATCCGAATAAAACGAGACGGTTCCGATGTCAGCAAGTTCTTGTATGGCACGTTCAGAGAAATGATCTGATTCTACAATTCCGATTTTCATAAAAGCGCTTCCAATATGCTCAAATCAGCTAGCGTGTCAAGATTCACAGAGCGTTCTTTCTCCATCAAGTACATGGCGGGAAAATCCGCAATTAGTGTCTGATTACGACGTATTAGATCGGTGTCTGCAATATATATCGCTCCGTTTCTAATAAAAATATTACTCTCCTCCTGTCGCCGGACACCTTTATTGTGCTTTTCCGAGAGAGGAATGGCATGGTCACCATCTCTCATATAGCTAACCAAAGGGGAAATGTACTCTTCTTCATAGCATGTAATCAGCGAATCGCTTTGCGTTGCCTCAAATATCTCTACGGAGGAAACGATATCGTTAAATGTTCTTAATGGCGAGGTGGGCTGCAAAAGGATAACAGCATCGTACTCCTGTCCCTCATTCTTGCAGTAATTTAGAGCATGTATCACAAGGTCAATGCTCTTTGCCTTATCTCCCGAGATATCAGCTGGCCGCAGGAACGGGGCATCTGCTCCGAATGAGCGCGAAAGGGATTGTATTTCGGCATCGTCTGTTGACACAATCGTTCTGGCAATAATGCCTCTTTTTTGCGCCTCGAGCGCAACGTCAATCGTATATTTGATTAACGGGACCCCTTTAACGGGTACTATATTTTTATGCGGAATGCCTTTGGATCCGCCGCGGGCTGGAATAACTGCGAGATAGTTTTTCATCTAGTAAGTCATCCTTTTGTTAATCGATAGGTTCACAGTCGAAAGATAATCAGCGATTTGCACGCCGGCTGTTCCATTACCGAAAATGGTCTCTGCTTTGTAGGGCCCATGCTCGATCTGATTGCGGATTGCGTGTTTGATTTGAGCTTTCTCATTGGGAACGAACACGACATTTGCCCCATGCTCTCTGCCTTCCTGCCTGTCGCCGACAATGACAGCCGGCGTACCTAGGTAGGATCCCTCACGTATAAAAGAGCTGCTGTTTCCCACAAGGCAAGCGGCGTTCTTGAGGAGGGCATTGTATATTTCTGGTGGGAAGTTCTTAAAGTAGCGAAATCCTGCCCCCTCATGGCTCTCTCTAAAATTGCGAATGCCCTTTGAGAGCAAATCGCTGCCTGCATCGCTATTTGGCCATAAAACAACTTTTTGGATATTGAATTCGGATACAGCTGCGAGTGTTTCTAGAATTTGGTTATAGCTGTTTTCGTATTCGCTTGTTACTGGGTGTTGCGAAATGAGGATATAGGGCTTATTGGAGTCAAATTTATCTCCGACGCCGGCAGTCATGTAGTCAAGGGCGCCTGTTAGGGATAAGTCCTGGGAGACTATTGTGTCTATGGATGGGCAGCCGGAGTTCAGGATACGCCATTCCTCTTCACCCATTTTCTTCAGTCTTTCCGCGCTTTGCTCGGTGGAAGGAAAATGGTAGTGCGACAGCTTGGTGATTGCGTGACGTACCGTTTCGTCAATATTTCCTGTTATTTCTCCTCCTTGTATGTGAGCGAGGAGAATGTTCATATAGCTTGCTGCGATGGCTGTCGACATAGTTTCAAATCTGTCCGCCACAGTAATAACAATATCGGGTGCCAGCTCTTCAAATGCGGAAGCGAGTTCGATGATGCCTAATCCGGTTGTTTTTGCCTGGGTGATAGGGTTACTTCCTTCAAGGACATAATGGATTTTCCTATTGATCTCAAAACCGTCTCGCTCAACCACGTTTACGGCATTTCCATATCTTTCGAGCAGGAGGGAAGCGCCGGCAATGAGCTGCAGCTCAAGATTATCATGTGCTTTAATTGCAGATAGAACGGGTTTTACACGTCCATAATTTGCGCGGCTTGCAATAACGGCGCATATTTTTCGTGTCATATAACATCCTCCAAAAAGATTGGTTCGCCTTGTCTAATCTGACGGGCAGCGATTCTGCCTATAATAGCGTCTAGATCATTGCACGAGAGGCCGATAAACGGCTTCTTGAGTGATAAGTGCTCCATTTTAATTGGAGTTCCCTGCTTTATGGGGCTTTTTGCATACACGCCTTTTGTAAAAATATCTTTTAGTTGTTGAGTCTCTAGCCCGATTGAGGTTTTGTCTATGGGGCTGTCGAGAACGCTTTTAACAAAACGAGCATCCTTGACCATTTTTGAGAAGTCATCTACATCAAGCGATGCGCACACATCAGGGCCGAACATGTATTTGCTCAATGTCAAATGCACTTCGATGATGGTGGCACCCAGCGCAATCGCGGCGATTGGAGTGCATGTTCTGGCGGAATGGTCAGAAAAACCAATGCTTGATTTTGGGTATCTTGCTTTTAGGTGAGGAATGAGGTTGAGTCCAATATTCTCATATTGGGCGGGATATTGTGTCGTGCAATGAAGTATTGCATGCTCAATTCCATTTTGTTCTAAAAGGGATATTTGTTTATCGATGTCGTCAATGGTACTCATACCTGAAGAGAGGATTATCGGCTTTTTTGTCTCAATCACGCGTTCCATCAGTGGCTGACAAAACACTTCGCCTGAGCTGATTTTCCATCCGATGATTCCCATGTCATCTAATATGTTTACAGCTTCAATCGAGAAGGGGGAGCATAGAAAATCCAAACCAGCTTCTTCTGCGTGCTTCTTGAGTCCTTCCCATTGTTCCCTCGTGAATTCCATTCTCCGCCAATATTTATAGCGGCTTTCATCTTCATAGCTAAAGTTAATTCGGAAGGGTTCGTCTTCCGTGCTCTCTTCATCTGCAATGTGCATTTGGAATTTGATGGCATCAGCACCGGTGTCGCGTGCTGCATCGATAAAGGCGTGAGCCTGTCCCAGGCTTCCATCATGCGTCTGTGCGACCTCTGCAATAATGTAGAGTTCATTATCGCGCAAGCAATTTTTCAGAGTTGTCATTGAGGCTTTCCTTCGACTACTGATTCAAGAACTCGTATCCGTTTATTTAATGGCTTCTCATGAAATTCGGCTTCACATTCGCGTTCCCAATCATCGATAGCGTATCTTGCTCTAAGGCGAGCAGATTTAATTCTAAACCCCGTCTTTTTATACGCCTCTTTGTAAAGGCTCTTTACCAACACTTTAATAATGATGCCATCTTTAATTAAAAACCCGGTTCTCTCCAAGAAACCAATCTGTCTGCTTCGGCTCGAGTTGGGATTATTCAAGATGGCGTCAATGACGTTGGATATCTGCACATAGGAAGGGGATCCCCCCATTTCAACAAGCTGATCGGAATGAAGTGAGTGAATCAAGTGTCCAGTGTCTCGATTTTCCAGCGATGCTCGAATCGATTCGATAAAAGTTTCGCTGTCTTCAATTGCCGGAATATCTTCATAAATTATCGCATCTTCGTCGGGGTCGATTTTATAAGGCCTTGCGACTAGAAATGGCTTATTTGCGGCCGCGCACTCCAAAACTGAAGTGCTTCGCCAAGTAATAATCAAATCAGAAACGGTAATCCATTGTCGTATGCTTAGAGAGTCAACTATGTAAAACTGTTCTGAATATTCCCTTGCAAGCTCCCGCACCTCTTCAGTATTCCATTCAAGTGGATGCGGTCGATAAATAATTGAAACCTGTGGACTATTATCAAGAAGCTTTCTTAGCCATTCTGTCATTTTTGCGCGTGACTTCGTTTGTAAAAGAGCTTGCGCGCTTACATCTTTGCCCGCGCGCCTTTGTATGCCAAGCAGGGCTTCGTTTTGCGGATAGACAAATCCCGAGATGTACAACAGCCATTTCGAATCAGTTCGTAAATCAAACTCTCTCGCAATCTCTTGCCTTGTCTTCCAATACGGCAAAAACTCTTTCCGCATTAAATCAAGCTGCAGCGCACCGGTTATTGGCAAGTGTTCTTGATCTATTCCCGCGTCGAGTAGGCGATTTTTTGAATAATTGCCCCAGCATAGATGATATGCATGCACAGCCGAGCCGGTAGGAATATGGCGCCCTGCCTTCTCCTTTTTCTTATTGAGGATTTGTTCGTACTGAAGATTCAGCACGAGAGCTCCAGAAGCATTAAAGACCTTTTGATACCATTCGAGGTTTTCGGTGTTGTAGCAATTAGGAATAACAAGGAGATCTGGCTTGAAAAAAAGAGACACACCACATGTCTTCGATACTATTTTGACTCGATGCTTCTTCTTAAGAATAGTGGATAGCAAAAGTGCATTATCATACTCTCTACTTGGAATTTCTATAACTATCAATATTCTTGCCATAGAGCTAGTTGCTTTCCCTGATTCTTAGCACCATCGTTTTTTCTTCTCTGCTAAATCCAAGTATGTAAATTATGGGTATGGTTATGATAGCAACAATTGCCGCATCGCCAATTAGTAGTGCCCAATCGATCGGGGCAATAATTTGCTTTACTATGCACCCAGCCAGAACAGCGAATGCCATTGCAATAAGCGTCGTACTCATGTCGCTGAATAGATACCGCATTCTAATTTTGGTTAGGCGGGCGATGTGCATGGGGAAGTAGATAAGGGTTCTGGGCAGCCTTGCAATCATCAGAGAAATAGGAATTGCATAGATACCGAGATGAAGAATGTTTGTAAGGACAAGGATGGATAGGACGTTAACTATGCCAGTTGCCAATAGGGTAATTGCAGGCCATTTTGTTTCACCATATGCAATGAGGATTTGATTGTACACTTCGCATATGTAGGTGACCGGAAGGTATACGACCATAAGGGTGACCAGCAATGCATAGTCATGCAATTCTTGATTAAGCCATAGCGTAAGAAAATCGCAACCAAATACGATAATGCCACCACTTAATACGGCGGTAACACATCCTATTGTTTTTGAAGCTGAACGAATCAATACGCGCAGATCTTCCATCTCGCTCTTTGCGTACAGCATATATATTAGGGGTGTGAAGCATGTTACCAATGTCGAAGTCAGCATAAAGACTGTCGAGGGGAACTGACTGGCAGATGCGTAAAGGCCAACAAGAATTGCAGGAAAAAGGAGGTTGGAGAGGTACATGCTGATGTTCGAGAGCATCAAACTGCCACATTTTGAAATGGAAACCCATATGCCCGTATGAAGAATCTCCTTCACGACATTGAAGTCATATTGTCTAATTGAGATATATACGGAAGGCAGCCAGCTTCTATATTTGCATATGTAAAAAACGAGAATGCATACCTCGGCTATTAATGATCCAAGATATGCATACCAAAGCTGGGGCTCGTACATTTGATACAGTAAAAGCGAAGAGGAAATTCTTGCCAAATAGATGACGATGCCCAGAAGATTCGAAATATATATTTTGTTTCTATAGAACACACCTGACGCGAAGGGAGTCGTGATTATGTTTATGATTAAGGAGGCGGTGATAAGCGCAAATAAAACTTGAACCTGATTAACATATTCGGGTTCAATGTTCATAATCTTTTCAATATTTATGTCTGCGATGAATCCAATGATGATGAACAGAATAGATGCAGATAAAAGAGTGAAGAAGATGGAATTGAACAGAGAGCATGCCTTTTCATAATTGCCTTCATGCATCGCAACAGAAATATAGCGCGAACTTACGGCAGTGAATGCTACCGTAAGAACCTGTGTGAGATTGACCAAACCGATGACAACCGAAATATAGCTATAAGCTGCCATTCCCATGTAGCTTTGGATGTACGAGATTAGCCAAAATGACTGTATAACTGATACTGCAAGGTTGGCAATACCTGTAGTTAAGCTAAGCATTGGATTATAGGGACCAGTATACGCAATCGCTTTGAATCAGATTGTCTTTACTTAGCATGGATTTCACGTCAATAATGACGTTCGGCTTGCTTGTTTGCGAGAAAATAACCCCGAGGCTTTCCGGCAGCTCCCTTTTGAATTCGTCGTGGGCAACCGCGAGTATGATGCAATCTATATTTTGCAAAGATGACAGCGATGTTCCATTGCCACGGATGGAAACTTGCCGAGGAGCTTCTGTTAAATAAGGGTCGATGACTGAAGGCTCAATACCGTACTCGTTAAGCCTGCTTATTATGTCTACTGATTTGCTGTTGCGTATATCGGGGCAGTTTTCTTTAAAGGTTAATCCCAAAACGGCTACATTAGCATTTTTTGGGGCATATCCTGCTTTGACTAGCTCTCGAATTGCAATATCTGCAACGTATTGCCCCATTGAATCATTTATCTTTCTTCCAGATAGGATAATCTGCGAATGATAACCAAGGTTTTCGGCGTTATAAGTGAAGTAGTAAGGATCGACTCCTATGCAATGACCTCCTACAAGCCCTGGTGTAAATCCCAAAGCGTTCCATTTCGTATTCATTCCGTCGATAACTTCTGATGTGTCTATGCCCATTAGGTCAAAAACCATGGCAATTTCATTCATGAATGCGATGTTGATATCACGTTGACTGTTCTCAACGACTTTGATAGCTTCTGCGGTTTTTATATTCGAGGTTCGGAAAACCCCTGCATCAATGATTTTCTCGTATACGCTGCTTATCAAGTTGGTCGCCTCTGGAGTAAGGCCGGAGACGACCTTTTTTATATTCCTCAGCGTGTGGTTCTTGTCTGCTGGATTGATACGTTCAGGGGAATAGCCAATCCAGAAGTCTTTGCCACACTTTAAGCCAGAGGTCTTTTCTAGACAAGGCGCGCATATTTCTTCTGTTGCACCAGGGTATACAGTCGATTCATATACAACGACGGCACCAGGCCTCAGATGCTTTCCGAGCTCCTCCGATGCGCCTATCAGTGGCGAAAAATCGGGAGTTTTATCCATGTTTATTGGAGTGGGGACGGCAATTATGTGGAATTGCGCTTCATCCAGAATAGCCGCATCCGAAGAAAAGAGAACAGAGCTTTCTTTAAGTGCTTCATCTCCCACTTCCCGAGTTGCATCATGTCCTTGTTTGTATTCCTCGATTTTGCTTTGGTTGAGATCAAATCCCACAACTTTGAAATACTTGGCCAGCTCAATTGCCAGGGGCATTCCAACATAGCCGAGACCAATTACCGAAACCGCGCTTTTCCTGGATAAAAGCTCTTCGTAAAGATCATTCATGTCAAACCCTCACTAGTAATGTGAAATCGTGGCAATATACTACACGAATTACGTCGCCGATATTATGATGTGCGCTGATACTTATGTCGCCGTATTTGTAATACTTTGCGGAATATTTCAAGAATGCAGGAGAAGCCAGTGAGCTGCGGTGCGTATTTGCATACTGGTATCTGTTGAGAATATTCCAGAGTAATCGGCTGCAACGGTGTCGCATAGTGCATACTTTGCTTGAAGTACGAGAATATGCTGAAAGGAAAAATGTGCAAAAGCGCGTGTATACTTGCATTTCTTCAGACGTTGTCCATGAAGGAATACTAAATATCATCAACAGGGCAGCCAAGCTGGGCGACTTGACTGTGGGTGTTCTAACAGATGAAGTTATAGCCTCTTATAAGCGACTCCCGTTCCTAGATACCGAGTCGAGAAGAGCCGTATACGAGAATATAAAGGGGGTCGAGAACGCCGTTGAGCAGACTACGCTTTCGTATCGAGAGAACCTTCTCGCACTGAAACCAGATTACGTTGTTCATGGCGATGATTGGCGGAGCGGTTTCCAAAGTAGCATTCGTCAGGAGGTAATTGACACACTGGCTGAATGGGGCGGAGAGCTCGTTGAGATTCCATATACTCAGGGAGTGTCGATGTCAGGGCTGGAGACGAGCCTCAAGGAGGCTTATGCGTCTCCTGATGCCAGACGCGGATCGCTAAAAAGGCTTCTTAACATTAAACCGTTTTTACGTATCATCGAGGCTTCGAATGGTCTTTCAGGCCTCATTATAGAGAACGCTTCGTCTGTTGATGAGGATAGCGGGCAAGTCAAGACTTATGATGGAATGTGGGTTTCGTCTCTTTGCGATTCCTCCTTCAAGGGAAAGCCTGATATCGAGCTGGTCGACTTCACGAGCAGAATCAGGACAATAGAAGAGATTATGGAAGTGACGACGAAGCCGATTATTCTTGATGGCGATACGGGCGGTAAAACCGAGCATTTTGTCCATAATGTTAAAACGCTCGAGCGCATCGGCGTTTCCGCAGTGATTATTGAAGATAAGACCGGCTTCAAGCAGAACTCTCTCTTTGGCACCACTGTTGCCCAAGTGCAAGATGACCCTCATGCCTTTGCTTCGAAAATATCTGCTGGCAAGCGTGCTCAGAAGACACGTGACTTTATGATCATAGCTCGCATTGAGTCTCTGATTGCAGGAGCCGAGATGGAAGACGCGCTTGAACGTGCTCGCATCTACATCAAAGAAGGCGGCGCAGATGGCATCATGATTCATTCGAAAGAGAAGGATGGATCCGAAATATTTGAGTTCATGGAGCTGTTCCGCAGGGAGTGGCCTGATGTACCGCTTGTTCTGGTGCCCACAAGCTACAACCATTTTACAGAGCAGGAACTGGCCAAGCGAGGGGCGAACATAATCATCCATGCCAATCATTTGCTGCGTGCTGCATATCCGGCCATGAAAAATGTTGCTGAATGCATCCTGAAAAACGAACGAAGCCTTGAGGCTGATGAGATGTGTCTTCCTATCAAAGACGTGCTTACGCTCATCCCGAAGGAGTAGATGTGGCGACTGTGGATGTGAAACAGTTTTATAGTCGGCTCGTTGATAACGGACTAGATTTTTTCTGTGGTGTACCCGACTCTTTGCTAAAAAGCTTTTGCAGCTATGTGAGCGAGAACGCGTGCGAAGGCAGGAACATTATTACGGCAAATGAGGGAAATGCGATTGGGATCGCATGTGGCTATCATGTTGCCACCGGGAAATGCGGAGTAGTCTATATGCAAAATTCCGGTGAAGGCAATGCGGTGAACCCGCTTCTTTCCATCGCTGATCCCGCAGTGTATTCCATTCCCATGTTGCTCGTAATTGGATGGCGCGGCGAGCCGGGTGTTCATGATGAACCCCAGCATGCGAAACAAGGGGCCGTTACGCTTTCTCTCCTTGAGGCAATGGGCATTCCTTATGAAGTTCTTGACGATAATTGGGAAAAGCAGCTTCGCGATGTGATACATGTGATGAACGAGGAGTCTAGGCCTGTTGCTCTCGTCATTCGAAAAGGTCTCTTGAGCGAGCACCCGTATTGTCCTGACGAAAATGGCGCACCGCTGTGCCGTGAGGAAGCCCTGAAGCTCATCCTTTCGAAGATCGATGATAACGATTTCGTTGTTTCGACAACGGGAAAAACAAGCCGTGAGATTTTCGAGATACGCGAGTCTCGTGGGCAGGGGCATTCCCAAGATTTTCTAACAGTTGGAGGCATGGGTCATACGTCATCTATCGCTTTTGGAATGGCAATTGGCTCGGACAAAAACATCTATTGCGTAGATGGTGACGGATCGTTTTTGATGCATATGGGAGCATTGGCGATTATTGCGCAGAATGCCCCCGATAACTTTAAGTACATACTAAACAACAACGAGGCGCATGAAAGCGTTGGAGGGCAGCCGACTGTAGCTGGACGCATCAACACCCCCGCTGTTCTTCGGGCATGCGGATTTGAAAATGTCATCGAGGCACAAAGTCGTGATGAAATTATGCAGGGGATGGACGAGCTTGCCCGAAGTCGAAAAACTGCGCTCGTTATCACGACGCATCAAGGCTCGCGTTCCGATTTGGGACGTCCAACCACAACTCCTGCGGAGAATAAGCGAGCCATGATGAGATCCTTTGAGCACGGCAGTCATGAGGACGCTTAAACGATGAAGGCTCTCATATTTAACTCGGGTCTTGGCAGCAGGTTAGGTTCGCTTACGACCGATAAGCCCAAATCGATGGTCCGATTATCAAATGGAGAGACGATTCTTGCACGGCAGCTCCGCATTCTGAGCTCGCTCGGAATCAAAGAATATGTAATCACGACCGGCCCATTCTCCGCTCAAATTGAAGCGGCATGCGCACCCTATAGATCCGGGGGATGTTCCTTTGTCTTTGTAAATAACCCCTTGTATGCTCAGACTAATTACATTTACTCGATGTGGCTTGCTCGAGATTACCTGAAGGATGAACCATTCCTCATGCTTCACGGGGATTTGGTTTTTGATAGGAGCTACGCATACAAGGTTATCCATTCTTCCGCGGAATCGCTCGGTTCCGTTAATCCGGGCATTCCCAATCCAGAGAAAGACTTTAAGGCGCGGGTACGCGGCGGCAAAATTGGGCAAGTCTCGGTTTCGATTTTCGAAGAAGACTGTGTTGCCTTTCAGCCATTTTACAAGCTCTCCGTGAATGCAATGGGGAAATGGCTCAAGGCTGTAGAGAAGTGCATCGAAAAGGGCGAGGATTCAGTTTATGCCGAAGACGCTGCGAACTCTATCTTTTCCGATATGAATATCGAGGCCTTCTCCTATGAAGGACATTTTGTTGAGGAAATCGATACTGCTGAAGATCTCGAAAGGGTTTCAAAAGCCATCAAGCTTTTCGATTATCTTGAGCAGCCAGTATATAGGCATCTAGCGGAAAGTTTAGAGCTCGTAGAGGGCTTTGCCGAGAAGACTCGCTGCACTATGAGCGAACTCTGTTCATTTGATAAGCCGCTCATAATCTGCAGCAGCCGATATAGTGATACGTGGATCGAAGCTTATTTTAACGGCGCTTTCTCCTCTTTTGAGAGATTTAGTGGTTTTTCTCCTAATCCGACGTATGAAGAAGCCTGCGCTGGATATGAAGTGTTTCGCAATTGCTCTTGCGATGCGGTAATAAGTGTTGGCGGGGGCAGTGCCATCGATGTTGCCAAAGTCATAAAGGCGCTCGATGGGGCTCCGAGGCATTGTTTATTTGATGATGGCGTTCTTGTTGATATCCCAGACTATGACAGCCTAGCCCATGTAGCGATACCCACGACTGCAGGAACGGGATCAGAATCGACACATTTTGCTGTTGTTTACAAGGATGGGACGAAGTTTTCCGTATCCCATGATTGGCTTTTGCCAGATATTGCAGTGCTTGATCCGAATTTCTTGGAGAGCCTTCCGAGCTATCAGAAAAAGTGCACGCTCCTGGATGCTTTGTGTCAGGCGATCGAATCATTTTGGTCAGTTAGATCCTGCGAGGAAAGCCGCGAATACTCGCGAAGGGCCATTCGACTTATCATGGATAATCATCGGGAATATCTCCAGGGCGATTCTGAGGCTGCCAACAACATGTTGCGTGCTGCGAATCTCGCTGGGAAAGCGATAAATATTACGACCACAACTGCACCACATGCGCTGAGCTATAAATTGGCATCCCTTAGAGAGATGCCACATGGGCACGCAGTCGCCTTATGCATGACACAATGTTGGGACTATTTAATACATCTCGTTCAGAACAGCGATGATGCTGAAAACTGCGCTGGTTTTAATGAGCTTGCTCAGAAGCTGCTCGATCTTTCAAAACTGATGGGTAGTTCGAGAGGAGCAAGTCTATATGCGGGGCTTGAAAAGTACTTAGCGATGCTTGATGAATTGAGTATGAAGAAAAATTTATCATTAACGTCAGCAGAAATAGATACGCTTGTGTCAATAGTTAATATCCAACGATTGGCCAATTTTCCCATCAAGCTTAATCAAGAAGCAATAAAGGCAATTTATAAAAAAATGTAAGCACAAAACGCTAGCATATATAATTTGACAGTTTATTCCCAATATGACTCTTCGATGTCATAGTCTTTTGGCGTGGCAATAAAAATAATGTCATCAGCGTTAGAAGCAGCGATTTGTTGGGACAGACTGCTCGAACAGACTGCTTGGTTATGCAGTTGATCATTTACTGTGAGAGACTGATAGGAAAGTGCAAGTGGACGGGTACTGTCAATAATCTTGCGCACTTTGATCCAACCACCCTATGCGCTTCGGCATAATCACTCGTCGAGCAGCGATACGTCCAGATACCTTCTCGATCCCCATTCGCTGTCGGCGACGTACTTCAAGCGGGCGGTCACCAGCATGAGTGCGCTCTTGCCGTCCGGGAAAGTGCCCACCACACGCGTGCGTCTCCTGATCTCGCGGTTAAGCCGCTCGATGGCGTTGTTGGTGCGGATGCGGCGCCAGTGACCCATGGGGAAGCGGGTGTAGGTCAGCGTCTCGACGACGCCGTCTCGCACGCACCTTGCGGCCTCTCCCAGCCTCATCCCGTCCAGCCCCTCCGCCACGGCGGCGGCCTTGCCCATGCTGGCGTCGAAGGACTCCTGAGCGTGTATGGCCTTCAACATGGCCGCCACCTGGCTCCTCTTGGACTTCGGCACCTTCGAAAGCACGTTGCGATAAAAGTGCACGGTGCATCTCTGGTAGGCCGCATCCGGGAACACCTCGGCTATGGCGCCGGTCATGGCGGCGGCCTTGTCGCCGGTGAACATGCGCACGCCCGAAAGTCCTCGGCCCTTGAGCCACGAGAGGAACTCCCGCCAGCACTCCGCCGACTCGGTGAAGCCCTCGGCGGCGCTGATGATCTCGCGGTATCCGTCGTCGTTGACGCCGATGGCCACCATCACCGCCACGTTCTCGAAGCTGCCGCCCCAGGACCTCTTCAGGTAGATGCCGTCGACGAAGACGTAGGGGTAGACGCAGGGGAGTGGCCTGCTCCTCCACTCCTCGACGGCCTCGAAGGCGCGGTCGTTGAGGTTGGAGACCGTCGCCGCCGACACGCTCGACCCCCACAGGATCTCGCTGACGTCCTCTATCCTCCTGGTGGATACGCCGGCCAGGTACATCTCGATCATGGCCTCCTCGACGGATGCCTCGCGGCGCTTGTAGCGTTCTATGATCGCGGTTGCGAACCGCATCCCCTTGAGCTTGGGCATCTTGAGGGTCACCTGTCCAGACGTGGTCGTGAGCCGGCGCTCGTAGTGGCCGGCGCGGTAGGCCTCCCGCTCGGCCGTCCTCTCGTAGCGGTCGGCTTTGACCAGGTCGTCGGCCTCCTCTTCGAGAAGCGCGTTCAGGGTGTCTTCTACGGTTCTCCTGACGAGCTCCTTGAGTTCGTCGCGTACGGCCTCCTCGTCGAATGTTACGATTGGTTCGGACATGGCTTCGCCTCCTAGCATGATTGAATTCGGCACTCAAATCATACCGAAGGCCGGAGCCGTGTCTTTTAGTATCTAGACTATGCTGCTGTCAAAGTGCGCAAAGAATTGTACGTTACCCTCAAAGCCTCTGACAGGTTTAAATCCATCTTTTTCCGATAGACCAAGAATCACTGTGCCGCCAGAAGTGTTTGCGATGGCTGATATGGTTTCTGCGATGTCTTTCGGGAGTTGCCCTGGGGCGCCTTCTCTTCCATTTCTTGGGTGTCGGATCCAGCTCGTCTGGCGAGGGATATGAAGCTTTGGAGAGCAGAACTCGATTGGATTTTCGCAGCTTCTTCTATCTGGCGTGATGGTGCTACTTGCTCATTACTAATCAATAGCAGCGCTCTAAATGGGCAAGTAATGAGCAAGTGAGAAGTCTACGGCGTGCGCCACGCGCTGCTTCCGGGCGTCAACGGCACCGTGGGGCGTCAGGACATGCCGCCGGTCTACCGGGTGAACGGCGCGATCTACATCAACGACGCGGACGATATCACGCCCGACACGAGCTTCAACGACAACGAGGTCGGGTTCGTCATGTCGGCCGGGCACTCCGTCGACGTCGACGACCTGGGGGACTTCGCGCGCGCGGAGCGGGCGCTGGAGGGGGAGTAGGGAGAGCGAAGCACTGATAGCCTACGGGATGGGGCCGCCGAACGTGGGGCGCCCCGCGCGTCTAAATCACAGACCAACCCTCAGTTCGAGAATCGCCTCGTCCTCAGCCGTGACCACGTAGGGAGTGACGTCGTTTTCGATGTACTTCATGAGTATCTTGTTCGACGGGTGGTCACGGCCGAGGTTTGCGGGGATGACGGACAGGAAGCCCTCGGAGACGAATTCGTCCCTGAAGTTGTGGTGAGAGCCATGGTGGGGAATCTGCAGGCATCCCAGTCCGTCGAGCGACGACCAATTGGCCTTGGCCCTAAGGTGACCGTCTAGGCTATTCCAGTTTTCGTCCTTCTTGGCTTCGTAATCGCCCAGATACAGGCACGGGGCCTTGAGTATGCGGTTTACGATCCTATTGCGGTACCAGCTGGTGCCTGCCGCGCAGAGCTCCGCGCGCTGGCGCAGGTCGGTGCGGAGCGAATGGGAATACACGGCCATGGAATAGAGGTTGAACTGACCGCCGGTCACTTTCCTGTAGACGTCCTTGATGTCCTTGTGGCCGTACTTTCTGACGTGGTCGACGACGTCGGTATATGACTCGATACCAAGTTTCGCCAGGCCCTGCTTGAGCTTGTCGGCTTTCTCCGCGTAGCGGATGGTGAAGGGGGCGTATCGCCAGCACTCGCCGGAGACGTCGGCTTTAAGGAGGATCTCGCCCTCGATGACCCGGCTTTGCTGCGCCTCTTGCGTCTGCGGCATTCCGTCTACCCGGAAGGGGTGGGCTTCGGCGTTTTCGGTGGGTGCCATGTTCCTGCTAGCATGTTCGGCCGGCGGCGCGACGAAGCCGACTTCCGTGCCCTCGCTGTATCTCCTCATGGCTCTCGCCGGGTCGAGGATGAGCCTGTCGACAAAGTCGCCCGAATCAAAATCGGGGATGACGTTTGGGCGCGGCTTGCGGAGCTGGCGTCCGAGCCACAGGAGGTACCTGTCCTCCTCGCTCATGAGGGGCATGATGATGCGTCGCACGTCGAATTTCTCGAGCAGCATCGGCAGGCCGTTGACGTGGTCCTCGTGGAGGTGCGAGATGAAGACGTAATCGATGACGTCGATGTCGTTCCGGTCCGCGAGTTTGTTGACGTGACGTTTGACCCTCTCACTCGACGTCGACCCGCAGTCGTACACGACCGCATGACTGTTCTCGAAGCGCTCGAGGCAGAATATGCCATTGCCGACGGGGAAGAACGTTCTGGTCATGATGCGTGTCATGTGCGGCTCCTAGGGAGGGGGGGGTACGGCGTATAGGAAAACGACTTAGCAATTTGACTACGGAATCTCTTCATCGAACAGGGCACATGTTCCGGGAAACGCATTTCCCTCATTATCGTTTGTTTAAGAAAAATAACAGGAGTATTTCGCTTTTTCAGAAGCATTTGGTTTTTATCCTATACTTACCACACCTTATGCAAGCGGCATAAGGGCGGTCGTTTGTGCTGTGAAGGCACGGCGGGTGCTGAATTCCGCACTTGTCGACGACAAGAGCAGAATTCGCTCCCAATGGACTTTACAGGACATCTCGACGACTCCTTCCATTATATCGAGGGATGTTTATAAGGCCGATTGGTCGGCGAGATTTCACGAGGCGAATACGTTCGTGAAATTGTTCAGTCTCAGCTCGGAGTTTAGTGATCTCGCCCGCGTTTTCTCCGAGCTTGTGGCCTTAACGGAGGCCTATGCAAATCGATAAGAAAATAAAGTGGGCCAACTGCTGTAATAAAGAAATCGTCTGCATTCATTGTTCCAATTTTGAATCCTGCAAAAAATGGCTTGCGTATGTAGACAAGCATTGCAATCGAAAGGGATACGCGCATTTTGATGCGAGGACGTCACTTGCAGACGACAAAACACGGGAAAGAGTTTTGGATGCTCAATGGGTTGCTCGCCACGGTTTCTGGCCCCTGATTCATACGCCATTGAAATGGGATAAATACGTGAAGAGCGATGGGTCCCAAAAGCCGACGAAAAAGAATAAAGTCAGAGATGTTCGATACCCTGCCCATATTGATAGGTGCGTTTTCCAGCGGTATGCTTTCCTTGTCAATGAACTTTATGACGAGGCGGTTCTTGGGACTGATGTTGACAAATGCGCAATAGCATATAGAGCGGGCAAGGGCCTCAGTACTATTGATTACGCGAAAAGCGTATTCGATTTCATTTCTCAGCATGATGATTGCATAATACTGGTTACTGATTTCAAGGATTTCTTTGAGAACATTGATCACAATTTCTTGAAATCATCCCTCTGCAGGCTCTTGCGACGTGATGTGCTCCCTGCCGATTTCTACGCTGTCTTTAAAAACTCGACAGCATATTCATATTGGGATTGGGAAAGTCTGCTGAAGATAAATCACCTCGAACACTGTAGAGCTGCTCGAAAAACCCTGAACTCAAAAGAAGTTGTTCTTACGAGAGAAGAGTTTCTCCAAAACAAAAAAGTATGTCTGCAGAGGAATCAGAGTGGAAAAGGCATCCCACAGGGCTCACCTCTAAGCGCCGTGCTCTCCAATGTTTATCTTTCCGAGCTTGATGCCAAGGTTTCTAAAAAAGTTTCTAGCGTCGGTGGACTTTATTATCGATATTGCGATGACGCAATTGTCGTACTGCCGACAAAGGCTAAAGGCCTAGAGAAGACGATGGCGATAATCGAGGATGTTGTCAACGCATTTGGTAGTTATCCGGGAGTAGAGGTTCAGCGAGAGAAAACAGATTTTCTGCGCTATGAGCATATCGATGGGTTTGGGGGCATTAGCAAGATCGATGAATCGGGTAGGTCCAAAGAAAGGGCAAAGCTGAATTACCTGGGGTTCACTTTCGATGGGAACGAGATACGGATACGTGAGAAAACCATCGGCAAGTACTATTACAGGATGCGCAGCAAAGCAAAGTCAGCGGCGAAGCAAAAGCACGGTACTGAGCGACTGTATGGGTGCTATTCCGAGAAATCAGTGGATATCACGGGAAAGCCGAGCCTCATCGACTATGTAAGGCGTGCGCACGCCACGATTGATATGAATGATCCAGCAAGCCTTAGCGTTGCAAATCACAATATGGAAAAGATCGCTAAGGCGCGTAACGAGTTTTCGCGCGATGAGTAGATGACTTAAGAGTGGCCTATTATCCGGTATTTTTTGAAACTCAGGGTCTTTCTAGACGATGGTTATACCGGAGGTGCGGTTGATGTGCGGTCCACCACCCGGAGCTTCTGTCATCGGGATTTGCTTGAACTAAGCGGTGATGGAATTTCGAAAACCTCGTAAAGTGCCATTCGAACTGCTCTCGCGATGAGATGTTGATCTTGTACAACGCAGTCTAAACTTCAGGGTTTTCCGCCTATAGTTGTTACCGGCGATTATCCATAGGTGACTAACGAAGGACTGCGTGAACTATGAATACTCAAGTAGCGATCAAAAGGCCAAAGAATTTCTTGCTGTACATTTTTAAATTGCCTCGACATGCAGATCGTGAAGTTGACTGGATGCGAAAGGAAAAGATTAGCGTCATAAGTACGCTGGTGGTAACAATCTCTGCTGCGCTCATGACAGCTGGCATTAGCTTATTTATATATCACTCACAGACTGATGTTAGCTTGGAAGGAAAGTTGCATGCGCTCAACTACGCGCAGATGCATGAAGGCGAATTAGTACCTGGTGGGAATCAGCTCGTGTTCACTTCCACGATCGTAAATACAGGTCAAGCGAATGCGTTTATAGGAAGAATATTTCTCGTCGATAAGGATGACATTGAATATGAACTGGTAAACGCAAGACTTGATGCCTCGGATGAAAGCAGCTCGATTACTTCTTCTTCTGAGTATTATCACTATGGATATAAGCTGGAGGCAGGGCAAGGGGCTGAGTTCAAGTTGACCTTTATTGATTCTGATAAAGAGCGGTTTGTTGAGAAGGAATATAAGGGGTGTTATGTCGAGTGTGTCAAAGGTAAAGAGGACATATTTCCTCTGGAGTCCTTTCAAGTTGCTGCAGCTTCAGATTCTGTCACGAACAGCTTTTCAGTTGCTTCTTCATTGAGCGCTTCTGAATAGGCAAAGACGAATCGTATAGGCAATCGGATTTTAGAAATCATTTCGTTTTATGAGAAAGACTTGATTGCTGTTGGCTATATCTATGTGTGCTTTGCGCGGAACGAGGTCTCGCTCGTCGCTGTGACGTTCGTGACGGAGCATCCCATCCACATGTGCACGATAGACGGCGACGGCATGCGCCATGCTCTTTTGCCGGGCGTGAACGGCACCGTGAGGCGTCAGGACATGCCGCCGGTCTACCGGGTGAACGGCGCGATCTACATCAACAATGCGGACGAGATCACGCTCGACACGAGCTTCAACGACAACGAGGTCGGCTTCATCATGTCGGCGGAGCATTCCGTCGATATCGACGACCTGGATGATTTCGCGCGCGCAGAGAGGTTGCTGGAGACGAGGTGGGGGAGAGGGACAAGTGCGGCGAGTCTAGGGGAAGAGATTAGAGAATGCTCGTGGATTTATCAGGTTATGTTGCGAAATGAATCGTGCCTCTGCTAAAGTGAATATAGTTCAACACGGAGCGGCCAGCGAACGGAGAGATACCTAAGCTTGCCGCTCCTCTATTTTCTGACGTAGCCGAGTTTCACCCGCATTGCCGGCGTGTCGATATAGTCGTAATGCTTGCTCGATAGTTGTTTATAGAGTGACGAAGCATATGTCTTGTTAGGCAGCAGGATTTTCTCGAAGCGGCTAATCTTGATTAAATAGTCGACTACGCGCTTGTAATCTCCATCTCCAGAAATCAATACGACCTTGCCGAATGGCTCGTCCTCTAGGAGCTCCTTCATTATTTCAAACACAATGTCGACATCGACATTGCCTTTCTTTCTGCCCTTTAGGGCCTTGCTATGTTCGCGAAACATAAGGATGTACCCATAGGTTTGAAATGCTTTGTACATTTCAGATTGCTCGTCATCATATGCTCCGAGAAAGCAGTACACCTGACTTACCCTGTACTTCTCGGCGAGATATACCCTGAAACGTTTCATATCGAGCTTCCAAGGATCGTCAGCGGTTGTCGTTGCAAGATGGAGATTCTGGCAGTCGATAAATGCATGATTGTTTGTTGCGCCCATTGCAAACACGATTCCTTACATAGAGCCTTTCTTCACATCCCATTCTAGCCGAGCGCGCTCGAATGCGTCTCGGGAAGAGGCGTTGTCAACATTGCGCCTGTCGGAGTTTTTTTTTGCTGCAGCAAACCCCTCACCCCACGCTCATACCCACATAGAATCCATCTGGTTCCAGCGCGTACAGCTCGTTGAAGAACTCCCTGCGCGTCGTGTTCCCGCCCTCCAGGTTCGTAATCCACGCATGGGGGAGGCTCGCGCAGGAGCGCGTGTCCGTATCGAACTCGTCCGGCATCACCAGATGCGCGATCTCTCGCAGGCTCCCGACCTTCAGCGGGTAGGCCGCCGTGTCCCTGACTCCCCGGCACAGCGCGATTCGCCATTCCATCTGCGGTGCGTACTTCTTGTTCTTGTAGAACACGTCATGGGGAAAGTCGGGCACACCATCAGGGAACACCGCATCTGCGTCCAACGGCTCGCGATTGACGAGGAGGATGCTATGCGCGTCCCTCTCGCGTCCGGGCGTGGGCTCGATTTCCCAATACGAGACGGGCGCGCAGTAATAGTGAAGGTGATGAAGCCTGGCGGCGAGGTCGATTCTGTCCACGAAAGCCGGGAAATCGTCGATCGCGACGTAATGACCGCCGAGATTGTCCGGTGCATGAGGCGATTCCATGCAGGCCCCGTCTTGCCCAAGCCGCGCCGTCTGCATGAAGAAGCAGCAGATGTTCGCATAGCTTAGCCCTGCAGGCAGAATGGCGGTTTTGTGTGCCTGGATATCCTGCAGATCGTCGGGCAGCGCGGGGATGCTTCCTGGCAGGACAAAGGCGCTTGCTCCCTCGAGCGGGTCGCGTTGGCTGTCCGTTCCGTTCCAGCGAAAATGGGCAACCGTGTTCATGTAGAGCGTCCCGTCGAGGAGCTGCTCGGCATACTCGCGTTTCGAGAACGCCTTGAGGATGCGAGTTGCGGTGGGGCGTCCTTCGTGTTTGGTCATGCTCGTTCCTTCATGATCCGGTTTCGATTGTCATCATCTGGGTCACTCGTAATAATGTCATGATTGAGGCGCCCGCGGGCGTCTGATTGGTGTATTGAAGACTCAAAATGTGACAACGCTTAGCTCAATAAACAGAACTCTTTTGAAGTCGAGTTCTCTTTTCTGATTATTCTCGCTGCACCAACCGCTCCTTCGTTTGGCTCGCAAACCCGCTTGGCACGCTGCCGTTACCCAAACCACAAGGCTGCGGATGCTATCATGCCTCCGTACTGCATGAAGACGCTCGCAGTCCGTTCGGGCGCAGCCAGAAGCGCCGGCGGATGTCATCGCGAAAACCAGAAGGTTGGTGAACCACGATGACGGGAACGAAAAAGCTCAATAGGCGCTTCGTCGGCACGGCGCTCGTATCCGTGCTGCTCAGCCTGCTTCTTGCGTTGACTCCGGTGCTCGCTGTTGCCGAGCCCGCGAACGGAGAAGGCACTTCCGCCGATGCGGCGGAGGTCGCGCCCGGCGACTCTGAAGGCTCGGAGACCTCGGGGGACGCTTCTGTTGATGCGACCAAAACCACGCCGCAACAGTCAGACTCACCCGCCTCCGCCGATACGGCAATCGCACCAGCGGAATCCGACCCGTCTGCCTCCGCCGATGCTGCGGCGATTGCGCCTGCATCGACAAGTCTGGTGACCGTCCCTGCAACGCAAACGTCGACAAGCACGACGTCTCTTAGTGCGACGGTCTCTTACGATTCAAACTTCGTCAAAGGCTCTACTACGAGGTTGACTTTTAACGTTTCGGGTAATACGAAACCCCTGAAATACAGGCTCTACAGCTTCGAGATGAATACGGGAGAGTCTTCAAATTCTTGGTCTTCGATCATCGATATATCGAAATCTTCGGCGAGCAGCTTTAGCGAACGGAACTATTTCGAAATACCGCTTTATCTGGCAGGCACATATAGGATTGTGTTCAATGCGCAGGAAAATGACGGGGGAAACCATACCCGCTTTGCGATGACCTTCACCGTTCCGGAATCCGCTGATTTCAAGTCAATGGAGACTATCATCAACGAAGTTATCGCACAGTGCAACAACGAGTGCGTGGAACAGGGCGACACAAGTGATTATGCGAAGGCCCTGTGGCTTAACGACTGGGTTGTCGACAATACGCAATATGACAATACGTACACGTACATAAGTGCCGAGGGCGTTTTCGGTCGTGGGCTTGGAGACTGCGAAGCCTATCACGATGCCTATGTACGTCTCTTGAACAGAGTTGATATCGAAACGAGGCGTGTCGACAGCTATGGAGACGCGCATGTATGGACCGGCGTGAAGCTCGACGAAAAATGGTACAACGTCGACACGACATGGAACGATCCGGGCTATACAATGCCTAACATTGACCTGAAGCGTCTCTACTTTGCATTGCCTTCGGGTATTATGGGGCTGGTTCATCAGCGATGGGATGGCAATTATTTAGTCGGGTATCCCGACCGCGCGTCATTTGATGCCTCGTCCTACGAGGACAACTACTTCATTAAATCTACCGAGATATCAAATTACACTGCCCCTTATCTTGAAGCCAGCGGAACATACAGTGTGCAAACGCATCTCGACGCTCGCGAGTCGAGCTTTACCATTCCCGTAGCCAACAACGGGTGGCCGGCTGGTTACAAGAACGTCATATATAACCTTGTCGCTTATCAACTTGGCCAGGAGAATTGGGGAGATGGCGTTGGGGTTGTCGTTGCATATGCTGACGATAGTTTGTCTTTTCGGGTGACATACGATGGATCCGATCTTCCAATCTCCATTACCAGCGCACTGATATCAAACATAGGAGATGTTGACTATTCCGGCAAAGAGCAAACGCCAACACCGACGGTTACGGTCAATGGTACGGAGCTCGTCAAGGACAGGGACTATAAGATCTCCTATGGAAACAATGTCAATGCCGGATCCAATGCCTCGATTACCATTGAGGGGATAGGCGACTATTTTGCCTCGGCGACGAGGTATTTCACCATCAACAGGCTGTACATACACAACGCGAGCATTGCCTCGATTGCGAATCAACAATATACGGGAAGCGCCCTCGAGCCCAAGCTTCAGGTGAGCTATGGCGGCCGGCAGCTTGTTGAGAATGTCGATTACACGGTGAGATATTCCAATAACGTTGAGGTCGGCACGGCGACGGCTACCATAACCGGCAAGGGGAACTATTCGAGCACGAAGAGCACGACTTTTACGATCGAAAAGAAGCCGGACGGCTCTTCGGGGAATACGGGTTCCGGCGGTTCGACCGAGCCAACCAAGACATCGATCGGCAACGCGACGGTGAGTGGCATCGCCAACCAGACCTACACCGGCAAGGCGCTCACGCCGAAGCCGATGGTGAAGGTGGGATCGACTACCCTCAGGGAGGGCACCGACTACGCGCTCTCCTACAAGAACAACACCAGTGCCGGGACGGCAATCGTCATCGTCACTGGCAAGGGTAACTACACGGGGACCATCACGAAGACGTTCGCCATAGCCAAACGCTCGATTTCCGGCGCGACGGTGAGCGTCGCGACCCAGACCTACACCGGTAAGGCGCTCACGCCGAAGCCGACGGTGAAGGTGGGATCGATCACACTGAGGGAGGGCACCGACTACACGCTCTCCTACGCGAGCAACGTCAACGTCGGGACGGCCACGGTCACCATAACGGGCAAGGGCAACTACACGGGCACGAGGACGGCAACCTTCAAGATCGAGGCTCAGCCGGTCGCAAAGGCGCCGGCGGTGACGGGCTCGTGGGTGCAGTCTGGCGGCAGGTGGTGGTTCTCCTACGACGCCAAGACGAGGGCCGCCCAGAAAAAGGCCTACCCGGCAGGCGAGTGGGTGACCGTCGGCGGCAGGCGCTACCACTTCGACGGTGCCGGCTGGATGCACGCGGGATGGCTGTCGCTTTCCGGCAGGTGGTACTGGCTCTCCTCGGACGGCGCCATGAGGACGGGCTGGCACCTCGTGGGCGGCGCCTGGTACTACATGGGACCCGACGGCGCGATGCTTACCGGCAGGCAGAAGGTCGGCGACGCGACCTACTACCTCGCCTCCTCGGGCGCCATGAGGACCGGCTGGAGCCTGGAGGGCTCGACCTGGTACTTCTACGACGGCTCGGGAGCGATGGCCCATGGCTGGAGAAGCGTGGGCGGCGCGTGGTACTTCCTCGACAGGTCAAGCGGCGCGATGCGCCAGTACTGGCTCGAGCCCGGCGACGGGCAGCGCTACTTCCTGCTGTCCTCCGGCGCCATGGTGACCGGCTGGGCGAGGGTGGACGGCACCTGGTACTTCTTCGGGCCCTCCGGCGCCATGCAGAAGAGCAGGTGGGTCGGCAACTACTACGTGGGATCGGACGGCAGGATGGCGACGAGCACGTGGATCGGCCGCTACCACGTCAACGCCAGCGGCCTGTGGGACGCGACGCGGTAGGGAGACGAAGGCGGCCCGAGTCGCTTTCATCGGGACGATTCGCCCGTCTGTAAGAATCTGTCTGCTGATTTACTCTATAATCTCCTTCAGGGTGCCCCGCATCGTAACTTGGGGCACTTTGCATATGACATTACGGCTCCGTTCGATAGAGATTAGTTGACATGACGATTCTTGATTTAATGAGGCTTATCCAGCGCCATCTCAAGCTGGTCATCGCGTTGCCCATCATCTTCGCCGTGGTCGCGCTCGCGTATTCCTTCTTCATTCAGGCGAGCTACACGGCGACGGCCAATTTCATCACGAACGGAGACCTCGCGTTTGCCCAGGGCCTCGCGAGCAAGGAGGCCACGTCGTATGCCAAGTCGGGCGTCCAGATTTCATGTTCTTCTCAGAGCTCGAACAAGCAGGTCACGATTAGCGCGACCGGTTCGGATGCGACGCAGTGCATAGAGGCGGCCAACACGGTTGCCAACAACGCCGTCAGCCAATACAAGAGCTCGAACAGCAGCGTCATCGCGACCGTGACCGAGGCGACCTCGGCGGTGCGCAACACGCCCTCGCCCTTTAGGGTCGCCGCGACGGCGTTTGCCCTCGGTCTCTTCGTCGCCATCTGCATCGTCGTGCTCATCGACATCGCCAAGGCGCCTATCAAGTCCCGCGAGGACGCCGAGAACGCCTGCGAGTTACCGGTTCTCGGTAGCGGTACCTCCGTCGAGGATGGCGATAGGATTCTCGCGAATCTGCAGTTTGCCTGCGGCAAACGCCCCTCGACCATCGCAGTCGTGCCCATCGGACAGGCCGACAGCGCGATCGTTATCTCGAACGAGCTCGTCAACGCGCTCGAGCGCAGCTCCGTACGCACCAGGATCGTGAAGGGTTCGCCCCATGCCAGAAAGTTCAAGGTAAGCGTACCGGAAGACGCGGCCGTTGTCGTATGCTGTCCTCCGCTTGCCGCCGGTGCGGGCGCCTCCTACATCGCCAACAGTTCGGATGCGACGGTGCTGTGCGTGACGGAATGGACCGACTCCAAGCGTCAGCTCCTGGCAACCATGCGCGAACTTGAGCTCGCCAAGGCAAACATCGCTGGCCTCGCGTATCTGCCGGAGGACAAGGAAGCGACGGAGGCGGCACGGGCCGAACGCAAGGCAAAGAGCCATAAGAAGAAGTAGGCCTTCCTCGGAGCAGGTGGACCACGCCTTGAGCAGCGACCACAACACCGCAAGCGAGCAAGTAGCCGCATCCGTGCCGCGCTTCTCCGTAGTCATGCCCGTGCACGACGCCGAGGCGTTTCTTGACGCGGCCATTGTCGCTATCGAGCACCAGACCTTCGAAGACTGGGAGCTCGTCGTTGTCGACGACGCCTCCCGGGATGCAAGTGCCGTCATCGTGCAACGCCACGCAGCTGCGGACCCCCGGATCAAGATCATCTCGCACACGCGCAACAAAGGCGCTGCCGCCGCGCGCAATACCGGCATGGACGCGGCCCGTGGTCGCTACATCTGGTTCGTCGATGCGGACGACTCCTTCGATGCACACATCCTCGAGCAAGTCGATGCCGAAATCACCCGAAGCGACGCGCAGATCGTCATGTTCGGACGTGTCGAGGAATATCTCGCGCCCGATCACAGCCTGCAGTACTGCAACGACATCCCCATGGAGCCATTCGCGAGTGACGATCCCGCCGCATGGCACACGCGCATCATAGACATCGAGCGTCAGACGAATTTTGGCTACGTCACCTCCAAGGTCTACGAGGCCGCCTTTCTCCGAGAGCGGGGCGTGCGCTTCGAGGACGTGCTCCTGAACGAGGACTTCGTCTTCAACGTGTATGCTTTTCGCGACGCCACGCGCATCGCGGCGCTACCGGGCGTACCGTACGTCTACCGTAAGGTCGAGGGCAGTAGCGTCACCAACGCCAACGCGTATTCCGCCGAGGAGTACTACGAGCTCCATCGCATGCGCATCGCGATGATGCGCGATTTGCTGTCGGAGTGGGGGGTCTTCGACGAGCGCACCCGCGGAATACTCGGCGCCCTCTACGCGCGCTACGTCATGTCCACGCTCGAACGCATGCACTCCGATGGCAGGCAGCGCGGCAAGGCGACCAAGCTCGCGTGGGTCTGCGATATCATGAGAGACCCGTTGTGCGTCGAGCTCATCCCCTGCGCGCAGCCCAGGGATAGCAGGTTCCTACGCGCTGGAGTGCGGGTACTCCAATCCGGGAATGCGGGTAGGTGCCTCATGCTGGGCAAGGCGATAGCGTGTGCGCGGAAGTACGGATACAAGATGTTCACGAAGGCCAGGTCGGAGAGATAGCCAAAGGTGAGTACGAGTGCGAAAGACCAGACGACAGGTGCCGATACCCCGGTGCTGACCATCGTCATTCCCTCCTATAACGTCGAGGCCTATCTCGAACACGGCCTGTCGACCTTTGCCGACGAGCGCTTCGGGGGCAGACTCCAGGTCCTCGTGATAGATGACGGCTCCCAGGACGGCACACCGGCCATCGCGCAGCGCTTCGTGGAGCGCATGCCCGATGTCTTCACGCTCGTCAGCAAGGAGAACGGCGGACACGGCTCCGCGATCAACGTCGGTCTGGCCCATGCCACCGGTACGTACTTTCGCGTGGTGGACGGTGACGACTGGGTCGATACCGATGCGCTCGCCGCGTTCCTGGACGTCCTGGATGGCACGGACGCCGACATACTCATCGACGTGCGCATCGACGTGGACATGGCGACCGGCCACGAGAAACCGCGTCCGCACGGGGAGGGCGTCCCGCTGGGCTCCGTCGTCGCCTTCGAGGACATCTGCGAGAATTCGGTCGCTGCCGACAGCATAAGCATCCACACGCTCACGGCACGCACTGCGCTGCTGAGAGAAGTGGGTCTCAACGTGCTCGAGAAGACCTTCTACGAGGACTACGAGTACATCTCCAAGGCGACGCTCTTTGCAAGGTCAATCGAGTTCGTCGACCTCGCGGTTTACCATTACCTGCTGGGCAACGCCTCTCAGAGCGTGGCGGACGCCGTCTTTGCGCGGCGCTGGGACGACCACACGCGTGTGACGTACGAGATGCTGCGCTACTACGAGCAGGTGCAGGCGAGTCTGAGCGAGCCTCGCCGGAATTACCTGCAGCGCAAGGTCAACCTCGTGATCGACACCCACTACAACATCGCGCTGATCTTCGACCCCGAGCGAAAGCGCGGGCTTGCGCGGGCCAAGGAGTTCCGCGCCTATCTCAAGGCGAAGTACCCCGAGTTCGCACAGTATGGCGAGAGGCGCTACAAGACGGCGAAGATTCTCCACCATCTTGGGGTAGACTCGCAGCAGAAGCTCAACCGCATCGTCGGCAGGCAGTGAGAGGTTGCCATGTCATCTACCCAAGCGCCCCAGATAACCGTGCTCGTGCCCGTCTACAACGTCGAGCGCTATCTGCGTGAATGCCTCGATTCGATATGCGCCCAGACCTTCGCCGACTTCGAGGCGATTTGCATCAACGACGGATCGACCGATGCCTCGCGCGACATCATCCAGGAATACCTCGATGCCGATGCGCGCTTTCGCGTCATCGACAAGCCCAACTCGGGCTACGGCGCCTCCATGAACATAGGATTGGACGCGGCACGGGGCAGCTACATCGCCATCCTCGAGTCCGATGACCTCTACATGCCCACCGCGCTCGAGGCACTGCACGATGCGGCAGTCGAATATAACGCCCAGGTTGTGAAGGGCGAGTTCAATCTCTACTGGTCCGAACCGGAGAAGCGCATTCTCTCGGGCGAGCTGGCAAAGATTCCGCTCCGTCAGTTGCTTGTCCCATCCGACGTGCCCGAGATTTTCTACGCGAAGTCGTCGATTTGGTCGTCGCTGTACGGACGGAAGTTCCTCGTCGATAACGCAATCCGCTTTCTCGAGACGCCCGGCGCGTCCTATCAGGACACCTCCTTCAACTTCAAGGTCTGGCTTCACGCCAGGCGCGCGGTGTTCATCGAGGACGTGATTCTCGACTATCGGCAGGACAACGAGCAGTCCTCGGTCAATTCCGCCGCCAAGGCCCATTGCGTGTGCGACGAATACGACGAGATCGAGCGCTGGCTCGAGATGCACGATGCGCCCGATGCGCTGACGGGGATCATGCTGCGCGCGAAGTACAACAACTACCTGTGGAACTACGACCGTCTGGTCGACGATCTGAGAGCCGAGTTCCTGGAGCGTTTCTCCGCCGAGTTCGGAAAGGACATGGAAGCCGGCAGGGTTGACCTGTCGCGCTTCGAGCCGTGGGCGGAAGCCGACCTCAAGGCGCTCGTGAGCTCACCGGAGACGTTCAGGAAGTGTCGCGACGACGTCAGGAGCCCCGGCAAGCTCAACACCTTCAAGCACTACTATCGGCTGGGCGGCCTGTCCCTCATCGTCAAGGTGCTCAAGTACAAGCGGGAGCAGAGGTAATATGCCCAAGGTCAGCGTCATCATGCCCGTGTACAACGTCGAGAATTACGTCGAGCCCAGCATGCGGTCGCTGCTCGACCAGACGGAGCCTGACATCGAGATAATCGCCGTGAACGACGGCTCGACCGATGGCTCGCTCGAAGTGTTGCGCAGGCTGGCCGACGCCGACGGCCGCATCAAGGTTATCGACCAGAAAAACGCCGGTCCCTCGGCCGCACGCAACGCGGGGATGACAATCGCGACTGCTCCCATCATCGCGTTTCTGGACGCGGACGATTTCTTCAAGCCCCGGGCTTGCGAGCGCATCGTGGAGCTCTTCGCCGAACACGAGGCCGATGGCATCGACGTGCTCACCTTCGGGGCCGATTGCTTTCCGAGGGAGTTTTCGACTCCCTGGCACGAGGACAAGCTCCATCCGCGCGACGCCGTGTACGATCCCTTCGCCCCGGACCTGCTGTTCAAGGAGAGCTCGCGTCCCTTCCACTGGCGCACCGCCGTCCGGACCGGTTTCCTGCGCGAGAGCGGCATCGCGTTCGACGAGTCGCTGCGGCTGGGGGAGGACCAGGCGTTCCATTTCGCGATCTATCCCCGGGCAAAGCGGACGGTGCTCGTTTCCGACGTCCTCTACGAATACCGGGTGAGCCGTGCCGATTCCGCGATGGACACGGTCACGAAGGACAGGGCCTCCATGATGACCGAGCATCTGCATATCGCGGACGTGATCCTCGCCGATTGGCGCGCTGGCGGGTTCCTTGACCGCTACCAAGCCGAGATGGCAGCGTGGATCGTCGAGTTCGTCGCCTACGACGTGCTGTTCCTTTCCGCTGCGGATAGGGATCGTCTCTTGGAGGGAGTGGCGGACCTGCTACGAAAGTACTGGACATCAGGCGAGCTCGACGCACTGCCCATCGCGCCCACGACGCGTGCGATACTGGACGCGTCGCTGTCCGGAAAGCCCGTGAGCGACCTGCGCGCGAAGCGCCTCCAGCTCGCGTACTACAAGCAGCAGTACGGCACCAGGAGCGTGGTGCGCAGGCTGCTTCGGAGGTGACGGCGCGGATGCAGGCGAGGGTCTACATGATATGCAGGACCAACGGAAAGCTCTACCTTGACGTGCGGCTTTCCGGGAAAGAGCGTCTCGATGGGCTTTCCGCGTACGCGATGGCGGGGAACAAGAGGTTTCCTGCGCAGGTGTTTCCCACTGCCGAGGACGCCGATTCCGCGACGCGCTGGGTCGTCACGATTCCCTTCCTCGCGTTCGACCACGCCGACGTGGTCATCGAGGGTTCGCGCGGCGCGTATCCCGCGCTGCACGTCAACTTCAAGCGCGCCAAGCTGCTTTCGCTTCTGAATGCTCGACTGCGTCGAGATGCTTTCGAGTCCGTTGTCGCATGCGAGGACAATGCCGTCGGTATCGCCACGCAGATGAGGCTGTTGAGGTTCCTGGAAGGAGAAGACGATACGGCCATCTGGCGCATGGACGTCACGGAAGGTGCACACGGCGACAACGAAGACGAAATCGAGGTGTTCGACGGCCTTGGCAATCCCGTCGATTTCGAACTCTTCCTCTTCGAGGACCAGGCCGTGGACATGGATGGCATCAAGGCAAGACGCAGGATCTATTCGCTGCGTGTCCCCTACGGTCTCGATTGCTTCTACGCCACCGCGGGCGACGGCTTCTGCTCGTGCGATGGTCGTTTCTACAACGTGAAGCGCACCGAGACCCGGGACTTCATGAAGGACGCCTGCGCGGACGAGGGACAATACCGCGCGTGGCTGGACGCGCACAAGGCGAGCCCCGAGGACCTGGCCGCGCAGGCGCAGGTCACGCTTGCGATACAGCCGAAGTTCAGCATCGTCATTCCCGTCTTCGAGCCCAACGCCGGCTACCTGAGCACCTGCATCTCGTCGGTCGTGCGCCAGAGCTATGCCAATTGGGAGTTGCTGGTAGTAGATGCCTCCCCGTATGACGGTATCGCCGCGCGTTGCCTCGAGCCCATGTGCGATGAGCGCATCGTGTACTTGCGGCTCGAGCGAAATCTCGGCATTGCGGGCAACACCAACGTCGGCATCGAGAACGCGACGGGGGATTGGATCGCGTTCCTCGACTACGACGACATCCTCGAACCCGACGCGCTCTTCTGCTATGCGCGCGCGATCGCCCGTGACGCGGACGCCGCGGCGCTGTTCTGCGACGAGGACACCTTCGAGGTCGATGGGCAGTACCGCTTTCCGGTGTTCAAGAGCGAGCTCAATCTGGACCTCCTGTACTCCTACAACTGCGTGACGCATTTCCTCGCGGTCAAACGCGAGGCGCTGGAGGCAATCGGGACATCGCCCGATGACGTGACCGGGGCACAGGACTACGACCTGACGCTGCGGGTGATTGCCGCGGGGGGCAAGATCGTCCACGTCCCACGCGTGCTCTATCACTGGCGCCAGCATAGCGCCTCCACGGCCGGGGATAACGTCTCCAGCAAGCCCTACGCCCAGGAGGCGGGACGCCTGGCGTTGCAGCGGCATTTCGAGGCACGTGGCATTGCGGGCCACGTCGAGGAGACGTCGCATCCGTTCATCTACCGGATGCGGTATGCGCTGTCCGACCCGCATCCCCTCGTGAGTGTCATCATCCCCAACAAGGACCACATCGGAGAGCTCGATGCATGCGTACGCTCCATCATCGAGAAGTCCGCATATCGCGAATTCGAGGTCGTGATCGTCGAGAACAACAGCGAGGACGACAGGACGTTCGCCTATTACGAGCGCATCACCGTGGAGTTCGACCAGGTCAAGGTCGTGCGTTGGGAGGGATCGTTCAACTACTCGGCCATCATCAACCATGGCGTGCAACACGCAGCTGGTAGCAGGTTGCTGCTCCTGAACAACGACACCGAGGTCATCTCCCCGGACTTCATCCCCGAGATGCTCGGATATCTCGAACGCCCCGAGGTGGGCGTCGTCGGCGCCAAGCTCTTCTTCCGTGATGGTCTCGTGCAGCATGCGGGCATCGAGGTGGGCCCCTTCGACACGATCGTGCACGTCAACCAGGACTTCGTCGACGAGCGCGAGGGGTATCGGGGACGGGCGACCAGGCCGGGCAACTTCTCCGCCGTCACGGGCGCGTGCCAGATGGTTCGCCGTGACGTGTTCGAGCAGGTGGGCGGCTACGACGAGGACTTTGCCGTCGGATTCAACGACGCCGACTTCTGCATGCGCGCCAAGGAGGCTGGCTACCTTACCGTCTTCACGCCGTATGCCAAGCTACATCACTACGAGTTCACGTCCCGTGGACGCGAGGAAGTGGACGACGCGAAGATGCGGCGCTGGGAGGGCGAGCGTGAGTTGTTCCAAGAACGATGGGCCAAGTACTTCGAAGAGGGCGACCCATTCTCAAATCCCAACCTGTCCCTCGAGAGCTGCTATTACGCTCTGCCGTAGACTCCCCTGCGCCGTATCATCCTCATCATGTCGATGATGCATTAGAATGTGCGGGTAACCGAACACCTACGTCACGTTCAGGATTATGCCATGCCTTTGATTTCGCTTGTGGTCCCTTGCTATAACGAGGAGGAGAGCATCCCGCTGTTCCAGGAAGAGGCCGTGCGCGTGCTTGATGAGATGCAAACCCGGTTTGGCTCGCCGCAAGACCCCGTCACCTTCGAGCTCGTCTACGTCGACGACGGGTCGACCGATGCGACCTTGCCAGAACTCAAGCGCATCGCCGGGCAAGCACGTCCTGACGGCATGGACGTGCGCTACCTCTCGTTTTCCCGCAACTTTGGCAAGGAGGCCGCGTTGCTCGCGGGGCTCGATGCGGCACACGGGGAGTACGTCGCGACGATGGACGCGGACATGCAGGACCCGCCGTCGCTGCTGCCGACCATGTACGAGATGCTGCTCGCAAGCGATGCCGATAACGTGGCGACCCGCCGCGTCACGCGCAAGGGCGAGCCGCCCATTCGCTCGTTCTTCGCGCGCATGTTCTACCGCATCATCAACCGGCTATCGGACACGGAGATAGTCGATGGCGCGCGCGACTACCGCCTCATGACCCGGCGCATGGTCAACGCGATTTGCTCGCTGAGGGAATACAACCGCTTCTCGAAGGGCATCTTCGGGTGGGTCGGCTTCAAGACCGAGTGGCTCGAGTACGAAAACGTCGAGCGCGTGGCAGGCGAGACGAAGTGGAGCTTCTTCTCGCTCTTCTCGTACTCTATCGAGGGCATCGTGGCGTTCAGCACCAAGCCGCTGCACATCGCCTCGCTCGGCGGCATGTTGTTTTGCCTGCTCGCCCTCATTCTGCTCGTGGTGGTCATCGTTCGCGCGGCCGTCTTTGGCGACCCGGTTGCCGGCTGGCCCTCGCTCGTGTGCCTCATACTCTTCATCGGCGGCTCGCAGATGCTGTGCCTAGGCGTTTTCGGGCAGTATCTCGCAAAATCCTATGTCGAGGTGAAGAACAGGCCCATCTATGTGGTGAGGGAATCCAATCTTGACTGACGCTTCCGACGCCCCTGGTTTTCAGATGGCTCCGCTCGATGTCGAGGCGGCATGTCGCGGCCGAGACGTCGCCGTGCTCATTCCCTGCTATAACGAGGCGCAGACCATCGCCCAGGTCGTGCGGGGCTTTCGCGCCGCGTTGCCCGAGGCGGCAATCTACGTCTACGACAACAACTCCACCGATGACACCGCCCGGCTGGCCGCTGCCGCTGGCGCCGTCGTGCGCCACGAACCGCGTCAGGGCAAGGGCAACGTCGTGCGCTCCATGTTTCGCGATATCGACGCCGCGTATTATCTCATAGTCGATGGCGACGATACCTATCCGGCTGAGGCGGCTCACGAGCTACTCGCGCCCATCGCTGCCGGCGAGGCGGATATGACCGTGGGTGACCGCATCTCCAACGGATCGTATAAGGCGGAAAACGGGCGCCGCTTTCATGGCTTTGGCAATGCCCTGGTATGCAGGCTCATCCGCGTCCTATACGGGCATTCGTTCGAGGATGTGCTCACCGGCTACCGTGCCTTCTCGCGCGCGTTCGTGAAGACCATGCCCGTCATGTCCAAGGGGTTTCAGATCGAGGCCGAGATTTCCGTCTGGGCCGTCGACCATCGCTGGCGTACGCTGAGCGTGCCCATCGACTACCGTGACCGCCCCGAGGGTTCCGAAAGCAAGCTCTCGACCTATGCCGATGGTGCCCTCGTGCTCGCCACGATCGTCAGCCTCTTTCGTGATTATCGCCCCATGGCGTTCTTCGGTTGGGTCTCGCTGATCCTCGTCGCGCTCGGCATGATCGCAGGCATCCCGGTCATCGTCGAGTATCTCGACACGAGCTACGTGAGCAAGCTACCCTCGGCGGTGCTTGCCTCGGCGTTCATGATCTGCGCCGTGCTCTCGTTTGCCGTGGGCGTCATCTTGGACGCGGTTGCTCGGGCCAATCGTCGCCAATGGGAGCTCGAGGTGTACAGGGCGATGGGGAATTACTCTTCGTCTGAAGACTGCGCGTAGCCTTCACCATGCATGCTCTTCGTGTCGAGCCGTTTCTCGAGAAGCGCCAGCCGTTGCGTGGTCTGGGTTTGCTTGATGACGAGCTGGCTGATGGTGCGCGTCTGCCCAAGGCAAAGAAGGAGCAGGAAGAAGATGGCGGCCGAGAATATGAAATTCGAACCTAGGTCAAAGCCAGTGAGGCTTGCCAAGGCGAAGATAGGCTGCGGAAAGATGGCGATGATGAGGAGAAGTACGCTGAGCAAAATCCACGTGAGGCTGTAGCGTAGGAGCAGCTTGTTTCTCTTGACCTGATAGACGGTGTATATCAGGAATGCGAGGCTGAGCACGATGAAGACGATGCTCAGGGTGATGTTTTCGCTGCCGATCATTTGTTCTTTATCCTCCCATGCCTCGTGATGCCCTGGATGACGATTGCGAGAGAGACCTTGATCATGTAATACACGCTCGAAAGGGCCTTGATGGACGAAGATCCCCCTTGGCGTTCGTTCATCTTCACGGGGACTTCCTTGACTGACAGATGATGCTTGAGCGCGGTGACGATGGATTCCGGTTCGGGATAGTCAATGGGGTATTCCTGGCTAAACAGCTCGATTGCCCGGTGGTTGCACGCTCTGAATCCGGATGTGACGTCACTGATGCGTTTGCCTGTCATGAACTTGATGGCTCCCGACAGCCATCGTATGCCGAGGCGGCGCAAGCCCGTGGAAAGGAAATCATCGGCACTTGCATCGATGAATCTCGACCCTATGACAAGGTCGGCTCCGTTTTGAATGGCATCGACGAGAGCCGGTATGTAGCGTATGTCATGCTGGCCGTCGCCGTCGAATTGGATGTCGATATCGTAGCCGTGCTCGCGCGCGTACATATGCCCGCATTGCACCGCACCGCCAATGCCAAGGTTACTGCACAAATCGAGGACGGGGATGTCTTCGCGCCGACATGTCTCGAGAGTCGAATCTTGCGAGCCATCGTTTACGACGATGAAATCATAACCAGCTTGACGGATGGTCGCGGCAACCGTCACGATGGTTTCGTCCTCATTGTATGCGGGGACGATAAGGAGCACCTTTGGTTGGGAGATGCTCTTTTCTCGTGTTGAGGGCTGACCGTCAGTCATGTTGCCTGGGCCTCTTGTCCTGTTGCCGCCGGATGGCGTATGGCGTTATGTCAATGCGTCGATACGTCAAGTGGATTGATTATAGAATACAATGATTTGCACGCGAGCCTTGTCGCGATGATTGGCGAAGCCGTGAGTGCAGATGGGAGTGTCAGATGAGCTTGCTTTCCGAACTTAAACACTATCCGCCCGCGACGGTTCTCGGAATGGGGTTTTCCTTCTTGTGGACAAAGCTGTTTTTCCGGGGTGCGGATCTCATTCGTAAGCCCCTGTATTTCCGTGGCAAGAAGCGTAACTTTCATTATGGGTCCGGTTTCAGAACGGGCAGGGGGTGTCGCATCGAGCTCTTTGGCGATGGCGAGATTCATCTTGGGGACCATTGCCATATTGGCGATTATGTGCACATCGTCGCTTCATCACGCGTTGAGATTGGGAATGACTGTCTCTTTGCCTCCAAGATTTTCATATCCGACACGAGCCACGGATCCTATGGCGAAGGGGGAAGCTCGCCCGAGACACCTCCCGAAGCGCGGCCTCTCGTTTCCGATTCCGTGAAGATCGGCAAGAACGTGTGGCTTGGCGACAATGCCGTGATTCTCCCTGGCGTGACCGTGGGGGACGGCTGCGTGATAGGTGCAAATGCAGTTGTCACGAAGGATATCCCCGACTATACCGTTGCCGGCGGCTGCCCGGCGAAGCCCTTGAAGAAATACGATTTCGATGCGCGTGCGTGGGGGCGTGCGTGATGCGCTCTGTCGCGGGCTCTTCATCGTGATTCGTTGCAAAGCATGAACTGCTATACTCGTTGCACTGCCAAGATGCGAGGATGTAGATGAAATCAATACTTGTAACCGGCTCTAATGGATATATCGGACGTCATGTTTTGCCCGTGTTGGCAAAAGCTGGCGCGCAGGTCGTTGCCGTCGACAGGACGATCGACGAGTCGACTGACGCAGACGTCCACATTGCGGCAGACATCTTCGATGGGGATGCAAATATCCTCGAGGCCATCGGGTTTGTCCCAGATGCGTGTCTGCATCTTGCGTGGCGCAACGGATTTAATCACAACGACCCTTCGCATATGAATGACCTGTCGGCTCATTTCTCGTTTCTCATGGACTTGGCGCAGGCTGGCGTAAAGCAGGTCACCGCCATGGGAAGCATGCACGAGGTAGGCTACTGGGAGGGTGCCATCACGAGCGAGACGCCCTGCAATCCGCAGAGCCTTTACGGTATCGCCAAGAATGCCTTGCGCGAATCGCTTAGCGTCGAGCTTCCAAAGCTCGGTGCCATTCTTCAATGGATTCGCGGATACTACATCTACGGTGATGACGAGAATGCCCAGTCCATTTTTGGCAAGCTGCTGAGGTCGGCGAAAGAGGGCAACACGAGTTTTCCGTTTACAAGCGGGAAGAACAAGTATGACTTCCTTCCCATTGACGAGCTCGCCAGACAGATTGCCGCAGTCGTCATGCAGGATGAGGTCACGGGAATAATCAACTGCTGTTCAGGCAATCCCGTGAGCCTTGCCGATCAGGTTGAGGAGTTCATCAAGCTTCATGAGCTCGACATCACCCTTGAGTACGGTGCGTTTCCCGACAGGCCCTATGACTCCCCGGGCGTTTGGGGGGATGCGACAAGCATCAATGCGATAATGGGTGCATTGGAATAAATAGGACCGATTCGTCATTCTCATGTATACGACAAATGACCATACCTTCGTTGTCTGCGCTTACAAGGAAAACCCCTTTCTCGAGAACACGATTCAGTCGCTTAGGAACCAAAGCGCTTTGGGAAGAATCCTGATCTCCACCTCTACGCCCAACGACCACATTCGCGGAATCGCGAGCAGGTACGATATTCCGCTCGCCATCAACCCGAACCCGCATTTGGCCGGTGACGACTGGAACTATGGCTACAACCAGGCCGGCACCCCGCTTGTGACGCTGGCGCATCAAGATGATTGGTATGAGCCCAGCTTTCTCGCCAAGACGCTCGAGGCAATTAACCGATACCCTGGCGAGGAAGTGTCGATTGCGTTTACGGATTACTATGAGATTCGCGAGGGCAGGCGAGTTGAGAGGAACGCTCTTCTATTCGTTAAGAGAGCGATGAACACGCCGCTCAAGTCCAGAGCCTTCAACGGCTCTGTCCTTCTCAAGAAGCGCATTCTCGCATTTGGCGATTCGATTTGCTGCCCTGCGGTCACGTTCGTGAAAGAGCATTTGGGCGAAAGCATCTTCGACACGAAATACGTGAACAGCTGTGATTACAAGACGCTCGTCGATCTCGCATGTGCAAGAGGACGCTTTGTCTACATTCCCAAACGCCTCGTTGGACACCGGATATATGCCGAGTCTGCGACCACTCTGAATCTTGCCGATAATATCCGAAAGAAGGAAGATGCCGAGATTCTCGAGACGCTTTGGCCGCGTCCAATTGCTCATGCCATCAATTCGATATATGCGTTGAGCGAGAAGAGCAACGAGCTACAGGAAGGCTAGGGCGCGGATGGAAGCAAAGCACTTGTTGTCCAAAAGAACGGTGCACGTAAACACGGGCGCCTTCTATGTTATCGCCGCGGCGCTCTTCATCATCCTCAACTTGCTCGTGTGCTATCAGATCGCCCATGTCCGCACTGTCTTGTTGTTGGGTACATTTGTAGCATTTCTGCTGTTGGCCATATATATCGTTATCGCAGTCGTGGATAGAAAAAGGTCTATTGCCACCTCCACCATCTTTCTAGTGCTTCTGGTTTTCCAGGGCATGCTGTACATGGCGGTCTTTTTGCCGATGACGGTCCCGGATGAGATCTATCACTTCTTTCAGTCGTACCTATATTCGAATGCCTTGATGTTTGTCCCTTCCGATCCTGGCAGCGTTGCCATGAGGGGTTCAGACGCGACGTTTCTTGAAGTGATTTCCACGACGCTGAGCGGGGAATATTATCCAAAGGTTGCGGAGGAGTTCTCGTTTTTTGCAGATGATAACGCACTATCGAGTACCACCTTGTTTTCGAGCGACCGATTCGATATGGGCTCCAACCCCCCTCAGGCAAAGATCCTTTCTGCCCTTGGCATAACCATCGGAAGGGTTTTGGGATTGGGCGCCGTGCCCGTCTACTACCTTGGCAGGCTGTTTAACTTTGCGGGATTCGTCGCGCTGGCCTATTTTGCGGTGTGGTTTACTCCGGTGGGCAAGCGAATCTTCATGGTCGCATCGTGCTTGCCCATGACATTGCATGTCACTGCATCATATTCCTATGATGCGTGCACTATCGGCCTGGCGTTCCTGTTTACGGCGCTGTGTCTTAGGGGCATATATTCAAAATCAAAAATGACGACCAAGCTCAAAGTTGCAATTATTGTCTTTGCGGTTTTGCTGGCTCCGAACAAGGCCCTCTATTCCGTATTGACACTTCTTGTCTTTCTCATTCCCCAATCACGGTTCAAAAGCAAAGGGGAATCATGGGCATTCAAATTCGGCGTTCTGCTCTTGGCATGTGCCGCAGTTCTGCTGATGCGCCTGCCGACCCTGTTGGATTTGACCGGAGTTGCGGGAGGTGGGAGCGAGCCGTTCGAAAAGGGAGGACAGACGGGCGTTCTCTATACCCTCTCTGACATATTGAGCGATCCGTTTGGCTTCGCGTCTATGTTCCTGAGAACACTGAATCAAATGGGAGATTGGTGGATAGGGACCCTAGTTGGTCGCTCTCTTGCATGGTTCCAGTTTTCGGCCCCGTGGTATGTTGCCCTATCCTTCTTGCTCGTGCTTTTGCTTGCGATTCCCAGGCCCGTCGAATCGGATGTAGATATAACGTCGGTGCAAAAGGCAGTGTTCGTCTGCGTTTTCGCCATCGGCGCATTTCTCGTCATCCTGTCCATGTACTTTGCTTTCACATTCAATACCGAAGCGGTTATAGACGGCGTTCAGGGACGATACTTCCTTCCCCTGCTTCCGATCTTGCTGCTCGTGTTCAGGAATGGGGTTATCGTTACGAATAAGGACTACAGTCGCGCCCTCTTGTATACGATGGCCGTTCTCAATGTCGCCTATGTCGTCAGGATATATGTGATGGCGTTGGCCGGTGGCGTGTAGAGGGCGTTTTCCGCTCACATAACGCACACATACCTGCAGCTCGCCTGCTGATTTGGCGCTGTCGCAGGAACGTTTCTGGACCGTTGCGTCATCGGAGAATGTCTGCGTTGTATCTTTCTCCTCTGGGAATATGATACGCGCTATTTCCAGGCCGTCTTTTTTGACGCAGGGCATCCAAGAAAGAACGAACGCATGGGAAGACACGTTGCTGACAATGTAGATGATAAGAAAAGCGCGCCTCATCGTCGTAGGGGGTTCACTGCGCTCGCGTCGATTGCCCTCTTTGCTCTGGTCGTTGGCCTTGGGGTGTTTGGCCTGCATTCGATGGGCATGTCTACGGGTCCCGAACCAGACGGAGCTTCGGACTACGTGGCCTCCATGGCCGGAAATGATGCTGCGGATGGTGAACAGACCGCTTCCCTTCAAGTATCAAGTGATCCTCAATACGGAGATTTCGAGACGGGCAAGGTGCTCGTGCACGTCGACGAGTCGACGGACCTGGACAGCGTCAATTCCATGCTCCAAGGTCTGGAAGTCGCGAGGACAAAGGATGTCTCCGGCCAGGACGTCTCCGCCGGTTTTGTCGAGGTCGAGGTCGATGCCACGGTCTCCATGTCCGGGGTCTTGAGCGCCTTCGAGGACGGGGGGCTGAGCGCGCAACCCAATTTCGTCTACTATCTTGCCGAAAGCGATCAGGGTTCTGTTTCGCCGGAGCAGGTCGCGCCTGCTTCCGTCCCTCAGGTCCCCTCGCAATCGGCCGTTGCCATGGAGACGGCTGTCGATCTGGGCGTGACCAGCGTCACTGTCAACGATCCCGGTGCCAGTCAGGAGTGGTATCTCGAATCGCTCGATTTGTATAGAGCTTGGGGCATTCAGACGAGCGAGTCCGCTAGGGGGCAGGCGCCCGTTTCCGTCGCCGTCATAGACTCCGGCTGTCTGGTTTCCCACGAGGATCTCAAGGACAACATCGTCGCGACCTATAATTCCGTTTCCAAGGTCGAAGGCGCGGATCAGGTCGAGGACGAAGGCGGCCACGGTACTCACGTCGCGGGTATCGTGTCCGCGCGGGCAAATAACGGTATTGGCGCCATTGGCGCCTCGTACAACGCTGGCCTTGTCATCGTCAAGGCGAACGACGGGTTGGATACGTCTGGCCAGCCCGCTTTTTCCACCGTGACTCTCGCCTCGGCATATCAATGGTTCTTAGGCGATAGCGGCAATGGTCGGAGCGTTGCCGAGCGCTACAACCTGCGTGTCGTGAACATGAGCCTGGGTGGCCCCAGTGCCGTCGACGCAGATGATGCCCTCTACGCCAAGATAACGCAGGCAAGGGAGGCCGGAATACTGACGGTATGTGCGGCGGGCAATAGCGGAGGGGCTAACGCCACCCCTCCTTATAACGTCATTCCCGGTGACTACGCCGATTGCTTCACGGTCATTAACCTGCGAAAGGGAAGCTCGACTACGCCCAACGATTCTTCGGGAACGTACTATGTCGAGCGCAGCTCTTCCTCGAATTACAATGTCGAAAGCGGGGAGTTCGCGAAAGCGAAGAACATCTCCGCTCCCGGCACCGCAATTTACAGCACGCTCTATTCGGGCACGGACCAGTATGGCGAGAAGAGTGGCACGTCCATGGCGTCTCCCGCCACGGCGGGTGTCGCGGCTCTCATGTTTGCCTATGATCCAAGCTTAAGTGCCGCGGACGTGCAGGCCTTGCTCGAACAGACGGCGACGGATATAAACACGTCCGGCTGGGATCGCGAGACGGGCTACGGCGAGGTCGACGCGTATCACGCCCTGCAGGTGCTAAGTGCCGAGATCGCGCTTGGGGATGTCTCTTGCGGGGAAAGCGCCGAGCTCGCGCTGTCATGTGCCGACGGGTCATCGACGCCGGCATCCGAATGGACGTGGACTTCCAGCGACCCGGGCGTTTTGACCGTCGACACTGCGACTGGAACGGCCAAGGCAAACATGAGGGGAGCCGTCACGCTCACCGCGACCCATCCTTGCGGCAGGGCGATTTCGAAGGAAGTCTCCGTCGAAGCCGTGGACCTCTCCGGTGCTCAGGTTGCCTCCATCGACAATCAGCTCTACACGGGGGATGCCCTCGAGCCCGCCATCTCCGTATCGCTCAACGGCCAGGACCTGGTCTTGGGAACCGATTACACGGTCTCTTTCTCGAATAACGCCAACGTTGGCGATGTGGCAACGGCCACCGTAAACGGCATGGGCAATTACACGGGCACCGCGACCGTCACGTTCACGATCTTGCCCCGAAGCTTGGGCGAGGCAAGCGTCCAGAGCGTTGATTCGCAAACTTGGAGTGGAAGCGCCCTCACGCCCGTCCCCGTCGTCCGGTTCGGTAGCCGGACGCTCGTCAACGGGCAGGATTTCGACGTTGTCTATGAGAACAACAGGGATGCTGGTACCGCACGTTTCGTCATCACGGGTAAGGGAAACTACACTGGCGTCATCGATGGGGAGTTTGCCATCGCACCTCGTGATCTCTCGAATGCCTCGGTGAGCATCGCGTCGCAATCCTACACGGGCAAGCCCATCGAACCCGATGCGGTTGTCACGCTCGGTGGTATTACGCTTGTCAAGGGCATCGACTACATCATCCAGTACTCCAACAACACGAATGCGGGAAACGCTACGGCAAGCATTACCGGCATTGGCAACTATTCGGGTGCCAAGGATGTCTTGTTCACCATCAGCGGAGGCGCCCTTTCGCCGCTGATGATCACGATTAACAACACGCCCGTGTACTCCGGTTCGGAAGTCAAGCCGGGCATCACGGTACGCGCCGATGACGGTACCGTACTAAAGGAGCACGTCGATTATGTCATCACGGGCTATGGCAACAACATAAACGCGGGTAACAACACCGCTTACGTGTATGTCAGGGGCAAAGGTTCCTACACGGGCGACGTGCGAGCTTCGTTTACCATCAGGCAAGCGTCGCTTGTCAGCGCCACCGTGGGCGTTGCGACCCAGAAATACACCGGAAGTCAGCTCAAACCGGAGCCGACCGTCACGCTGAGAGGGTACGGCACGCTCGTGAAGGGGCGCGACTACACGGTGAGCTACGGCGAGAACGCCAAGGTCGGCACGGGAAGCGTCACGATCATCGGAACGGGCAACTACACGGGGTCACGGAAGGCGACCTTCGTGATCGAGGCGAACTCGAGTTCGCAATCAACGCAGCAGAACCAGGGGTCGTCCTCGAGCAGCTCGACTACGCAGAAGCCGTCTCAGCCTACAGACCAGCAATCCGCGGTGACGGGCTCGTGGGTGCAATCTGGCGGCAGGTGGTGGTTCTCCTACGACGCCAAGACGAGGGCCGCCCAGAAAAAGGCCTACCCGGCAGGCGAGTGGGTGACCGTCGGCGGCAGGCGCTACCACTTCGACGGTGCCGGCTGGATGCACGCGGGATGGCTGTCGCTTTCCGGCAGGTGGTACTGGCTCTCCTCGGACGGCGCCATGAGGACGGGCTGGCACCTCGTGGGCGGCGCCTGGTACTACATGGGACCCGACGGCGCGATGCTTACCGGCAGGCAGAAGGTCGGCGACGCGACCTACTACCTCGCCTCCTCGGGCGCCATGAGGACCGGCTGGAGCCTGGAGGGCTCGACCTGGTACTTCTACGACGGCTCGGGAGCGATGGCCCATGGCTGGAGAAGCGTGGGCGGCGCGTGGTACTTCCTCGACAGGTCAAGCGGCGCGATGCGCCAGTACTGGCTCGAGCCCGGCGACGGGCAGCGCTACTTCCTGCTGTCCTCCGGCGCCATGGTGACCGGCTGGGCGAGGGTGGACGGCACCTGGTACTTCTTCGGGCCCTCCGGCGCCATGCAGAAGAGCAGGTGGGTCGGCAACTACTACGTGGGATCGGACGGCAAGATGGCGACGAACACGTGGGTCGGCCGCTACCACGTCAACGCCAGCGGCCTGTGGGACGCGACGCGGTAGGGAAGTGTCCGGATGCCCGCTTTATGCAAATTGTGTGAACGGTTCCGATTGCCTGTAGCATAGCCGTGACGATATGCGCCGGTCGCGTTTTGCCTGTAGCATCGGTCTGACAGGCTCTTCTAGCGGACTTTTATAATCAGCGCTATTCGCACTTGCTCGAAAGAAGGCTGGTTCGATGAACAAACGTAGCTTATATGGCCGAATACTTCTCTCGTTCGCCCTCGTTCTCTCGCTCTCGCCCCTGGCATTGCTCTCGACTTCCGTGGGCAGTATCGGAATCGCAGATGCGGCGGCTTTTGCCGATAGCGGCGAAGTGAAGGTCGTTGCCGCTAGCACCCACGATGGTGGTGTCGTCGACGGGCCCCATCGTGTCGGTTCCTTCGAGCTTGGAACGTCCGAGGCGATCGAAGAGGCCCCGCTTGGTTTCGTCTATTTTGACGAGGCCACGCCCGTTGCGGGCACCGAACAGAAAATCGCCATAGCGGTCGACGACCAAGGCACCACCGTCCGCTCTGCTGCGTTGCTGTACGAGACCCCGTCGGGAGAGGTGCGGGCTGTCGAATCGCAGACATGCGCGGGGGCATCCACGCTCTTCTCGCTGCAAGTCGACGATCCGGGTGACTATTGCCTTCTCGAGATGCAGGCGCAAGTCGAGACAAGCGACGGCCAGGAGAAGCTTACGAAAATCGACTTGGCCGAGAACAGTGAGGATTGCAGCTTCGAGGTCAAGCAGGACGAGGGGTCTGCCTTGTCGGCCATGGCCGAAGATGAGGCGGGCGCTGCCAATGAATCTGAAGAAATAGAAACGACAATCTACGCGCTTGGCGTTGAAGGCGATGTCGAGGCGGCGAATGATATCGATGACGCGCTTATCGTGGCTCAGGAAGCCTCCGCGTTTGCGATGGCACGCGCGGCCGGACTCGTGATTGCGCTCGATCCGGGCCATGGCGGGAATGATTCGGGGGCTGTCGGCTCTGGTCTCAAGGAATCTGACGTCAATTGGAAAATCGCCCAAGCTTGCAAGGCAGAGCTCGAGAATTATGCGGGCGTGACGGTTGTTCTCACGCGAACGCAGAACGAGTGTCCCACCTTATACGAGCGTGTCGAACGTGCGGTAAATCAAGGCGCCAAGGTGTTCGTGAGCCTGCACATAAACTCAACCGAGCGCTCCAGCGCTGATGGAGCTGAAGTCTATTACCCCAATGACAGCAGCTATAACAAGGCGGCGCATGAGACCGGAAAGCAGCTGAGTCAAAACATCCTCGATGAACTCACGGCTCTGGGCCTGCAAGACCGCGGCATCAAAGTCAGGAATTCCGAGAATAACAGCAAGTATCCCGACGGAAGTTTGAGGGATTATTATGGCGTGATTGCGGATGCCCGCGAGATGGGCATCCCCGGCATCATCGTCGAGCATGCGTTCATCACCAATCCGGAAGACAACGCCAAGTTGAAGGATGACAACTTTCTCAAGAAACTTGGTATGGCAGATGCGCAGGGCATTGCCAAGACGTATGGTTTGAACAAGGGCGGATGGGAACACCAGTCCGATGGGACGTGGAAGTTCAAGAAGGTGGACGGCAGCTATTCCAAGGGATGGGAGTATATTAACGGCAGCTGGTACTATCTTGATCCGTCGACTGCTGTCATGAAGACCGGTTGGCAGACAATCGGGAATGCCAAGTACTACCTGAACCCTTCGGGCGCCATGCAGGAAGCAGGTTGGCTCAAGCAGGGCAATGACTGGTACTGGATCACGGCTTCAGGTGCGGCGGCCACTGACTGGACCCTCGTGAATGGCGTTTGGTATTACATGGATCTTGCGAGCTGCAAGATGCAGACCACAGGATGGTTCAAGCATAAAGACGACTGGTATTGGATTACCGGGTCGGGCGCCGCGGCTACGGGTTGGGTTTTGATCAACGGCTCGTGGTACTACATGGACCCGACGAGCTGCAAGATGCAGACGGGGTGGACCACGGTGGGCAGCGACAGGTACTACCTGCATCCCTCGGGCGCCATGCAGGGCGGCGGCTGGTTCAAGGACGGCAACGACTGGTACTGGATCACGCCCTCCGGTGCGGCCGCCAAGGGCTGGGCGGTCGCCTACGGCTCGTGGTACTACATGGACCCGACGAGCTGCAAGATGCAGACGGGGTGGAAGAAACTCGGCAGCACGTGGTATTACCTCCATGACAGCGGAGTCATGGCAACGGGATGGCTCAAGCTTGGTGATACGTGGTATTACCTCCACGGGAGCGGGGCCATGGCGACGGGGTGGCTTACCCTTGGAGAAGCCAAGTACTATCTCGATTCATCCGGCGCGATGGTTACCGGTGAGAGAACCATAGACGGTGAGCAGTGCTTCTTCGAAAGCTCCGGTGCGTTTGTCGGTAATGGCACGCCGATAATGGGTGCGTCGAAGACGACCGTGGCTGCCATGACGCAGGCATATGAAAGAAGCGGGTTCGCATATCCTTCAACAGCGCTTGGAGCCGGCGGAGCACCAAATGCCGCAACGTTTTGCCAAATGATCTACGAGGAGTCGAATGCCGAAGGCGTTCGCGCGGAGGTGATTTTCGCCCAAATCATGAACGAGACCGGTTGGTTGCAATTCGGTGGCGACGTGAGCATCAATCAGTTCAACTTTGGCGGAATCGGTGCCACGGGCAATGGCGTGCCGGGCAATTCGTTCAAGGATGTGCGCACGGGTATCCGGGCTCAAGTGCAGCATCTCAAGGCATATGCTTCGACGGAGCCGCTCAAGAATACCTGCGTTGACCCACGATTCAATTACGTTTCGAGAGGTTGCGCCAAGTTCGTGGAATGGCTCGGCATAGGGGATAACCCCACGGGTCAAGGCTGGTGTGCCGGCTCGGGGTATGGAGCCAAGCTCAAGGACATCATGAAGAGAAACCTTGGCATCTAGATAGGCGAAATGTGCTCTTCGCATGATTTGGCATCCGATAAGAGCGCGTGGCTCTTGGGCTGATTGTATAATTCCGAATCGCTCTATCTTTGTAGTAGCTATGACTAGGAGGCGTTCATGTCATATAACAAACGAACAAGTATCCGGGCTACGAGGGGTGAAGAGATGACGTTCGACGAGCTGCACGGCTCGAAGTTGAAGGCGCTGATCAATATGGCGATTGCGCTTGTCATCAGCTTCTCGCTCGTGATTGCTTTCACGCCGCTTGCATCCGTGAGCTCTGCGTTCGCAGACCCGACGGAAGATCCGGAGACTCCGGGTATCACCGATGAGAACGGCGATGGTATCGATGACAAGTATCAGATCGTCGTCACGTATAAAGTCGTGAACGGTTCCTGGGACGATGGCACGACCGCTAACGTGACGGAAACGGTGACCTTGCTCGGGGCCGATGACCAACCTGCTGAGGATGGCACGGCGACGCTTGCCGACACTCCTGCTGTGGGCAATGAGCCGAATGCAAACTACAAGGCGGGAAAATGGGATACGGAAAGCGGTTCGCTGCCGACCACCATTTCCGCTTCGGACGCGACAGATGGCGTGGTTACCTATATCTACACCTACGTCGAAAAGGCCAAGTACACCGTCACGTTCGATACTGACGGCGGGAGTGCTGTCGCAAGCCAGGAGGTATATGAGGGCGGCAACGCAACAGAGCCCTCTCCCGCTCCTACCAAAGCTGGCAACACCTTCGACGGCTGGCAGTTGAATGGTGCCACTTACAGCTTCGATACTCCTGTCGATAGCAACATCACGCTTACGGCCAAGTGGATCCCGGTTTCGACTCCCGATCCGGAAGAGCACGTGATCACGATAACCTACAAGGTCGAATACGGTTCCTGGAATGACGGAAGCGCCCAGCCCAAGACTCAGTCCCTGATCTTGACCGGGGATGCGTCCGGCGCACTCGAGCCTCCCGCTGTCGGCAATGCCCCGACGACGAACTGCAAGGCTGGAAAGTGGAAAACGGAAAGCGGCGAGCTTCCCGCGACCATCACGTATGCCGATACGACCGATGGCGAGATAACCTACACCTATGCCTATGCGCAGAAGGAGCAGTTCACCATCACGTTCGATAGCGATGGCGGGAGTGCGGTTCAATCGCAGCAAGTCTACGAGGGCGATTTCGCTACCAAGCCGGCAAATCCCACCAAGGCGGGCATGAGCTTTGCATATTGGGTCACGGCTGATGGAGCGGCTTACAAGTTTGATACGACCCCCGTGATCGGCAACCTTACGCTCAAGGCCATCTGGATGCCCGCTGCGGGTCAATGGAAGAGCAATTCCACGGGTAAATGGTATGAGTACAGTGACGGTAGCTACATCAAGAACGACTGGTTGAATGATGGTGGCAAGTGGTATCACTTTAACAGCTACGGCTATATGCAGACCGGTTGGCAAGAGACCACGGCTCCTGAATCAGAGCAGGTGAACTGGTACTACTTCGATGCATCGGGCGCCATGGCAACCGGATGGAGGCTTCTTAACGGCACGTGGTATTACCTGGACACCACGACGGGCGGCATGTACGAGAACGGTCAGTATCCGATTGCCGGCAAGAAGTACTACTTCAACTCAAATGGTGCCATGCAAACGGGTTGGGTGAATAGCGGCACGAAAGAGGCCCCCATTTGGTATTACTATGATGCATCTGGTGCCATGGCAACGGGCTGGGCGTACATCGGTTCAACCTGGTATTATCTCGACCCGGCGTCGGGAATCATGGTAATTGGCGCCCAGAACATTAACGGCAAGGAGTACTTTTTTGCCAATGACGGAGCCATGGTGACGGGCTGGAACAAGGTCGTTAGCAATGATGTCGCCAATTGGTATTACTACGATGCTTCCGGCGCAATGGTCACTGGCAAGTGGATTATCGTCGGCGGAACATGGTATTACATGGGAGCCGATGGCGTTATGGAGATCGGCCAGTTCAGCGACGGCAAGGCGAACTACTACGCCAACGCCTCCGGTGCCATGCAGACGGGCTGGGTGAACACCGGCACGACGGCTGCCCCCATCTGGTATTACTACGGTTCGTCGGGCGCCATGCAGACGGGTTGGCAAGTTGTAGGCGGTGCCTGGTATTACATGAATCCCGATAACAACGGCATCATGGAGACCGGTCAGTTCAGCGACGGCAAGGCGAACTACTACGCCAACGCCTCCGGTGCCATGCAGACGGGCTGGGTGAACACCGGCACGACGGCTGCCCCCATCTGGTATTACTACGGTCCGTCGGGAGCTATGGTGACCAACGCATGGGCTGGAGACTACTGGCTTGGTGACGATGGCAAGATGGTCACCGATAGCTGGGTCGATAACGACAAGTACTACGTTGGTCCTGATGGCAAGTGGGACAGCAGCAAGAAGCCGGCTGCGGACTCCGGTTCCGAAACCGAGTAAAGAACGCATAAAGTAGGTTCCGTGCTCTGCGTCATTGATTCGCTGCTCCTTGCGAGCTCGGGTCATGACGCAGAGCTCCTACTTTCAAGATAGGAAGAACATTGGGCGTTACCGAAGAATCTCACCGTATTGGCTGGGGGCTAGCTGCTCTTGCCCTGCTCTTCCTGTGCGCTGCTTTCGTGCCACATCAGGCGCTTGCAGATGGAAATCGCTCTTTGCTGTCTGGTGAGGTGCGCATACATGTTCTCCCGTTTAGCTATAACGATGCGATCATCATCGAGTGCGATGGCCATTTTGGCGTAGTTGACTCGGGGGAGGATGATGACTATCCCGACGGGTCAGACCCTCGCTATCCTCCACGTGATGGCACAATTGTCGGTGGCGGTCACGAAGACGAGGTCATTGCCTATATGAGAAAGATCGGCGTGACCCAAGACAATCTCGATTTCTACATCGGCACTCATTCTCATAGCGACCACATCGGCTCGGCACCGGGCATTATCGAGGCATTCCATCCCAAGGCGATTTATCTGTCCGTCTATGACGATAGCCTGATTACGGATGAGGCACGATTATGGGATAACCAGTTCGTATACGACAAGTTCCTCGATGCGGCAAAATGGGCGCAGGACGCGTATGGTGCCCGTTTCATCCAGCATCTCGATTCGTCTTATGCGGGTGCCGATGATTCGGATAAGGGCAGCCCGGTTTTCATGCTCGGCGATGCCAAGATCGAGATATTGAACTACGACGAGACATACCTGCAGACGAAGGTTCCCGATGCGAATTACTTCTCCTATGGCGTGAAGATCACGGCGGCAAATGGACGAACGGCCTTCTTGGCCGGCGATATCAATAACTATACAGATGGCGATGGCAACGGCGTGGGCGATGAGGATCGCCTCAAGGACGTTGTCGGTCCCGTCGATTTGCTCAAATTGGGCCATCATGGCGCTGCCGGATCGAACTCTTCGGATTATTTGCGCGCCATCCTCAAGCAGACAAATGGTGACGACAGGTGCGTCGTGGTCCAGACGGGGGATTTCGCGGCTCTTGCACGGCGAGTCATTGACATTCTAGACGAGAAAGGCGCTCGGTATTTCAGCGCTCCCGAGATGCCCGGAAAGGGCGAAGATGCGTTTGTCGCCGATCTTACGGCTGATGGTGTGTGGACCAATGCAGAAGATGCGGATCCTGTTGTGCGAGAGTTCATTGTCGCTCCGTATGCGACCCTTTACTTGAATGGCGTTCCTTACAAGGGAACGGGCTGGCATACAGCCAAGAGCGGAAAGCAGTATTTCTTCGGCGAACCCGGTGTTGATGAAGGGTCTTGCGATGCCGTCACAAATCGTTGGACGACTCTTGATGGCGTGAAGGTCTACATCGAGAAGAATGCGGAAATAATCAAGTATCCCCATAATGATGATGTGGAGCCCGATATACCGAGCGTTGATAGCAATAAACGCGGGTGGCATAAGGTCGGATCGGATTGGGTGTATTACGATTCCCGGGGAGTCTTGACGACTGGCTGGCTCAATGTTGGCCAGACCTGGTACTACCTGCGCGATTCGGGCATCATGGCGACCGGCTGGGTGTCCGTCAGTGGCTCAGATTATTACTTTGACGGTTCGGGCGCCATGCAAACGGGCTGGCTCAAGCAAAACGGCCACTGGTTTTATCTCGATCCGTCCGGCGCCATGTTCACCGGCTGGCTTGCCGACCGTGGCTCTTGGTATTACCTGCACGAATCCGGCATCATGGCTACGGGGTGGGAGCAGGTTCAGGATGTCTGGTATCTCATGAGCGATTCCGGTGCCATGCTCACTGGCTGGCAATATCTGTATGGCACGTGGTATTTCTTCCAGAATTCCGGTGCCATGCTCACAGGCTGGTTATACGATAACGGCGCTTGGTATTACCTGGAAGACTCTGGGGCTATGGCTACCGGCTGGGAGACGGTAAATGAGATTCGCTATTACATGAACGGCTCCGGTGTCATGCAGACGGGCTGGGTACTCTCCGGAGGTAAATGGCATTACCTGGACGCATCCGGTGCCATGGCAAGGGGATGGCGTGTGGCCAATGGCGCTTGGTATTACCTGAGCAAATCCGATGGCATCATGCAAACTGGCGTGCAAGAAGTCGATGGAAAGACATACTGCCTGAGTTCATCGGGCGCTATGCTCACCGGTTGGCAGAAACTCAAGGGAACGTGGTATTACTTCAACGCTTCCGGAGCTATGGAAAAGAGCAAGTGGGTCGGCAATTACTACGTCGGCGCGGATGGCGCCATGGAGTCCAACGTCTGGGTTGGCATATATCACGTTGACGCCACCGGGCTTTGGGATGCGACAGATCCATCTAGAGGAGTGGTATCCTCTTCGTAGAAAAACTGTCAGATAAATAGTTTGTCGAGCGAGAATGGCAAGGTAGATGATGATCGAAAGCGGCTTCAAATCAGATCGGGGCATGTTCGTGCGGGTATCTCGCGTTCTTGTTTTTCTGGTGGCCGTTTTCGTCTGTACGAGCATTGTCATTTGTCCTGCCCATGCCGAAGATTCAAGTACTCCCTCTCGTTTCAACGAAGCCGACGAATCGAGTGGCCAGGATCTCGGCACGCAAGGTGCGCAGCCCACGAACGGGCAGCCCGGGAGAGAGCTGGCTGGCGAGAGGTCTTCCTCGCGTGATGTCACGCTCTCGAATGCGGCCACGCCCGTCGGCACGGATTCTTCGGCAAGCAAAAACGAGTCCTCCGCCAAGCCGGAAGCAGATGATTCCAAGGCAGACGCTTCCGCTCAGCAAAAGCCCGTCAAGAAGCCGATCAAAGCCGGATGGATGCAAGATTCCGATGGCACTTGGTATTATTTCGCAAACCCGAAGGCCAAGCCCTCGACAGGTTGGATTGCCTCTGGTGGTGCCTGGTATTGGCTGCAACCGGACGCAAACGGCGCGATGGCCACGTCCAAGTGGATTACCGACAAGGACAAGGAATACTACTTGACTTCCTCGGGTATCATGGCGACCGGCTGGGTCAAACATGACGGCAAGTGGTACTACGCGAACGGCTCGGGGGCAAAGGTCAAGAATGCTTGGATTGCTCCTGGTGGACGATGGTATTGGCTTGAAGCCGACGGGTCGATGGCCGAGGCAAAATGGGTGAGCGTCAAGGGTGCCGATTACTATCTTGCTGGTTCCGGCGTCATGGCCACCGGTTGGGTCAAGTACGATGGCAAATGGTATTACACGAACGGCTCGGGCGCCAAGGTCAAGGGCGGCTGGATAGCTCCCGGTGGTGCCTGGTATTGGCTGCAACCGGACGCAAACGGCGCCATGGCCGAGGCTAAGTGGGTCACCGACAAGGGCAAGAAGTACTATCTGACCTCTTCGGGTGCCATGGCAACTGGTTGGTACAAGGCGAGTGCCAAAGATGCTGCTGGCAATGATGCCATAAATTGGTATTACGCAGATGGATCCGGAGCGCAGGTCAAGAATGGCTGGGTTTGTCCACACGGGACGTGGTACTGGCTACAAGGTGACCTCGAGGGCGATCTGCTGGGGTCGATGGCGACGGATAGATGGATCTCGCCGGATGGCAAGAGATACTACCTTACCGAATCAGGTGCCATGGCACTCGGCTGGTTCAAGGTCAAGGGCGACAAGTCGACTTGGTATTACGCGCAGGGATCTGGCGCTCAGGTGCAGAGTGGCTGGCAGTACGTAAATGGCCGCTGGTATTGGTTCGACAAAGACAAAAAAGGCGCCATGACCAATGAATCTCTGAAAACGATCGATGGCAAGCAGTACTCGTTCACTCAAAACGGCGATATGCGCTCTCATTGCCAGGTAACGCTCGAGACGAAGGAGGACGGCACCAAGATCGCAGGATATGCTGCGGATTCCGGTGCGATCTCGCGTATCGGCAAATTCGACAAAGATGGCAAACTCATCCTGACCGATGATGGTGGAAAGATAATATCCGGATGGCATAAAACCGCGGGGCTCTGGTTCTACGGAGCATCTAAAACGGGCATTGCTCATACCGGATGGCTGGAACTCGGCGGGGTATGGTATTACCTGGACAGCAGCGGTGCCATGGTTGCCAGCAATCGAAATATCGATGGCAAGTACGAACAATTCGATGGGAGCGGAAGGTGGCTCGGCACGAATACGCTCGCATCAAGGGCGCAAGGCTATTCAAGCGGAACCAATAGGCTCATTCTCGTCGATCGCGGTGCCCATCAAGTTGGCGTTTTTACCGGCAGTCAAGGAAACTGGAGTCCTACGTATCTGTGGTCATGCGTCACGGGCGCACCGGGCACGCCCACCATCACGGGAACCTTCCGAACGACAGGAGGCAAGGTCGGAACTCTCACCACCGACAGCCGTGCACACTACTGCACGCAAATTGCGGGCGGATACTTCTTCCATACCATCTTGGCATCGGATAGCGAGCTCGGGCACAGCCTTTCGCATGGGTGCATACGGCTTGCATATCCCAATGCCCAATGGATATACAACAACATTACTGCTGGAACGACGGTGGCCATATTTAACTAGGCACCTTCGTGCTTGCACGTCAACCAAGTTACAGATGGGAAGCGGATAATCGAGACGGGTCTATTCAGGCTCGATTATCGATTTCCATTCTCCAAAATGCTGGGAGAGCAGGCGGTTGGCGGTTACGTCGGTGCGACATTGATTCGATATGCGCTGCGCGAGCTGATGGTCTGACGCTAGCGACACGAGCGCTTCGGCCCATGCGTCCTTCGAGTTCCCCGGAATCAGGATGCCGTTCTCGTGACTATTGACTACGCGTGCATAGGGTTCTATTTCCGTGAAAATCGCAGGCAGGCCCATGGCGGAGTATTCCAAGTACTTCAAGGCGCTCTTCGACCAGTTGAGCTTGTTGTCTAGGTCAAGGGGCGCGATGGCGAAGTCAAATGGCCTCATGCTCTGGAGCCAGGGTATGTAAGATGTGTAGAATCGCATCGAGTCGGGTACCCTCACGATGTTCATGCCGGGAAGCTCCATTGTCGTTCCTCCGACAACCACAACTTCGAGATCCTTTTTCAGCTGCCTTTTGACAATTTCCTGAGCAATCCGAATCGCTTCTACAACTGTTTTCAGGTCAGCGTCGTGCGTTTCCGTTCCGGAGTACAACGCGCGTATCTTGGATGGGTCTTTGGGTTGCTTTTGCCTCGGTTTGGACTGCCAGATGCGATCGTCAAGGTAGTTGGGCACTATTATCGGGAGCTTTTCCCCATAGCCAGCGCTGACGAGTCCCTGTTTCACTCCCGCGGTCGATACGGTAACCGTGTCGGAAAGTCCGATGAGCGATCCGAGCACGTCAAGGCGCCTTGCGTATTGATCGTATTCCGGATGCGCTTCGGTTATGCTGAAGAGGTCGTCATCGATGTCTATCCAAATGCGGGTAGACGGATACTTGTCTTTGAGAAGCCGCAGGGCGCCGAGCGCCTCTGTACTGATTTTTTCTCGAGATACGACGATGGTTAGCGGAAACCGATCAAGAACGCGCTCGGAGATATTGAAGGATTGGGCCTCCTCGTCATATGCCAATCGGGTAATGCAGAACGTAAGTGTCCTCGACAGGGCATCATTTAGCAGGACGGGTCCCATTATTCGTATGTAATCCGTCGCACAGTCGGGTTCCGAGAGATAGAGCAGAAGATGCGCCTTCCATGGCTGGCGGCCGGATGCTATTGCTTCGCGGAAAACCCCTTTGATGCCCAGGGAGTCCACGGTTTTTCGCACGAGCGTGTTTTGGCATTTTCTTGCGTTCATCATGAGTTAGGAACTCCGCTTTTGTTCGCGTGTCGGATGAGCTCGTCGACGATCTCTTCGATGTCCAAGTCAAGGGGCATGACTTTACCGAGGCCATACGCCTTTATTCTTTCCGCCGGAGCTCCAATGTCGAACGAGGCGACGGGAAGTCCCATCGAAATTGCCTCCGAACATGTAAACGAAAACGTTTCCGGCCAGATACTCGGAAAGAAGATGACATCTATCTCTTCTGACTGGACAAGGTTCGAAAGCTCGTCGCGCTGATACTCGCCGATGACTTTGATTCCGTCTGGTTTCTGGCCATCTTCGAAATCTCCGAATAGCACGACGGAGATTCCAGCGGCTCTAGAGTGCTCGGCAATGGATTTGACTATGCTGGCTCCCTTGTGCTCGCACATTCTTCCTATGATGCCGATCCTGATTTCATCATGATTGTATCCGTTTGTCTTGACCTTGGGGAGTGGGCGTACGGCATGAGGCGATACGATTACTCGCGCTATTTGGGGAAACGCCCGAGTGAGTAGCTCTTCGGATGATACGGAGAAACATACGACATCTGCCTCTTCGCCAAAAAGGGCCTCCCATTTGCTTCGGTAGTCGAGAATCGTCGCTCCGTATTCCCGATCGAACCCCTTTTTCTTGTAGCACTCCTGACATTTCATGAGGTTGGAGGGAATGCCGCAGAAACGTCCTTCGCAATCCAGTAGATTGATGCTTGGGCAAATTGGAAAATAGTCATGAATCAGGATTTTGCAAAGAGGCTTCCTGACGCGTATGAAGTCTTTGATTGTCTCCATGTTGCCCTGGATCTGTCCAAACGTGACGAGTTCGTTTATCCACACCTCATCGACATCGTCGAAGAGAGAAAGAAGACTTGCGAGCGAGGTGGAAAGGCATTGAAAAGACAGTTCGCCGTATTCGACGGTCAGGTGATACATATACTCGACGGGCTCGAAGGCCAGCGTGGCAATCGCGCGCCCCTGTTCCAATATTTTCGGCTTTTCCTTTTCGAGATAATCGTTTGCGCCGCCACCAAGCAGATGATTGAAAACCAGAAGGACGGGGGGTAGTTGAGAGCACCTGAGTGCAGATTGAACATAGGATCTGAACTGTGATAACGGATCAGCTTGGCAGAAGCATGCCACCTCCTCTAAGTAGGTCGGATGCTTCTCGAGCAGCTTCTTCTCATGTGCCTCGCAGAGAGCCCGTTTTTCATCGCTCTCGAAGCTCCCGCCATGCTTGTGATAGACAAAGAGGTTTTCCACGAGGACGTTTTTGAATCCTGCCTTGATGGCACGCTGGCACCAGTCGTTTTCTTCACCATAGCCTTTGCCAAAGGTTTCCTCGTCCAGTGCTCCGATTTTGGCGAGGGCGTTCCTGCTCATCGCCATGCAGAACCCAACGCCAGTGGGGACTTCCGTATAGAGTGGAATCATTTTGCCGAATTGCTCGTCAATTGCCTTGAGCGAAAGGCCGTCGAATAGGCGGTTATTCTCGAGGAAATTCGGAAAGCTGCAGATCGTGCCGCTGTTTGTCATGGGGGTGGCCGATGCGACCGTTTCGTCGATTCGTATCGGTCTGATGAGCCGCTCCAACCATCTATCGGGAAGTTCGGTATCCGTGTTCAATATGACTACGTCATTGGAAGACATGGATAGTCCGCGGTTGACGGACCGGACAAAACCGAGATTGCGGTCGTTCTCAATCAGAATGACGTTATCCGCATTGTCTGCGACTGACTGCAGGTAATCGTCTACGCGTGAATCGGGGCTTGCGTCGTTGATGATGATCAGGCGATAGGGCAGACTGGTTTGTTTCACTGATTCGAATAGGGGAGACAGCAATTCGAGGCCGTTGTAAATCGGGATGATAATGTCAACGATGTCCTCGGTGGTAGAGGGATTGCTTTGGAGATAGGGGCGTAACGAGCCAAGCTGCATATATCCCAAGTCGATCTCGCCGAATTGATTCGACTCCCATGGGTCGAAAACCCTAGGGTGAATCGCCTTGCTGGTATTTTTCCTTATGGTGCCCAGATTTAGGAAGTAGTCTCCCCTTGGCGTTTCGAAACGCAGCCGCGCGGATAAATCGACGTTTGATTCGTATTGCAAGAAGGCATATATTCCGGCGTCGCCGAGATCCTTGTTTCCGAAATAGGACTCTGCGCCTGGTGACCGCCTCGTGTTTATCGTCTTCGTGAAGATTGCCTTGTCGTCTTGAAGCACTTCCAGGATTGGTCGATTGGTGAGGAGACGGAAGCTGTAGACCCAACCCTCCAGCCGAATCATCCCATTTCCCGCTTGAAATACGTTGATATCCGCTATTCCAATGGTGCGAAAGTCTTGGAACCCGCCGTCTCGAAGACCCTTGGCAATCCATCTAAGTCTTCGAAGGGCAACCAATGTCGACATAGCTTCTCCTTAGCGAAAAGCGCGTTTGCTACGTGGTTGGTACAGATGTTATTTAGATACGCATGATTATATACGGAGACGCTTCTGTAAAGGGACGTTCTGGCTATATGCGTGCCGCGTCTGGGATATAGAGGCCCATTTGGCTGTTGCGTTTGTCTTCAACGCGTCAACTGAAGTAGATTGCTGCAGGCAAGATATACTCTAGGTATCATGTGTGACTGATGATTTGATATGGATCGCAAGAAGATTGGTCTGTGCACGCTTTGATGAAGGAAGGGTTGATGGCTGTTGAGGGTTCTTGGCCTGAAAGAAACTCAAGAGCGCTTGCTGCTCATGTTGGAGAGCTTCGATAGCTACTGCACGCTTCATGATTTGCGGTATTTCCTCGATAGCGGCACATTGCTCGGCGCCATCAGGCATCAAGGATTCATCCCCTGGGATGATGACGTGGATTTGGCGATGATGCGCGAGGATTTCATGCGCCTGATAGAACTTGCGAAGACTCATCCATATCTCGATGAAGATAAGAAGTACAAGGTGCTCGCACCTCTCTCCGAAGAGAACATATACCCCTTCGTGAAGGTTGTTGACGTGCACACCGTTGTGTATGAGGCGAACTTTATGCACGACCATCCCCTCGGTTTATGGTTGGACGTGTTCTGCTTTGACTATCTGTTTGAAGATGATAACCAGCAAAACAAGCTTCTAAAGGAACGGGAAAAACAGCGGATTCGCTTCTTTTTACTCACCGCCGGCAACGCGGTTGACCCGCGGGTAAAGAGAATCATGCCGTTTATCAAGGTCGCCAGGGCGTTCCTAAGGCTTGCTGGCAAAACGCCTGAAGACGCCTTGCGCCGAATATGGGAACTTTCCTTTCGGGGCCCCGAAAGAAGTACGCGAGTCGGAAATATCGCCTGGTGCACGGGGGAGTCCGACCGTTATGAGGCTGAGTGGTACCAGCAGCTTGTGCGGGTTCCCTTCGAGAGCCTTGAACTGCCTATACCCCAAGATTATGTTCATGTGCTACAAGCGCAATATGGGGACTACATGAAACTCCCCCCCGAGGATCAGAGACGGTCCCATAGTTCAAAGACGTACGAGATCGATTGAAGGATGGGCCGTGCACAGCTTCTGAACCCATACGTTGTGTCCAAGACGATTGCGATGAGCCGGAGAAAATGACCATCAGTTTTGCAAAAAGGCAGACAACTCTTTCGAGGACAGCTCCCCTGTCAATCAAGGCGAACATGCTGTGGAATTCAGCTGGCTCATTTACGTACATGCTTGCCCAATGGCTTACCACCGTGCTCGTTGTTCGGATGTCAGTCGGCTTTGACGTAGCGGGCATATACACCTACGTCATGTCCATCTACACGATCTTCTCATCCGTGGCCGAATATCGTATGTATGCCTATCAGGTAAGCGATATCCATGACGAATATAAGGTGGGCGAATATTTCGTATTCAAATGTCTGACAAGCTGTATCTCAATCGTCGCGACCATGGCATACGCGTTCGTGACTTCGGAACCATCGCTCTGGTTGCCGATATTCCTCTACCTTATCTACAAAGACCTTGGGCTCATCCTCGATGCGTTTCACGCCGAAGAACAAAAGAAGGGGCGCATGGATTACATAGGCATTTCGGTTGGCCTGCAGGGCATCGGATCGCTTATGAGCTTCTGGATCGTGTTCGGGATTACTCAAAACCTAAACTGGACGATTTTTGCCATGGCGATAGTCACGGCGCTGATAGGCGTTTTCTATGATCTTCCGCGCATAAGGTGGTTTGCGGATTTCAAGCTTCGCATATCTGCTGGAAAGGTCCGAAAGCTTCTCGTGTGTTGCTTTCCGGGAGTTATCGCCCTTGTTGCCCTCGCGGGCTCTGGCTCCATTCCGCGGCAGTATCTTCTTACCGCGATGGGAGAAAGTGCGCTTGGTGCCTACGGAACCATTGCGGCTCCCTTGGCTATCATCCAAGCCTGCGCTAGCTATATCTTCAATCCGCTTCTCGGATATCTCACCGTTGCGTATGAGGAGAACGATACACGGCGCTTCTCTCGTCTCATGGGACTTACCGTGGGTGGAACGATTCTCGTTGGCCTTGCATGCGCCGTCTTGCTTTATTTCTTTGGCGATATGCTCTATGCGCTCATATACGGGGAAGAGGTACTTTCCTACATGTACTTGATACCTTTGCTCATTGTCAGCTCGGTGACCATGTCCTTTGCGACTTTCCTCAATACGCTCATGGTGGCGTTGCGAAACTTCAAGGCCACGCTTGTCGGTGGTTTGCTGTCGTTGGCCGTGAGCTTGGGTACCATGGTTCCTTTCGTCTGGCTTTTCCAATTGAATGGCGCAACGCTCTCGTTGATAGCCGCAACGGTCGTGTCGACGCTTGTCATGGGCCTATGGCTTCTTAAGCAATTAAAAGAGCATGGGAGGAATTGATGTCTTCGGAACATACGGAAATCTCCGCCATTGTCACATATTACAATCAGCCGTTCGATGACCTGCTCTTTACTCTTAGTTCATGCGTGCTGCAAAAGGGCGTGGACTTTGACATTGTCGTTGCCGATGATTGTTCGAATCGTGATTATCATGAGGACATTGAGCGCTTTTTCGCGTTCACCGGTTTTTCGAACTATGAAATCGTGCGACAGCCGCAAAATGTGAAGACGGTTGGCAACATCCTTTCCGCGCTTGGCGTCTCGAAGGGAAAGTACATTAAAACGATTGGCAGCGAAGACGCATTCTTCTCTGAGCGCACTCTACGAGATGTCGTCGACTATTGCATTGACAATGACTGCCAATTGGGTTTCGGAAAATACTGCGCTTTTCAAAAGCGCGATGGAGATTACACATGCGGGGAATTCGAGGCTCCTAGAAACAAGCAAAGCTATCTCGAGCCAAAACCCCCGAGAAGAATTCTGGAGCAGCAGCTGATAAATGCGGACTGGATACCCGGGGGAGCCCAGTTCTTCGAAAAGGGGCTTTTCGAGCAATTGCTTGCTGTCCTTCAGCATGATTACGGCATCAAGTATTGCGAGGACTTCGCCGCAACTATCGCCCTGTGCGATCCTGATTCGCGAATCGGCTTTCTCGACGAATTCCTAATTTACTATGCCGTTGGTTCGGGCATCTCGACTTCCTCTGCCCAGACGAGACCCTACGCAATATATGCAGACCATCAGTCTCTATACGGGAAAATCGGGAAACGCAATCCTTACGGGATGGCTTTTCGCAGGGCACGGACCCTCTTCGCCTTGCGAAAGTTTGTTGCGCTTCGGACACCCGTTTACCACAAACTGAGGAAACGCGAGTTCGAAAGCAGGTCTCGCAATGATGACGGGCGGTCATGTGATCTCGTCGGAGATTTCTTTTTCAGGTGCATGGAGCTGGCAGAAGCCTACATGAGATCTTCCTGATGCCCTCTCCTTCGCAACACGCACACGAGGAAGAAGACGATTGCCGCTCCGTAGGCGACCATGATCGCGAAGCTTGCGCCATTCATGCCAAACGCGTGAATCATGGGATACATCGTCGCCAGTATGACCGCGAACGAGATGGCGTAGCCTATGAGGTTCATCTTGTTCTTCCTCATGGTGATGAGGACGTCTCCCAAGAACCACACGTAAGCGGTCATGACCGTGCAGAGCACAAGCGGAATGATCAGGTAGGTGTACGGTGCGATGCTCTGCCCGAAGATCAGGACGAGCAGGGGCTCTCCCGCAAGTGCGAACAGAACGCCGAAGGCGAAGGCGAGCGCGAAGATGGCAAGGGTGACTTGCAGGACGAGACGCGAGAATCCGCGCTTGTCGTGCGCATGCAGAAGCTCGGCAAAGCGAGTCAGGAGCGGCGCGTAGATGTACTGTGCGCACATCTGCACGATGAGCACGGGGGCGGCCACCGATGAGTAGATGCCCAGGAACCACTCTCCCATGACGTCGTTGAGCGCCTGTCGTGGAATGGCGGGAACCGCCCAGCAAAAGAACGACGCGACGACGAGAGGCAGGCACTGGACGAACAGGGACTTGATGGCACGCACTTCGAACGCGGGCTTGAGGGGCTTTCCCGTAACCTTGAGAAACGCGATGCCGTCGAAAAGCGCTATTTCCAGGTACGTCGTCACCGTCATGAGTATGAGCGCGATATCGAGCGAGTTGAACAGCGCCATGCCGATGACGAAGGAGGCAAGCAGTAGGATGCCGCGAAGGACAAACGAGATGCCGATGATGTCCATGCGCGCGTCGCGCTGCTCCTCGCCGTGCAAGACGTCGACGAACACGGGGCCAAGCGAGAAAAAGCCGTACAGAATCACGGTGACCCAAGTGCCCGGTGGGCAAGTCAAGAAGCAATAGACGAACATGACGACGATGGCCAGGGCGACGGTGATGATTCTGAAGCCCAGGTACTGCCTGAAAGTGAACTCCTCGTCGAGGTCGGAGACCTGGAATGCACGTATCTTGTAGTAGCCGATGGGCGAGAAGATGTTCGAAACGGCCATACCCAACGCAAGCAAGCCGGCAGCGTCATAGCCAGTGGAAAGGCGCACGACCAGAACGGTGGTCAACCATTGGGCGGCCATGTATACCAGGGATCCGGTGGCATTCCAGATCATGTTGGCGCGAATGGATAGCGTTTTGCGTGTGCCTTGGCTCATGTATGCATTATGCCCGTCTGATATTGGTATCATTCACGTGTTCGGTTCAGCATTATCGCCTGCGCATCTTCGTGACGCAACAATCGAGAAGATAAGCCGGGTCAACAGGAAAGGCACGTCTCATGTGGCTTACCTTTGCCATAGCCGTCGTCATGTGCGTGCTGGCATTTTACTTGCCGGGGTTCTTGTTGTTCCTGGGCTTGGGGGTCAGCCGCATCAGGGCGTTGCTCATCGCGCCGCTTGCCAGCGTTGCGGGCTATTGTCTGCTCGGTATCATCTTGCCCAAATTCGGCGTCTTCTGCTCGTGGATGACCGTCTTCCTCCCCATGCTCGTGATCTGCGCCATTCCTTTTCTCATCCGTCTTGCGCGCGGGCGTAAGGACGGGCTGCAGCTTGAGCGGACGGGCATCCTCGACTGGAGGACGCTCGGCGTCTACGTCACCTTGGGACTTGCCATCGGCGTGTACGTCTACGTCATGCCGCTCGGCGCACCCGATGCCTTTTCGCAGGAGTACGACAACGCCTTCCACATGGAGACGATTCGGGCATTCGTCGACTCCGGCGCCTGGTCCGTGCTCGAGGTCTCCAAGTACATGACACCCGCCGACCAGGCAATCGCCCCGCTGCCGGGTGCCGGCTTCTATCCGGCACTGTGGCATCTCATGTGCGCGCTTGTCGTGAGCGTGCTCGGCTGTCCAGTCACTCTCGCGCTCAACGCCGTGAATTATGTGATTGCAAGCCTGGTTTTTCCCACGGGGATGCTGCTTCTGCTCGCCACAGTCTTCGCGGATCGCACGACGGTGCGCCTCGGCTCGCTTGTCACCCTCGCCTTCGTCGGGTTTCCCTGGATTATCCTCTATTGGGGCCCCTTGTACGCGAATGCCTTCGGTTTCGCGCTCGTGCCGCCGGTCGCCGCGCTCTTCGTGCGCATCGTAGATGCGCTGGGTGCGCATGCGCTCAAGGTGGTGGATGTCTTCGCCTTTCTGCTCGGTACGCTCGTGCTCGCCGTCGCGCAGACGAGCTCCATCTTCTTCTGCGTCATCTTTCTCGCACCCTATTGCGTCTATCGTCTGTGGACGCACGAGGGTAGCGTACACCTGGGGCGTCATGTGGTCTCCCAGAGGTTGCTCGCCGTGCTCTTCGCCCTTTTCGTGCTCGCCGTGTGGACGGGCTTCGTCTTCGCGCCGTTCATGCACTCGCTGGTATTCAACAACGAGTGGGTTCCGTTGGAATCAGTGGGTCAGGGTGTTTGGGATGTGATCACCTTGGCGTTTGGCTGGTTTGCGCCACAGTACGTCCTCGCTGCCCTCGTGCTGGTGGGCATCGCCTGTTCCGTACGGCATCGCGAGCATCTCTGGATTATCGTCGCCTATCTTATATTCTGCGTGATTTACGTCATCTGCGTCGCCAACGGGGGATTTGCGCGCCATTTCTTCGCGGGCTTCTGGTATGCGGATTCGTATCGCATCGTCGCCTGCCTGGCCCTGGTGGGTATCCCGCTTGCCGCGCTCGGCCTTGCGTATGTCGTGCGCTTCCTGCGTGCCCGTGTGCGCTTGGGCGAGAAGGGTGGGCGTCTTTGTCTGGGCATTCTTCTGACGCTGCTGTGCGTCGTGTTGTACTTGCCTACCGTAGAATTTGGCGGGTTCAAGATGGATACCGCGCTGGGGCAGGTTCAAAAGGAGTACTTCGGGGCAAACCATAACGAGATTCCGAGTCACCACATCAAACTCGATGCGGACGAGGAGGCGTTTCTCGCGCGAGTCGCCGAGGTCGTGCCCGAAGGTGAGCTCATCCTCAATGTGCCTGATGACGGTTCTGTTTTCGCTTATGCGACGAATGGCCTGCGCACCTATTATCGTGACTACCGTTTCTACGATGGCGGCCGCGACTCGAGGCGGGGCACAAGACCCAACGAGACGCGCGAGAGCAAGACCATCCGCAAGTACGGGGCCTGGTTCGAGGGAAACGAGAGGGTGCACGATGCACTCGAGGAGGTTGGCGCCCGCTATGTGCTGATTCTCGACCAGGGCAAGTCCTTTAGGGGACAACCCAAGCCGAATTCCTATGACGATGCACTCTGGACGGGTCTCATGGCCATAACCGATGACACGCCGGGATTCGAAGTCATCTTAAGCGAGGAGGACATGCGCCTCTACAGGATACTTGGGATTGAAGAAGGATAGCGACATCGCTTTATTCTATATTCGCGTCGTTGCATGTTGCTTTTAGCGCTCTATCACGGTAATTTGCAAGGTGCTTGCCAGCTGTCTTGTTCGTCGACGATAAAGCGTTTCATCGTCCGAGTGGAATCGTGTCGCGTGTCGCCTAGAGTTCTTCTCATAATCCCCGCGTATAACGAGGAAGCGAATATCGCCCGTGTCGTCGGGGCGCTCAAGTCAGACTATCCTCAGTACGATTACGTCGTGGTGAACGACGGCTCGAAAGACGAGACGGCTACCGTTTGCCGTGAACATGGGTTCCGCTTTCTCGATCTGCCCATCAATCTGGGCCTCGCCGGCGCGTTCCAAGCGGGCCTCAAGTACGCTTACAACAATGATTACGATTGCGCCATCCAGTTCGATGCCGACGGCCAGCACCGCCCGGAATACATCGCGGCCATGGTCGCCGCCCTGGCCGATAACGATATCGTCATTGGCTCGCGTTTTGTCGACGAACCAAAGCCCAAGAGCATGCGCATGTTCGGCAACAATCTCATCGAGGCGATGATCAGGATTACGACGGGCAAGGTCATCAAGGACCCGACGTCGGGTATGCGTGCCTATGACCGTCGCATGATCAAGGAGCTCGCCTTTGGCCCCAACCTTGGCCCCGAACCTGATACCCTTGCGTATCTCATGCGCAAGAAAGGCGCGCGTGTCGCCGAGGTCCAGGTATCCATGGACGAACGCATCGCGGGAGAGAGCTACCTGAACTTCAGGACCTCGACCTCGTATATGGCGCGCATGGCATTGTCCGTCCTTCTCATCCAATTCTTCAGATAGGGGAGGGCGAATGCTGTTTCCTGCACTGCGCGTCATCCTGCTTATCGCGGCCATTGGCCTTGTCGTTTTCCTTCTTCACAGCATCAAGAAGTCCAAGATGAGTATCGAGGACGCCTTGTTCTGGATGGGCTTCTCATTTCTCATCCTACTGATGAGCATCTTTCCGGAAATCCCCTCCTTTCTCTCTGACACCATTGGCTTCATGTCGCCGGTGAACTTCGTCTTCCTTTTCTTCATCTTCGTGCTTATCATCCGCGACTTTCTCTCGAACAGGCGTATCTCGCAGCTCGAGAACCGCGTCAAAGAGCTAACCCAGCAAATTGCGCTGGACAGGCTCGATCACTACCAGCGCCGGCATCTTGACGAGACGGACGAGGAGGAGTGCTCCGGATTGGGGCAAACGCGCACATATGCGATATTCTCCGCGCTCTATGCGCCTCACACCGGAGGCGTTGAGGTGTTCACGCAGCGACTTGCCCATCAGCTTACCGAACAGGGCAATCGCGTGGTCGTGGTGACGTCGCGGCTCAGTCCGGATGCTCCCAGTCACGAAACGCAAGAAGACGGCGTTGAGGTGTATCGTCTGCCGTGTTGGTCGTTTCTGGATGGTCGCCTGCCCATTTCGCATCGAAATCGCGAATACGAGGCCATGCTTTCGGAAATTGCGGAACTTGGGATTGATCGCATCCTGGTCAATGTGCGTTTCTATCGCAATTCCCTCGAGGGCGTGCGTTTTGCGCGGCGCATTGGAGCTCCCGTCATCGTGCTCGATCACGGCTCTGCTCATCTGACGCTTGGCAACGGCCTGTTGGATCGCCTTGTCGAGCGCTACGAGCACGCGGTCACGAATCGCATGAAGCGCCTTGGACCGGCGTTTGCGGGCATCTCGCGGGCGAGCGCCAATTGGCTATCCCACTTCGAGATCGAGACTTCGACGGTCATACCCAATGCGGTCGATGTCGGGCAGTTCGCAGGAGTTGCCTCGTCCCGTGATTTTCGCGCGGAGTTGCATGCGCTTGGCAAGGTGCTCGTCGTCTCTGTCGGGCGCCTTGAACCCGAGAAGGGGGCATTGCAATTTGCACAGGCGGCTCCTTTGCTCGGAGATGGCTTCGTGCTGGCGCTTGCTGGAGAGGGAAGTCAACGTGTTCAGATAGATAAGCTGCATGTCGGCAATGTCTTCCTGCTTGGCCAGCTCGATCAGTCCGACCTTTCCGCTCTGCTGCGCGATGCGGATGTCTTCTGCCTTCCCACGCGCTCGGAGGGCTTTTGCACGTCACTTCTCGAGGCCGCCGCGCAGGGTGCCATTCCTGTCATGCCGCACGTGGGCGGCACCGACGAGGTCATGGGCTGGAATCCGGTACATCATGGTGTGATGTTGAAAGACAACGAGCCGGAAGCCGTTGCGCAAGCGATACGCGAGGCTGCTGAGCAAGACGGCATCGCCGTGCAAGAACTCAGGGAGCACGTCGCAATGGATTGCTCGTGGGACGCGACGGTAAAGGCACTGGAGGATGCGTTTGCGGCACTTGATTAGATGCGTGTGCGAAAGGGGCACGATGAGACAGTTGCTCAGAGACGTTGTCTCATCACGCCCGACACGTCTCTTCGCGCATCGTCCTAAGCTTCCATGACATTCACGCCGTCACCAAAGTCGAGGATGAGGGGCGCGTGGGTGTAGCGTTCCTCTTCCGGCGGCAGCTGCATGTAGTCACCGTATTCCGTCCTGAGGAAGGCATCGGGATCGTGGGGCGCGCGTAAGGTGAGACCGTCGAACGTAATGTCCTTCGTGGGAAACAGCACGTCGGAGTCAAAGGTTCCGTAATTCGTGTAGACCGCGCTCGTCCATCGTTTGCCCGGGTTATCCGTATCGAACGCATGGTCCATCTCGGATTGCAGACTCGCCTGCTTCCATGCACGTGCCACGGTACTGTGGACGAGTTTGCAAGCAAGCATGACGAGGGACTTTGCCGGAGTCCCTGCCGGGATCTTGGGGCGCGAGAAATGCTTGAGGTAGGACTTGAGTTGCGCCATGCGGGCCTTTTGGCATTGCCTTTGGGCAACGGCGGAATCTGCGTCGAGCCTGCAGAAGGGAAGGATGTCCACGAAGATGCCCTGATCGTATTCCGATTCAGCGCAGTTGTCATCGATGAATCGCGTGCCGTCCTTGAATACCTTTGCCCAGAGAGCCGAGAACCCCTTGGTGTTGGTCGAGGTATGCAGCGAATAGCCTTTCGGGAGCAACGCCGGTGTGATTTCGCAGAAGCGGTCAAAGTCATCTTTGGGCATCCCAATGTCGATATCGTCATCCCAGGGGATAAAGCCGCCATGGCGTATGGCTCCCAGCAACGTGCCGCCGTCGATGAAGTAGTCGATACCGTTTTCGCGACAGATTCTATCGATGACGGCGACGATTTCAAGGTCAATCGTCTGCAGGCGCTTCAATGAATCTTCGGGATAGGGAGATTGGCCCACGGTCGCTCCTTGTTTTTCTGGCGAATGATTCTAATTTCTTCTGACAATGATACAAACTTATACGACACTCGGGGAAGCGCGAGCCCGGCTTTCCCGCAGTAGATATATAATTATCCGACATGTTTCATGATTCCAAACGCGAGGAGCGCATCACATGAAGGGCATCATACTGGCAGGCGGCAGTGGCACACGCCTGTACCCGCTTACGCTGGTCACGAGCAAGCAGCTCCTGCCGGTTTACGACAAGCCGATGATCTACTATCCGCTCTCCACGCTCATGATGGCGGGTATTCGTGACATCCTCATCATCTCCACACCGGCAGACCTCCCCAATTTCGAGCGTCTGCTCGGCGACGGTAGTCAGCTCGGCATCCACCTGTCCTACAAGGTGCAGCCTTCGCCCGACGGCCTTGCTCAGGCCTTCATCATCGGCGAGGAGTTCTGTGCGGGAGAGCCCTGTGCGCTCGTCCTCGGCGATAACATCTTCTACGGCAACGGCTTTCGCGAGCAGCTTAGGCGCGCTGTCAGACGTGCCGAGAGCGGGGAGGGCTCCACGGTCTTTGGCTATTATGTCGACGATCCGGAGCGCTTTGGCGTGGTCGAGTTCGACGAGAACTATAACGCCGTCTCCATCGAGGAGAAGCCCGAACATCCCAAGAGCAACTACGCGGTCACGGGCCTGTACTTCTACGACAGGCGTGTGTGCGAGCTCGCCAGGCAGGTAAAGCCCTCGCCTCGTGGAGAGCTCGAGATCACCGACCTCAACGCGATGTACCTCGATGACGGGTCGCTCAACGTCGAGGTGCTCGGACGCGGTTACGCATGGCTCGACACGGGTACGATGGAGTCGCTCTTCGAGGCGACGAACTTCGTGCGCACGGTCGAGCAGGCTCAGGGCATTCCCGTGAGTGTCATTGAGGAGATTGCCTATGGCAACGGCTGGATCGATCGCGACCAGCTCGTCGAGGCTGCGAACAAGTACGGCAAGAGCAGTTATGGCAAGTACCTCAAGGGCGTGAGCGAGAACAAGTTCTATGCAAAGGACGGAAAGTAATCGATGAAGGTTCTGGTGACCGGAGAACGTGGCCAGCTTGGCAACGAGCTGAGGCGCTGCTTCGATACCATGCGGGCCGAGATCGGTCCCGTTCCCGGCGTCTACAAGGACGCCAAGGTCGACTACGTCGACTACCAGGTGCTCGACATCAGCGATGCCGATGCCGTCGATGCCTGGTATGCCGAGCACGGCCCCTACGACCTCACCATCAACTGCGCGGCTATCACCAACGTGGACGGCTGCGAGCAAAACGAGGCGGTGGCCCTGTACGTCAACGCCATCGGTGCCGAGAACATGGCCCGAGCCGCTCAAAATTGCGGCGGCAAGATCGTGCACATCTCCACTGACTACGTCTTTCCCGGTACCAATCCCGTCCCGCGCGTCGAGACCGATCCCATCGCGCCCATTTCCGCTTATGGACGTACCAAGTGGGAGGGCGAAGTTCTTACGCGCGCAGCGTGCGAGCGGAGCTTTATCGTGCGCACTGCCTGGCTGTATGGTTACATCGGCAAGAACTTCGTCAAAACGATGCTGCGCCTGGCACGCGAAAACGGCAAGATTTCCGTGGTCAACGACCAGTTGGGCAATCCCACCAACGCTAACGATCTTGCCTACGAGATTCTCAAGATCGCCGCGACGGACAACTACGGCACGTACCATTGCACAAACAACGGCACGTGCAGCTGGTTCGATTTTGCCTGCGCCGTCGTGGACGCGGCGGGCATCGAGTGCGAGAAGGAGGGGCTGAGTTCGGCCGAGTATAAGGAACGCTTTCCGCAAAGCGCCGATCGTCCGGCTTATTCGAGCTTGGAGAACGCGCATCTGGCGGCTACCATCGGAGACGAGATGCGTCCCTGGCAAGACGCGCTTGCGACGTATATGGACAAGTTTGAGGAATTGGCAGACTAAAGAGAGGGGGACGTTTTGCGATGCCCGATGAGCAGAAGGGCTAAAATCGCGAAGCGGTCTTGCGAGGACTGTTTGAGCGCGCTGCCCTTGCGCGTGAGTTCCGCAGCAGCTGAGCGGTTTTAGCCCTTCGGGTGCGAATCATTGGCGAGCAAAACGCCTCCCTCTCTTTTACTTGTAAAGGGGAGAAATGCCAGCTGACAGAGTCATAACGAGCGGCAACTTCACCTTCACGCAGACATCCATCGAGGGTGTCATCATCGTGGACGTGAAGGCATACGGCGATGATCGCGGCTATTTCATGGAGACGTACAAGCGCCCCGATTTCGTGGCCGGCGGCATCGACGTCGATTTCGTGCAGGACAATCAGAGCTCGTCCACCAAGGGCGTGCTGCGTGGCCTGCACTTCCAGATTAACCATCCGCAAAGCAAGCTCGTGCGCGTCGTGAGCGGTGAGGTCTTCGATGTATGCGTCGACCTGCGCGAAGGCAGCCCTACCTATGGCCAGTGGGAGGGCGTCATCCTCTCCGCCGAGAACAAGCGCCAGTTCTTCGTTCCGCGCGGCTTCGCCCACGGCTTTCTCGTGCTCTCGGATACGGCGGAGTTCTGCTACAAGTGCGACGACGTGTACCATCCCAACGATGAGGGCGGCTACATGTTCGACGATCCTGCCTTCGGCATCGAATGGCCGCAGGTCGATTGCGAAATCAACCTGAGCGAGAAGGACCGCAAGCATCCCGCGTTCAAGCGTGATTAGGCAAGGAGCAAGACAGATGACAGAAGAGTTCAAGCCCACGAACATCATCGTCACGGGCGGTGCGGGCTTCATTGGCAGCAATTTCGTGCACTGGGTCATCGACAACCAGCCCGGTGTGCACGTCACGGTGCTCGATGCGCTCACCTATGCAGGCAATCTAGATAACCTGACCGGTTTACCGGAGGAACGCATGACCTTCGTGCACGGCGACATTTGCGACGCCGAGCTCGTCGACAAGCTCGCCGCGGATGCCGATGCCATCGTGCATTTTGCCGCCGAAAGCCACAACGACAACTCCATCCTCGACCCCACGCCATTCTTGAAGACCAACGTCGAGGGGACCTTCACGCTTTTGCAGGCGGCGCGCGAACATGACCTGCGCTTCCACCACATCTCGACCGACGAGGTCTACGGTGATCTCGCGCTCGATGATCCGGCGCGCTTCACCGAGGAGACGCCGTATCATCCCAGCAGTCCCTACAGCTCGACCAAGGCGTCGAGCGACATGCTCGTGCGCGCCTGGGTGCGTACCTACGGCGTGCGCGCGACCATCAGCAACTGCTCGAACAACTACGGCCCGCGCCAGCACATCGAGAAGTTCATCCCGCGTCAGATTACGAACATCCTGTGCGGTATCCGTCCCAAGCTCTACGGTGATGGCCTCAACGTCCGCGATTGGATTCACACCGAGGACCACTCCAGTGCGGTTTGGGACATCCTCACCAAGGGCGAGATAGGCGAGACCTACCTCATCGGTGCCGATGGCGAGAAAAACAACATCGACGTTCTGCGTGCCATCCTGCGCGAGATGGGCAAGGACGCCGACGACTTCGACTGGGTCAGGGACCGTCCGGGCCATGACCGCCGCTATGCTATCGATTCCTCCAAGCTGCGCCGCGAGCTCGGCTGGAAGCCCATCCACACCGACTTCGACGAGGGCTTGCGCGATACCATCGCCTGGTACGAGGGCAACCGCGACTGGTGGGAAGGCGCCAAACAGGCGACCGAGGCCAAGTACGCCAAGCAGGGGCAATAGGGGTAACCAATGGGCATCGACGACCTCACCTTTGACGAGCGCGGGCTCATCCCATGCGTCGTGCAGCAATACGACACGGGCGAGGTCCTCATGGTCGCGTGGATGAACGCGGAATCTCTCGAACTCACGCGTACGACGGGAACCACCTGGTTCTGGTCTCGCTCGCGCCGGGAGCTTTGGAACAAAGGTTTAACGAGCGGAAACATTCAGACCGTCAAGGAGCTGTATTATGACTGCGACGGGGATACGCTTCTCGTCAAGGTCGATGCGGCCGGGCCTGCCTGCCATACGGGCGCTACCAGCTGCTTCTATCGTAAACTAGACATCGAGCATGATTAACGGACGGCGCGTATAGCCATCCGAGGAAAGGGGCAGGCGCAATGTCAGATGCATTCGCCGACGAGTTTGGCGTGATAGGATCGGCTGCGGCCGAGGCGAACAAGGACTACGTCCTCAAGACCGTGCAAGAGCGTCACATCCACTTTATCCGCATGTGGTTCACCGACGTGCTCGGCCAGATGAAGTCATTTGCCATCACGCCGAGCGAGCTCGAGACCGCCTTCGACGAGGGCATGGGCTTCGACGGTAGCTCGATCGAGGGCTTCGCGCGCTCGACCGAATCCGACATGATCGCTCTCCCCGATGCGAGCACCTTCCAGGTGCTTCCCTGGCGCCCCAAGGACGACGGCGTCGCCCGCATGTTTTGCAACATCCTCACGCCCGAGCGTAAGCCCTTCGATGGTGACCCGCGTTACGTGCTGCGCCGTATGCTCACCAAGGCCGCGCGCATGGGCTACACGATGAACGTCGGGCCGGAGCTCGAGTACTTCTACTTCAAGAACGCCTCAACGCCCGAACCCATCGACTATGCCGGTTTCTTCGACCTAATCGCTGATGATATGGCATCCGACCTGCGTCGCGACACGATCTTGACGCTCGAGCAGATGAGCATTCCCGTCGAGTACTCGCATCACGAGACCGCACCCTCGCAGCAGGAGATCGACCTGCGCTACAGCGATGCGCTTTCGATGGCGGACGCCGTCATGACCTACCGTCTCGTCGTCAAGGAAGTCGCTCTCAAGCACAACGTGCATGCGAGCTTCATGCCCAAGCCGATTCGCGGTGTCGATGGCAGCGGGATGCACGTGCACATCTCGCTGTTCCGCGACGACGAGAACGTCTTCTTCGATGCCAATGACCCGCTGGGGTTCGGCCTGTCGCAGACGGCCAAGCACTACATCGCCGGCTTGCTCAAGTACGCGCCCGAGATGACGCTCATCACCAACCAGTACGTGAACTCGTACAAACGCCTGATTCCCGGCTTCGAGGCACCGGTGTACGTGACGTGGGCAAACCGTAACCGCAACGCCCTCGTGCGCGTACCGCTATACAAGCCCGACAAGGCGAATGCCGCGCGCTTCGAGTACCGCAGTCCCGATCCGGCGTGCAATCCCTACCTGGTGTTCGCCGTGCTCCTGGGCGCGGGCCTGCGTGGCATCGAGGACGAACTCGAGCTCGAGGCCCCGTTGACTGAGGACCTGTCGGCCATGACCGAGGAGGAGGCGCGTGCTGCCGGCTACCGCATGTTACCCGGCGACCTGCACGAGGCCATCGAGCTGTTCGAGAAATCGGAGCTCATGCGCGAGGTGCTGGGCGAGGAGATGCATCGCTTCATCGTCGAGAACAAGCGCGAGGAATGGCGCTCGTATCGCTCGCAGGTCACGCAATGGGAGATCGAGCGTTTCTTTCCGATTCTGTAAGGCGTGATAGGGGATAGGATTATGCATCGCAAACGCGTGCTGTACATACAGGAGGGCATGCAGGCCTATGGGCGCCTGGCGCGTCTGACAGCCGAGCTCGATGCCGAATTCGAGGTCGTTTCCGCGGATGCCGCCGCACGCGGGCTCCCGGCTGTCGACCTTGTCGTATGTCCGACGCTTGGCATGCATCGCGACGCGTTTGCCGACTTCGAGCAAAGGCTGCGCGCGATCGAGAACGTCGCGCTGCTGTTCGTGGTCGATCCCGACGCTCTCAAGACCTTGCGCCTTCCCGCCCACCTGCGTGCCGATTTTGCCCTGTCAACGTCTACGGACGACGAGCTGCTCATTCGCATGCGCCACTTGCTGTGGCCGGGCGAGGAAATGGCCAATTCCGACTTCATCACCGTCGATTCGATGGTGATCAACCTCTCGACCTACCAGGTACTCGTCGATGGCAGCCCCGTCGACTTCACCTATCTCGAGTACGCGCTGCTTGCGTTTTTGGTGACGCATTCGGGGCATGTCTACTCGCGTGATGCCCTGCTCTCGCGCGTCTGGGGTTTCGATTACTTTGGCGGTTCGCGCACCGTCGACGTGCACGTGCGACGTGTGCGTTCCAAGCTTGGCAATGACCTTGCCTCGCACCTCCGGACTGTACGCGGCGTCGGCTACATGTGGGAGTAAAGCTCGCCTGCTGCGCGGAGCTGTCCAGGATAATGAGACAATTGCTCTGAGCAACTGTCTCATTGCGCCACTTTCCTAGATGTCCACGAAGGCGTACTCGATTTCGTCATGGAGGCGCTGGCGCGTCTGCTCGATGCGGTCTTTCTTGAGCTCGCACTCCCAGATGACGACGACGTGCCATCCCTCACTCTCGAGTTGTTCCTTGACGCGTTTGTCGCGGGCCTTGTTGCGCGCGAACTTCTGCTCCCAGAATTCCACGTTGCTCTTGGGCTTGCTCGCGTACTTGCAGCCCTCGTGCGCGTGCCAAAAACAGCCATTAATGAACAAGGCGAGTTTCCTGCCCGGGTACGCGATGTCGGGATGTCCTGCGCACTTCTTCCAGTCACAGCGGTACCCCGGCCAGCCCATCTCGCGCAGCATCTTGCGCACGATGAGTTCCGGCTTGGTGTTGACGCGCTTGTTCGCGACCATGACGTTATGCACTGCCTCGCTTACCATGCGTTCCATGATACTGCACGAACCTGCGCCGTAATGTCCCAAGTTCGCGGTACTATGGGGACACTGTTCGCGCATCTCGCCCGAAAGGCTGGCCATGTCTAATCGATCGATTGCCGTCATTGACGGAAACTCCCTGCTTCATCGCGCGTTTCACGCCGTCCAGTCGCCCATGAACGCGCCCGACGGCACGCCGACCAACGCCGTCTTCGGCTTCATGCAGATGCTTCTGAAGATGATCGAGGATTATCATCCCGACGCCATCATCTGCGCCTGGGACGTGCATCGTCCCGACTGGCGCATGAAGCTGCTCGAGGCGTACAAGGCACAGCGTCCTCCCATGGACGAGTCCCTCGCCGTGCAGTTCCCCATCATTCGCGGCCTGCTCGAGGCGATGAACATCCCGTGCATCGCGATGGATGGCTACGAGGGCGATGACATCTTGGGCACCATGGCGGCACGCGGCGAGGCAAACGGCGATCGCGTCTACCTCATCACGGGCGACAAGGACGCCTACCAGCTCGCGAGCGAGACGACAAGCATCATGACCACGCGCAAGGGCATGTCCGACGTGGTCATCTACACGCCGGAAAAGGTCGTGGAGCGCTATGGCATCCCGCCTTGTCTCGTCCCCGACTTCCTCGGCCTCAAGGGCGATTCGAGCGATAACATCCCCGGTGTTCCCGGCGTTGGCGAGAAGACCGCCGCCAAGCTGCTCGCCGAATGGGGCTCGCTCGATGATGTGCTCGAGCATGCCGACGAGATCAAGGGCAAGATGGGGGAGCGCATCCGCGAGCATGCGGAGGATGCGCGCATCAGCCGCGCGGTCGCTACGATCAGGCGTGACGCGCCTGTCGAGCTTTCCCTCGATGACGTCCAGTTCCCGAGCTTTTCGGCCCAGGAGGTGAGCGAGGCCTTCGGGGCCCTGCACTTCAACCGGCACCTGCGTGCGGTGCTCGCCTTGTTGGGTGACGATGCATCGACTGCGGCGGCCATGCCCGAGCCCAAGGTCAAGCTGAGCTATCACATGGCACGCGACGCCGAGTCCTTCGTGAAGGCGGCGGTCAAGGCCGGCCGTCGGGTCGCGGTTGCGCTCGATGAGCCAGCCGAGCAGTCGCTCTTCGCCCAGGAGCCGCTGATCGTCTTTTCTGACGGAGCGGGCCTTGCCGAGGCAACGGTGAACGCGGCCGCGCCACTCATCGGTCACGTCCTCGCCGAGGGCACGTTGGTGGGCATCGACGTCAAGCATCTTCTACGCAAGGTGTTCACGCCCGGCCATCCCGCACACGAGCTCGACACGATTTTCTCCGCGCAACTCTTCGACTGTAGCCTCGCCGCGTATCTGCTCGATTCGGGTGGGAGCTACCTGACGAGCGAACTTGCCGAAAAGTACCTTGACCTGGTCAAGCCGACGGGTCAGGACGCTCCCAGCGATGGCCGGTTCGAGGCGGCTGTCGCCGAAAGCCTCGTCGACATACTCACGGCAAAGCTCAAGGAGGACGATTCCTGGAACCTCTACTGTGACATCGAGATGCGCCTCATGCCCGTCCTGCTTTCGATGGAGCGCTTTGGCGTGGCCATCGACACGAATGTCCTCAAGGACATCTCAGCCGAGATATCCGGGCATATCGAGGAGTTGCGGTCGCAGATTATCGAATTGGCGGGGGAGGATTTCAACATCGACTCGCCCAAGCAGCTCGGGCGCATCCTGTTCGAAGTGCTCGGTCTGGATACGAAGAAGTCGAAGAAGAACCGCAACGGCTGGTCCACGAACGCCGCCGTTCTCGAGAAGCTACGCGAAGACCATCCGCTACCGGACAAGGTCATAGAATACCGAGAGCTCACCAAGCTGCGCTCGACCTATCTCGATACGCTTCCGATGCTCGTGGATCGCGAAGACGGGCGCATCCACACGAGCTTCAACCAAACCGTCACGACGACGGGCAGGCTGTCGTCATCCGATCCCAACCTGCAGAACATTCCCGTGCGCACCGAGCTCGGCCGCCGCATCCGCGAGGCCTTCGTCGCGCCGGAAGGCGGCGTGTTCCTCTCGGCTGACTACTCGCAGATCGAGCTCAGGTTGCTCGCGCATCTTTCGGGAGACGAGGGTCTTATCGATGCGTTCTTGAGCGGGGAGGACTTCCACGCCCATACGGCCTCGGACGTCTTTGGCGTGTCGGTTGACGAGGTGACGCCCGAGATGCGCAGTCGCGCCAAGGCGGTCAACTTCGGAATCGTCTACGGGCAGCAGGCGTTTGGTTTGGGTCAGACCCTGCATATCCCGATGGCCGAGGCGCAGGAGATGATCGATCGCTACTACGAGGCCTATCCCAAGGTGCGCAGCTACCTCGACGGCGTTGTCGCCAAGGCACACGAAGATGGGTACGCGACGACCATGTTCGGGCGCAAGCGGCACATTCCCGAGTTGCGCAGCTCGAACGTGAACCTGCGTCACTTTGGCGAGCGCACGGCGATGAATCATCCCATGCAGGGTTCTGCGGCAGACATCATCAAGCTCGCGATGATTCAGGTTAACAAGCGCCGACGTGAGGAAGGTCTACATGCGCACATGGTCCTGCAGGTGCACGACGAACTTGACTTCGAGTGCCCGCTTGACGAGGCCGATGCTATGGCTGCGCTTGTCGCCGATGTGATGGATCACGTGGTCGAGCTCAAGGTGCCGCTCATTGCCGATGTGCAGACCGGTCCCAACTGGGCCATCGCACATTAGGACTCATATATTTGCCTGAAGGCGGAGGGTGGCATGCGCCGGAGCTCCGAGGCCCAGTCGCTCCGGTCGCACGTCACCCTCCGCTTCATATGCGCGCAATGCAATTGCTTCTGCGCGAATGCCAGAAAGGCCGCCTCTTGCGCAGGGCGGCACACTAGGCTTGGCGACCGTTGGGGAGGGTTACCAGGTGCGAAGGCGCAGCCATTGGGCGGCGCTCGAGGAACTCTCGGCAATCGTCAGCAGGTTGTGTGCGGTGATGTAGCCCGCACTGTCTTGCGGCAGCTCGCCTCGCCATCCCTTGTTGTGGTACCAGCTGCGCGCGTTGAAGTACGCCTGCAGACCGGGGTTCCTGAAGCTGTATCCCATGCGTGCGTACGGCTCGTTGCGCGCGATGCAGAGCTCCGCGTCATTAAGGCCGAGCGCGCGCAGTTCGGCGACGCTGTAGGCCTTCTCGCTCGAGTTGGGGATGACGTAGCCGTCGTGCAGGGTGACCGAGCCCGTGAGCGTGCGCCCATTAGCTGCGACCATGGAGACGTTGACCGCGCCATTGCTGACGCCCGGGCCGTTCAGGTTACTGCTGCTCGAGCCGCCGCCCGTGTTGCCACCACTCGTGGAGCCACCGGCATTGCCGCCGCTGGACCCACCAGAGCCTGCGTTGCCCGATGACGTGCCACCCGAGTTGCCGCCTGTGGTCGCACCGTTCGAACCTGCGCTCGGACCGGAATTTCCGCCCGTAGCCGAGTTTTCGGGTGCGCTGGTGCTCGGGGTCGTCGCATCGGGCGTGGTCGTCGGGGTAGACGCGTCCGGCGTCGTGGTCGTGCTGCTCGCTTCCTTCCACTTCGCGTACAGCGTCAAATCTTGCGTGATATCGACGGGAAAGCTGACCTCGTCGTTGTAGTTGGTATCGTAGTACCAGCCGTCAAAGACGTAGCCGGGACGCGTGGGGTTGGCGGGGCGCTCGAGCTTGCCATTGTCGAGTATGTACTGGTTGCCGATGACGGTGCCGCCATCCGTGTCAAAGCTCACGGTCTTCGTGTTGTTTGCCGGGTTCGAGAAGAAGATTCCGAATGCCACGATGCAGCAGACGACGAGGACCGCAATGACGATGGCGATGACTCTCCTTCTTCCGCCTGCGTTGTCGTTCGTGACGGCTGCCGCATCGTAGCGCGAACTGCGTCGCGGTCGGGGCGTGGGACCGGTGGCACCGCCGACGGCGGTGGGCGTCGCCGCAGCGAGGTCATCGATGAGGATCGGGGCGGTGTCGTGCGGCGATGGGGAACTGACGGCTCCGGTCATGCGCGTCCTGCTCGCGGCAGACGAGGCGCGCTCCTCGACCGGAATCTTTCCGTCTTCGTTTGCCGGGCGCTTGATGGCGGGAATCCTGCCGGTCGTGCCGGTTCTGCGACGCGGTGTGGGAGCCTTGCCCGACGTGCCGGATGACGTGGCGTTGATTGGCGTTCCAGTGGTCGCACCTGACGTGGGGGACGTGGCCTCGCGCTTGGGCACGCGCACTTCCCAGGGGCGCTCGATGGGCGTGGTCGGCTCGTTGGCCATGTCCGACGGGAGTTTGATGACCTTGCGGTCGGAGTTTTTCCTGGCGGATTTTCCGGCGTCCTGCATCTGGAGCGGTGACCCGCATTCCGAGCAGAATTTCGCACCGTGGATGTTACTGAAGCCGCATATGGCGCAACGCATCTTTGCTCCCCTGTGTCTGTCTAGGCTGCGTGTAGAGTAGCATGTTCGTACATATACTTGAACCCGGGTATTTTCCCTCAAATTCGCATGGCATTTCAACCGGTATTCGTGACGTTCTGGAAAACGCACAAAATAAAACGTGGATGTGCGTCTTTATTGCAAACTCGCAAGCAGATGAATGCTCTTATGGGGTACAATATATCGTTGCGTGCGGAATAGGCCGCACCGTGATGTTTCTGTTGGCCCCGAGTAAAAAGCGTTCACCACGACTTATTCGCGGGCCCCGAAGGAAGGGGTCCTCTTGAGCGTAATCAAGAATCCTACCGTCATCGATGCAACCGAGATCTCCGACGAGGAGATGAACGCCCTCATCGATGGCACCATCAATCCGTTTGACGAAGGCGACCTGGTCACTGGCACCATCGTGAAGCTCGACCGCGACGAGGTCCTGCTTGACATCGGCTTCAAGTCCGAGGGCGTCATTCCCGTGCGCGAGCTTTCCATCCGCCGCGATGTCGATCCGTCCGAGGTCGTTAGCCTGGGCGACCAGATCGAGGCCCTCGTGCTCCAGAAGGAGGACAAGGACGGTCGTCTCATCCTCTCCAAGAAGCGTGCCGAGTACGAGCGCGCCTGGATCAGCGTCGAGGAGAAGTTCAACAACGGCGAGAACGTCGAGGGCGAGGTCATCGAGGTCGTCAAGGGCGGTCTTATCCTCGACATCGGCCTGCGCGGCTTTCTGCCGGCATCGCTGGTCGACCTGCGCCGCGTGAAGGACCTGTCCACGTACATCCACTCCACGCTCGAGGCCCGCGTCATCGAGATGGATCGCAACCGCAACAACGTCGTGCTCTCCCGCCGCGTCGTCCTCGAAGAGGGCCGCAAGGCCGAGCGTGCCGAGGTCCTGGCCAAGCTCGCCAAGGGTATGCACCTCAAGGGCGTCGTCTCCAGCATCGTTGACTTCGGTGCCTTCGTCGACCTGGGTGGCATCGACGGTCTGGTTCACATCTCCGAGCTCTCCTGGAGCCATGTCAACCATCCTTCCGAGGTCGTCAAGGTCGGTCAGGAGGTCGAGGTCGAGGTTCTCGATGTCGACATGAGCCGTGAGCGCATCTCGCTCGGTCTCAAGCAGACCACCGAGGATCCGTGGCGTACGCTTGTCAAGAACTATCCCGTCGGCTCCATTGTCGAGGGTACGGTCACCAAGCTCGTCCCGTTCGGCGCTTTCGTCGAGCTGGGCGATGGCATCGAGGGTCTGGTGCACATCTCCGAGATGGCATCCCGCCACGTCGACGTCCCGAGCCAAGTCTCCAACGTCGGCGATCCCGTCCAGGTCAAGGTCATGGACATTGACATGGATCGTCGCCGCATCTCGCTGTCGATGAAGGCCGCCGCCGAGACACTTGGCGTCGAGATCGAGGTCGCCGAGCTCGAGAAGCCCGAGACCGATGACGAGCCCGCTGGCGATGTCGAAGAGGTCGTCGCCGAGGAAGTCGTGACCGAAGAGCCCGCGGAAGAGTAGAAAAAGGGCTCAGCTTGTCTAAGATTCTTCTTGGCATGAGCGGTGGCATAGATTCGTCTGTTGCCGCCTGGATTTTGAAGCGTGACGCTCACGAGGTGGTGGGCGTCACGCTTCGCTTTCATGGTAGTCCGCAGCGGGACGCCGCGATCGAGCGCGCGCAAAGCTGCGCCGCAATGCTCGGCATCGAGCATCACGTCATCGACTTGCGCGACGAGTTCGCCCGCATGGTCAAGGACTACACCACACGCGAGTTCGAGGAGGGACGTTTTCCCAATCCCTGCACTGTCTGCACGCGCGACCTCAAGATGGCCACGCTCTTCGAGCAGGCACAGGCCTTTGGCTGCGAGCAGGTCGCTACCGGTCATTATGCCCGTGTCACCGAGGACGTGAACGGCTTTCAGCTGCTGCCCTACCAGCTGCGCAAGCCTCTCGACCTCTCCAAAGACCAGACGTACCTGCTCTACGCGCTTTCGCAGGAACAGCTCGCGCGTCTCGTCTTTCCGTTGGCGGACCTGTACAAGGGCGTCGTGCGCCGCATGGCGATGCGCGCCGGTCTCATGCGCGTCGCACCGGTCAACGACGGTCAAGGCGAGCCGTGCTTTTACGATGACGAGGGCTTTGTCACGTGGCTCGAAGGCGAGGGCGGCCTGGAGCGCGATACGGGCGACATCGTCTATCTCGGGGACAATTCCGTTCTCGGCACCTACGAGGGTCAGTATCGCTTCGCGCCGGATCAGAGCCTGGGGACGTTTGCCATCGCGCATGAGGTGAACGGAGAAGACGGTGCGGCTTCTGATGAGACAGATGGACAGGGCATTTGTCTCATTGAGGATCAAATGAGACAAATGCCCTGTCCATCTGTCTCATCAGAAGAGGAGCTCTTCGCCGTCTTCAAGGACGTCACCAGCCATCGCGTGTATGCTGCGACGCGCGCTGTTGCGGGCGCCGAGATGTGCTTGTTGCGTGATGTACATTGGACGTCCATTGAGCCTCCCGAGGGCAAACGCTCCTGTCGTGCGCGTATCGCGTATGACCGCAAACCCGTGCCCGCGCAGGTCGTATGCAGCGAAGACGGCGTCGTCGTCGCCTTTGGCGAGCGCGTGGGTGGCGTACGCGCCGGACAGCCCGTCGTTTTGTATTCGGATGACCTCGTCTTGGGCGGGGGCATCGTCGCCGGCTAGGCACGTGCGGGAGAATCGAGTCGCCCATGGTTGACCTTGAGCATATGTCGCCAGCCGGCCGTGCTGCGGCCCTGCGCGCGATGCGACGTCAGGCTGGTCAAGACGAGCTTGCGATTCGTGCCGGGCTACGCGCGGAAAACGAGGACGATGACGGATATGATCCGTACTCGGACTACGTGGACATGCTGTCCCGCGGTTCATGCGAGGAACCCGAAGCCGATCCATGGAGGTAGGAGCGTCATGTATACGGTCATGGTGACAGGCGGCATTGGGTCGGGAAAGTCGAAGCTCGTCGAGTTGCTCTGCGAGCGCGGGGCCGTCTCCATCGACCTTGACGAGATAAACCGCGCGCTCATCTCCGGTAACGCCATGCTCATCTCCGAGCTCGCCGCCCGTTTCGGCGAGGAGATTCTCGACGAGGACGGTGCCGTCATCCCCGCACGGCTGGCTCACGTGGCCTTCGCGAGCGAGCAGGCGACGCATGACCTCAACGCGATCTCGTTTCCCTACATCATGCAGGCTGCCACCAACTACATCCTCAACGTCGAGTGCGCGCCCCGGACCGATGCGAAGATTCTCGTCGTCGAGGTGCCGCTACTCACCGAAGCCCCTGATTTCGCCCGGCTTGCAGACGAGGTGATTGCCGTGACGGCTCCCTCCGACCTGCGTCTCGCACGTGCCGTCGCGCGGGGTATGGACGCTTCCGATGTGCTAGCGCGCATGCGGGCACAGCCAACCGATGCCGAGCGCGTCTTGATTGCCGACACGGTATGTGAGAACATATGTTCGATTGAAGAACTCGGCGATTGGGTCGATGCTTGGTACGACGAGCGCATGAAGATGCTCGGGAATCGGGAGAGCTAGACATGGACAGCGCGCAGAGTGCCCGCATCAACGGCCGACGCGAGCAAGGAAACCCCTTCAAGTGCGTGGCCCCCTACGAGCTTTCGGGCGACCAGCCCCAGGCGGTCGATCGGCTCGTGAGCGGCGTCGAGGACGGCATGCGTTACCAGACGCTTCTCGGTGTTACGGGCTCGGGCAAGACCTTTACCATGGCCAAGGTCATCGAGCGCCTGCAGATGCCCACGCTCGTGCTCGCTCCCAACAAGACGCTTGCCGCCCAGCTCGCAAGCGAGCTCAGGGAGTTCTTTCCCGATAACGCCGTCAATTATTTCGTGAGCTACTACGACTATTACCAGCCCGAGGCGTACGTTCCCCAGACCGATACCTACATTGAGAAGGACTCCTCGATCAACGAGGAAGTCGAGAAGATGCGCCATGCCGCCACCTCGGCGCTGCTCACACGCAAGGACGTCATCGTCGTCGCATCCGTGAGCTGCATATACGGCATCGGCTCGCCGGAAAACTACGCCGAGATGGCGGTCTTCGTCGACCGTGACGTCCCGCTTGACCGCGACGAGTTCATCCATCGCCTCATCGACATGCAATACGACCGCAACGATTACGAGCTCGAACGCGGTACCTTCAGGGTGCGCGGTGACAGCATCGACGTGTTCCCGCCTTATATGGACAACATGCTGCATTTCGAGTTCTTCGGTGACGAGGTCGAGGAAATCATCGAGATCGATCGCATCACCGGCGAGGAGGTCATGAGCTATTCGTCGACACCCATCTGGCCCGCCTCGCATTACGTGACCAATCGTCCCAGCGTCGAGAAGGCGCTCGTCTCGATTTCGGATGAGCTGCGCGAACGTCTGGATGACCTCAAGAAGAACGGCAAGTTGCTCGAGGCGCAGCGTCTCGAGCAGCGCACCTCATACGATCTCGAGATGCTCGAGACCATGGGGTTTTGCACGGGCATCGAGAACTATTCGCGGCATCTGGACGGACGCGAGGCCGGCGAGCCGCCTTACACGCTCCTCGATTACTTCGGGGGCAGCGATTTTCTGACCTTCATCGACGAGAGCCACGTGACCGTGCCGCAGGTACGTGGCATGCACGAGGGCGATCGTAGCCGCAAGATCACGCTCGTCGAGCATGGGTTTCGGCTGCCAAGCGCACTTGACAACCGTCCGCTGCGTTTCGACGAGTTCGAGCAGCGCATTCCGCAGTTCGTATTCATATCGGCCACGCCGGGTGATTACGAGGAACGCGTGAGCGAGCAGACGGTCGAGCAGATCATTCGCCCCACGGGCCTGCTTGATCCCGAAATCGTCCTACGTCCCACCAAGGGCCAGGTTGACGATCTGCTCGCCGAGATCCAGGAGGTCGTCGCACGTGACGAGCGCGTGCTCGTCACCACGCTCACCAAGAAGATGGCCGAAGAGCTCACCGATTTCCTCCTCGACCAGGGCGTGAAGGCGAATTATCTGCATAGCGACATCGGCACGGTCGAGCGTGTCGAGATCTTGCGCGAGCTGCGCATGGGCAGCTTCGACGTGCTCGTCGGCATCAACCTGCTGCGCGAGGGCCTCGACTTGCCGGAGGTCAGCCTCATCGCGATTCTCGATGCCGACAAGGAGGGCTTCCTGCGTAACAAGCGCAGCCTCATCCAGACCATCGGTCGCGCCGCCCGCAACGTGAGCGGTCGCGTCATCATGTACGCCGACAACGTGACCGACTCGATGCGCATCGCCATCGACGAGACGGCGCGTAGGCGGCATATCCAGATGGCCTACAACGAGGAACACGGCATCGAGCCCAAGACCATCCGCAAGGCGATCTCCTCGATCATGGACGAGCTTTCCGAGGGAAAGAGCGCCCAGGAGATATCGACGAGCAAGGCGCTTGCCGATGACATTGCGCTGCTTGGACGCGACGAGGTGCTCCGCATGATCGACTCGCTCGAGGAGCAGATGGCCGAGGCTTCAGAGGCCCTCGATTTCGAGACGGCAGCGCATTTGCGCGACCAGGCGGTGAGCTTGCGCGCCAAGGTCGAGAGCACCGACGAGGACGACGCGCTGGCCCGTCTCAAAGCCACCTCGCGTCGCGGATCGACTATGGGTACCCGCAAGAACCTCGGCAAGCGCCGCGGGCGCTGAGACGGGCAACTGTCTCATTCGCAAATGGCCTTCGTCTGATTACCCGTATACGGTCTCGTCGTAATCCGCTTCGTGCCTGCCGCCGCATGCGGCGCAGAAGACGGGGCTTACATGGTCGACCACGCGCTCGTTGTAGGCGCGGGCGTGTCGCTCGTTGCAAACTGGGCACCGTGTCCATTCAACATGCGTTTTGCCCGCTACGATGATTTCTCGTGCCGTTGAAACTTGATGATGCACGATGCGATAGACCGGCTGCTCTCTATATGCTGTGTGATGCACGACATAGCCGGTCTGGGGTTCCGGACTGGTCGTCGCGTTTGCAGAATCCGCCGGGAAGGGGATAGACGGCGCCCGTGATATCTCGTCTGCGTGGCCATCCGCCTCGTCAGGGGCAAGCGGCGGCTCGTCGAGCGCGTCGCCCGTCTTGCTCGTGGCGTCTTCGCCGACGAGCGTGTCATCGCCGGGTGCGGATATGATGATGCCGGCGTAGGGGTCAGACTGTTCGGATTGTGCGGTAGGCCGCGATGGGGGCGAGGTGTTGCCATCTTGCGCCGGGTCTGCGTGGAGCGCCCACGTAAGTCCTCCCGCGCCGCCAAGAAAGACAATGAGCGAGACGGCGAGAATCGCCGCATCTCGTATCGATCGTGCCCGTGCTGATGCTGTGCGTCCGTTCCTCCTCGAGACGCGCTGCTTCAAGCTACCTCCTAGTTGGTGAAGATGAGCAGGATGATGGCGATGATGATGAGCAGGAACGCAAGAATTTGGAAACGCACGAGCCAGGTGTAGCGGTTTTCCTTGCGAACCATCTTCGCGATTTCCTCGTCGCTCTTGTCCGGATGGGTGAGCTTGAGGTACTGGGCGTAGCTCATGTCCTCGGGGGCCTTTGCCTCCTCGGGCTGGTCGCGCTTGGGTGCTTGGCTGGCTGCCGCAGGTTCGTCTTGGGGTGGTTGCGGTCGCTCGTCGGTCATCATGCCTCCCGTGGTCATACATGGCTCGTACAGTGTAGCGCATGGCACGTGACGCAACGTTCCCTTTCGTCGGTTTTATTGCGGAATGTGATGTATCCTTTACTCAATATGGTACCTTTCTCAGCGGATGATTTCTCAATCAGGAGGACCACATGACCCTGTTGAAACGAGCTCGTCTGGCTCTTGCCACCATCGCAGTGACGATCATCGCCTGCGCGTGTCTCGCCGGATGCGGAGAACCCCTCGCGGCGACCTACGACGGAGGCAACGTCCCTGAGGAGACCGTCACCGCCACCATCGAGAACATGCGCACGTACTACGGGCTCACCGACGATGCCGATTGGGCCGAGTTCGTGAAGACCCGTGCATACGACACGGGAGAGAGCAGCATGCAGACTGCCGTCGAGAAGGCCGCCGCGGCGAACAAGCCCGCCGAGGACGCGACCGAGGGCACGGTCGAGGACATGCGCGAGTACGTCATCGAGCAGATCGTCCGCAGTGAGCTCGTTCAGCGCGAAATCAAGAACAGGAAGATCGAGATCGCCGACGAGGAAGTGGACGCCTACGTCGAACAGCAACGTGCCTACGTCGAGGCCCGCCTCATGGAGGGCGTGTTCGAAAGCGTCCTGCAACGTCAGGGCTACAAGGATCTGGACGAGTACCGCGAGGGGATTCGCGAACAGCTCAAGCAGCTCAAGTTGCAAAACGACGTCTCCACCATCACGACCGATGATGGCCAGGAGATTTCCGGCAAGGCGGCTTGGAGCATATGGTTCGACAAGCTCTACGAGGATGCCCACGTGAAGATCAACCCGGCTCCGCAACCGCTATCCTACGCGATCGTCGAGGTCGCCGATGCCCCGGCAGACGACACGGCAGCGGGCGAATAGGACGGGAAACAGAAAGGCACGATTCGAGGAACAGGGGAGCAGCATGTATTCCAAGAAGACCATCAGGGATGTCGACGTCGCCCACAAGCGCGTGCTCGTGCGCGTTGACTTCAACTGCCCGCTCTACGAGGGAACGGTGGTGGACGACACGCGCATTCGCGAGGCGCTCCCGACCATCCGCTACCTGCTCGACCACGATGCGCGCGTCATCATCGCGAGCCATCTGGGTCGTCCCAAGGGCGGTAGCCAGTTCGAGAGCCAGTTCTCGATGATGCCCGTCGCAATGCGCCTCATCCAGCTGCTCGGCCGCCCGGTCTCGGTCATCGGCGGCGAGAAGATCGCCGGCGAAGACGCGCTGTCGGCATCGCTCGCGCTCAAGGACGGGCAGATCATGATGCTCGAGAACCTTCGCTTCGACGATGGCGAGAAGTCCTGTGACCTGCAGTTCGTGCATCGCCTCGCGTCGTTATGCGACATCTACGTCAACGACGCCTTCGGCGCGGCGCATCGCGCCCACGCATCCATCAGCGGCGTGCCCGAGTTCGTCCCGGCCGTAAGCGGCCTGCTCCTCGCCAAGGAGGTCGAGACGCTCACCGCGATGCTCGAGGACCCCAAGAGGCCCTTCGTCGCCATTCTGGGTGGTTCCAAGGTCTCGGACAAGATAGGCATCATCAACAACCTCATGGACATCGCAGACACCATTCTCATCGGCGGTGCCATGATGTTCACCTTCCTCGCTGCCCAGGGCTATTCGGTCGGCCAGTCCAAGATGGAGGCCGACATGGTCGACACGGCTCGCCAGATGCTCGAAACCGCCAAGCAAAAGGACGTCAACCTCGTGATTCCCGTTGACGTCAAGATGGCAGACCAGTTCTCCGACCTCGCTTACACCGAGGCAGTTGACGTCGATGCCATCCCCGATGACATGATGGGCTTGGATATCGGCCCCAAGACGGGCCGCATGTACCGCGAGGTCATTCGCGAGGCCGGCACCGTCTTCTGGAACGGGCCCATGGGCGTCTTCGAGTTTCCCTCCTTCGAGCTGGGAACTCGCTGCGTCGCCGAGGCAGTTGCCGCGTCCGACGCGACGAGCATCATCGGCGGCGGCGATTCGGTTGCGGCCATCAAGAAATTCGACTTGGCTGATCAGGTGACGTTCATCTCGACCGGAGGCGGCGCCTCCATGCGCCTGCTCGAGGGCAAGGAGCTTCCGGGCGTCGTGGCGCTGATGGACAAGGAAGCATAGGCGACGAGGTAAGGAGCTGCGTATGTTTGGCGTAAAGCAAGGCACCGGCACGCGCGTGCCGATAATTGCGGGCAATTGGAAGATGAACGAGACGACGGTCGAGGCCGTGACGCTCGCGCAGCAGATATCGTTCGAGTCCGACAAGGGGTGGGAAGCGGTCGAGGTCGTCATCTGCCCGCCGTTCACGGACCTCAAGTCCGTCCTCAACGTGCTCGTCTTCGACCATTCGAGCATCAAGCTCGGCGCTCAGGACGTGTTCTGGGAGCCCGATGGCGCCTATACGGGCGCGATTTCTGTTTCGATGCTCAAGGAGCTGGAGTGCGCGTATTGCATTGTCGGTCACTCGGAGCGACGTGCGTATTTTGGCGAGACCGACGAGACGGTCAACAAGAAGATCAAAGCGCTGCTTGCGCAGGGTATTGCGCCCATCATGTGCTGCGGCGAGAGTCTTGACGTGCGCGATGCAGGCGATACGCTTGCCTTCATCGGCGAGCAGGTCCGTCTTGGCTGGGCGGGGGTGGGCGAGGAGGACATCGCCAGGTCCGTCATCGCCTACGAGCCCGTCTGGGCCATCGGGACGGGTCGCGCCGCGACGCCCGAGCAGGCACAGGAGGCATGTGCGCACATCCGCTCCGTCGTCGCCGACTTCGCGGGCGCGGATGCGGCAAGCAGCATGCGCATTCTCTACGGGGGGTCGATGAATGAGGGTAACGGCGAGCTGTTCTTGCCACAGCCGGATATCGACGGCGGCCTCATTGGTGGCGCCTCGCTGGATGCCAAGGCGTTTTCGACGCTCGTCGAGATGGCGCTCAAGACGAAGTAACCACATGACAGATGACGATCGTTTCCGGGGCAGCGTTGGTTGCCCCGGATCGTTATAAGGAGCTCGTGACATATGAAACCCGTCCTGTTGGTGATCATGGATGGCTTCGGCTTGGCCGAAGACGGTCCGGGAAACGCCATCTCGCTTGCCCGCAAACCCTATCTCGACAAGCTGTGGGAGACGTGTCCCCATACGACGTTGGGGGCATCGGGACGTGATGTCGGCCTTCCCGACGGCCAGATGGGCAACTCCGAGGTCGGTCATCTGAACATGGGAGCCGGACGCGTCGTGCACCAGGAGCTCACGCGTATCAACGACGCGTGCGAGGACGGCAGCATCGAGCAAAACGAGATCCTCATCGAGGCCATGGATGCCGCCATCAAGATAAATCACCCCATCCATCTCATGGGATTGCTCTCCGATGGCGGTGTGCACAGCAATATCGAGCATCTCGAGGCTCTCATCGAGATGGCGGCCAAGCGCGGGAGTCGCGACATTCGCATTCACGCCTTCCTGGACGGTCGTGACGTCGATCCGAAGAGCGGTGCTGGTTTCGTCCAGCGCATCGTCGACTTCTGCGATCACATCTTCAACGATTACAGCGGTGCCCAGGCCGAGATCGCGACCATATCGGGTCGCTACTATGCGATGGACCGCGACAAGCGCTGGGATCGCGTCCAGCAGGCATGGAACGCGATTGCCATCGGCGCGGGCAAGGGCTTTGCGCGCAACCGTCCCGTTGGTGCCGTCGAGGCGTCCTACAAGGTGGATATCACCGACGAGTTCGTCATCCCGACGGTCCTCAACCATCGCGGCGTCAACGATGGCGACACCATGATCTTCTTCAACTTCCGTCCCGATCGCGCACGCGAACTCACGCGAGCCTTCGTGGACAGGGACTTCGATGGCTTTCCGCGTCCCAACGTGGCCGATGTCAACTTCGTTTGCCTCACCGAATACGACCCGACTATCGATGCGCCGATCGCCTTTCCCAAGGCGTTCCCGGAAAACACCCTGGCAGACCTGCTTGCCTCGCAGGGCTTGCGCCAGTTCCACATCGCCGAGACCGAGAAGTACGCGCATGTCACCTTCTTCTTCAACGGCGGTGTCGAGCAACCCAAGCAGGGGGAGGAGCGCAAGCTCATCGCCAGTCCCAAGGTCGCGACCTACGATTTGCAGCCCGAAATGTCTGAACCACTCGTCACCGAGGCGCTCGAGCAGGCGATTAACGATGACGCGGCCGATGTCTACATCGTCAACTACGCCAACTGCGACATGGTTGGCCACACGGGCGTGATCGAGGCTGCGACCGCTGCGGTCGAGGCAGTCGACCATGGACTGTCCCATGTGGTCGAGGCGATTCTCGCCAAGGGCGGCGCCGCGCTCATCACGGCAGATCACGGCAACGCCGACAAGATGCTCGCCGATGACGGGACGAGTCCGTTCACGGCCCATACGACGGCGCGCGTGCCGCTCATCTTGGTGAGTGATGACGAATCGCTCGGCCTGGCCGACGTAGCGGAGGCTCGCCTGGCCGACGTAGCTCCCACGCTCATCGATTTACTCGGAATCGACAAGCCCGCGCAATGGACGGGAAATTCACTGTTGACCCGCGGATAGGAACTGTTAGAATGTCTAACCTGTGATGCGCGTTGCGCATTGCGTACGTAAGGAAGAAAGGCAATTCGTGGACGCGATACTCAATGTGATGCACTCTGCGCCGTTTATGTACATCGTCCTTGTCCTCTGGGCGATTTCGGCAATCGGGCTCATCATCTTCGTGCTCATGCATTCGGGCAAGGGCACGGGCGTTTCCGAGGTCATCGCCGGCAGCATTTACGGCACCGACACGGGATCCAGTATCGTCGAGCGCAATCTCGATCGGATTACGGTCATATTCGCGGTCGTGTTCATGGTATCCTTGCTTCTCCTGATGATTTCCTTTCCCACGGGATCGGTTCATTAGTCATCAGGGCTATTTGAAAAGTCGGAGTGGCGGAATGGCAGACGCGCTAGCTTGAGGTGCTAGTGTCCACTTTACGGACGTGGGGGTTCAAGTCCCCCCTCCGACACCAAGTAAAACGAGACCCGCTCAGGCGGGTCTTTTTATGTCTGCGGCCTTTTCTGGGCAAAAAGAAGAGGACCCGCCTGAATGGATGAGAGGAGAAGGCGGGTCCTCACAAGGAGGGATGCGACTAAGCGTCGCGACTGATTCGTGTGCCGAGTCAAATAGCTTGTTTTGACGAATCAGGCGGGTAAGTTGGGGAGACCTTCCCGCTGACATGCAATATACGCGCTTCCCAAATCCAATGGGGCAAATTCGCAGACTCGCCACATTTTTTTAACTTATCTGTTGCTTTTTACCCCGGTTTGTGTAGACCCTGTGATGAAAGCCATGGATTCCATATCTTGATAATCTCTCAAGACTATATCCTAGATGCTGATAATTAACGGTCGCCCTGTCTATTCACGTTTCCGCAATTCCCATCTCTCCACAAGGTTCTCATAAACGTTGGAATACGTGCGAGCGGGGAAGCCGTTGAGCGAAGGTACAAG
>OLOR01000079.1_pt1 | contig 103998 bp, 87 predicted proteins | sample 1672521 | NCBI WGS metagenome assembly OLOR01 (sample SAMEA3136695, study PRJEB25190) | human gut metagenome | biome: human gut; feature: human-associated habitat; material: faeces | place: Austria | collected 2013
TGCAAATGAGGCAACGTCCCTGAGCAACTGTCTCATCGCGTTCCCATCGCCCCGTTCGCAGCCAAACGGGACAATCGCTTGCATATTGTGTTACCATGTGCAATTAGCATATCTGGTGCCACAATCAGAAGTGCAGCTCAAATGTAGAAACTGATAGGTAAAGGAGTCCCAGTATGGACGACGCAGGTATCGAGGAGCTCCTCGACGAGCTTGCCGAGCGCATCGAGCAGTCCAAGCCTGTCTTGGGCAATAGCCAGAAGCGCCAGGTCGAAATCGGCCCCATCTTCGAGATTCTCGATGAGATTCGCGACATCTTTCCCGAGGAACTGCGCCAGGCCCGCATCATCGTTCGCGACCGCCAGGGCATGATCGAGGCGGCCGAAATCGACGCCAACCGCATCCTCGAGGACGCCGAGCGCCAGGCCGAGCACCTTGCGGGCGAAGAGGAGGTCGTGCGCCTTGCCGAGCAGCGTGCCCAGGAGGTCATCGATGACGCCATGGCCCGCGAACGCGAGATGCGCGTCGGCGCGGAGGATTACGCCGATCAGATCTTCGCGAACCTCGAGACGAACCTCGACAACCTTCTCAAGAACGTCACTCGCTGCCGCCAGCGCCTGAACAGCGGCATGACCGACTAATGCGCGTTCATTGCTCGGCGGCTCGATAGCTGGGAGGTCGAGCAATGCAACAGCTCATCGTTTCCATTCATCCGGATCTAGCAGAACCGGCGTCAACGCGTTTTATTGAGGGCACGCTCGACGTGGCTTCCTATCACGTTGGCGGCATGGACCTGCAGATGCCGGATGGCATCCAGTACCATCTCCAACTGACGAATACCGGCGAGGGCGTTTTGCTTTCCGGCGAGGCGAGCTGCACGGCGATAACCCCGTGTGCGCGTTGCCTCGCCCCGACGAGCTTCGAGATTTCGGGAGCCGTCGAGGGATATTACCTGCTCGAGTCCGCCGAGGATATCGACGGCTACGAGGATGACGAGTTCGAGGTCATCGACGCGGACGGCAGTTTCGACATCGCCCCGGCCGTCATCGCCGCCCTCGTGTACGCGACTCCCTACGTCATCCTGTGCAAGGAGGATTGCGCCGGCCTATGCCCGCATTGCGGAGCCGACCTCAACGAGGGGTCCTGCTCGTGCGGCGAAACAGACGAAATCGATCCCCTCAACCCCTTCGCGGTTCTCAAGGACCTCGAGTTTGGCGACGAGTGACGCCGCCGTCGTGGGGTACAAGACGTATACATGCCCCCATGCCGCCCAGTGTGGCGGTTGCGAGTGGCTGTCCGTTCCCTATCCCATCCAGCTCTCCCGCAAGCGCGCGGCGCTCGGGGAGCTGTTCGCGCCATTTGGCCGTGATGTGGATGACATCGTCGGCATGGACGAGCCCGTGGCCTATCGCCACAAGATCATGACACCGTATGCCCCCGGTAAGGGCGGCAAGCCGAGGCATGGCATGTACAGGCGCGGGACGCACGATCTCGTCGGGATGCGCACGTGCCTCGTCGAGCATAAGGCGGGCCGTCCCATCCTCGAGAGCATCGCGGAGCTCGCCCAGGGATTCCGAATCCCGGCATATGACGAGAACACGGGAAAGGGGCTGCTGCGTCATGCGATCGTGCGCGTTGGCAGGGTGACGGGGCAGGTCATGGTGACGCTCGTCGTCAATCGCAAGGAGTTTCCGCGCAAGAGGGCCTTCGTCGCCGCGTTGCGCAAGAGGCATCCCTCCATCGAAAGCGTGAGCTTCAACGTGAACACGCGTCGTACCAATGCCGTGCTCGGGCCGCTTTCGATGACGGCCTATGGCCAGGGCTGGATAGAGGACGAGCTATGCGGATGCACCTTTCGCATTCCCGCGGACGCGTTTTACCAGACCAATCCGGCACAGACCGAGCGTCTCTACCAAATCGCGATTGACATGGCGCGGCTGCGCGAGGGCGATCGCGTGCTCGACGCATATTGCGGAATCGGGACCATCGGCATCATAGCCGCCAGGCAGATGCGCATCGATCTCGTCGGCGTGGAGAGCGTCGAGTCGGCAGTTTGCATCGCCCGGGAGAACGCCCGCATCAATCGCGTGAGAAACGCGAGCTTCGTCTGCGCCGATGCGGGGGAGCACCTTGCCAAGGCCGACGCGACGTTTGACGTCGTTATCCTCGACCCTCCTCGCGCCGGGGCCTCCGAGGAGTTCCTGGGTAGCTTGCTGGCGGCCACTCCCCGGCGAATCGTCTACATCAGCTGCAATCCCGTCACGCAGGTGCGTGATATCGAACGGCTCTCGTCTGCCTATCGGGTGGCGCGTCTCGTGGGCGTTGACATGTTTCCCCATACCAAGCATCTCGAGAGCGTGGCGCTGCTCGAACGCCGATGAAGAGGGCGAGGCGAAAGGAAAGGGAACCGGAATGGCCGTCCCGTCCGTTCCCAATCCCCCGTGCAATTTTCTCTTCACTCTCGCGATAAATCGTGTTATATTTCTTTTTCGCGTGTTCGAAGAGATTCTGCGCGTCGCGATGACGCGCTTGCTAGAAAGGTAACAGACGATGGCAGTACCCAAGCGCAAGACCGGCAGGATGAAGACCCATTCTCGTCGTTCCTCCAACGACGTTTGCAGGACGGCACCCCGTTCCGTATGCCCGCAGTGCGGCGAGGTCAAGCTTCCGCACACCATTTGCCCGAGCTGTGGCTATTACAAGGGCCGTGAGGTTCTCGTCGTCGAGGACTAAAGGCAATCTACACATTACGTGTAATCCTGCAAACGGTCGCCCGCTTGCAGGATTATTTCTTTATTCTGGGAAGAAAGTTCTCGTGAGGCGGGTGGATGAGCATGGATGAGGTCAAGGTCGTTGTAGACGCGATGGGTGGCGATGATGCGCCCGGCGTCGTGCTCGAGGGCGTTGGCCAGGCCGTGGCGCAGGATCCTTCGCTCACCGTCATACTCACCGGGCCCGAGGACGTGATCGTTCCCTTTGCCGCACAGCACGGCAATGTTATCGCCCAGCCGACCACCGAGGTCATTGGCATGGGAGAGCATCCGGCGGAGGCCGTGCGCCGCAAGAAGGACTCCTCGATCGTCGTGGGCTGCCGCCTCGTCAAGGACGGCGAGGCAGGCGGGTTCTTTTCCGCCGGTTCGACCGGCGCGTGCATGTCGGCCGCCACGCTCGTCATCGGGCGCATCAAGGGCGTCAAGCGTCCCGCCATTGCAACGGTGCTCCCCTCTCCCGTGGCGAAGGTCGTCTTCGCCGACATGGGCGCAAATGCCGATTGCAAGCCCGAATACCTCGTCCAGTTCGCGCGTATGGCACGCGTGTACGCGCAGGTCACCCTCGGTATCGACAACCCGAGCGTCGGCTTGCTCAACATCGGCGAGGAGGAGACGAAGGGTTCCGAGTTCGCGCAGGAATGCCACAGGCTCATGAAGGAGCACGTGCCCAACTTTCGGGGAAACGCCGAAGGCCGCGCCCTCGCGTTGGGTGGTTTTGACGTGATCGTGACCGATGGCTTTACCGGAAACGTCGCTCTCAAGGTCTACGAGGGCGTCGGCATGGCGCTTCTGGCCGGCCTCAAGGAGACGATCTACTCGACGACGAAATCGAAGATCGGCGGTCTGCTCATCAAGGACGCGCTTTCGAAGTTCAAGGACGAGCTCTCGGCCGACAAGTACGGTGGCGCCCAGTTGCTCGGCTGCAAGGGCGTGTGCCTCATCGGGCATGGCTCTAGCAATGCGCAGGCCATTTGCAGCGGCGTGCTCGCGACAGCCGATGCGATTCGCCAGGATATGCCGGGAAGGCTCGCCTTTGCCCTGGCAGACGACGATGCGCAGGCAGAAGGGCTCTGATATGGCCAACGAGGAGGTCCTCGAGACCCATCCCGACAAGATAGCCAAGGCCGAGGAGATTCTCGGATACGAATTCAAGGACAAGCCGTTGCTCGGGGCGGCCATCACGCATCCTTCCGCTCTCGACAAGGAGAAGACGCTCTACGACTACGAGCGGCTCGAGTTCCTGGGCGATTCCATCTTGGGCGCCATCACGGCCATGTATCTCTTCACTCAGTATCGCGACCTCGACGAGGGCGGACTCACGCGCATTAAGGTGTCGCTCGTCTCGGGCAAGAGCCTCTCGCGCGTCGCCTATGACGAGGGCATCGCCGATTGCATCATCTTTGGCGAGAGCGAGGCGGGGACGGACAAGCGCGGGCTTCCCTCGGCGCTCGAAAACGTCTACGAGTCGCTCGTCGCGGCGCTCTACCTGGATGGCGGCATGGACGCAGCCTACGAGTGGGTGTCCCGTTCGCTGCTCACGCACGCCGACCGCAGCCTCGCCTCGGTGCCGGAAAGCCCCAAGTCATCGCTGCAGGAGCTCCTGCAAGACGAGGGCAGGCAGCCGCATTACAGGATCACCGGCTTTGACGGACCGCCCCATGACCGCACTTTCCACGCGCAGGTCCTCGTCGACGATGAGGTGATCGGCGAGGGAAGCGGCAAATCCAAGAAGCGCGCCGAAGCCGCGGCGGCGCAGGTCGCGCTCGACGGGTTCGAGAAGAAGAGGGCCTGACGTGTACCTCAAGTCACTCGTCCTCAAGGGGTTCAAGTCATTTGCCGACCGGGCCGTGCTCTCGCTCGAGCCGGGCATGACGGTCGTCGTCGGTCCCAACGGGTCGGGCAAGTCGAACATCTCGGATGCCGTCTTGTGGGTGCTGGGCGAGCAGAGCGCCAAGCAGCTGCGCGGCCAGGCGATGGAAGACGTCATTTTCGCCGGCTCGTCTGCGCGTCAGGCGGTCGGACTGGCCGAGGTCGACCTCGTGCTCGACAATTCCGATGGCACGCTCCCGCTCGACTTTGACGAGGTCGTCGTCACGCGGCGCATGTACCGCAGTGGCGAGAGCGAGTATCTCATCAACGGCTCGCCCTCGCGCCTCATGGACGTACTCGACATTCTCAACGATTCCGGTCTCGGTCGTGACACGCATTCGATCATCTCCCAGGGCTCGCTGCAAAACGTGCTGCGCGCCCGTCCCGAGGACCGTCGCCTGCTCATCGAGGAGGCAGCCGGCATCCTCAAGCACAAGAAGCGAAAGGAGCGCTCGGCTCGCAAGCTCAAGAACATGGATGGCGAGTTGCAACGCGTCCACGACATAGCCGGCGAGATCGACCGCCAGCTCAAGCCCCTCGAGCGCCAGGCGAATCGCGCACGTCAGCATGAGCAACTCACCGAGGAGCTCAAATCCGTCGAGCTCTCGCTCGCCGTCGATGACTTGCGCAGGCTCCAGGATTCCTGGCGCGAGACCGAGCGACTGGAGAAGGAAGCCGACTCGCTTGTCGAGCTCGCGCGCTTTCGCACCGACGAGGAGAAACGCGAGCTCGAGAAGTACCAACAGCTCCTCGAGGAAAAGGGCCTGTTTGCCGGGGACATAGCCGAGCAGCGCCGACGTTGCCAGACGGTTCTCGAGCGCCTCGACTCGGGCATGCTCTTGCTCGAGGAGAAGGGGCGCAACATGGTGACGCGCCTTTCCGAGCTACGCCAGGCCGTCCATCGTTCCGAGGCGAGTCGCATTGACGTCTCCTCCCGTCTCGAGACCTACGAGGCCGAGCACCGGGACACGGTTGCCCAGCTCGACGAGCTCACCGCCCAGCTCGAGCGCAAGCAGGCCGACGCCGACGAGATTCACGGTCTGCATGAGCAGGCAGAGCGCGAGCTCGCCGAGGTGAACGTCGAGGCGCGTGCCTGCGAGAGGGAATTTGACGAATGCACGCTTGCGGAGCTCAAGGCCACCGAGAGCCTTTCTACCGCCGACGTGGAGGATGGCCTTTTGGCCAACCGCATCGCGCAAATCGAGAGCGCCCAGGTGTCCACCCAGGCGACGCTCGCGGCGCGGCGCACTCGTCTCGAGGATCTCGAGGAGCAGCTTGCGCAGCTGCAAGCCGATTCCCTGGCCGCAAAGTCTGATATCGATAGCCGCGTGCGCATTCACGACGACTGCCGTGCCCGTCTCGAGGAAAAGCGCGACCAGCTCAGCTCACTGCGAGCGGAGATAAAGGGTCTCGAGCACGTTGACAGGGCCCTTGATGAGTCGCGTCCGCTACTCGCATGGGCCATGGAGCGCCAGGACGGCAACATCGTCTCGCCCGTAAGCGAGCTCTTCTCCGCCCCGCCCGCGCTCGAGCGCCTTGTCGAACATCTGCTGGGATCCGACATGTTCGGGCTCATGACCAAAGACGCGCACGCCTCGGCCGATCTGGTCGACCGGCTCCTGAAGGCCGAGCTTTCCGGGGGCGAGCTCTCGCTCATCAGCGTCGGTGGTGCGCCCATCGAGCGATCTCGCGCCAAAGCCGGCACGCGCCTGCTTGACGAGGTCACCTTCGCTCCCGAGCACGAGCGTGTCGCCGAGCTTCTGCTTGGCGATGTCTACGTGCTCGATTCGGCCGTCGAGGCCATCGAGGCGGCTGCGGCGGACGCAACGGGGGCGCGTTTCGTCACGCGCGATGGCGTGGTCGCGTGGCCCAACGGCAAGGTCACCATTGGCACGCAGGTCACCGACACCGAGGGCGTCTTGAGTCGCAAACGGCGTCTGCGGGAGCTGCAGGCGCAGGAGCCCGCCGTCATCAAGGCCATCGGGGACGGCGAGCGCGACGTCGATCAGGCGCTCAACAACTTGCGCATTGCCCAGGCGGATGACTTCGAGCTCTCGCAGTCGATTGCCCAGGTTTCCGGCGAGACGGACAGCCTGCGCGAGGAAGTCGGCCGTCTCGAGCAGACGATCACCGGCCAGCTGCAGGAGAAGGGGCAGATTCAGGAACGTCGCGCGCGCATCGCCGAGGACACGGCCGCGAGTCGCGCGAAGGTCGAGGAACTCGCCGCACGCAAGGACGAGCTCGCCTCGCACAAGGCGGAGCTCGACGAAAGGGTTGCCGCCGCACGCGATAAGAGCGCCGCCTTGGCTACCCGCGAAGAGGGTTTCACGCGCGAGATTTCCACCATCCGGGTCGATCTCGCGACCGTACGTGAGCGCGAGAGGCATCTCGGCAAGCAGACCAGGTCCCTGGGGGACGAGATCGCGCAGCTCGAGGAAACGCTCAAGGTCTCGCATGAGACGGAAAGCAACCTCGAAATACTGCGCCTGCGCGTCGAGCCCCTCTACGACGTGTTCACGAACCTGCGCGAAGGCGTGCAGGAGAAGGCCGAGGTCCTGCGCGATCGTGCCCAGATCGAGCAGGCGGGCCAGGGTGACCTGCGCGATACCATCGACAAGGCACGCGAGGCCGTTGACGCCGAGCAGGCCAAGCTCGACGAGGCCAACGAAAAACTCACGCAGGTGCGCATCGAGAAAAGCAAGCTCGAGGTCAAGGTCGAGGCCGCCATAGCCGTCATCACTGAGACCCATGGCGTGCTGCTCGACATCGCCCTCGCACTCGACCCTCCCGAGAATCGCGACGAGGAGGAAAGGCACGCCGAAAGTCTGCGACGCAAGCTCGGCAATCTCGGTTCGGTAAACCCGGTGGCCGTCGAGGAGTACCGCAAGCTCAGGGAGCGCCGCGAGTTCATTTCCGTGCAGCTCGAGGATCTCGAGGCCGCGGCCAAGGCGCTGCAGCGCATCGTCGCGGCGATCGACCGCAAGATGCGCAACCGCTTCATCGACACCTTCGAGCAGGTCAATGCCAACTTCGAGGAGGTGTTCGCGCAGCTCTTCCCCGGCGGAAACGGGCATCTTGAGCTGACGGACCCGGATAATCCCGAGGAAACGGGCGTGGAGGTCTATGCGCAGCCGCGCGGCAAGAAGGTCCGCAAGCAGACGCTGCTTTCGGGTGGTGAGCAATCGCTCGTGGCACTCGCGCTGCTCTTCGCCGTATATCGCGTGCGCAGGACGCCGTTCTACATACTCGACGAGGTCGAGGCGGCATTGGATGACACCAATCTGCGTCGACTGCTCTCGTATCTCGACAGCATCCGCTCCTCCACGCAATTCATTATCATCAGCCACCAAAGGCGTACGATGGAGATGGCAGATCTGCTCTACGGCGTCTCGATGCGCAGCGATGGCGTGTCCAAGCTCGTGTCACAGAAGCTCGACCAGCAGATTCGCCTATCGACCGAGGATTCGGGCCAGACACGTGACGTCGAGGAGTTCAGCGGCGCGCGCTAGTACCGCTCACGAGGGGGATTCACATGGCGTTCAAGGACAAGATCGATCGGAGCAGGGCGAAGTTCAACGAGCGGATGAACGTGCTGTTTCGCCGTGGTCCCAAGCTCGACGAGGATTTCTGGGATGACCTGGAGGAGACGCTCATCTTGAGCGACCTGGGTGCCCAGGCGACCATGGAGGTCATCGACCGTTTGCGTGACCAGGCTACGCGCCGTGCTCTGCCCGATGCGTATGCGGTGCTCGATCTTCTCGCCGACGAGATAAGCGGGCTGTTTGCCGAGCCCGATCCCGACCCCTTCCGCATGAATCCCGTCTGCGTGCTCTTCGTGGGCATTAACGGCGCGGGAAAGACCACGACGGTCGGTAAGCTCGCAAACCAGGCATCGCTCGGCGGTCGTAAGGTGCTCATCGGATCGGCCGACACCTTCCGTGCCGCCGCCATCGAGCAGCTCGACATCTGGGGCGAGCGCAGTGGCGTCGAGGTCGTGAAGCGCGAACGCGGAAGTGACCCGGCAAGCGTGTGCTATGACGTCGTCGAACGCGCCGAGCAGTTGGGAAGCGACCTGGTCCTCATCGACACCTCGGGGCGTCTGCACACCTCCGACGAGCTCATGCGCGAGCTGCAGAAGGTGGTCAACGTCACGCGCAAGCGCGCCGACGTCGATGTCAAGACCGTGTTGGTGATCGATGCCACGACGGGTCAGAACGGCCTGCAGCAAGCTCGCGAGTTCGACAAGGCGCTCGATCTGGACGGCGTCATCATGACCAAACTCGACGGCACGGCCAAGGGCGGTATCGCCGTGGCCGTGAGCCACGAGCTGGGACTGCCCATCTTGCGCGTGGGCGTGGGCGAGGGCATCGAGGACCTGCAGCCCTTCGAACCGCGCGAATACGCCGAGGCGCTCTTCGGCGAGATGCGCGACGAGGTAGAGGGCAAGGACGAATCCGTACCCGTCGTTGATACCTGTCCCGGAACCGGGGAAGGGAGGCTCGAGGACGTCGAGGAGACTCCCGAGGTCGAGACCGATGACGAGCTCGTCGAAGCGGAGCCCGAGGAGGAACTTGCCGAAGCCGAGACCGAACCCGAGACCGACGACGAAGAGTATGAGGACGGTGTCGAGATTTGGCTTGAGGTCGATGACGGTTCCGAGGATGATGAGGTCGACGAGTTCGAGGACGAGCCTGCATTTGACGAGGGCGATGCAGATGACGAAATCGATGCGGAGCCCGTCGACGAGGACGATTCGGAACCTGCCAAGGAATCGTTCCGCGACAAGATGCGCCGCTGGTTTTCATAAGGAGCGATGATGTTCGAGAGTCTTTCCGACAAGCTGCAAAAGGCGTTTACCGGGTTCAAGTCCAAGGGCCACCTGACCGAGGACGACATCAACGACGGCATTCGCGAGATTCGCATGGCGTTGCTCGAGGCGGACGTCAACTACAAGGTGGTCAAGAACTTCACGCGCCGTGTCAAGGAGCGCTGCCTGACCGCCGAGGTCATGGATTCGCTCACGCCGGGCCAGAACGTCATCAAGATCGTGCTTGACGAGCTGACCGAGCTGCTGGGCGGCACGACCGCCGAGCTCACCTTTGGCAGCAGGATTCCCGGTGTCGTCATGCTCGTGGGCTTGCAGGGCTCAGGCAAGACGACCGCAGCGGCCAAGCTCGCGTATCGCCTCGGGAAGCAAGGTCACAACCCGCTGTTGGTCGCCTGCGACGTCTACCGTCCCGCAGCCGCTGACCAATTGCAGACCCTTGGCGACGAGATGGGCGTGCGTGTCTATCGCGGTGACGGCAAGGACCCCGTCAAGATCGCGACGGAGGGCGTGCGCGATGCCATCGACAACCTGCGCGACGTCGTGATCATCGACACCGCGGGTCGCTTGCACGTCGACGAGGAGATGATGGACGAGGCGGTCGCGATTCGCGATGCCGTCGAACCCGACCAGATTCTCATGGTCGTCGATGCCATGACGGGCCAGGATGTCGTGAACGTCGCCGCCGCGTTTGCCGAGCAGGTCGACTTCGACGGCGTCATCATGTCGAAGATGGATGGCGACGCCCGTGGCGGTGGCGCCCTCTCCATCCTCGAGGTCACGGGTAAGCCCATCGAGTTCATCTCGGCTGGCGAGCGTCCGGACTCTCTCGAGATCTTCCACCCCGACCGCATGGCAAAGCGCATCCTCGGCATGGGAGACGTCGTCTCGGTCATCGAGCGTGCCATCGAGATCCAGGATCGCGAGATGGAGGAGGCCGAGGCCGAGCGTCTCGCACGTGCCGACTTCGACTTCAATGACTTTCTCCAGGTCATCAGCCAGACGCGCAAGATGGGCGGCATTGGCAAGCTCGTAAGCGCATTGCCCGGCGGTGACAAGGCCCTGAACGCCGGCCAGGTCGACGAGCACGAGCTCGACCGCACCGAGGCGATCATCAACTCCATGACGAAGGAGGAGCGCCGCAAGCCCTCGCTGCTGAACGGATCGCGACGCAAGCGCATCGCAGACGGATGTGGCATGTCGATTCAGCAGGTCAACCAGCTCATCAAGCGCTATAACGAGACGCGCAAGCAGGTCAAGAAGATGATGAGCTCGATGAACCAGCCCGGCAAGAAGGGCAAGCGCGGCAGGAGGCGCATGGGCATTCCCGGTTTGGGCGACATCGACCTCAGCCAACTCAAGAACATGATGTAGACAACCAATGGCTCTTGGCAAGATCGAGTAACGATGATGGAAATCTGGGATATTTACGACGAAAACATGAACAAGACCGGCAAGACCATGGAGCGTGACAACTGGAGCATGCAGCCCGGCGAATATCACGTATCCGTGCTTGGCGTCGTGCAGAGGCCTGATAAGAAGTACCTCATCACGCAGCGCAAGATGGACAAGCCATGGGGTGCCGGCTGGTGGGAGTTCCCCGGTGGCGCCGTGCGCGCGGGCGAGGAGCCCGAAGCGGCGGTACGTCGTGAGGTCGCCGAGGAAACCGGTCTGGACGTCTCTGACGTTGCAGCAGAGAAGGTGCTCACCTACAAGCGCGAAGATCCGAACGATGATAACAATTACTTCATGGTCGTCTACAGACTCGAGCTTGACGCCGACGAGTCCATGGTCGCGATTCAGGAAGAGGAGGTCGAGGACTTCGCGTTTGCCGATGTGGCTAGAATCAGGTCCCTGGCAGACGAGGGCATCTTCCTCCACTACGACAGCATTAGTTCCATTTTCGAGTAGGGCGATTACATCATGCAGAAAACCGATACGGTCTTAATGGCACATGGTAGCGGCGGAACGATGATGCGTGACATCATCGAGCAGCTGTTCTTCGAGGCGTACGCTGGCGACACCCTGCGACGCGGCGACGACGCGGCGGTGCTCGATGTTCCCGCTGGCCGCATCGCCTTCTCGACGGACACCTTCGTGGTGACGCCGCACTTCTTCCCTGGTGGAGACATCGGGCATCTGGCCGTGTGCGGTACGGTCAATGACGTCGCGACAAGCGGGGCCACGCCACGTTACCTCTCCTGCGGCTTCGTGCTCGAGGAGGGTTACCCTCTCGACGACCTGCGACGCGTGTGCGCATCCATGGCGGCGACGGCCAAGGAGGCCGGTGTCGAGATCGTGACGGGTGACACCAAGGTCGTCAACCGCGGTCATGGTGACGGCATCTACATCAACACGGCTGGCATTGGCGAGTTGCGCGAGGGCATAGACCTCTCCGCATCGCACATCAAACCGGGTGACAAGATTCTCATAAGCGGAAGCATCGGTGATCACGGCATCGCGATCATCTCGACGCGTGAGGAGCTGAGCTTCTCGACGCAGATCGAGTCGGATGCCGCGCCACTCAACCACATGATTGCCGCCGTGCTCGATGCGTGCCCGGCTGGAAGCGTGCGTGCGTTTCGCGACCCCACGCGTGGCGGTCTCGCCTCCACGCTCAACGAGTTCGCGAACACGGCGCACGTCGACATTCGCGTCGACGAGGAAGCGGTACCCGTGCATGACCAGGTGCGCGGTGCCTGCGAGATGCTCGGCTATGATGTCTTCCAGGTGGCAAACGAGGGCAAGATGGTGTGCGTGTGTGCGCCCGAGGTGGCCGATGCCGCGCTTGCGGCCATGCGCACGGACGAGTATGGCGCCGAGGCCGCGATCGTCGGAGAGGTGCTCGAAGGCGAGGGGCGTGTGTACCTTCGCACCGCCTTTGGCAGCGAGCGCATCCTCGACATGCTCGTTGGCGAGCAGCTCCCCCGCATCTGCTAGCCTCTTGCACCTCACGCGCTCTTCACATCTCCATGCGATAATACGTTGTCAAGAACAATGACAACTCACGACAGCGAGGAGCAAGTCATGAGCACTGAAGATACCGCGCAAGCCTATGTTCCCTTCGACCTCATGCACGACTTCATGGTCGACGTCTTCGAGGCGTACGGCGTTCCCCGCGAGGATGCCGAGATATGCACCGACGTCCTCATCGAATCCGATCGCCGTGGCATCGCGAGTCACGGCATCAACCGGTTCAAACCCATATACCTCGATCACATCAAGAACGGTACGCTGCTGCCCAAGACCGACATCGAGATCCTGAAGGAGACGCCCACCACGTTGGTCATGGACGCTCATGACGGCATGGGCATGGTAGCGAGCTACGAGATGATGAAGCGCCTGATCGAGAAGGCCAAGACGCTCGGCATGGCCGGCGGCGCGATTCGCAACTCCACCCATTACGGCATCGCTGGCTATTGGGCGACGATGGCGAGCGACGAGGGGCTCATCGGCATCACCGGTACCAACGCCCGGCCTTCCATCGCCCCGACCTTCGGCGTCGAGAACATGCTCGGCACCAATCCGCTCACCTTTGCGCTCCCCACCGACGAGGACTTTCCCTTCTGCCTCGACTGCGCGACCTCCATTTCGCAGCGCGGCAAGATCGAGCGTTACGCCCGCGAGGGAAGTTCCACGCCGGCTGGTATGGTTATCGGCCGCGACGGCAGTGCCATGACGGACAGCGACGAGATTCTCAAGGCGCTCGTCGACGGTACGGCGGCGCTCGCTCCGCTCGGGGGCATCGGCGAGGACCTCGGTGGCTACAAGGGCTACGGATACGCCACCGTGGTCGAAATCCTCTCGGCAGCCCTTGCCGGTGGCGAGTTCATGAAGGCGCTCACGGGCGTCTCTCCCGAGGGCGATCCGCAGATGTACGGTCTTGGGCACTTCTTCTTCGTGGTCGACCCCGACGCCTTCATGGGACAAGACGCCTTCAGGAAGATTGCGGGCGATATCTCGCGCGAGTTGCGTGCGTCCGAGAAGGCTCCCGGCGAAGAGCGCATCTACACGGCAGGCGAGAAGGAACACCTTGCCTGGCTCGACCGCAAGGACAAGGGCATCCCGGTCAACGCGGCCGTCAAGCAGGAGATGACGCAAATCCGCGACGAGCTCGGGTTGGATTACCGCTTCCCCTTCGAGGGCTAACAACATCTCGTCTCATACGCAGGCAAGCTGCTCCGCTCCGACGGTCGCTTCCCGACAGCCCGCTTCGCGGTCTTTACGGCGCGCTCCCTTGGACCTCCGCTTCGCAGCTTGCCTGGGCACAAATGACGGCATAGCCGCAAACGAATGTGTCCTAAATGTGTCCTGTTCGCCTTTACGGCTCCCACAAACAAAAAAGCCAGCGGCCGGATAAGCCGCTGACCTTGTGTTTCATGGTGGACCGGCAGGGGTTCGAACCCTGGACCTTGGGATTAAGAGTCTAGTCAGAGCAGTATTAGGTAGATATGTTTAACACTATCTGCGCTGGTCAAAGCTATATGTACCTATAGGTAATGTTATTTAACCATAGGTGCAATGGCCACTAAATGGCCACTAAATGCGTCCCGCCTGTTGGCATCACCGCCGCAGGTGGGACGCAATTTTCTCGTGACCCATCACGAATGAATGTGTCATATTACGACAGGGTCTTGCATATGCCTCTACGTCTTGCGTCTGGGTACATCCCGCTCAGGCTACGGTTCGCATGGTAGTAAAGGGCGGCCGTCTTCTCACATGTTAAACTAGCCCTGCCAAACATTTACGCGGATCTCAAACCGCGCTGTGAAAGTACATATGCCGAAGGGCATCTGTCCAACACTTGTGTACTTTCACGACGTGTAAATGTTTGGCGACATAGGGTGGGTGCCCTTCGTCGTCTGCGCGTGGTGGCAACCTCCCCTGCATATAGCCAACGACAGGAGGAATGCCAGACATGTCAGCGCGAACCGATCTGCCCAGTGAGCCTCTTCCCGCCACCCGTATCAAGAAGCATGGCGGCCATCGTATCCCCGCAATCATCTTTGCGCTTGTGATGGCCTTGAGCGTTTGTCTACTATGCAGCGGATGCGGTGCATCATCTCAATCCAAATCCTCATCATCAAAGAGCGACGAGTATAAACAAGAGACCTTTCACGACATCAGCTTCAGCGTCCCCAAAGAGATGAAAGGTTCAGACTCCCCCTATGCAGATGCCATGACTTTCGACTTAGGCGCAAATGCCAAAGATCCATTCGCCGCAGGACTTTACATTTCGATATTCCCTGGCGAAGCGCTTACGGCACAGGATATTTACGACGCTACCCACGAGTACGAGCATTGCGAGCTGGTTTCTGCTAACGGAATAGAGATGTGCTGGAACCCGAATGCCTACTCTGATTCAGACGTAGTCAATCAGGAACTCTCCTTCTCGTACAACGGATCGCTCTATATGGCTGAGATCCATTACAAAACGGACTCCCAGACCTCTTACAAAGAGTTCGCGGAGAACTTCTACAAGTCTATAAAGCCTGCCGACACCAATTCGACAAGCAAGGGTTCTGGGCAATCCAAGTCATTCAGCTCACCTCCAAGGGCCAATATAATTCTCGACAATGGCATCGAATGGAAGGATGCATCCTTCCATGTTGGTGAGACAGTAACTCTTTACGGCCCTGTGGTTGGCACAGAATACGCCAGCACAAGCAACGGCAAGCCCACTTTCTTAGACATCGGTGCCGATTATCCGAGCAAGAATCGACTCTCCATAACCATATGGGGCAAGAACCGCTCCGCCTTCTCCACCCCGCCGGAAAAGCTATACGAGGGCAAGACCGTTGCCGTGAGGGGCAAGGTGTACCTGTACGACGGCGTGTGTAACGTCGAGGTCACATCGCCAGACCAGATCACCGTTCTATAGACGATAGCCGAAAAGGGAAAATGCTATGGAACAAATCATCATGACCATATGCCTCGTCGGAGCGGGCTACTTTGCCTGGACATCGACGGGAAACGTCCTGATCACGATAGGGGCCGTCATACTCGGCGGGTTCGTTGGCTCGCTCATAGGGTTTCAGATCCACCAGCACCGGCGCATGAAGGAGTTGGGCCTTTCCACCAGGAGGGAGCTGAACGAATTCGACCGGGACATGGATGAGATCCGGGATGGCATGCAGGACGCCATGCGAGAGAAGCGGAAAGAGCTGGACGAACTGGCCAGAGCGGAGGGGTATTCATTCCACATGGCAAAGATGTCAGCGGAATCCAACAAAAGGATGCATGATCGCATCAGCAGCTTTGAACAGTAGGAGCGCACAAAACGCTGATGCGCACCTCTAGCAGTTTGGCCATAGAGAAAGGACGACTCGTGAGCGAGATAGAAGAACAATCGCGTAAAGGAGCGAACGTGGCTTCGGCTAAAAAAGTTGCTGGCACGATTGGCGCGGTCATCGGATTATTGGCGTTTTTGGTTATCGGTATTGTTTTCGTCCTGTTTGTGTTACAGGTCAATCCCTTGTTTAGGTTCGAGCTTGAAGCGTTGCTTGGGGGGCCAATTGGCCAGCTCATGTTCTCTGCATCCGATGCGCTTTTCGGCTGGATATGGTGATTGCGCCCAGAAGCCCCTCCTAGTTCAAACGCCCTTTGTAAAGAAGGTGTCATGCTCCAGATAGGGCTCCTCATAGTCATCGCCTACTTCGCGCTCATGGCCATCTTCGCTTCGTGGGCCGAGTAGGAACGACCTGCTCCCTGCATGCCGCGCAAAGCGAGGGACGTGAGCGCGACACGGAGCTTGCCGAGGATGTCCGGGCGAGTGCGGGCGCGATATCAAAATGCCCGGGCAATCCGCGCCATGCGAATGCGGATCGCATCGATGCGGGCTTTACATCCCACCTACTACCGGTCTACTACATGTTTACTGGCCGGGTACTCCTGGAAAACAATCGACCCCACGAAACCGGGGGGTAGTCCTCGCGGGTACTTCCAATACTCCTAATCACTCTAGATAAGATATATATACTCCCCCCTACGTCATGGGGAAACCCGAAGGGGATTGCCCCTGGGGCTACGCCATGCCTTGCAGCGTGATCCTCGCCTTCGCGTCGGGGGAGCTTCGCGCAGATGGGAACGTGTGCGCCCTAGCGCATCACCGGCTTGCCCGTTGTTCCCATGCTCGCGTACAAGCCCCGCCACGCCTCGTATTCGGTTGTCAAGGTTCAAGGGGCGATCCCCGGTCGCCACCGCACGACCCATCGCCAACCCGCCTCCTTCTGCACCAGCGCCTCTTGTGTCTGGGTTTCAAAGGAGGGCACGGGCCACGGCATTCCCCATCGTTGCCCAGGGTCCGCGCCCTCCGCCCTATCACCTATCGAAAGGAGAAGCACGATGGAAGAGACGATCACGAGGACGGCGGGGGCGGCGGACGATCCGGTCACCAGGAGGAAGGCGAGGAATGCCGCCATCCGCTACCTGGAGTCCACGGGCTGCGACATCCTGGAGAGCAACTGGGAGTGCGCCGCCGGGACGATCGACGTCATCTGCGACGATGGCGGCGCGGTCGCCTTCGTCGAGGTGGTGGCCGGGTACGGCCATCTGCCCGCAGAGGACACGTCGCGCCGCAACCAGAGGAGGTTCGAGGAGATCGCGCTGGGTTACCTCGCGGAGCACGAAGATGCGGAGGGCCTTGTCAGGTTCGACATCATCAGCATCGGCATAGTCGCGGAGCACAGTGCGCTTCTCAGGTGCCACAGGGGAGCGTTCAATGCTTGCATGTGAGCATCCATCCTATGTCGCCAGCTGTTGGGGAGGGCTTCGGCCCTCCCTTTTTGTCTATGAGAGCATGCATGAACAATCAATAGTTCTTATCCTCCGGGATTTGCAGCTTATGACACAATGACAACCTTTTACAAACCCTTACAAAAGTGAGTTGAGATACTTTTCCAAAAGCTGTCACATGTGTCATGAATGTTGCCCCTCGATCCACTCCTCTCTGAGGGCCAACCCCAGTACTGGATCGCGCATCCCCGACCTACGTTTTCCGATGGTCACGCCGTGTTCCCCCAGGGCTCTCTCGAAGGATTCCCTGTCAAGGGGCTGTAGTCCCCTCCCACCGCACCATCGCCTGTAGGCATCATAGAAACACGCTAACGAGCAGGCCGGGGTATCACTTTCTACCGTGGTCTCATTGAGAAACAATCTCACGCTGTCTGTTTTGTGCCTGACATCCTCGATGGCCTTTTCGATTGTAGGGGGCCTTCCAAGTCCTCTCCTCTGGTAATCCGCAACTCCGGCAAGAAGCCTGTTCAGGAGTCCCGACAGCTCCTCCGGTTGCCTTAGCCTGAACGCCAGAGAGGCGTCCTCTTCGGATGGAGAGACGCTGTTATTGAAAGGGAGGAGACTCAACCTGTTGGATTCAAATACGCTTCGATCTGCAATTTGAGGCATGTGGTTCGTGACGATGAAGATCTTGCAGTGTGGCGTGAAGGTCTCGAACGAGCCGTAGTTGGCCCTCGCGCTCATCATGTCACCGCCGGTGATCTGCTTCACCAGTGCGGCATCGAGTACCATGCCCTGGCTCGACTCGTTCACCACGGCGAGCTTCTTGCCTCGCATCATCATGAGGTCTTCGCGCGATGCGGAGCTATCGATCTTGTTTCTGCGCTCGAACATCCCGTTCGGAAGCACGCACGCATAGCCACTTGCCCCTGTACCGAGGAGAGCGAGCAGTGTTCCGAATGTGAGGCTTTTGCCCGAGCGCGGGGCGAATCCCACGACATGGAAGACGGCATTCATATCATCGGTAAGGAGCGCCACCCCGAGCGCCCTATAGAAATACTCGATGAGATCCTGATTATCTCCAAGTGCTCGATTGAGCACTCTATCCCATGCCTCGCACGTGGCGTCCGGGTCATGCTCGACGTGGGCGCACATCGTCAGGAGGTCTGCTGCGGCATGCGGTCTGATTTCTCCGGTTTCCAAATCGATTGTCCCGTTAGCGACGTTTAGTAGGTGGGGGTTGGCATCGAAAAGTGACGCATCTATTCTAAGTTCGCTCTTCGAGTCCCTGAGTATTCTTTCCCTTGCCGATCTTCCCTTGTAGCGTCTGAGCTGGTCGGCACGGTGCCCATCGCCGGTTTCGTCCTCTTCACTCTTATGCAGCTCGCACAGCACGTCAATGAACTGCTTGCATAAGAGCTCGGCGCGAAGCCCTCCCTGATCAACCTCCCAGAATCGACCGTTGTACTTGTAGAACTGCCTGCCTTGTGGCTCATATCGCAGCTGATCAAAGTAGACCTGCGCGAAAAGACTACTCAGGGCGGAGTCGTTCAAGGGTAGCTTGCTGATGCCTCCATCGCCGAGACGTTGGAGGATCCTGGCTTTGACAGTATTTGAGCTGCGCTTTGGATAGGTCGAGGTGACGTGCTCGACTTTTGCTCGCACCTCGTCAGCGCTAAGCGGTGGCCGGAATGACCTTTCGTTGTATTCCAAGGCGAGATTCATGATTTCCTCGTCGCTAAACCCCCTGGCCTGCCAGGAGCTGCATGCCCTGAAAAGCTCGTCATCGCGCGTTCCTTCTGGCACGACCTCCTTCTCGTTCCATCTGGGACTTCCCTTGGGCTTCGAGGAGAGATACGAGATTAGGCCGAGCACGCTATCGTTCGCCTGCGCTACGTCCCTCTCGAAAGGGGATGCGCCTACAACCCATTCGTAACGAGTACCGCTAGGGTGGACCGAGGGAGGGGCGACGATGTATCCGCCCTCTCCCCTCACGTCCACGCCGTGCTCGGCATTGGCGCTCGACTTGATTCCCGAAGGGGCAGAGAAGTACCAGTGATGGCCCCCACCGCCACTTACCGCTTCGACGGTATCGGGCCAAGCTCCGTGTTCCCTTTGCCATGTCTCGACAAAGGAAGCGCCGTCCTTGCCCTGTCCGGGTTTCACGTCAGCATCGATAACAACGAGGCCGTCAGAGAGGCTTCCCGTCGCAACTCCGATGTTATAGCTGCTGCTTGGCCTGAACATGTCTCTAACAAGTGCCACGTCACGAGAGGCATCCTTGAATCCGTGAGTCGTCGCAGGACGCTTATCGCGAGGAATCACGGGGAAGATCGCCCATCCAAGTCGAGCGAGGTCGATGGCGTCCTCGTTTGCTCCTAGCTCAGCTGCCAGTCTGCCGTGAACGTGCGTGCTATCATTGAGTTGGGGATTATCCCCGCTTGCCGACTCCCGCAGCATCGGTTTGCTTTCCAGGGCTGATGCGATGCTCGCGGGAGTTGCTGTGCTTGCTGCCGTCATCGTAAGCCACCTCCGTTCTCTATATATTCCAGTAGATATTTCTTTGGCACGTAGAGCCTGCGACCGATGCGGCAACCTGGAAGCTCGCCACTGTTGATCTCGGCTCGGATTGTCTGCTCCGATAATCCGGTCAACGCATGCAGGTCTTGAACCGTGAGCAGGTCTGAATAGCCAGCCAGAGGCTGCGGAACATCGAGAGCCACGCCGCCGTCTCCGAGTTTCGTGGCGGCAGAGTTACGAGAGCTTGTTTGCCAGGTCATCTGCGACCACCTCCTCGAACAGCGCGGATGGATCGCCGCCCCAATCCAAAACGGCGGCAAGTCGCTTTGCCTGCTCCGGATAGAGGACGAGGCCGCGCCGCTCGGCGTTGCATATGTAGGATGCGTTTACCTGGGCGGCTGCTCCGAGTTGCCGCTGAGAAAATCCCCGGTCGCGACGCAGAAACTCCAATCGTTTCATGGGAAATCTCCTTCCAATTAGTTGAATTATTACGCCAGCAAACTATAATGTTGACCAACACTAGTTGTAAATACTGATTTTAGTAAAAATTACTAACGAAAGGAAAACGAATGAAGACTGAGCGTGATTTCCAGCCCTTCGATTGGACGCTCTACGGGATGTTGCTTCGCAAAAAGCGACTTGATCTGGGATTTCGGAAAGCCGAGGAGTTCGCCGCGAGCATCTGGCGCCGCACGCGCGTTCGCATCAGCCGTGACACCCTATATAAGATAGAACAGGGAAACCAGATTCCGGACGCCGAGCAGTTCATGGCGATAAACCTCGCCCTGAGCCAAGTCCTATTCGACACCCAGACGGCTGACCTCTGCCTCTCTCCCGAATGGAGGGAAATCGTCGGCTCCTCCATACCGGATGCGTGGAAAGAGGAGAACGCCGAGGCTGCCTGGCGGCAGAGGACGGGCGTGGGGGATTTGTCAGCGTTTCATAGCGAGTTATCCGACGAAGAACTCCTGTCTCTCTACGATGCCTCGGCTCCCGAGATCGCATCCGATGATGTGGAGCTGTTCAGCGCAGCTGTCGATGATAAATGGCACTCTGCCATTCACAGTCACATCGAGGCGATCCACGGGCCTGACACCGAGACTTGGCCCAGAGCTGAGGATTGATCCTGCCAATTCCGCCCGACCATGTGGCTGGGCGTGTTGGATATAGCTAATTGACCAGCGCGGATAAACCGAGAGGAGGTAACAGAAATGGCATACGGAGACGGAAGTATAAGACAAATGTCCAAGGGCATTTGGCAAGTGAGGCTTGATCTTGGCGATGATCCTATCACGGGGAAACGGCGGCGAATTGCGCGCAACGTGCGTGGCACCAAAGCCGATGCGCGTAGGGTGCGTAACCAGATGCTCAAGGAATACGAGAGCGGCATCAAGGTCGATAAGTCGAAGGTTACGCTATCGGAGTTCATCGAGATATGGGCTGACGCACGCCGCATGTCCGGCAAGTCAGCAGAAGAAACAATCATGAGGGATTGCGGCAAGCTCAAGCATGTCGAGAAGTACATCGGGCATGTCCCCATCAGGGAGATCGACGCCGCGACCATCGAGCGCGTCTACGCACTTGCGCAGGAGGAGACCGGACTTGGCGGCACGTCCATGCATAACATCCACGTCCAGCTCAAGAGCGTCTTCAGAAAGGCGGTTGACTATGACCTCATACTGAGGAACCCTTGCGATCGCGTCGATGCGCCCAGGAAGGACGAGCCGAAGCGCCGCTCCCTGGACATGGCCGAGAGCATGCGTTTCGCCGAGGCAATCGACAGGGCCGAGCGCGAGGAAGTGTCGCTGCTGCTCGCCAAGGAGCAGCGCATGGAAAGGCTCGGCAAGACGGCCTCGCGCAAGCTGGTGAGGGGCCTGAGCAAGCTGAGCTGCATCCAGGCATGCAGGATCGCGCAGGCGACCGGCATGCGCAAGGGCGAGATACTTGCCCTCGAATGGGGCAACGTGAACCTGAAGCGCGGCACCATCTCGGTGGTGCAGTCCCGCACGCAGTCCGGCGAGATCAAGCCGCCCAAGACCAAGGCCGGAAAGAGGGTCATCCACATCGACGATGTGACGTGCGAGAGCCTCAAGCACCTGAAGGCCCTTCAGAAGTCCTGTCTCGCGACCCTCGGCATCGAGCTCGGGGAGAAGTCCCCCGTCTGCTGCTCGGACAAGGGCGACTATATGGATAGCGCGAACTTCGAGCGCTTCTGGCGAAAGCTCAAGTCCGAGTGGGGATTCGAAGGACTCAAGTTCCACGAGCTGCGCCATACCCAGGCAACACAGCTACTTGCCAACGGCGTGGACGTGAAGACCGTGCAGACGCGGCTGGGACACGCCAGTCCGAGCATCACCCTTGGAACCTACGCCCATGCCGTGCCGGAGAACGACGAGGCGGCGGCAGACCTGTTCGGGTCGATCATCCATCCAAGCAACGTAGCGCCATTGTCCGCGCAGAGAAAGACAGCGTAACTGCGGCTGAATGGCCACTAAATGGCCACTGTTCGCTCCTGCGACCCCCGCAAACAAAAAAGCCAGCGGATGAATCATCCACTGACCTTGCGTTTCATGGTGGACCGGCAGGGGTTCGAACCCTGGACCTTGGGATTAAGAGTCCCCTGCTCTGCCAGCTGAGCTACCGGTCCGTAACAGCGAAAAAGGATTATACACGAAATCGCCGTGCGCTCCAGCAGGAAAATGGGGTGGGTAAAGGGATTCGAACCCTCGACCTCCAGAGCCACAATCTGGCGCGCTAACCAACTGCGCTATACCCACCATGTGCTTCCTGCGCCGATGCGCAAAGCGAGAGTATAGCGGATTTTTTCGGTGCCTACAAACACTAATAGGAGTAAGATGAAAAAACCTGTGAGAGGGGATGGGCAGCGCCGTTGTTGCCCGGAGTTCCTAAAGGAGGACACATGGAATTGCTTGGCGATGTGGTCTTTCTGTCGCGCCTTCAGTTCGCGTTGACTGTCATATTCCACTTCCTGTTCGTACCGTTGTCCATCGGTCTGGGCCTGTTCGTCGCGCTTACCCAGACACGCGCCTACAAGACGCGTGACCCCAAGGACGAGGCCGACGCCCGTTTCTGGGTCAAGATCTTCACGCTCACCTTTACGGTCGGCGTTGCGACGGGCATCACCATGGAGTTTAGCTTCGGCACCAACTGGGCCGATTACTCGCGCTTCGTGGGCGACATCTTCGGCTCGCCGCTTGCCGCCGAGGCATTGCTCGCCTTCTTCCTGGAGTCGTGCTTCCTGGGCGTGCTCCTCTTCGGCCGTAAACGCGTGTCTCCCAAGTTCTACATGGTTTCCGGCTGGCTCGTGTGGTTCGGCTCGATGCTTTCGGCGCTGTGGATTCTCATCGCCAATTCGTGGATGCAGACGCCCGCGGGTTACGAGGTCGTCGAGACGGCGCATGGTAGCAAGGCGATCATCACGGACTTCTTTGCCGCGGCATTCAATCCGCAAACCGTGCCCACGTATCTGCACACGGTTCTCGCGCTTCTCGTGTTCGGTGCGTTCATCGCCATGGCGATTGCCGCGTACTACCATCTCAAGGGTCGTAACCCCGAGTTCGTCACCAAGATGATGCGCTGGGGCGCCATCGTCACGCTCGTGTGCATGGTGCTCATGATGCCGGTCGCGCACATGCAGGCCCAGGTCGTTGCCGACGAGCAGCCGACCAAGCTCGCCGCCATGGAGGGCCAGTACGAGACCGAGCCCGTGCCCATGTACCTCTTTGGCATCGTCGATACCGAAAACGGCACGGTCATCGGTCCATCGATTCCGGGGCTCACCTCGTTCCTCGCCGCTGGCGATTTCAGCGCCGAATACCCCGGCCTCAATGACATCGAGGCGGCCGATCCCGGCAGCACGCCTACGGCCACGGAGGTGCAGCTCACCTTCCAGTCCTATCACATCATGATCGTCATGATGGGTGTCATCATGCTGGGTGTGTTGCTCGCGCTCATCATGGCCTTCGGCAAGAAGCTCAAGACCAAGCGGTGGCCTTATGTCGTAATGGGCTTCCTGTGGATTGCCCCGTTTTTGGCCATCCAGTTTGGCTGGGCGACAGCCGAGGTCGGTAGGCAGCCGTGGATCGTCACGGGCGAGCTCAAGACGCTCGACGCCATCTCGCCGTCAGTGCCGGCCGATCAGCTTCTCATCACGATTTGCCTCTTCATCGTCATCTATCTGGTGATTTTCATCGCATGGGCGCGCATCTTCTCCAAGATCGTCAAGAGCGGTCCCGAGAAGTGCCTTGCCGAGGCCCAGAAAGCGGACACCGTCGAGACGCAGGAAGGTGATGCATCATGACGCTCCCCATCCTCTGGTTCATCATCATCGCCGTGCTCATCAGCGCATACTACGTTCTCGATGGCTTCGATCTGGGCGCGGGCATCCTCTCGCCCTTCGTGGCAAAGACCCCGGGCGAAAAGCGCGCCCTCATGACCTCCATCGGTCCGGTCTGGGATGGCAACGAGGTCTGGCTTCTGACTGCGGGTGGTGCCCTGTTCGCTGCGTTCGCGCCCGCATACGCGACCGTGTTTTCCGGCTTCTACCTGGCCATCATGCTCGTGCTCTTCGGCCTCATCATCCGTGCGGTGAGCCTCGAGTTTCGTGCGCATGACCCGAAGTGGCAGAAGTTCTGGGACGTCTGCTTCTTCGTGGGTTCGCTCGTTCCCGCCCTGCTCTTCGGCGTGGCCCTGGGCAATTGCCTGCAGGGTGTGCCGCTCGACGCCGCGGGCAACTACATCGGCACCTTCTTCGGTCTGCTCACGCCGTTCCCGCTCGTGTGCGGCCTGCTCGGTCTGTCGACCATCATCTTGCAGGGCGCGTGCTGGCTCGCGGCAAAGATCGAGGCGGGCACCGAGCTGCACAAGCGCGCCGTTGCCGTGCGCGTCGTCATGCAGGTCGTCACGGCCGTGCTCGTCGTTGGCGTGACCATTATGTTCTTCACGCTCGTTGGCTTTCCGCCGGGCGAGGCCCCTGCCTTCCCGTTCCTCGTGCTCGTGGGCGTCATCCTCGTGGTCGCGATCGTCGTCGGCTTTCTCGCCGCCGGTCGCAACAAGAACTGGCTCGCCTTCTTCGCGAACTCCGCCGTCTGCGTGGCGCTCGTCTTCGCGCTCGTGCTCGCCATGTTCCCCAATCTCGTCGTTTCGACGGGCCCCGGCCCCTCCATCGACCTGTTCACTGCGGCTGCTAGCACTTATGGACTTACGGTGATGACTATCATCGCCTGCATTGGCGTTCCGCTGGTCGCCATTTATCATGTCATCATTTACCGCACCTTCCGCGGCACCATCAAGGTGGAGGAAGACTAGAAGAAAGCATCTGCATGATCGAGCTAAAGCACCTGCGCAAGTCCTACAAGGTCGGCGATTTCGAGCAAAAGGCGCTTGACGACGTTTCCCTCTCGTTCAGGGACAACGAGTTCGTTGCCGTCCTCGGGCCGTCAGGTTCCGGTAAGACCACCCTGCTCAACGTGCTGGGTGGTCTTGACCATGCCGATACCGGCGAGCTCGTCATCAACGGCACGTCCACCAAAGACTACTCGAGTGCCGATTGGGATACGTATCGCAACCACCACATCGGCTTCATCTTCCAAAGCTACAATCTCATCCCGCATCAGACGGTGCTCTCCAACGTCGAGCTTGCACTCACGCTTTCCGGTGTGTCGCGCGAGGAACGTCGGGCGCGAGCCATGGCCGAGCTCGAGCGCGTTGGCTTGGCAGAACACGCCAGCAAGAAGCCCAGCCAGCTTTCCGGTGGCCAGATGCAGCGCGTCGCCATTGCCCGCGCGCTGGTCAACGACCCCGACATCGTGCTCGCCGATGAGCCCACCGGCGCACTCGATACCGAGACGGGCATCCAGGTCATGGACCTGCTGTCAGAGATCGCGAGCGACCGTCTGGTCATCATGGTCACGCACAATCCCGAGCTCGCCTACGACTACGCCAACCGCATCGTCAAGCTCCACGACGGTCAAATTGCCGATGACAGCAATCCGTTCGATCCGAGCAAGGCCGACGAGCAGGAGGCGAAGCTCGCCGCCGTTGCGCGTGGCAAGGCGCAGACAGGCCGCAAGAAGCACGCGTCGATGTCGTTTCTCACGGCGCTCGCGCTTTCCTTCAACAACCTGATGACCAAGAAGGGGCGCACCTTTCTCACGGCATTCGCGGGATCCATCGGCATCATCGGCATCGCCGCGATTCTCGCCCTTTCCAATGGCGTCAACAACTACATCGCCAAGGTCGAGGAGGATACGCTTTCATCGACTCCGCTCACCATCACGCAGTCGAGCTTCGACGTGACCTCCATCATGATGCAGGCGGGCGATTACGTGCATGGAGACGCCGAAGACGACGTCGCCGCGGGCGTCATTCCGGAATCCACCATCATGGCCGATGTCCTGACGGACGTGAAGACGAACGACCTCAAATCTCTGCGTTCCTTCTTCGAGGCAAACGGCGGGGATGTGAATCGCTACGTGAACGCCATCGTCTACGGCTATGGCATAACGCCCCAAATCTACAAGGCCGACACCTCCGCTGGCATCAAGCAGCTCAATCCCGGTGCCTTGTCCTCGATCATGTCCAACGACATCAGCTCCGCCGGCATGTTCTCGACCATGATGGGTTCGGCGAGTTCGTTCCAGGAAATGCTCGATGACCAGAAGCTTCTCGAGGAGCAATACGACATCGTCGCCGGCGCCTGGCCTGCCAACTACGACGAGTGCGTGCTGGTGCTCAACAAGAACGGCGGCATCAGCGACTACACGTTCTACGCGCTGGGCATCCTCGACCCCGACGAACTCAACGATCTGCTCATGGATGCCCTTGCCTCCGAGGATCTTGACGTTCCCGACACCAACGTCGAGTTCACGCAAGACGAGGCGTTGGCGCTCACGTTCAAGGTCGTGAACGAATGCGACATGTACACCAAGGCGTCTTCCGGATCGACATGGGTCGATCGCAGTGATGACGAGAGCTACATGAAGACGCAAATCGCCGAGGGTCTCGACCTCAAGGTCGTGGGAATCATCAAACCGAGCGCGACGGCATCGTCGACGTCCATGGATGAGGGCATCGGGTATCGCCATGACCTCATCTTGCATCTCATCGATCAGGCGGCTACCTCGCCGGTGGTCGAGGCGCAGATGGCCGAGCCCGATGTCGACATCTTTACGGGCAAGACCTTCGAGTCGCTCAAGGACGACGCGGAGTCCTCCTTCGACATGGGCTCGCTATTCAGCATCGACCAGAACATGATGGCACGCGCCTTCAACGTCGATAATGCTGCCATCGAGTCGGCGATGGCGAGCGCGATGAGCGGCGCGGCTGCAAGCCTCGACACGAGCAGCATGTTCGCGGACATCCCCGCGCCCGATTTCAGCGATCTGGACATCGACCTGTCCGGTGGGGTTCCCTCCGCAAGCCAGGTGGCGGCTCTCGAGAAGAGCCTGGGGCAGACGGTGACCAGGGTCATCGGCGGATTCATGCAGTACGTTCAGAATGCTGGCATTACCAATCCCGCGCAGTTGCCAGCTGCATGGACAGCCTACCAGCAGTCACCTGCGTACAAGGCCATCATCAACCAGGCGGCGACGGGCATCGCATCGGGCATGTCAGGTTCCAGCGAGCAACTCCAGAAGGCCTTCACCGAGGCCATCCAGAAGAAGATGAACGAGTACATGACCACCCAGCTCGTGCCCTATCTGGAAACGAAGATGGGCGGCATGCTACAGAGCTACACCATGAGCCTGGCGAGTTCGATGGCCTCCGCACTCTCGACTGCGATGGGCACGGCAATATCGGTCGATCCGAGTATGTTCGCCCAGTCCATTACCATCAACATGGACCAGGACGAGCTCACCTCCATGTTCATGAACCTCGCGCGTAGCAACGACCTGAGCTACGAGAACAACCTGCAGACCCTGGGCTACGCCGATATCGCCGACCCGATTTCCATCAGCATCTACGCCAAGAGCTTCGATGACAAGCAGGTCGTCGAGGACATCATCGACCAATACAACGTCGACATGGAATCTTCGGGCGAGGAGGACAAGACCATCTCCTACTCCGACATCATGGGTGCGCTCATGAGCTCGGTCACCAACATCATCGACATGATCTCCATGGTGCTCATCGCCTTCGTCTCCATCTCGCTCGTCGTGAGCTCGATCATGATCGGAATCATCACCTACATCAGCGTGCTCGAACGCAAGAAGGAGATCGGCATCCTGCGCGCCATGGGCGCGAGCAAGGGCAACATCGCCAACATCTTCAACGCCGAGACGGTCATAGAGGGCCTCATGTCCGGTGTCTTCGCCGTCGTTCTCGTGGCGTTGGTATCGCTGCCCGTGAATGCCATCGTGCTCGCGATGATGAACATCTCGGGCATCCTCGCGCTCCCCATCGGCGCAGCGCTGATACTCGTCCTCATCAGCGTGCTGCTGACCTTCATCGCCGGTCTCGTGCCCGCCATGAACGCCGCACGCCGCGATCCTGTCGAGGCGTTGCGCAGCGAGTAGCGTCTTTAGGCCTGTCCCGGCATGCGGAACGGGCCTACGCGCGAGTTGCGTTCGGGATGACACGTACGATATGCCGGCCGCCATCAGCCATAGAAGAGGGCTTGCCTACGTCCTCATCTCCGCCGTGTGCTTCTCGCTCGCCGGGGTGCTCATCAAGATTGTCCCCTGGAATCCGGTGAGCATCAACGGCGCGCGCTGCATCTTCGCGATCATTCCGATGTATCTCTACCTGCGTGCGACAGGTAGGCGCTTTCACGTCAACAAGCAGATCATCGGCGGTGCCATTCTCGACTTTGCCATGCTCGAGACCTTCGTGATCGCCAACAAGCTCACGACGGCAGCAAACGCGATCGTCTTGCAGTTCACCGAGCCCGTATGGGTCATTCTGCTCGCGTGGATCATCTTTCGCTCCCGCCCGCGCACGAGCGCCGTCGCAGCTAGCATCGTCGTGATTGCGGGTATCGTCTGCTTCTTCCTCGACAGCTTGAGCGCCGGCGGCGTGTTGGGAAACGTACTCGCGATTGCCTCTGGCCTGGCCTATGCGGGCGTATTCCTGCTCAAGGAATCGCCCAAATGCGATTTCGAATGCGCGGCCATACTGGGCTTTGCGGCGTGCTTCGTCGTCGGCATTCCCTTTTATGCGCAAGAGACGGTGTTCTCGCTCGACATCCTGCTGGCCATCATGGCACTTGGCATCGCCCAGCTGGGACTGGCGTACTTCTTTCTCTCCAAAGGGCTCGACGTGGTGTCTCCCGTCACCGCCTCGCTCACCTCGACCATCGAGCCGCTCCTCAATCCCATCCTGGTCGCGATCGTGGTGGGAGAGACCATAGGACCGCTTTCAATCTTCGGCGCGGTGCTGGTGATTGGCGCTGCGACTGCCTATAACGTCTATGCCGCGCGAAGCGGATAGCGCGCTAGAAGAGCATGAAGATGCGGGCGAGTATGTACCCGATGAGCCCGCAGCAGGGGAAGGTCAAAAGCCAGGCCGCGACCATGCTCTTGGCGACATCCCACTTGACGCGCTTGGGGTTCTTCGAGGCGCCGACGCCCATGATGGCGGCAGTGCTGCAATGCGAGGTCGAGACCGGCATGCCGGTAATCGAGGCGATGAACAGCGTGATGACCGTAGTTGCCGAGGCGGCCACGCCCTGGTACTTCTCGAGCTTGACCATGTCCATTGCCACGGACTTGATGATGCGCTTGCCGCCGACGAGCGTGCCGAGCGATATGGCAAGCGAGCAGACGATCATGAGCCACAGTGGAAACTCGGTCGCGCCGCTCGTCTGCATGTCGAACGCGAGCGCGATACCCAGAAGGCCGATCGACATAAACTTCTGGCCGTCTTGGGCGCCATGCAGGAAGGAGAGAGCGCAAGCGCATATGTCTTGCAGCACGATGCAGACGTTGTTGGCCTTGAAGCGGTTGGCGTGGGCGAAGAGAAACTCGATGATCTTGGTGTTCAGCCAGCCGAGCGCGAAGCCCGCGACGAGCGAGAAGACCATGCCGTAGATGACGAGCATCCACTCGCTCAAAACGACGCCGGCAAGGCCGTTCATGGCGATGGCACCGCCGGTGACGCCGGCGATGAGCGAATGGGATTTGGATGCGGGTATGCCGCGATACCAGCAGAAGAAGCCCCATCCGATGGAGCCGATCATCGCGGCTATGAGCGCCATGAGCGCCTGGTGCGTATTACCCGAGAAGTTGACCATGTTAAACATGGTGTGGGCGACTGCCGTGGAGATGTAGGTCATACCCACGAGGCCGACGAAGTTGAAGATGGCGGCCAGGGCAAGTGCCGTGCCGGGCTTGAGGCAACGCGTCGAGACGGCCGATGCGATGGCGTTGGGCGCGTCTGTCGCACCCGAGATGACGGTGACGCCGATGACGAGGACGAGAACGACAATGAGCGCGGGGTGAGCGCCCGCTTGCGCAATGAACACCGGAAGCGTCAGGTCCATCTATTCATCCATTCCATCTGGGAGGGGCACCGAAATGTGCCCAAAGTATTCTACCGTAGATTTGCACGGCGGGAATGAGCATTCGCGCGGAAGTGCAGCTTGAGTCGAATATTCTAGACGGATTGGCCCAGTAGGGAAGAGAAGTGGACTTATCCTTTACATTACCCCTACAGTAACCCATTAAAATTACCCAATTCGGATGATTTCTATTATGCTCCTCCTTGATAACTTGGATTAGTTACCATGCGTGCTCCTGAGCCCTGGGGGAAGGGGTAATCGATGGATCAAATCATTCATGCAAGACTCATAGAACCCGCACTGCCTTCGACTCTCGTGGCGAATCGTCCCTTGATCGAAGAGTTGAAACGCGCGGTCTGCAGCCAGCGCATCACCTTTCTCCATGCCCCGAGCGGGTACGGGAAGACCGCAGCCATGTGCGAGTTGAGCGAGGCTTTGAGACAGGAAGGGTATAGCACGAGCTGGCTGAGCATTGACCCTGCCCTATCGGATGCGAAGCAATTCTGGGCTCACGCCCATGCCTCGTTCGTGGAAAGCGGGTTTTGCCCCGGTATGGGCAATGACGAGCTTGCCAGCGATGGGGGAGCGCTGGCAGATATCCTGTTTCGGCACCGTGCGGAAGTCAAAGGCGAACGCTTCGTCTTTTTCGACGCCTTCAATCGAATGAGCTCGCTTTCACTCATCGACGATTTTCTGCGCTTCTGCTTCGAAGCCCCTCCCGAATACCATTTCGTCGTGAGCACGCGAGAGTTTCTGGAAAGCTTCAAGACGGCGACTTTTAAATATGGCGAACACGCATTTGAGGCTAGGGACCTCATCTTCACGCTGCCCGAGGCCGAGGAGCTGATCCGGGATACATGCGGGAGCGCCTTTTCCGATGAGCTCATCGCCGAAGCGTATCGTGATACCGAGGGCTGGGTTCAGGGCATCAAGCTACGCGCCCAGGCAATAGCGCGAAACGAGACAATGGGAATCAAGGGGCCAATAAACGGGAAGAACAACCTGGTACGTGATTATTTCATATGCAACATCCTCTCCGACATGCCTCCGGATGACGTCGACTTTCTCATCCGGATATCCCTGTTCGAGAAGATAAACCGATCGCTTCTTGCCTTCGTCTTCGGCTCGGTTGCGGCGATCGAGAGGGTCGACAGGTTGCTGGCGGCCAACGCGTTCATCATGAACTGCGATTACGAGAACGAGTGGTATCGGCTCCACCCCATGTTCCTGGACGTGCTCCGATACGAGCTGAAGCGCTTCAACATGGGCGAATTGCGCGGCCTCTGCCTCAAGGCGGCGGAATGGTTCCATGACAATGGCTACCCCGACGAGGCCGTGAAGTACCTCAGCATGTCGGGAGACCTGGACTACATAGAGGGGCTCGTGGAGGCAACAAGTGGCCTCGTACGCCCGGATATGTCCATGGATTCCTTTGCGTGGATGTGCCGGGTTCCCGCCGCGTCTGTCCCCACGTCGCCGTTTCTTTGCCTGGTAGCCGTCTGGTCTTGCGTGACCTACGCGCGTCTCGAGGATGCGGACTTTTGGATGGGAGTCTTCGGGAAACTCATCGAAAGCGGGGTCGTGACGCAGGAGACCTCTCCCGAGATGGCCTCCTTCACCATGAAGTGCCTTTCCATGAAATACCTGGCGATGGAGGGTGATGGCGAGAGGGCGTTGCTTCTTTGCGAAGAGTTGCAAGATGGAAGCTGGCCCATAACTCCGTCACTGCTCAGTATGATCAACCAATCTCAGGGGGAGGCGTATTCGTATACCGGCGACTATGTCCAGGCGATGGATTATTATCTAAAGGCGCAGGCGAGTGCGAGCGTCGACCAGACAATGCACCAGCTCGTCTTCAACGAGTACACCAATGCGGTCAATCTTTACTATTGCGGAGAGCACGACAAGGCGGAGCGTTGCTGCGAGAGTCTCCTCAAGAAATGTCCGCCGGATTTCGCGATCTACGGAGCAGCATGCGCACTTCTCGCGCGTATCCTCATAGAGCGAGATGACGTGAGCCGGGTGCCGGAATTGCTCCATGTATCCGAAGACGGCCTTTCTTGCTATCGTCACATCGACCTGTATCTCGACATAATGACGAGTCATGCCTCCTGGCATTTGGCCTCGGGTAGCTCCTCCACGGCTTTCGAGGTGATTACCGAGGCGATATTGCAAGGGGAGAAGTATCGAAACGTGCCGCGCGCCGCGCTGCTTTCGGCTTACTTCCTTCAGGCGCAGATTGCCCTACACCGGGGCGACCTTAACGAGCTGCAGCTCATTGAGAACAAGTTCGCCCTTCACCTGAGGAAGAGCGATATCTTCGGCACCTTGTTGTTCGACGCCGTCCGCGCGTTTGCCCTGAGGCTGCAGGGAGGCGACGCCGAGGTTATCGAGTTGCTTGACGCAATGATAGAGCGTGCGCTCGAGCGGGATTTCAATCGCATGGCGGTTATCGCGTTCGTGGAGAGGACATTGATTCTTAACGATATGGGCGAGAACGCCTCGGCTATCACATCACTTAACGAGCTTCTTCGCATTGCTCGCACGCACGGCTACATGCGCACCATCCTGAACGGTAGGGCGCCCATGAAGCAGCTGCTGCGCGAGTACTCGACGACACGCAAGCTGGGCGGTGTTCTGCGAACCTACGTCAAGGACGTACTGCTGCACTTCGAGGCGGAAAGCTCCGACAAGAGGGAGGCTGCAGACGAGAGCACGGCGTTTCTGGAAAGCGAGTACATGCTTACCACTCGCGAGATCGAGGTTTTGCGTCTGCTCAACATGGGGCTTTCACGCAACGAGATTGCCGAAACGCTTTCCATCAGCATCAACACGGCAAAGAAGCACCTTTCCAACATATACGCCAAGATGGGAGTCCGCAACAAGACCGAGGCGCTCGAGGGCTTTACGCATGGCATCGGTCAGCGAGAAGCTGGGCAATTCGACGCATAGGATAGCGAGTCTCGTTTGCTCGGGCATCAATTACCCTCACCCTTTCGATAGAACCAGGCCCCGATAAGCACCCCGGGAGGTACCCACGTTCTTATCCCGTTGATTGGTACGTTTAGGGCGTTCTTGTTTCGTTTTGCCCTCGATATCCTCGTCAACGTATACGCGTCGGAAGGAACAGACAAGTTCGTTACGGCGCATGTTTCGAAACGCGAGGCATCCCGCAAAGAGGGGAGGAAGCGTCAAGCCCTGTCCATTGTCCATGGGGACCACTCTGCTTTTGTGCGCGTTAGGTGATGATGGATGTGGCTGACTGGGGATGCTCATTCTGAGTCCATCTATTTCGATTGAAATTGGAGGGTAAAAATGAGGGAAAAACTACCTTTTAAGGTGGGAATAACTGCGCTCTCGATACTCATCGTAATCGTGACGTATCTTCTTCCCACTCCGGAAGGGCTTGTTTTCGAAGGCAAGATGCTACTCGGCATTCTGGTAGCCTGTGTCATCATGTGGATTTGCGAGCCTATCCCCATTGTCGTAACGGCATGGGCATTTGCTGCGGCTGTTCCCCTGATGGGTATTCTGGCTTCGGGGGAGACGTGGGCAAGCGGTGTAAGCGTTGCCATGATTGTCTGCTTGCCGTGCTTCGCATTTGCACTATTCGTGCAATACTCAAGCATTTCGTTACGCATCATCGCCTTCATCTTGAAGTGGGCAAAGCATGACTCCAAGAAGGTGCTCGCGGGCCTGATGCTCGCGACGGCACTTCTTTCGTTGATTATCGATGACCTCGTTCTCGTCATCGTCATGCTTCCGTTTGCGTACAGAATTTTGGATGAGAACAAGACCCCGTGGGGCAACAAGTCCAATTTGGCCAAGGCCCTCGTGCTCGGCATCGCGTTTGCATCCTACATTGGTGGCTGGATTACTCCCGTGGGTAGCGTTGTGAATATTCTTGCCATGGGCTTTGCCGAGCAGGCGTTCGGCATCACCGTGACGTTTGCAAACTGGATGGTGCTTGGCATCATCATGAACATCGTTCTTCTGCCCATCGCCTGGTTCACCATCGTCAAGATCTTCAAGCCCGAGCCCATCAGCGACGAGGCCATTGAGCGCATCCAGAAGGAACGCTCCGAGATATCCGGTTTTGGCAAGGACGAAATCTGGGGCATGCTCGTTATCGTCGTCACCTTGGCCCTATGGATTGCCGGTTCGTGGTTCCCGCAGCTCGACATGACGGTCATCGGCCTGTTTGCCCTGTTCCTCATGTTCCTGCCGCCGTTCAAGTGCGTCTCGTTCAAGAAGTGGTGCGAAGAGAGCCCCTGGTCGGTTGTCATGCTCAACTGGGCCGTCGGTTGCTTTGTTGCTGGCTTCATCGCGACGGGCGCTATGGTCTGGCTCGTCAATACGGCGTTCGCGCCCCTCATGGGTCTGCCTGTGGTCATCGTCATGATTCTCGTCGCGGTTTTTGCCTGCGTCGTCCACAACATCCTTCCCGCCGGCGCTGCTGTTGCCGGCCTCATCACGATTCCCGTCTGTGGCCTGGTTATCAGCTTGGGTGGCAATGTCACCGCGGCGATTTTCATGTGCGCCGTGTTCTCGTCCGCGGCATTCCTCCTGCCACTGGATCTCTGCGTGTATGTTGCGTATTCGAACGAGCGTAAGTACTTCTCGCCATTCGACGAGCTCAAGGTTGGCTGGATTCCCAGCGTTGCGGCCATTCTGATGGTCTCCATCGTGCTGCCGCTCATCTGCACTGCCATGGGCTTGGCATAAGACGGGAAGTCGGATTCCGTCATTTATCGTAATCGCTGCGAGGCAGCGAAAGGGTCCCGGCCCCGAACATGTTCCGAACTGGTCATGCTAGGGGTCGGATCCATTTAGGGAAAAGAGCACAACATGATTACCGACGAATACCTAAGCGCCGTTGACCTTGCCTCGGATATCAGGGACAAGAAGCTCGCACCTTCGGAAGTGGTCGAGGAGACCATCAGGGCGATTGACGAACGTAACCCATCTATCAACGCTTTCGTCTACACCAACTATGACGAGGCGCGCGAGAAGGCCAAGGTCGAAGATGACAAACTTGCCCGTGGCGAGGCGAGTGGAGCTTTCTTCGGCGTTCCGACCGCCGCTAAGGACTTCATTCCCGGCATTCCGGGCTGGCCCGGCACGTTTGGCGGCATCAAGGCCCTCTCTCACATGATTGACGATCATTGGGGCAGCTATACGGGCGCCATGAACGACGAAGGTGCGATCATGATTGGCAAGACGAACTCGCCTTCTCTCGCATTCCGTGGTACCTGTGACAACAAGATGTTCGGTCCTACGAGCACGCCCTTCAAGCCTGGATACAATTCCGGCGGATCATCGGGTGGCTCGGCAGCTGCCGTCGGAGACGGCATCCTGCTCATAGCCGAGGGCACCGATGGTGGTGGTTCCATCCGAATCCCGGCTGCCTGGTGTGGCTGCTATGGCTTTAAAGCGGGCAATGGCATCATTGGCGGCGCCCCGCGTCCGAACGCCTATGGCACCAGTCATCCGTACTGTTGGGATGGAACGATATCCCGCACGGTCAAGGATGCGGCCTATGCACTACAGGCGATGGCGGGCTACGATCCCTTCGATCCCAACAGCATCGACTTCGGCAATCGCGACTATATTGCCGCGCTCGATAAATCCATCAAAGGCATGCGCATCGGTTTCACGCCCGACTTCGGTATCTTTCCGGTCGAGCCCGAGATCGCACGCATGTGCGAGGCAGCCGCGAAGAGATTCGAGGACGCAGGCGCCATCGTCGAGCAAGCTACCTTCGATTTCAAACGTTCCGCCTTCGAACTTGCCGAGGCATGGGACCGTATGATCACCATTTCGGGTGGCCTGGGAACGATCGAGGAGTTCAAGGCCGGCGGTATCGACCTTCTGCGTGACCACGCAGATGATCTGCCCGATGAGCTCATCTACTGGGTCGAGGATGCCTACAAGCGTGGGTATGTCGACTTCCACGATGACGAGGTCATCCGTACTGAGGTCTTCGACCAAATCCAGGGAGCATTCCAGGACTACGACCTCCTCCTCTCGCCAACCCTCGCATGCCATCCGGTCAAGAACGATGCCAATCGCAATACCGTTGGTCCTTCGATGATTAACGGTGTGAAGACCGAGCCGCTCATCGGCTTTTGCCTTACGTTCTTCTGCAACTTCACCGGCAACCCGGCAGCTTCCATTCCGGCCAGCCTTTCCGAGGACGGCTTCCCAGTTGGCCTGCAGCTCATTGGTAACCGTTACGGCGAGCGCGACCTGCTCTCGGCTAGTGCGGCTTACGAGCGCGTTAACCCGTGGGCAGCGGATTACGAGGTTACGAAGAACCGCACGCTTTAGAGAAAGACCAGACGAGCCCGCCCTTGCCGACGGGCGCGCTTTGTTTGAATGAAAGGACAAGCGATGTCTGAGAAGACTACAGACAAGTCAGTGATCAAGTGCATCGGATTCTGTGGGTTTGGAATGGGTGCAAACATCACTGAGGTCGATGTGAAGGACGGAAGAGTCGCTCGCATCAGGCCGCTGCACTATGACCAGCTCTACAAACCCGAAGATCTGAACTACTGGAAGATCGAACGAAATGGGCATGTGCTGGAGCCGGGCATGGCAAGCTGCCCGCCGCCGCTGGCCACTGCATACAAGATGCGCGCCTACTCCAAGAATCGCATTCCGTACCCCCTGAAGCGCGTCGATTGGGATCCCAACGGTGAGCGCAATCCGCAAAACCGTGGCATTTCCAAGTACGAGCGCATCTCCTGGGATGAGGCTTGCGACATCATTGCGGCCGAGATCAAGAGGATTCAGGACGAATGCGGCCCGTTCTCCATCTACGCGCAATCCGATGGCCATGGAGAGACCAAGACCATTCATGCGGCGCACGGTTGCCAGACCAACTTGCTGGCGCTCACGGGCGGCTTTCTGAAGCAGGCTCGTCAGCCAGACTCCTGGGAGGGCTGGTATTGGGGTGCCAAGCATGTCTGGGGCATGGATCCCGTCGGCATGCAGACCATTACCAACAACGTCATCAAGGATATCGCCGAGCACACCGACGCCGTCTTTGTCTGGGGCGGCGATCCCGAGACCACGCCGTGGGGCTGGGGTGGTCAGATGTCGAGCCTCATCTCGTATTGGTTCACTGACATCGGCGTCAAGCAGGTTTACGTGTGCCCTGACCTCAACTATGGTGCTGCGATTCATGCCGACAAGTGGATTCCGGTCCTGCCGAATACCGATGTCGCCTTGCAGCTCGCCATCGCCCATGTGTGGCTGACCGAGGACACATACGAAAAGGACTACATCGCTACGCACTCCGTCGGCTTTGAGAAGTTCGAGGACTACGTCATGGGCCGTGGCGAGGATGGCATCGAGAAGACGCCAGCCTGGGCGGCCGAGAAGTGCGGTGTACCCGACTACCGCATCAAGGCGTTGGCTCGCTATTGGGCGAGCAGGAAGGTCTCCGTTGCCCACTGCAACGGCGGCGGCTACATCCGCGCGGCCTTCTCGCATGAGCCCGCACGCATGGAGATTTACCTACTGGGCATGCGCGGCGTGGGCCAGCCGGGTGTCAACCAGTTCCAGATGATCGAGTGGCAGCTCATGGACATGCCCACGTGGAACCCCCTGCCCAGCTGTTCGGTGCTTCCGAGCGTCGAGGGTGCCTACCGTGGCGCGACTATGGACCTGTCCGAGCCGTTCATCCCCAAGACGCTCATCCCCAAGGCCATTACCGAGAAGAAGCTCGAGTGGCATGGTCATGTCATCGCCGGCATTGCCACCGTCGACCAGTTCATCCCGTTCGAGTGGGAGCCGGAAGAGGGCAAGGGCGTGCGCATGATCTGGTCGGACGCGCCATGCTGGTCGAATTGCTGGCAGGGCGGCAACGTCTTCCAGGAGGCCATGCGCGACCCCGAGCTCGACTTCATCTTGGTGCAGCACCCCTGGTTCGAGAACGACACCAAGTTCGCCGACATCATCCTGCCCACCAACACGCTGTTCGAGACCGAGGACTTCAACGTCGACGTGCGCAGTGGCCAGTGGAACGCCATCGCGTACGAGGGCCGGGCAATCGATCCCATCGGCGACACGCGCAGCGACTACGAAGCCGTGTGTTCCGTCGCAAAAGCACTCGAGAAGCTTGGCGGCAACTACGAGAACCTGTACGAGCGCTACACCCAGGGTCGCGATGTCATGGGCTGGATCGAGAAGGGTTTTCGCGAGTCCGGCATCGAGGACGGTGAGCATGCCGACTTCGAGCAATTCAAGAAGGATCGTTTCAAGCTGTTTCCGACGCGCGAGGACTGGGAGGATATGCCGCATGGCCTCATTGGGTTCTACGAGGATCCCGTGGCAAATCCGCTTTCCACGCCATCTGGTCTGATCGAGTACTATTCCGAGTCACTTGCGCAGGTCTTCCCCGACGACACGGCGCGTGGCCCCATTGCACGCTGGATCGAGGAGCCGCTCGACGGGCACGACGATCGTCTTTCAAGCCCGCGTGCGAAGGACTATCCGTTCCTGCTCGTCACCAACCATCCGCGCTGGCGTGTGCATGCCAACCACGATGACATTCCCTGGTTCCACGAGTTCACGACCGGCAAGGTCATCGGTCCCGATGGCTACCTGTACGAGCCGTTGTACGTGAATCCGGTCGATGCCGCCAAGCTCGGCCTCGAGGATGGCGATATCGCCGCCTTGTACAACGAGCGCGGTACGGTGCTCGGTGGCGTCGTTATCTCCGAGCGCATCATGCCCGGCTGCGTTTCCCAGGATCACGGCGCACGCGAGGACGAGATCGAGACCGGTGTTGGCGGCCTTGACCGCGGTGGTGCGAACAACCTGATTTGCCCGTCCGACACGACGTCCAAGAACTGCGCTGGCGAGGTGACCAACAGCTACCTCGTTGGCGTGAAGAAAGTCGATGTCATCGAGATGGCCAAGGAGCGTCCGGAGGAGTGGGGTCGTGCCTATGATCCCGAATTCGGTCAGATTCCCGACAGCTGGATTGTGGAGGGCTAGTAATGAAAGCATTTGTCATTGACGTTGCCAGATGCAACGGTTGCATGAACTGCCAGATTGCCTGCAAGGACGAGCATTGCGGCACCGATTGGCTGCCCTATGCCGCTGAGCAGCCCTTGACCGGACAATTCTGGTGCAAGGTCGAGGAAAAGGTGCGCGGCACGGTTCCCAAGACGCGAATCACGTACGTTCCGCACATCGGGGGCCAGAGCGATGCCCTCGCCTCTGCGGCTGGCGATGCCATCGTGGAGCGTGCCGACGGGCTCATGTACATCGACCCCGAGAAAGCGAAGGGTCGCAAGGACCTCTGCGAGTTCGAGGGTGTGTATTGGAACGAGAAGCTCCAGATTCCGCAGACCTGCACGGGCTGCGCGCATCTGCTCGATGATGGTTGGGAGGTTCCGCGTTGCGTGGACTCCTGTCCCACCAAGGCATTGCGCTTTGGCGAAGTCGCGGATCTCGATCTCGATGGTGCTGAGCAGCTCGTCGAAGGCTCGCGCATCTGGTATCGCAACCTGCCCAAGCGCTTCGTGACCGGTTGCGTCATCGACTTTGACGCTCGTGAGGTTGTCATCGGCGCCGATGTGAAGCTTGTGAGTGCGAGTGGCAACACGGTTGCCGAGCAGAAGACCGACGAGTTTGGCGACTTCATGTTCGATCAAGTCGAGCCCGCTGCCTATCAAATCGTCTACCAGGTTCCCGGCAAGGATGCCAAGACTTATGACGCTGATGCGACCGAGCGCGACGTGAACATCGGTGACGTGCCCGCGGCGTAATTTTCGCTGCTATGTTCCATGAAGGGGGCACGGAGCGCATCGCTTTGTGCCCCTTTGTCGTAACCAGACAAATGCGCAGGCCGTTTGTTTGGTTTTGAGGAGCAAAGGAGATTTCTATGATTAGTGACGAGTACATAAGCGCGGTCGATCTGGCCGCCGACATCAAGGATATGAAGGTGTCCCCCTCGGAGGTAATCGAGGAGACCATCAAGGCGATTGACGAGCGCAATCCATCTATTAATGCCTTCGTATACACTAATTACGATGAAGCGCGTGCCAAGGCGCGGGAGGAAGACGATAAGCTAACTCGAGGCGAGGCTCATGGCGCTTTCTTTGGTATACCGACCGCCGCGAAGGACTTCATTCCCGGTATACCGGGATGGCCGGGAACGACTGGCGGCGTCAAGGCACTTTCCCACATGATCGACGATCATTGGGGAAGCTACACGGGCGCGATGAACGACGAGGGCGCCATCATGATTGGCAAGACCAATGCTCCGTCATTCGCGTTTCGCGGAACAACCGACAACAAGATGTTCGGTCCCACGAGCACCCCGTTCAAGCCCGGATACAACTCGGGTGGTTCCTCCGGCGGCTCGGCAGCCGCGGTCAGCGACGGCATCCTGCTCATCGCCGAAGGATCTGACGGAGGCGGATCCATACGTATCCCATCTGCCTGGTGCGGATGCTATGGTTTCAAACCTGGAAATGGCACGGTGGGCGGAGCACCGAGACCGAACGCCTATGGCACCTGTCATCCGTACTGTTTCCCAGGCAGCATATCGCGTGGTGTAAAGGATGCCGCATATGCCCTGCAGGCGATGGCGGGCTACGATCCCTTCGATCCCAACAGCATCGACTTCGGTGACCGCGATTATGTTGCTGCTCTCGACAAATCGATCGAGGGTATGCGCGTCGGTTTCACGCCAGATTTCGGCATCTTCCCGGTCGAACCGGAAATCGCCGCCATGTGCGAGGCCGCTGCGGCGAAGTTCGAGGATGCCGGCGCCATCGTCGAGCCCGTGAGCTTCGACTTCAAGCGCTCCGCCTTCGAGCTTGCCGAGTCGTGGTGTCGCATGATCACCATTTCGGGTGGTCTCGGTTCTGTCGAGGAGATCAAGGCGATGGGCATAGATCTTTTACGTGATCACGCAGACGACCTACCCGACGAGTTTATCTGGTGGGTCGAAGACTCATATAAACGTGGGTATGTCGATTTCCACGACGACGAGGTGATCCGCACGGAGGTCTTCGACCAGATTCAGGGAGCGTTCCAGGATTATGACCTCATCGTCTCGCCGACGACTGCGTGTCATCCAGTTAAGAACGATGCTAATCGCAATACCTTGGGCCCTGCAAAGATTTGCGGTGTGAAAAGCGACCCACTCTGCGGATTCGGGCTCACCTTCTTCTGCAACTTCACGGGCAATCCCGCGGCCTCCATTCCGGCAGGTCTTTCCGAAGAAGGATTCCCGGTTGGCCTGCAGTTGATTTCCAGGCGTTTCGGGGAGCTCGACCTCATCGCGGCAAGTGCGGCTTATGAGCGAGTCAATCCGTGGAGGGGCATGTACGACGTTACGGCTAGGAGGAATCTGAAAACATCCTAGGCACATGAAACACTTGGGGAGGTCGCCATATCGGCGATTTTCCCGAGTGTCCCGTCATTACCCTCGTGCATTACCCATCGTGTTACCCGTTTACATACATCAGATAAGGCGTTTTCGCCCTCAAGCGTCGCCTGTAGTCTTTCGATGAAGCGAATCCCAGGCGATAGACGCGAGGGGAAGAAGAGAAGGGAGAGCATGCTATGTCAGATACACCATCTATGGCCGGCGTGCCCAACAACACGGTAGACGACAATGGCATTCGATGGCGACGCACCCGCTGCCACTTTTGTCATATGAACTGCAGCATCTATGCCGGTGTCGACACGAAGACCGGCAGGCTCGTGGAGCTCAGGGGCGATGACGCGGAGGGCTCCGTGCTCTGCAACCGCCTGGGCGAGAAGGGCGAGCGCGCGATCAAGTTCCACTATCATCCCAAGCGCATCAATCATCCGCTCAAGCGTGTTGGCGAGCGTGGCGAGGACAAGTGGGAGCAGATTTCCTACGATCAGGCCATCAAGGAAATCGCCGAGAAGCTCCAGGCGCTCATCGACGAATATGGCCCCGAGACGCTCGTCGCCTCCGAGGGCACCTACCGTTCGGATCATCTGTGGGCGCGCAGCCGTTTCACCAACCTCTTGGGCAATCCCGGCAACGTCATCGATCCGGGCACCATCTGCTGGTGCTGGAACTACACGCTCAACATGGCCATGGTCGGATGGCCCGTCGAGTCCATGATGCCGGCATCTCCACAGCAGTCGCACACGATTGTCAACTGGGGCAAGCGCTGCCAGGAGTCCTATGCACCCCAGGCGCCCCTCTGGCGCGTCATCTCGGGACGCACGACGGTCAACGAGCCCGACCCCGCGCAGCTCATCGTCGTTGATCCCGTCTGCATCACCGAGTCCGGGCAGGCCGACGAGTGGCTGCAGCCCTATCCCAACACCGATTGCCTGGTATGCCTTGCTTGGGTGCACTACGTCATTCGCGAGAAGCTCTATGACGAGGACTTCCTGAAGTACTGGTCCAACGCCGTGTTCCTCTTCCGCACCGACACGAACAAGCTGCTGCGTGCGAGCGATGTCGAGGAGGGTGGCAAGCACGAGGACTTCGTCGTGTGGGATGGCGAGACAGGCGCACCCTTGTGCTGGTGCTCCGACGAGAACCGCTACTACACCCCCACCGAGGACACTGTCGTGGACGCCCAGCTCTACGGCACCTACACCGTCACGCTCAAGGACGGCTCCACGGTCGAGTGCAAGACCGTCTTCGACGCCATTGCCGATCGCATGCAGGAGTACACGCCCGAGCGTGCCGCCAAGGTTTCCGGCGTGCCCGTCCGCAAGATCGAGGCAGCTGCCCATCTCTACGCTACCAATGGCCCGGCTTGCATCATCTGGGGTCTCGGTGGCGGCGACCAGCATGGCAACAACGCCTCGAGTTTTGGAATCGCCAAGACCATCCTGCGCATCCTGTGCGGCAACATCGATAATCCCGGCGGCGAGTTCGTCGGCATGCCCTGCGATCCCAATGCCGTGGGCAAGGAGAAGACCTATCCGGTGCGCAATGCCGAGTTCGAGCTCTCCGAGCTGCAGGATCCCGCGAACCAGGACAAGTTCATCGGTAACGACCGCTTCCGCGTCATGTCGTGGAAGGGCTTCAAGATGATCGACAAGAACTATCGCAAGATGTTCGGTGTGCCGCGTCCGATGCTGCACCAGATGCTTTGCTCGCCGTCTCTTGTCATGGATGCCATGATCGATGGTGATCCGTACCCCATCAAGGCGATGATCTGCTGGGAATCCAACCCGCTTGCCTGGGCGCCCAACACCAAGAAGATGTACAAGGCCCTCAAGAACCTCGACCTGCTCGTCTCCGTCGAGTACTGGAAGACGCCGACCGCGGCACTGGCCGACTACATCATGCCCGCCTGCGACTGGATGGAGCGTCCGCTGTGCACCACCTCCGAGGACTCCATGGACTTCATCACCGTGGGCGACCGTGGCGTGGAGCCCTACGAGGAGCGTCGCGTGGACTATGACTTCTTCCGTGCGCTGGGCTGCGCCATGGGTCAGGAGAAGGACTGGCCGTGGGAGACCTACGAGCAGGCGATCGAGTACACGGTCGAGCGCGTCCCGGATCTGGATTACGAGAAGGCCGTCAACATGGGCACGTACTTCCCGTATCCGACCGAGTACTACAAGTACGCCAAGCGCCTCGACAATGGCCAGATCATGGGATTCGCCACGAATTCGCGCAAGGCCGAGATCTACGCCTCCGTGCTGGAGGATCTCGACTACGATCCGATTCCCGTATACCGCGAGCCGGAGTCTCCGCTCGGCAATCCCGAAATGGCCAAGGAGTATCCGTTCCGCCTCACGATTTCGGGCCGCGTGAGCCCGCTCTATCACTCGGAATTCCGCACGCCGGGCCATGGCACGCGTACGGTCGAGCCGTATCCCTACACCTGGATGCACTTCAATGACGGACGCAAGCTGCACGTCAAGGAAGGCGATTGGATCTGGATCGAGACGCCGATGGGCCGTATCCGCCAGAAGGCGCATCTGGGATGGGACATTCCCGAAGGTGTCGTCCAGGTGCCGCCGAGCTGGTGGTATCCCGAGCTTCCTGCCGAGGAGCCGTGGAGCCAGGGCGTGTTCGACGCCGCCGGCAACGTGCTCGTTGATGATGACCCGGACAAGGCCGATCAGATGACGGCCACATGGTGCACGCGTGGTCTGCTTTGCAAGATCTATCCCTGCATCGATCCATCTGATGGCACGGATGACGCGATTCCCGTCGACCAGTACGATGGCAAGCATGACACCGTATGGGATCAGGCATACGCGAACCTTTCCAACTGGGAGCTTAAGAAATAATTGCTGCTCATGGTGGATGGCGCATCTCCCCCGCGCCATCCACCGGCTTAGATGGGAGTCCGGAATGGGAGCATACGGACCGCCTCCGGGCTTCTACAAGAACAGTCCTCGTGTCAGGATTTCCGAAGACTACTGCACGGGATGCATGAACTGCATTTCCAAATGTCCGAGAAATGATGTTTTACGTGCACGAAAGGTCGATGGCAAGATCAGGGCATGGGCACCTACCCCCGAAAACTGCGTTGGATGCGGTCGTTGCGTCAATTCCTGCCCAACGCATTCCATTAGCATCTACCTGGTCTGATATTGCAGACACCGCACGCCCTTGTCCATCCCCCAAGGGGCTCATGCGAAATCATCCAGGTTGTGCGTTACTCCCTCCTTTAGCGCGGCGTTCGGAGTGCTCCGGGCGCCGTGCGTCTTTTCGGTGATGTCATGGATGTCTGGTCGTAAGTTTGCATGACCCGTTCTGTTTTCCGGCTGGAAATGCTTCTCGTGATGCGGGAAAATATACAAATGTGCGCAAAACCCATGCGTTGCAGGCCATAAGGAGGTCCCATTGTCTGATTACGTCTTGAGCTGCGAATCGACCGTCGATTTGACTCCCGAGAAGATACATGAGCTCGGCCTCGAGTGCATCTACTTCCACTTCTACATCGACGGCGTCGAATACCCGGACGATCTGGGGCAGACGATTCCCTTCGACAAGTTCTATCAGGCGATGAAAGACGGCGCCGAGACCAAGACCGCCGCCATCGGCACGGGCGAGTACGAGAAGTTCTTCCGCTCGTTTCTCGAGCAGGGAAAGGACGTCTTGCACGTCTCGCTCTCCTCGGGCATTTCGGGCACGGTCGAGTCGGCCCGCATCGCCGCCAAGACGCTCGCGGACGAGTTTCCCGAGCGCAAGATCCATGTCATTGACTCGCTTGCCGCCTCGAGTGGCTTTGGCCTGCTCATGCAGGCGCTTTCGGAAAAGCGCGCACAGGGCATGGGAATCGACGAGCTCGCCGAATGGACGGAGGCCCACAAGCTCAACGACTGGCATTGGTTCTTCTCCACGGACCTCACCTTCTACATCAAAGGTGGCCGCGTGAAGCCGATCAGCGGGTTCGTGGGAAACATGCTCGGTATTTGCCCATTGCTCAACATGGATTCGCTCGGCCGCCTCATTCCGCGCGAGAAGATTCGCTCGAAGAAGAAGGTCATCAAGCGCATTGTCGAGAAGATGGAGCAGACCGCCGACAAGGGGCTCGACTACGATGGTCCCGTCTTCATCAGCGAAAGCGATTGCATGGAGGATGCGCGCGCCGTCGCCGATCTCGTCGAGGAGCGCTTCCCCAAGATGCGCGGAAAGGTCGAGATCTACAGCATCGGCACGACCATCGGTAGCCATACCGGCCCGGGCACCGTCGCGCTCTTCTTCTGGGGCTGCGAACGAGGTTTGTAGGTTTCCATGGCGTATCTCCTCGGTTGCGAGAACGTCCAGCTCGAGTACCCCACGGCGCGGCTCTTCGACTCCCTGACGCTCGGCGTCAACTCGGGTGACCGCATCGGCATCGTCGGGCGCAACGGCGATGGCAAGTCAACGCTTCTCAAGCTCCTGGCGGGCGTGGCCGAGCCGGATGGTGGACGCGTCGTGCGCACGGGCAACGTCACGGTTGGCATGCTCGCTCAACGGGACTCCCTCGATGATGGTGACACGGTCGGCCATGCGATCGTGGGCGATCGACCCGAATATGAATGGGCGGGCGATGCGCGTGTTCGTGCGATCCTCTCCGAGCTCGTGAACGACCTTGAGTGGGACGTCAAGATCGGTACGCTTTCGGGTGGCCAGCGTCGTCGCGTCGACCTGGCCCGCGTGCTCATCGGTGACTACGACGTCCTCATGATGGACGAACCCACCAACCATCTGGACATAGAGGGCATTCACTGGCTTGCCGAGCATCTCAAGGGCAGATGGCGCGATAGCGAGGGCGCGCTTCTGCTCGTCACGCACGACCGTTGGTTTCTCGACGAGGTCTGCCTCGACATGTGGGAGGTGCACGATCGCGTCGTCACGCCTTTCGAGGGCGGCTATTCCGCGTACATCATGCAGCGCGTGGAGCGCCAGCGCCAGGCGCGTGTCGCCGAGGCCAAACGCAAGAATATCCTGAGGCGCGAGCTCGCCTGGCTTGCCCGCGGTGCACCGGCGCGCTCGACCAAGCCGCGCTTTCGCGTCGAGGCAGCAGAAGCGCTTATCGCCGACGAGCCGCCGCTGCGCAAGAAGGTCGAACTGCGCCGCACGGCCATGTCGCGTCTGGGCAAGAAGGTCATCCACATACGCGACGCAAGTGTCGAGCTTGGTGGTAAGGAAATCGTCAAGCCGCTCGAGTGGAACATCGGGGCGGGGGAGCGCATCGCGATTCTGGGCGCCAATGGCGCGGGCAAGACGACGCTGCTCAAGCTCATCGAGGGCAAGCTGCATCCCACTCACGGGCGCGTCGAGATTGGCCAGACGGTAAAGTTCGCCGTACTCACCCAACAACTCAGCGAGCTCGAAGACATGGGTGACGACCGCGTGCGCGAGGTGTGCAATCGTCACAAGATCTACGTCGAGATGGCCGATGGCAAGACCATGTCTCCCATGCAGTTACTCGAGGAGCTGGGTTTCGAGGCAGATCAGCTCAGCTGTCCCGTGCGTGACCTTTCGGGTGGGCAGAAGCGCCGTCTGCAGCTCATGCTCATTTTGCTCGATCGTCCCAACGTGCTCATCCTCGACGAACCGGGAAACGACCTCGATACCGATATGCTCGCCCAGCTCGAGACCCTGCTCGATTCGTGGCCCGGGACGCTGCTCATCGTGAGCCACGATCGTTATCTGGTCGAGCGTGTCACCGACGACCAGTACGCCCTCATCGATGGCGAGCTTATCCACATGCCCCGTGGAGTGGATGGCTATCTCGAGGAAATCGAGCGCAGGAGGCGAGCGGAGCCGGGGCAGACGAGCGCGCCGGGGATAAGTCGACGCGCCGATGCGGCCGTCCCCCTGCAACGCGAGCTGCGCGACCTCAAGAAGAAGCGCACGTCGGTCGAACGCAAGATGGGCACGGTACGCGGGAAGCTCGAGCGCGCGCGTGCCGAGCTGCTCGAGATGGATGGAACGGATTATGTCGCCCTCGGCGAGCAGCAGGCAAGAATAACGCAGTTGGAAGGCGAGCTCGCGACGCTCGAGGACGCATGGCTCGAGTATTCCGAACAATTGGGCGAATAGTCCTTCCATCAGCTATCTCTGTGTGCATTTTGCAGAGCGCAAGGTGACATTTTGCGGTTGTGCTAGGATACGGAGCCATACATGCCCGGCATGGTGCTTCGCATGCCCGGCTCGAACGTGTACCCGACCAAACGAGGGGTTATGGGAGAGGATCGCCGATCCAATCGAAATCGCGCCAACGGCAACAGGAACAGACACGGTGCGCGTGACGGCTATCGTTCCGGTACGGGCAGGAGGCCCCAGCCCGGCTCTCAGCGAAACGCCCGCTACAGTGCGCAGGGCGGCAGTGCCCAACGCAGATCGTCCGAAGGCGTGCATGGCGGTTCGGACCGAACTGGCTCACGCGGCAAGAGGCAGCGGCCGGCTTCGCAGGCAGGTTCCCGAAACGAGCTCCAGTCCGGTGCGCGTCGCTCTCGCCAGGACGTAGAACGCGTATCTTCCGACGCGCGCGTGCGCTCCCGCTCTCGTTCCCAGAATCGCGCCGCCTCCCGCAGCCGGGCCGAGGTTCGTGGGCACGCGGATGCGCCGCGCCGCGATGGCGCGCAAGCGCAGCGGACCGTAGAAGAGTACGCCCCCAACAAATACGTCGGTCGCAAGCGCGGCATGTCCCGGGGCAAGAAGATCGCCTTGGGCATTGCCATCGCGCTCGTGGTCGTGCTCGCATGCGGCGGTATCGCCGTCGCCCTGTGGTACAACAACATCGCGAACAACATCAGGGGCAACCAGGACATCACGAACCTCGCCGCTCCCGCGGCAAACGAGCCGTATTACGTGCTCCTCATGGGCAGTGATGCCCGCGAGGGGTGGGAGCCCGTTGACGAGAACAACGATGGTGAACGCTCGGATTCCATCATGGTCGCACGCGTCGACGAGAAGGCCCAGCAGGTCGATATCATTTCCATACCGCGAGACCTGCGCGTCAAAATCGACGGTCATGGCTACGGCAAGATAAACTCCGTGATCGAGTACGGCGGCTACAATCTGCTCGTGAGCACGCTCAACGACATTTTCGACATCAAGATCAACTATTACGCAATCGTCTATTTCCAGGGCTTCCTCGACTTGGTTGACACCTTGGGCGGCGTGACCGTCGAGGTTCCCGAGGGAACGGCCAGCTTTGACATGGACGAGAATCTGAATACGGTCGAGCCGAGTATCATCCTCCCTGCAGGTGACGAGGTTCTTCTTAACGGCGAGCAGGCGCTCGTACTCGCCCGTTGCCGCCATGGATGGCCCCTTGATCAGGGCGCCTATGCCATGGGCGATTACCAGCGCACACTCAACCAGCGCAACCTCATCAAGGCCATCGCCAAGGGCGTGCTCGCGCAGGATGTTACCCAGTTGCCAGCCCTCGTCGAGAGTCTCTCGAAATGCGTCGAGACGAACATGAGCGTCGACAAGATCGTCTCCTTGGCCATGAACATGCGGGGCATGGACATCGAATCGATGGAATCGGCCCAGCTGCCCATCGGCGCGTCGACCATCAACGGCGACTGGCAGGCGGTCATGTACCAGGACGTCTTCGCCGTGCTCGACGAGAACTTCAAGAGCGGCACGCCCCTGTTCGAGAACCTCGATAACTTCAATCCCGAGTTCAACGACGATGACGTCAACGGCAACTACATCGACGGGCCTCTCTACGCGTATACGACGTATACCGCGCTTCACGGAAGTCCCTATTCCGCCGGTTACACTCCCTCGTCAGCTACCGAACGGGCCATTCGGGAGACTTCGAGCGGTACTACGAGGAGCTCATCATCCACGAGGTCGTCGAACAACTAGCCATGCGGGAAACGGGCCTGACCAGACGATTGTCGCGGGGCGCTTTTGTCTGGTTGCCCCTCTTGCACACGTCTCCGGGCAACCCATCGGTAACGGTTCATTGTCCATCTTGGTAGTCGCAGGATAAATGGGGCAATATAGTCGCCATGTTTTCAATTGCGGATGCAGGCAAGCCGCACGATGAAGGGACCATTTCATGTCCGATACCACGACCGGCAACTCGTCAAGGCGCTGCAGCTTCTGCGGCAAGACCGAGGAGGAAGCCGGCGGCGCGCTTGTGACGCTGCCTCCCAACACACCCGTATGCCCCGCCTGTCTCGAGCGCGAGGTGAACAAGATGTCCCAGCTCTTTGGCTTTACCATGCCGGGACAGGGTGGCAACGGCGGTGGCGGCGATAACCCGCCGCGCACGACGACCGACGAGAAGGGCAACCAGATCGAAGAAGTCGATGGCGAGCTCGTCGATGGCGACAATTCCAACGGCAACGCGGGCAATCCCCCCTTTGGCGGCTGGAGCCCCATCGGGTTCTTCACGGGCAGCGGTAGTGGTAGTCCCTTTGGCATGGGCGCACCCGTGCAGCAGCCCAAGCGCAAGGAGGGCGAGCCCGTGATGGCTCCCGTCCCCAAACCCCATGAGCTCAAGGCGCAGATCGACGAGTATGTCGTCGGTCAGGAGCTCGCCAAGAAGATCGTGGCCGTCTCGACGTACAACCACTACAAGCGCTATGACGCTACGCAAAAGAGCGACGTCCAGATCGACAAGAGCAACATCCTCATGCTCGGTCCCACGGGCACGGGCAAGACCTACATCATCAAGACGCTCGCCAATTTGCTCGACGTGCCCCTGGCCATCGCGGACGCGACCACGCTCACCCAAGCCGGTTACGTCGGCGATGACATCGAGAGCATCATCACCAAGCTCATCACCGCGGCCGATGGCGATATCGAGCGTGCCGAACATGGCATCGTCTACATCGACGAGATCGACAAGATCGCCAAGCGCAACGGCGGCCCCGAGGGTACGGGCGGCGGCCGTGACATCGGCGGCGAGTCCGTGCAGCAGGGCCTGCTCAAGGTTCTCGAGGGCACGACGATGGAGGTGCCGCTATCCGGTGGCATGAAGACACCGTTCTCGCAAAACGCCACCATCGACACGAGCAACATCCTCTTCATCTGCGGTGGTGCCTTCCCGGGTCTTGACGCTATCATCAAGAAGCGCCTCAACAAGAGCGCGGGCATCGGCTTTGGCTCCGCGGTGCGCGAGAACTACGACGAGGATCGCGACATCCTCAAGAACGTCAAGGTCGAGGATCTAAAGGAATACGGCCTCATCCCCGAGTTCCTTGGTCGTCTGCCCATCCTGTGCACGATGGAGGCCCTTGACGAGCAGATGCTCTTCGACATTCTTGTCAAGCCGCATGACGCGCTCATCAAGCAGTATCAGGCGCTCATGGCCTTCGATGACGTCGAGTTGGAATTCGACGAGTCCGCGCTGCGCGAGATCGCGCGTCTGGCCCTCGAGCAGGATACGGGTGCCCGCGCCCTGCGTGCCATCATCGAGCGTTTCATGCTCGACATCATGTACGAGGTTCCCAAGGACGACACCATCGGGTCAGTGGTCATCACGGGCGATTACATCAAGGGCAACGGTGCCCCGATCATCCGTCCCCGTGGCCAGCAGGCGCTGCCCGACACGTCAGACAGCTTGCTCCCCGAGGCCGGGACAGAAGAATCCGTAGCGTAAGTTTGTAAGCAAGCGCGCATCAGGCTTGCCAGTCGATTGCACCCGAAGCGGCGCCTGATGCGCGCTTGCTATCCTTCGATAAGCCCCAGCTTTACGCAGCCGTTCCAGATGCCGTCGTCATCGACGCTCGTTGTCACGAGATCGGCACGTTCCTTGAGCTCAGGTACGGCGTTGCCCATGGCCACGCAGGTCCATTCGGGGCGAAACATGTCGACGTCGTTGGTGCCGTCTCCAAAGACGATGACGTCTTCGATGGGCGCATCGAGCAGCGCCATCATCTTGCGTATGCCACGCGCCTTATCCGTCGGCTCCACGTACACGAGTTCGTCCGAGTAACGTGCCCATGTTACGCCGGTGAAGTCGATTGACTGCTCCTCGCCGGTCTTGCAGGGGACGAAGATCTTGTAGATGGGGTCGAGTGTATCGATATCGAGCGTGGGATCGATGATGGGAGTGTAGTAGAGGTTGCTCAAGAGGTTCGCATAGCGCTCGTCACGTGTCAGGCAGGTACGCGCGTTCTCATGGTTGACGGCCCATGCCCATCCATTCGTGTCGAGGCGATGAACGAAGGCGCGCGAGGGTGCCAGAGGCATGCCCTCGATGGAGACGAGTTCGCCATCGATGGTGATGGAGTTGCCGCCATCGGCGACCATGGTGTCGATGTTCTGGGGCGCCAAGACGGCAAGTGCGTCCGATTGCAGGCGTCCTGTTGCGAGTGCGACGAAATGGCCGTTTTCACGCAGCTTGTCGAGTGCGGCGCGCGCGGAAGGCGGGATGGCATCAAGCGCGCGCGAACGCAGCGTTCCGTCGTAATCGAAAAAGCAGTATCTGCGTCGCATGGCCCTCCAATGCCGGTGAGATACCCTATTGTCTGCAAGGTTCCACGCCCGTGTCAATCTGCTAGAATGTCATCCGCTGCGCTGTGGGCCGTTAGCTCAGTTGGCAGAGCAGGGGACTTTTAATCCCAAGGTCTAGGGTTCGAACCCCTAACGGCCCACCACCAAAGCAGCAAGTCATCCTAAACATTGCGCGAGGCCGATGGGCGATCACGAGCATCTTGAGCAGACCCGTGATGAGCGCGATGCGATTTTGCGAGGACTGTCTGAGCGCGCGTTCTATGCGCGCGAGTTCCGCAGCGGCATCGCGCGAGACGCGGGTCGGGTGCGAAAGCAAGCTCGTGATCGCTCACCGGCTTCGCACGCGCCTTTCGTTTAGTGCTATCGTAGAGTGCGTATAAAAGGGGATGATTATTCACATGGGTCTTACCAGAAAGCAATGGATGATGCTGACCGTCATCGTGGTCGGCACGTTCGTCACCATTCTTAACCAGACGCTCGTCACGCCTGCGTTACCCGCCATCATGGCCGAGATGTCCATCGATGCGGCGACGGGCCAATGGCTTACCACGGGCTTCACGCTCGTGAACGCCATCATGATTCCCATTACCGCCTATCTCCAGGATCGCTTCTCGGTACGTCGTCTCTTCCTGTTTTCCATGAGCGTCTTTGCCGTAGGCTCGCTGTTGTGCGGCTGGGGCCCGGATTTCGGCGTTCTCCTAGCCGGGCGCCTCGTCCAGGCGATAGGTGCGGGCATACTCATGCCCATGTCGATGACCGTTCTGCTCGTCATGTTCCCCGTCGACCGCAGGGGCTCGGCCATGGGCGTCTTCGGCCTCATCATCGCCTTCGCTCCGGCCATCGGTCCCACGATTTCGGGCATCATGGTCGATACGGTCAACTGGCATGTCATGTTCTACGTCATCGCGGGGCTCGTTGCGGTTGTCGTCGTGGCGGCTGCTTTTCTCATCGAGCAACACAGCCCCAAGACCAAGGGTGATGCGGCGCTCGATCCGCTTTCCGTCGTGCTCTCCACGCTTGGCTTCGGCGGCATGCTCTACGGATTCAGCGTCTTTGGCTCCAACGGCATCGACCTCGTGAGCGGTATCACCATTCTCGTTGGCTGTGCATGTATCGTCTGGTTCTTCTTCAGGCAGCTGCATCTCGAGACGCCGATGCTGCGTGTGCGCATACTCTTCAACCGCAACTTCCTCATCGCGACCATCATCGGCATGCTCGTTCAGGCGTCCCTGCTCGTGGCGCCCGTGCTCATGCCCATTTACGTGCAGGATCTTCTGGGCTACTCCGCGACGGTGTCTGGCCTTGTCATCATGCCCGGCGCCATCATCATGGGTATCATGAATCCCATTGCGGGGCGCATCTTCGACAAGCATGGCGCACGCGCGATGGGCATCGTCGGCATGCTCCTGCTCGCGGCAACCACGTTGGGTTTCGTCTTTGTCGGTACGAACACGTCAATCGCCGTCATCACGATTCTGTTCGCCGTGCGCATGTTCTCGATGGCGCTCGTGAACATGCCCATCACCACCTGGGGCATGAACGCGCTTGACACCAAGTTCATGAATCATGGCACGTCCATCAACAATACGCTGCGTCAGGTCGCGGGCTCGCTCGGCACGGCGCTCGTCGTCTCGATCTACACGGCGGCTCAGGTGCAGATCGGTGGTCCCAATCCGCCGGTCGAGGCATCCATGACCGCGTTCAACATCGCGTTCATGATCTGCACGGCGCTCGTGCTCATCGGCGCGGTCCTCACCATCATCTTCGTCAAGGGCAAGCCCGGCACGATCGAGGCGACGGGTGCCGAGGGCGAGACCGTGCGCGAGCGCGGTGTTGCCGGCGAGAACAAGACCCTGCTCGAGCGCATCATGAAGCGCGATGTGTACGTGCTGCGTAGCGACGATACGGTGCAGGCAGCCATGCAGCTCTTCATCAACGAGGGCATCAGCGCCTGTCCCATCGTCGACCACGATGACAAGCCCGTCGGTTTCATTTCCGATGGCGACATACTCAAGAACCTCGCACGCAACTCCAGGTCCTTCATGGATCCGGTAGCGCTCATCGCCATGACGGCGCAGGACAAGCGTGGTTACGACGAGAAGCTCGAGGAGCTCATGGAGAAGCCGGTCGCCTCCATCGGCACGCGCAACTTCCTGAGCGTCAACGTGCACGAGAGTATCGACGAGGTCTGCCGCGTACTGGCCGATAACCACCTCAAGAAGGTTCCGGTCATGGAAGACGGCAAGATTTGCGGCATCATCAATCGCAGTGACATCACCCGCTACTCCATGGAGGCATATCTCGAGGGCCGTCCCGAGGACGCGGTCTATTGCGAAGGCGATAGCGACGGAACGAAGTGCGAATGCGAGCCCGAACACGTATCATAGGACAGTACACGTACGTTGATCGCGAGGAAGATGGCTGAGACGATCACGATAGAGACAAACGCAAGCGATGCGACGCTCGTCGTCGACTTCGACGTGTTCTCGTACATGCTCGACATCGGCGAGGCGATGCTCACGTCCGGTGCCGACGTTCACACCGTCGAGCACATGCTCGCGCGCATGGGAAGGGCCTACGGCGCCTACAAGATGAACGTACTCGTCATCACGGCCGTCATCATCGTGACCATCACGCTTCCGGGCGATGTCGAGAAGACGATGTCCCGACGCATCGCCAACGAGGGCTCGACTGATTTCGATCGCCTGGAGGCCCTGAGCAAGCTCTGCGAGGAGTGCTGCCAGACGCCTCTGCCGGCCCGGGAGCTGCGCAGGAGGCTCGACCGCATCAAGGGCAAGCCCTTTCCGAAGCTGTCGCTGTATCTGGGTGGTGCGCTATCGGCCGGTGGGTTTGCCATTTTCTTTGGCGGCACCATTCTCGATGGCATCATGTCAGCTGTCATCGCGCTGTTCGTGTGTGCCGCGCTCAAGTACTTCCGGCCCATCACGCCCAATACGATCGTCTTCAATTTCGCGACCTCGCTCGTCACCGGCCTGATCATCTGCCTTGTCGCCAGGCTCGTCCCGCACATGTCCATCGACATGGCGATCATCGGCGTGATCATGCTCTTGATTCCCGGCGTCGCCATCACGAACGCGACGCGCGACATGCTATCGGGTGACACCATATCCGGCGTCATGCGTTTCATCGAGAGCTTGCTGTGGGCCACGTCTCTCGCGCTCGGCTTCATGGCCGCGCTCTGGATCGCATCGTTAGTGTAGGGGGTGACGGATGGATTTTCCCTTTCCCATAATGCTTCTCGTCACGCTCGTCGCGTCGCTCGGTTTCGCGCTGTTCTTCAACGTGAACAAGCGCCGTATCATTCCCGCGACTCTTGGCGGTGTGTTCACGTGGGCGATCTACTACGTGCTCTCCCTGTACATCGAGGGCATCTTCATTCCCGTCGTGATCGCGAGCATCTTCGCGGCCGTATTCGCCGAGACGATGTCACGCATCACCCACACGCCCGTGACTGGCTTCTTCATCATCTCGGTCATCCCGCTCATTCCCGGGCGCGCCCTGTATTACACGATGTATAACGCGGTGAGCGGGAATCTATCCGCATGCGGGGAATTTGGCATCATGACCATGTTATATGCGGGTGGCATAGCCGTTGGCATCTGCGTTGTCACCGCCGTGGTGCAGACTTGGGACGTATGGGCTGCCGACAAGGCAAAGCGCATTGCGAAGATGGTGAGGAAGCAGACGCACCGCAAGGCCTGAGAGCCTATAATGGCCGTGTTGACTATGCGCTTGCATACCCGCTTACATCCTTGCGTTGGGAGAGGTCATGCACATCACCAAGCCACAACACCAGACGCCATCGGTCATGAACTGTCCCATGCTGCAAATCGTCACGGGCTGCACGCATAACAAATGCCATTTCTGCAGCATCTTTCGCGACGTCGAGTTCCAGATGTCGCCCATCGAGGAGATCGAGCAGGACCTCGACGAGCTCGCAAAGACCATACGTCCCAACCAGCATCGCATTAACCTCACGGGTGGCAATCCATATGCGCTTTCGGCGCAGCGTCTCGTGCCCATCCTCGAACTCGTCAAGGAGAAGCTCCCGAGCATCACGAGCTTCGGTGGCTTTTGCCGCATCGCCGATATCCAGAACAAGAGCGACGAAGACCTCAGGTTGCTTGCCTCGCACGGCGTCGACGACTTGAGCATTGGCGCCGAGAGCGGTTATGATCCGGCGCTCGCGTTCATGGAGAAGGGGCATACGGCAGCCGACATCGCCGAGCAGGGCAAGCGCCTGCATGATGCCGGTATCGACTTCACGTACTTCTACCTCACGGGCATGGCCGGCGCCGGCAAGGGGCAGGAAAACGCCATTGCGAGTGCCAAGGCCTTCAGCGAGGCGGCTCCGGGTCATATCCTCATCGTGACCATCACGCCCACTCCGGATTGGCCGCTCGCCGCGGACATCGCCGCGGGGCGCTGGGAGGCTCCGGGCGAAATCGAGATGATCGAGGAAATTCGCACCTTCATCGAGAATCTCGACTGCAAGACGTACGTCAACTGCTCGCACGACACCGACATCGTTCGTTTCGAGGGCTTGGTGCCCAAGGACCAGGAGAACATGCTCAAGCTCATCGACGATCGCCTTCCCAAGGTCAATCCGGCTGCGGCACGTAAGATGCGGGAGTTCATCCACAAGGCGACGTTTTAGGGGGGCGGCTATGGAGATACCGATAGGGTACGTGGCAGGCGAAGCGCTCGCGAGCATCCCGCCCATCGACGGATGCTCGTTCGCGTTGCTACGTCCTGCGCAGGCCATGGACGATCCGTATGCCGATGCCTATCTCGTGCGCATCGATGCCGCGGGTGAGATGAGCCCCATCGCCTTCATCGACGGCTCGATCGGCGCCGCCTATCGCTGCGCCTGCATGCCGTCCGACGGACAGCCCAATCCACGGGACGCGGGGGAGGAGCCGCTCGTGAAGCTCGTGGGCGATGTCGACGGCGAGACGGGTCAGCTTGTCATCAAGCAGCCCGAGGGGCATTGGCGCCGGTACAGTCGCTGGGATCGTCTGCCCAAGGCACCCGCGACGCAGCCACGTGCCGTGGTACGTACCTTGCCCCAGTGCGGATGCGGCGGATATCTGGGCGCCCCGATGATGTTCGACTCGTTCAACGAGATGCTCGCGTACTTCTTCGTCGTCTTCTCCGACGCGCAAGCCGTGAACGCAAAACACGCCTCCATCCTTAACGGAGATGCCTGCGCCATCTAGCGCCGCATGCGGGAATTTGGTGGTACCATCGCCTGCAGTAGGCGGCTTTTGGAAGGAGAGAGGCGGTCATGAGCGAACTCGTGCGCTTTTCGGTGGCGATGCCCGAGGACCTGATGGACGAGCTCGACAGGTACACGGCGCGACGCGGCGTCGCGAAGAACCGCTCCGAGGCCATTCGTGACCTCGTGCGCGGCGCGCTCATCGCCGAGCAGGTCGAGGACCCCGATTCGAGTATCTTCGGCACGCTCACCATGGTCTTCAACCATCATTCCAACGATCTGCGCGACAAGCTCGACGCCATCCAGCACGAGCACGTCAGCGAGATAGTCTCGACCGTTCACGTGCACCTTGACGAGGAGAACTGCCTCGAGGTGGTCCTCATGAGGGGGCAGAGCAGGGTGATTCGCTCGATTGCCGATGCACTACTTGGCACGAAGGGCGTGCTGCACGGCAAGCTCGTCGTCACGACGACGGATGCGGCCCAAACGCATGGGCACGACCATCCCCATAGCCACGAGCATGGTCATAGCCATGCGCATTAGGCGTTTGACTTCTCGTCCTTCTCGGTTGTCTGGGTAGAATCGGAGGTCTTGTCTGCTGTCTTGGCAGGCTCGTCTTCCTCGTCTTCCTCGAACATCTTGTCGACGCGATCCTGGAAGCTCTCGACCTTGTCGAGCACGACGCTTTTGTCGATATGATCGAGGTCGACGTCGCTGCCGGCCGCCTTCGCCCCGTTCTCGATACCCTTCTTGGCCGCCTTGCCGGTTGCCTTGACCTGCTTGTTGATCTTCTTGAAGAGGACGGGACCGAAGAGGATGCAGACGATTGCCAGGATGATGAGCAGCTCGGGAAGGCCGAGACCGAATATTCTCATGACGGGTCCAAACTCTTGTTGGCTTGCGAAGTGGGACACATGATACCCCAAGCCGCGGGCATCGGGCATCGATACCGCAGAAAGCCCATTTTCATGTGCCTGGTGCGATAAGATGGGATACGACGCAATTGACGGGTTCGCATAGCGACGGGGAAGGATCTCATCATGCCGGGACTACCATTCGGAGCCGCGCAATCACATGACGTGCCGCATGAGCTGCGTACGTACGAACACGTGCGGGGAATCGAGTTCATCGAGATTGACCCGGATTTGCCCGCCCCTCGTTCGGCTGCGTACCGGCCGGTGGCCGGTGGCGCCCAGATGCTCATCAGGCGGGCGACTCCCGATATCGACGAGGTCAGCCTGGATGAGGATGAAGCACGCGGGCTTATCGCCGCTTTGGATGCGGCGGGGCTTTTCGACTGGCAGCGCGTGTACAAGTCCTCGCAGGGGAACTTCGTGGTCACGGCAACCGAATGGCGCATCGAAGTCGATTTCGACACGAGGATCGCGAAGCGCTCCTCGACGTTCAGGTCGGAGGGCGAAGACGAGTTTCCCGATAGCTTCGAGCATGTCGTCGGGCTGCTCGTAGGCGAAGCGCCGGAGTCCGAGAGTGTCTAAGAAAAGGGAAAGCAAGACGAATGCCATGCGCATCCTTGATGCCGCGCATGTCGACCATGTCATTCACTCGGTTGACGCGACAGGCGAGGATACGGGCGTCGACATCGCGCATCGCGCGGGCGAGGATCCCGACCATGTCTTCAAGACGCTGGTCACGCAAGGAAAGAGTGGCGAGCATCTCGTCTTCATGATTCCGGTGGCCTGCGAACTCGACCTCAAGAAAGCGGCTCGTGCCGCCGGGGAGAAGTCGGTCGCGATGGTGCGCTCGCGCGAGCTCTTCGAGCTTACCGGCTACGTGCATGGGGGGTGCAGCCCCCTGGGCATGAAGAAGCCCTTCCGCACCTTCATCGACGAGACCTGCATCCTCTTCGACACCATCTTGTTTTCGGGTGGACGCATCGGCACGCAAATCGAGATGAGCTTCGACGACCTTGCGAACATCATCGAAATCGAGGCGGTCGATCTGGTCGTCTGACGTGGCTCATTCTCTCCGGAAGTATATAATGGACGGCATGACGTACCGGCGCACCCGAGAAAGGGGCAATCATGGGAGAAGTCAAATTCTATCGCTGCGAGAAGTGCGGCAACATTATCACGAAGATCATCGACGGGGGTCCGATTCCCTTCTGCTGCGGAGAGAAGATGGTCGAGCTCATCGCAGATTCGTCTGACGGCGCGGTCGAGAAGCACGTGCCCGTCATCGAGATCGACGGGGAGATCGTCACGGTCAAGGTTGGCGAGGCACCGCACCCCATGCTCGAGGAGCACTACATTCAGTGGATTTGCCTGCACACGGAAAAGGGATTGCAGTTCGTGAACCTCAAGCCGGGCGACGCGCCCGAGGCGGTTTTCGCGCTCGCGCCGGATGACGCGGTCATCGAGGCCTTCGATTACTGCAACATCCACGGCCTGTGGGTTTCCAAGCTGTAGTATCCAGTCTATCGTCGCAGCACGTCATCAAACGGGCGGTCGCCATGTGCGCGGTCGCCCGTTTTGCGTGTCTGGATGTCTTGTCATTCTTTTGTGAATTGTCCGCTTGCGGCGCATAAGCTGGTAGAATTGCCGCGTCGGTACGTATGGGCTGAGGTGGGCACGTGGTCGAAGAGCATGTGGGCAAAAAGCGCCGCAAAGAGGTGCGCCAGGCCATAACCATGAGCGAGGAGCTGCGAAAGACCCTTCTGCTGTGCATCGGGCTCATCGTCTTCGGCATCATCGTTCTCCTCGTCCTCTTCGTCATCTCCTATCTTGGCCTCTTCGAGATTCCGCTCGTCGTGACCAACACGGTCCCCCTCGTCATCCTCGTCGTTCTCATGATCTTCGTCGCGCCCAAGGCAAACAGGTACTGGGCACTGCGCGACGAGTACAAGGCGCATCTCGAGCGATACAACATCAGCAAAGATGACATGAGGGCCCTCAAGAACAACGAGCTCTAGGCTGTCCCCGTACGCAGTCATCGAACAAATCCGGTCGTGGCGGGAAAATGCCGTATAATGGCACCCGTTTGTCGTAAGCACGTGTATCGCAGATATGGGCACGCGTTGCCCCTGGAGTCGTCATGGAGTTTCTAGCAGGTTTCTTCGCGCCCCTCGCCACCGCCGACGGGTGGGCAGAGGTCGCCGTCCTCATGTTCCTCGAGCTGGCACTCGGCGTCGACAACCTCGTTTTCATCGCGATCACGTCCGACCGCCTTCCAAAGGACAAGCAGCACATCGGTCGCAGGCTCGGCTTGGCCGCCGCCATGATCATGCGCTGCATTCTGCTGTGTGCCGTGGTGTGGATCATGTCCATCAACGTCGTCGTGTTCTCGCTGCCCTTTGGCATCGAGGGCGGACGTACTGATCTCACGGTGCACGATCTCGTCTTCCTGCTCGGCGGCGCCTATCTCGTCTTCAAGGGGATCAGCGAGCTACGCGAGTCGTTCCATGCGGCAAAGCACGCTCCCACGCACGACAACGTCGCTCCGCAACCGCGCAAGACGATCGGCCTCGCCCAGGCGGTCGTCACCATCATGATCATGGACATCGTCTTCTCGCTCGATTCGGTCATCACGGCGGCGGGTCTCTCCGGCCAGATCATCGTCATGATCATCGCGGTCATCGGCGCCGTGCTCATCATGATCATATTCGCCGATCCCATAAGCGAGTTCATCAACCGCAACTTCGAGATCAAGATCGTCGCGCTCGCATTCATCGTGCTCGTGGGCATCGAGCTTCTGTTCGAGGCGTTCCATGTCGAGTACATCGTGGGGGCGCCCCTGAGCACGTTGCTGTACGCGATGATGATTTTCGGTTTCATCGTCTCGCTTCTCACGATGGCCCAGCGTCACGTGCGCGAGAGGGCCATGACGGGCGAGACAGAGGAGGATGACGCTTCCCTTGAGTAGATTTATCACGACGCAATCGCAACTCGAGGAGCTCGCTCGCGAGCTCGAGGGTTCGAGTATGCTCGCCATTGACACCGAGTTCATGCGCGAGAAGACCTATTACGCGAAGCTCTGCCTGCTGCAGCTCAACAACGGAACGGTTTCCGCCATCGTCGATCCGCTCGCGGTCACGGATCTCTCGCCGCTCGTCCCCGTTCTCACCGACGAGAACTGCGTGAAGATATTCCATGCGGGCACGCAGGATATCGCGATCCTGCATCATGAGACGGGCGTCACGCCTTCCCCGGTCTTTGATACGCAAGTCGCCGCCTCGCTTCTGGGATATCCGCTTCAGGTTGGATACGGTCCGCTCGTGCGCTCGGTTTGCGATGTCAAGCTCGCCAAGGCGGATAGCTACACCGATTGGTCCAAGCGGCCGCTCACGAACAGCCAGATCAAGTATGCGCTCGATGACGTCGTGTACCTCCCGCGCGTCTACGAATGCCTGCGCGACGAGCTCGTCGGGAAAGGACGCCTCGCATGGTGCGAGCGTGACTTCCGCGCGCTTGCCGACCCCGCGAGCTACGATGTCGATCCACGCGAGACCTGGCGCCGCGTCAAGCGCATTTCCTCGCTTTCGCGCGGGCAGCTCGCAATCGCGTGCGAAGTCGCCGCATGGCGCGAGCTCGAGGCGCAACACCGCAACCTTCCGCGCAAGTGGGTGCTTGCCGACGAGGCGCTCATCGAAATCGCGCGCAAGGCGCCCAAGTCACGTGAGGCGCTCTTCGAGGTGCGTGGGCTCGCCAACAAGCTCAACGGACGTGACGTCAACCAGATCCTCGATGCGGTGAGCCGCGGCAGGGATGTCCCGCAGGACCAGTGGCCCAAGCTCGAACGCAGTCCCAAGGGTGACGTGGAGGCCGATGGCGCCGTCGAACTTCTCTCCGCCCTGCTCGAGGTGCGCGCAAAGGAAAACGACGTCGCCGCCCCCCTCATCGCCACGCATCCCGATCTGTCGAAGCTCGTGCGTGGCCATCGCGAGGGCCTGGCGCTCATGGAGGGCTGGCGCTACGACCTCGTGGGACGCGAGCTCATCGACCTGCTCGAAGGACGCCTGGCCCTGTACCTGGATGCCGGCGTGATCAAGGTTGCACAGCGCTAGGCGCCGTCGTCTTCATATCGAAACAAAACGGTTACCCGCCGCGCTCGTGGCACTGATATGATGGATGAGTCAAAACGATCGCGGAGGTGCGCATGTCTTCCTGGTTTCTCTTGATTGTCGTCACGATGGTGATTGGCTTCGGTACGCAGGCGTACATCAACTCCTCGTACCGCAAGTACGCATCCGTTCCCAACGAATCCGGCCTGACCGGCGCGCAAATCGCCCGTCGCATGCTCGATGACAACGGCTTGCAAGATGTCGAGGTCAGGCCCGTCGCCGGTTCGCTCAGCGACCACTACGATCCGCGTACGAGGGTCGTCAGCCTTTCGGAGGGCGTATACGACCAGGCCTCCGTCTCGGCGATGGCCATCGCCTGCCACGAATGCGGCCATGCGGTACAGCATGCCCGGGGCTACGCGGCCATGAAGGTGCGCTCGGCGCTCGTCCCCATCGCGAACTTCGGATCGAGCGTCTGGCTCATCCTCCTGCTCATCGGCATCTTCCTCAACATGATGCAGCTATTCTGGCTCGGCATCATCTTCTACGCGTTTGCCGTGCTCTTCCAGATCGTCACGCTCCCCGTCGAGTTCAACGCCTCGCGTCGTGCCCTTGCCTACATCACGGGCACGAGCTCGGGTGCCGTCACGGCATCGACGCAGGCGCTTGCCATACCGGGTGATGCGACCGCCGTGGGATCGCGCACGGTTCTCAGGGCCGCTGCCCTCACCTACGTCGCCGCGGCTCTCACGAGCGTCTTGCAGCTGCTCTACTTCCTCGGCATGGTTCGCGGGGACTAGTCACTTGGTTTTCGTGTCACACCACTCGCGTATCATGGTCGCGTCGATATCGGCAACGCAAAGGCAGGCATGATGCAAGATTCGGAGCAGGGCTCGGCATATACCGTGACGCAGGCCATGAACGCCGCAAAGCGCGGGCTCGAGAAAATTCGCCTCACCGTCATCGGCGAGGTTTCCGAATTCAACGACAAGCCCGGTTACAAGGCCGCGTACTTTTCCGTGCACGACGACGGTTGCTCCATGCCCTGCATCATGTGGCGGGATCGCTATAACGCGAGCGGGGTCGTCTTGCAGGCCGGCATGCTCGTTGAGCTCACGGGCAATTTCTCGTGCTATCCGGCGAAGGGCCGTCTCCAGTTTTCGGTCGCCTCCATGCAGTTGGCGGGCGAGGGCAAGCTGCGCATGCAGGTTGCCCAGCTCGCGCGCAAGCTCGAGGCCGAAGGTCTCATGGACGCGAGCCGCAAGCGTCGCGTCCCGGCCCTACCGCAGCGCATCGCTGTCGTCACCTCACCGCGTGGCAAGGCGGTGCATGACGTCATCCGCACCCTGCGTCGTCGCTATCCGCTGGGCGAGCTCCTCATCTGCGGCGTTCCCGTCGAGGGTGCAGATGCTCCGGCCCGCATCATCCAGGGCCTCGAATCCGCGTGGGCGGCAAATCCCGCACCGGACGTCATTCTGCTCGTGCGTGGCGGCGGTTCCTACGAGGACCTCATGCCCTTCAACGACGAGTTCCTGGCGCGCGCCGTCGCGGCATCTCCCATTCCGGTGGTGACGGGCATTGGTCATGAGCCGGACAACTCGATTTGCGACATGGTGTCAGATCGTCGTTGTTCCACGCCCACGGCTGCGGCGGAGGCCATCGCGCTTTCCACCGACGAGCTCTCGAGCAAGCTCTCGAACGCCCGGGATGCGTTGCATCGCTCTATCGATACTTACATGCAGGGGCATCGCGCTCGTCTCGAACGCTTGCTCGATCGTCCGCTCTGGCACGACGCGCATTACCTCACCGGCTCTTACTTCCAGACGCTCGATGCCATGGAGGAGCGTCTGCTGCGCGCGATTCCGGATGCCCTCTCCGCAGACGCGCATGTCCTGGAGTTGCTCAAGGGACGCCTGATCGGCGTCGGCCCACGCCTATGCGAAGGCTTCGGGCGCGAGCTCGCGTTGTCTGCGGCAAAGCTCGATGCGCTCTCGCCGCTCAAGACCCTGAGCCGCGGATATTCCATCACGTATGCCGCAGATGGCCACTCCGTCATCGACAGCGTCGAACATGTCACCGCCGGTGATGCCATCCAGGTTCAAGTCCAAGACGGGCAGCTCGCCTGCACCGTCAACACAGTAGAAGGAGAAGCCCATGTCTGAGGAAACCACGACGCCGGCCCAGATTGACGACCTGAGCTTCAAGGAGGGTCTGGACGAGCTCGCGACCATCGTTCGCTCCCTCGAGAGCAACCAGGTCGAGCTCGAGCAGAGCATCCAGAGCTACGAGCGGGGAGTCGCCTTGCTCGCGTCGCTTCAGAAGCGTCTCAACGAGGCACAGCAAAAGGTCACCGTCTTGATGGGCGAGCTCGAGCCCGAAAACGACGACAGCATCGACACCACCCTCAGCTGATCTTCTCGACAGCTTGACACTTCTGTGGCCGCTTGCGGCATCATCCGTATACGGCACCATCATGATATGAGAAAATACAGGTTACGTATTTTGTGGTGAGGGCAGAAGAGGATATCGATGTACGTTCTGGTAATCAATGCGGGTAGCTCGTCTCTCAAGTACCAAATCATCGATTCGGAGACCGAAGAGCTCGTGACGCGTGGCCTGTGCGAGAAGGTCGGGTATTCCGACGCCTTTGTCCAGCACTGGAACAAGAACGACAAGCGCGTCTTCGAGGAGCCGATGGAAGACCATCTCGTTGCCGTCAAGATGGTCCTTGACGTGCTCGTCCAGGATCCGGACTCCGGCATCGAGAGCTTGGACCAGATTGGCGCAGTCGGGCATCGCATCGTGCATGGTGGGGAGAAGTTCAGCGAGTCTGTCCTCGCGGATGACCAGGTCATTGCCGACATCGAGCTCTGCTCCGAGCTCGCGCCGCTGCATAACCCGCCTGCCGTCCAGTGCATTCGCGCCTGCCGTGAAATCATGCCCGACGTTCCCCATGTCTGCGTGTTCGATACGGCGTTTCACCAGACCATGCCCCCGCGCGCGTACATGTACGCGATTCCATACGAGTTCTACGAGCAGTTTGGCATCAGGAAGTACGGTGCGCATGGCACTTCGCACCGCTATCTCGTGCAACGTGCCGCGGAGCTCCTGGGCGAGAGCCCCAGCGACCTCAAGCTCATCACCTGCCATCTGGGCGGCGGCTGTTCGGTGACCGCCGTCGACCACGGCATGTCGGTCGACACGTCGATGGGCTTCACGCCCCTCGGCGGCATCGTCATGGGCACGCGCAGCGGCGATATCGACCCCTCCATCGTCACCTATCTCATGGAGCAGGAGGGTTACACTCCCAACGAGATCATCACGATCCTCAACCGCCAGTCGGGGCTTTACGGCATCAGCGGCATATCCGCCGACATGCGCGATATCGACGCGGCGACCAAATCGGGCCTCAAGCGCGCCGCCCTGGCATATGACATGTTCGCGAATTCGGCCAAGAAGATGATCGGCTCGTACATGGCCGAGATGGGCGGCGTCGACGCAATCGTCTTCTCGGGTGGCGTAGGCGAGAACTCCGAGCGCATGCGCCGCATGATCCTGGGCGGCATGGAGCCGCTCGGCATAATCCTCGATTACGAGGCGAACAAGGTCATGGGCGAGGAGCGCATCATCAGCGACGACCGCTCTCCGGTCAAGCTCCTGGTGATTCCCACCAACGAGGAGCTCATGATCGCGCGTGACACCGTGCGCATCGCAAACGAGGTCGCGACTGCCGTCTAGACGGCGATTACTCGGTTCAAAATTGCATAAAATAATATATTAATTCATTATTTTTGCATAAAACCAAATTAATATTGAATTTATCTTAACAACGGTGCACAATAGCGCCTGAATATGATTACGCATGCGAAGATGGGGAGCAGATGAAGAGAGCAGCAGTCGTAGGAGCGGCGGGATACGCCGGGGTCGAGGCGGTGCGCATTTTGCTGGGACATCCCGGCTTCGAGGTGACGTGCATCACCTCGTCGGGCAACGAGGGCGAGTGCATCGCCGACCTGTATCCGGCGCTTTCCGGTATCTGCGACTTGCGCTTCGAGCCGCATGACGCGAAGCTCATCGCCCAGAAGTCGGACGTCGCGTTTCTTGCCGTGCCCCATACGGCATCGCTCGCGATGACGCCGGAGCTCGTCGCCGCCGGCGTTCAGGTCATCGACTTGTCCGCAGACTATCGACTTGCCGATCCCGAGGTCTACGAAGCGTGGTATGACGCTGAGCATACGAGCGTCGACCTGCTCGCCCAGGCCGTGTACGGTTTGCCCGAGGTCGCACGTGACGAGCTCAAGACCGTCCCGCCCGTCGTGGCCTGCCCGGGCTGCTATCCCACGGCGTCTGCCCTGGCGGCCCTTCCCGTCATGGAAGCGGGCCTCAAGGGAGAGGGACCCATCACCATTGCCGCGCTCTCCGGCGTTTCGGGAGCAGGTCGCAAGGCGACGCCCAAGACGCACTTCTGCAATGCCGACGAATCGGTTGGCCTCTACGGCCTGCCACATCGCCATACGCCCGAAATCGCGCAGACGCTTTCGCGTGCCGCCGCAACCGATGTCGAGGTCATCTTCACGCCGCATCTCGTCCCGATGGTGCGCGGGCTGCTCTCGACCGTTTACATTCCGCTTAACCGTCCGTGCTCCATCGACGAAGTGCACGCGCTCTACGTCGATCGCTATGCAGACGAGCCCTTCGTGAGCGTATGCCCCGTGGACACCATGCCCCAGACTTCCTGGGTCGAGGGTTCGAATCGCGCGCAGGTGGGACTGCATCTCGCATCCGATGGCAAGGTGCTCGTCGCGAGCTGCGCCATCGACAACCTGGTCAAGGGCGCGGCGGGTCAGGCCGTCCAAGCCGCGAACATCGTCTGCGGGTTCGACGAGACGGCCGGCCTCGCGTACAGTTGCCCGGTGGTGTAGCCATGGTCGATATCGAATTCGCCTATGACGAGGGCGGCGTCACGACGCCTGCGGGTTTCAGGGCATCCGGCGTGCATGCCGGTTTTCGCAAGGATCCCAAGCGGCTCGATGCCGCGCTCGTGGTATCCGACGGACCCGACACGGTTTCCTGCGGCATGTTCACGAGAAACGTCTTCTGCGCCGCCCCCGTGCAGCTCGATCGCGAGTTGCTCGTGGATCACGAGCCGCGTGCTGTGCTTCTCAACTCCGGTAACGCCAATGCGGCGACCGGCGAACCTGGCCTGGCCATCGCGCGCAAGTCGGCTCAGGCCGCATGTCGGGCCCTGGGCCTTCCCGATGGCGAGGTCCTCGTCGCTTCGACGGGCGTCATTGGCGTCGAGTTGCCGTGGGCTCCCTTCGAGACGGGTATTCCCGCGCTTGTCGAATCCCTTTCGCCCGACGGCGGACATGATGCCGCTTGCGCCATCATGACAACGGACACGCATCCCAAGGAACATGCGCTGCGTTTTACCCATGATGGAAACGAGTATGCGGTTGGGGGCATGGTCAAGGGCTCCGGCATGATACAGCCGGATATGGCGACGATGCTCGCCGTCATCACGACGGACATGCCAGTGGCACCCGAGACCATGCGGTCGATTCTGCGGACGGCAGTTGACGTCTCGTTCAACAAGGTCACCGTCGATTCCGATACTTCCACCAATGACAGCGTCTTCTTCTTCTCGAGTGGCGTGGGCGCTCCCGTCGCCGACGCCGATGCGGCCTCGGTCGTGTTGGGCGAGGCAGTACGCATCGTGTGCGAGGACCTTGCGCGCCAGATCGCCGCGGACGGCGAGGGCGCGACTAAGCTCGTGACCGTCTACGTGCGCGATGCGGCTAGCGAAGCCGATGCTGACAAGGCGGCGCGCACCATCGCCAATTCGCCGCTCGTCAAGACGGCCATCGCGGGCCGCGATTGCAATTGGGGGCGTATCGCCGCGGCGGCGCGCGCTTCGATCAATATGCCGTGGACATCGACATCATGGGCATGCCCGTCTTGCGTGCCGGCCTGCCCTGCGGTTTCGACGAGGATGAGGCACTGCGGCGCTTCGAGGCCGACGAGATCGTCATCGAGGTCTCGCTTGGCACGGATGGCGATGCCGCAACGCGCGTGTGGACCTGCGACCTCACGCACGAGTACATTCACATCAACGCCGATTACCGGAGCTAGTCGGACGAGGAGAAGAGAAAACCATGCAATTTCGCAAGAAGCACGACGAAGTCGCCGTCGCCAACATTGAGGCGCTGCCCAACCAGCTTCGCTCCCAGGTCCTGCTCGATGCGTTGCCCTGGATCGAGGACATCACGGGCAAGACCGTCGTGATCAAATACGGTGGCGCGGCCATGGTCGCCGGCGAGCTCCGCGACGCGGTGGTCGACGATATCATCATGCTCAAGCTCATGGGCGCAAATCCCATCATCGTGCATGGCGGCGGCCCCAACATCAACGCCATGCTCAAGCGCCTCGACATACCCACGCACTTCGAGGGCGGTCAGCGCGTGACTGACGACCAGACTATGGAGGTCGTCAAGATGACGCTCGTCGGTCAGGTCAACCAGGATCTCGTGAGCGCCATCAACAGGCACGGCTCCGTCGCCGTCGGCCTCAACGGCGCCGACGCGAAGATCATCCAGGCCGAGCCTCTCGATTCCAAGCTCGGACGCGTGGGCAAGGTCAAGTCCATCAATACGCGTCTCATCGAGGACCTTCTCGCCGCCGATTACATTCCCGTCATCGCGACGGTCGGGTATGGTGACGATGGCGATTACAACATCAACGCCGATACGGTCGCCGGAGAGGTCGCAGCGGCCGTCGGCGCGCAGAAGATCGTCTTCATCACCGACGTCGACGGCATCTACAAGGATTTCGACGACAAGACGACGCTCATCTCGCGCATGGCGCTTTCCGAGGCGGCCGCCCTTGCCGACGAGGGCACGATGTCGAGTGGCATGATTCCCAAGATCAACGCCTGCGTGACCGCGCTTTCGGCAGGCGTGCGCAAGGCGCATATCATCAACGGCACGGTCGCCCACTCGCTCGTTCTCGAAATATTCACCGATTCGGGTGTCGGCACGCTCATCATGCGCCATCAAAACGATTCGATGGATCCGGACTTCGTCGAGGCACCGGTGAGCAACTTCGCGAGTAAGCTCGACCAGTCGATCCAGACCATAGGAAGGAGCGAGTAGGGAAATGGGCAAGCAGTTCGATAAGGCACGGCAGCTCGATGACACCTACGTCATGCACACCTTTGCGCGCAAGCCGGTCGAGTTCGTGTCGGGAGCCGGGCAATGGCTCATCGACGACGAGGGAAACGAGTATCTCGACTTCCTCTCGGGCATCGGCGTCGTGAGCGTCGGGCACTGCAACACGCGCGTCACCGAGGCCGTCACCGAGCAGGCGAACAAGCTCCTGCACGTGAGCAACTACTTCTACATCGAGCATCGTGGCGAACTTGCCGAGCGCATCTCGGACATGCTTGCCCATGGCACGGACGGGGTCTGGCAGACTTTCTTCGCCAACTCGGGTGCCGAGGCAAACGAGGGCGCAATCAAGCTCGCGCGTCTGTGGGGCGCCAAAAACCTCGGCGGTGCCCACGGCATCATATCGGCCGAGAAATCCTTTCACGGCAGGACGCTCGCCACTCTGGCCGCGACGGCGCAGGATAACAAGCAGGACCCGTTCGCCCCGCTTCCGGCCGGCTTTGGACGTACGCCGCTCAACGACGTCGACGCACTCGCGCAGGCGCTAGACGGCGAGGTCGATGGCACGCGCCCCTGCGCGCTCATGCTCGAATGCGTCCAGGGTGAGTCAGGCGTCTGGCCCTGCACGCTCGAATACCTGCAGGCCGCCCGCGAGATGACACGCGAGCGCAACATGCTGCTCATCGTTGACGAGGTCCAGACGGGATTCTGCCGTACGGGCTCGTACTTCGCCTTCCAGGCATACGGTATCGAGCCCGACATCGTGACGATGGCAAAGGGCATCGCAGATGGCATTCCCATGGGTGGTTTTGCAGCCAAGACCGAGCTCGCCTCGCTCATGCAGCCGGGTATGCACGGCACGACCTTCGGTGGTGGCCCGCTCGCCTGCGCGGCGGCGGACGCGACGACCAGGATTATGATCGAGGAGGGCTTCCTCGATCATGTCAACGAGATGGGGTCGTACCTGCGCGAGCGCCTGGTCGAGCTTCCCTTCGTAACCGACGTGCGCGGCCGCGGCCTCATGTGTGGCATCAGCCTGGACAAGCCGCTGGCAAACCAGGTGGTGCTCAATGCCCTGCGGCACGGTTTCGTGCTCAATGCCCCGGCCGCCGATATCATCCGCCTCCTGCCCCCGCTCATCATCGAACAGGAGGACATAGACGCGCTTGCCGAGGCGCTGCCGACCATCTACGAGGAGGTTGCACGATGAGTACGAACACGCTTGCCGGTCGCGATTGCCTGCGGCTGCTCGATCTGACGCCCGAGGAATTCGTCCTCGTGCTCGATACGGCCGCCCGGCAGAAGGCCGCCTGGAGAGACGGCGTGCACGATGCCCCCTGCACGGGCAAGGCCGTCGCCATCATCATGGAGAAGCCGAGCCTGCGCACGCGCTCGAGTTTCGAGATCGGCACCTACCGCCTGGGAGCGCATCCGCTCGTCATGAGCGATGACCATTCGGCGTTCAGCCGTGGCGAGACCGTCCAGGACACGACACTCGTGCTCGAGCGATTCGTGGACGCCATCGTGCTGCGCACCTTCGAGCAGGAAAAGGTCGAGGAAGTCGCCCGTTGGGCGAGCGTCCCCGTCATCAACGCGCTCACCGACGAGTTCCATCCCTGCCAGGGTCTCGCCGACGCCCTGACGATTCGCGAGCACAAGGGTGCACTCGCCGGGCTCACGATCGCCTACGTGGGTGACGGCAACAACATGGCGCACACCTATCTCGAAATGGGCGTCCTGGCGGGCATGCACGTGAAGTTGGGCTTCCCCGCCATTCACGCACCCAACTCCGTCGTCGTGGCCGAATGCGAGAAGGTCGCGCCGATGACCGGCGCCACGATCGAGCTGTTCAACGACCCGCGCGAGGCCGTTTCCGGTGCAGACGTGGTCATTACCGACACCTGGACCTCGATGGGTGACGAGGCCGAACATGACAAGCGCCTTGCCGAATTCGAGGGCTTCCAGGTGAACGCCGGGCTCATGGACCTGGCGGCAGATGACGCGCTCTTCATGCACTGCCTGCCCGCGCATCGCGGCGAGGAGGTCACCGACGAGGTCATCGACGCCCCGTGTTCCGTTGTCTTTGACGAGGCCGAGAACCGACTGCATGCCCAGAAGGCGCTCCTCTCGCTCGTCATGGGGGTGCAATAGCATGGCCGGCGTACGCAAGCAGCGTCAAGATGCCATCCGCGACCTCGTCAGAAGCGAGCGTATCCGCACGCAGTCCGATCTCGTCGCCTGCCTTGCCGAGCGTGGCTTCGACGTCACGCAGGCGACCATCTCGCGCGACATCGCCGACTTGCGTCTCGAGAAGGACGCGAGTGGTATCTACGTGCTGCCCGAGGACTACCGGCTACGCATGACCGTGACCCGTTCCGTGCACGAGACACGCCGAGCGCAAAACCAGGTGCTGCTCCTGTGCGACCCGGGCTCTGCCTCGAGCGTGGCCGCGGCGCTGGACGCGTCGCAGACGTCGGGCGTGCTCGGTAGCATCGCGGGCGATGACACGATACTCGTCATCTGCGCTGACGACGCGCAGGGCGAAAGATTCCAAAATGACGTGAACCAATTGCTCGAGGCGAAGTAAACTCGGCTGATTCGAAAGGAAGGATGTATGGAAATGGAAAAGGACAAGGTCGTTCTCGCGTATTCCGGCGGACTCGACACATCGGTGTGCATCAAGTGGCTCATGGAGGAGAAGGGCCTCGACGTCATCGCTGTGACCGGTGACGTGGGCCAGGAGCGTCAGGACCTCGAGTTCGTCAAGAACAAGGCCCTGCAGGTAGGTGCCATCGAGGCGTTGGCCATCGACATGCGCGAGGAATACGTCAACGACTTCCTCACCAAGGCGCTGGCCGCCAACTGCATGTACGAGAACAAGTATCCGATGGTGAGCGCGCTGTCGCGCCCCGTCATCTCCAAGAACCTCGTCGATATCGCGCACAAGTACGGTGCGAAGTACATCGCCCATGGGTGCACGGGCAAGGGAAACGACCAGGTTCGTTTCGAGGTTGCCATCCAGAGCCTCGATCCCGAGATCAAGGTGCTCGCTCCCGTGCGCGAGTGGAATCTGCACACGCGTAACGATGAGATGGAGTATGCCAAGAACCACGGCATTCCCGTACCCACGACCAAGGCCTCGCCCTACTCCATCGACGACAACCTCTGGGGTCGTGCCATCGAGTGCGGCGAGCTCGAGGACCCGTGGAGCGAGCCTCTCGAGGACATCTACACGATGACCACGTCGAGCTACGAGGCGCCTGCCGAAGGCGAGTACGTCGTCATCAGCTTCGAGGCCGGTGTGCCCTGCGCGCTGGACGGCGAGAAGATGAGCTTCCACGACATCATCCTCAAGATGAACGAGATCGCCGGTCGCAACGGGTTTGGTCGCGTCGACATGATCGAGAACCGTCTCGTGGGCGTGAAGAGCCGCGAGTGCTACGAAGTGCCCGGTGCGCTCTCCATCATCCAGGCGCACAAGGCGCTCGAGGACCTGTGCCTGGAGCGCGAGCTTCTGCACTTCAAGCCCATCGTCGAGCAGAAGTGGGCCGAGCTCGTCTACGATGGCCTGTGGTTCTCGCCGCTCAAGGAGGCGCTCGACGGTTTCTGCGCGACCACGCAGCAGCTTGTGACCGGTGACGTGCGCCTGCGCTTCCTCAAGGGCAGTTGCGTGACGGTCGGCCGTCGCAGCAAGTACTCGCTCTATGATTACGGCCTGGCCACGTACGATTCCGCCGACACCTTCAACCGTGACAGCGCCGAGGGCTTCATCGACCTCTTTGGCCTGTCCACGCGCGTGTGGGCCAAGCATCGTCAGGACGAGGGCTGCCCCGGCGTCGTGTAGGAGCGGGATTCCCGTACGTAATGAAGAAGAGGGGGCTGGTCACGAAAGGTGACCAGCCCCCTCTGTCATATCCACGAAGTGCCCTACTCGGGCTTCTCCTCGATCGTAATGGTCTCCTCGACCTTCTTGCCCTCGGCCTCTGCACTGCGCGTGAGCGCCTCGCCATGGGCATCGGCAGCAACACTCTCCTTGAAGGTGACGGGCTCCTTTTCGTCGACCGCCTCGGCCTCGTTGGGACGGATGGGCGTATCGACGGGCATGTTGACGCCCTTGAGCGGAATGCCGCCTTCGAGTACGGCGTCCAGGTGACGATCGACGAGCTCCTCGTCCATGTAGTGGTCGAACTCGTACTGAATTGCCTCGGAGGGTTCCTTGCTCAGCAGCGAGACGATCAGGATTGCCAGGCAGCTCAGGATGAAGGCCGGCAGCAGCTCGTAGATGCCGAACACACCACCAAGCGGCTTGATGAGGTTATGCCATACGATGACGGAGACAGCACCCGTCAGCATGCCTGCGATGGCGCCTGACTTGGTCGTGCGCTTCCAGTACAGGCTGAAGAGCGTGAGCGGCCCGAACGAGGCACCCAAGCCGGCCCAGGCGTACGAGACGACGTTGAAGATGATCGAATCCTCGCTCCAGGCAACGGCGATGCCGAAGAGCAGAACGCAGGCCAGCGTGATGCGGCTCACGATGAGCACCTGGTTGTCGGTGGCATCTTTCTTGAAGACGCCGCGGAAGATGTTCTCGGCGACTGACGAGCCCGTGATAAGCAGATACGACGAGGCGCTCGACATTGAAGCGGCAAGAATGCCCGAGACGACCAGGCCGCAGAGAAAACCGGGGAGCATGACTTGCGACAGGAAGATGAAGATGCTCTCCGCGCCGGATTGGGTGAGGTACTGGGCGGGGAAGAGATAGCGGCCGATGATGCCGATCATGATCGCGCAGAACATCGAGACGACGACCCAGACGATGGCGATGCGACGCGAGGTCTTGATCTCGCTGTCATTGCGGATGCCCATGAAGCGCACGAGCACCTGCGGCATGCCGAAGTAGCCCAGACCCCAGCTCAGGGTCGAGATGATGGTGAGCAGGCCGTATTCCGCCGGGATGCCAAAGATGGGAGCGCCGCCAATCATGTACTGCACGCCGTCGGCATTGACCTCGGGCGTGGCCGTCTGCACCATCGAGAGGTAGCCGGGGATGTCGGAGAGGAACGCGGCGGTGTTCTCGACGCCGCCCGCCATGGCGATGGAGCCGATGACGACGACCGCCAGGGCAAAGAACATGAGGCAGCCCTGCACGAAGTCGGTCGCGACGACCGAGAGGTAACCACCGACCATCGTGTAGAGGAACACGATGATGGCGCCGAAGATCATCATGACCGTATAGTCCATGCCAAAGAGCGTGTTGAAGAGCTTGCCGCAGGTGACGAAGCAGCTGCCCGTGTAGACGCAGAAGAAGATGAGGATGATGACGGCCGCAACCGTGCTCACGACGTTTTTGGTGTCGTGGAAGCGATTGGAATAGAAACCGGGCAGGGTGATCGAGTCGTTGGCCTTTTCGGAATAGCGACGCAGGCGTTTGGCGACGAGCAGCCAGTTGAAGTAGGTGCCGAGTGCCAGGCCGATGCATGTCCAGCCCGCGTCGGCGGCGCCGGTGAAGTAGGCGAGACCCGGCAGGCCCATGAGCAGATAGCCCGACATGTCCGATGCCTCGGCTGAAAGGGCCGTGAACCAGGGACCGACCTTACGGCCGCCCAGGAAGTACTCCGACGAGGACTTGTTAGCGCGCCTCGCGTAGGAAAAGCCGATGATGAGCACCACCATGAAGTAAATCAAGATGGCGATGATGACTGCGTAATCTCCTGTATTCATGAAAACCTCTCGTCCATAAAGCCTAGTGGCGCACTATTATAACTTTAGTACGGTAAAGTGAAAGCCTTTTTCCGTGGGCCAACGGTCGGGCGGGACATCATTGGCTGTTGCCCGTCAACACCGTATCTTTTGATATATTGTCTGTTTGACCACGACATAGACGGCATGGAGTTCACAATGCACGAGACATCATCGACAAGCGAAAGCACGCATATGAACGAGGCGCTCTGGGGTGGGCGCTTCGAGGATTCGCCCACCGAGTTCACGCAGGCCTTTGGCGCTTCTTTACCCGTTGATCAGCGCATGTGGGAGTCCGACATCGAGGGATCGAAGGCGCATGCGCTCATGCTCGCCCGTCAGGGCGTGATTTCGGAAGAGGATGCCGAGGATATTCGCGCTGGCCTTGACGCCATCGCCGTGCGCATTGAGGAAGGCGACTTCGATTTCGACATAAACGACGAGGATATCCACATGTCCATCGAGCGCAACTTGACCGAGGCGATTGGCGCGGCAGGTGGTCGCCTGCATACGGGCCGCAGTCGCAACGACCAGGTCGCGACCGATACGCGTCATCATGCCAAGAAGCTCGCGGATGGCCTCGCGCATCAGGTGCTCGACCTGCGCGGCGCGCTGCTCGATCTCGCCCAGGACAACTTCGGCGTCGTCATGCCGGGCTACACGCACATGCAGAAGGCCCAGCCCGTGCTCTTCTCGCATCACGTGCTCGCGTACTATTGGATGTTCGCGCGTGACTTCGAGCGCCTGCGCGCGGCTTACCGCGCCGCCGACGTGCTGCCGTTGGGCAGTGCGGCGCTGGCCGGCACGACGTATCCGCTCGACCGGCACTTCGTGGCAGACGAGCTCGGTTTTGCCACCGTGGCGGAAAACAGCATGGATGCCGTGAGCGACCGGGATTTCCTGCTCGACCTTTCCTACGCCTGCTCGGTCGCCATGATGCACCTGTCGCGTCTGTGCGAGGAGCTCATCTACTGGTCAAGTAACGAGTTCGGCTTCATCCGCCTGTCCGATGCCTATTCGACGGGTTCGTCGATCATGCCCCAGAAGAAGAATCCCGATTTCGCCGAACTCATCCGCGGCAAGACCGGGCGCGTGTATGGCGACCTTATGGCGCTGCTCACGACCATGAAGGGTCTGCCGCTGGCCTACAACAAGGACATGCAGGAGGACAAGGAAGGCGTCTTCGATGCGGTCGACACCCTGGGCAACTCCCTCGTCGTGATGACGGGCATGATCCGCACCCTGCAGGTCAACGAGGATGCCATGCGCGCCGGAGCGCTCGGTGGTTTCATGGCCGCCACCGACCTGGCCGATTATCTCGTCGGATGCGGCGTTCCCTTCCGCGAGGCACACGCCATCGTGGGCAGGCTCGTGCTCGAGTGCGAAAGGCAGGGGAGGACCTTGCAGGACCTGAGCGTCGACGAGCTGGTCGAAGTCGATGATCACTTTGCCGCCGACGCACTCGAGGCGGTTGACATCGATAAGGTCGTCGAGCGACGCACGACCTATGGCGCTACTGGCCACGAGGCGGTCAGAGTTCAGCTCGAGCACGCACGCGAGAGCCTCGCGGCCGACACGCATGCGATGGCGGACTAGGCGATGAGAAAGCCGGAGCTGCTCGCCCCTGCAGGCAATCGCGAGGCGTTCGAGGCGGCGCTTGCCGCCGGTGCCGATGCCATCTATCTGGGTGCCGGTTCGTTCAACGCGCGTCGCAATGCCGACAACTTCGACATCGACGACCTGCGTGCGGCGTGCCGTGACGCCCATCTGCGTGGTGCCCGCGTCTACCTCACGGCCAACACCCTCGTCTTTCCCGGCGAGATGGACGATGCCCTTTCGATGGTCACGAGTGCCGCCGAAGCGGGAATCGATGCCGCCATCGTGCAGGATGTCGGCCTCATGTCCGTGCTGCGTCGTGAACTGCCCGAACTCGAGCTGCACGCCTCGACGCAGATGAACGTGCGCGGCAAACGCGGCATCGAGATTGCCTCGCGTCTGGGCTGCTCGCGTGTCACGCTTGCCCGCGAGCTTTCCATCGAAAAGATCGCCGAGCTTGCGAAGCTCGGCGTCGACCTCGAGGTGTTCGTGCATGGCGCGTTGTGCATCTGCCAGTCGGGTCAATGCCTGCTCTCCTCGCTCATCGGCGGTCGCAGCGCGAATCGCGGTCTGTGCGCCCAGCCCTGTCGCCTGCCCTACAGACTCGTGGACGCGGATGGCAGGAAGCTCTCGGACGAGGGACAATACCTGCTCAGCCCGCGTGACCTTTGCGGTATCGAGATGATCGACCGGCTCATCGAGGTCGATGTCGCATCTCTCAAGATCGAGGGGCGCATGAAGTCGCCCGAGTACGTCTCGACGGTTACGGCGACCTATCGCGAGGCCATCGACCGCGCATGGGAGGATGTCGCTTCCTACGAGGTCGAACCCGGTGCCAAGGATACTCTGGCCGAGGCGTTCAACCGCGGGTTTACCCAAGGCTATCTTGCCGGCGAGCGCGGAAACGACATGATGGGCTACAGGCGCCCCAATAATCGCGGCGTTGCCGTCGGGCGCGTCACGGGATACTCCGCCGGCAAGGTGAAGCTCGCCGCCAGTACCGACATCGCCGTGGGCGACCTGCTCGAGTTCTGGACTTCGAAGGGCCGCGTCACCTACACCGTCGAGTCATCCGATACCCTCAAGGGCGAGACGAAGTATCTGGCCGTCCGCGAACCGGTATCCGTTGGCGACCGCGTGTTTCGCGTCCGGTCGGCCAAACTCGCCGCCGATGCGCAAGGGCGCACCGAGACGGGGATGAAGATTCCGGTTTCGATCGACGTGCGCATGAGGAAGGGCGAACCACTCGAAATCACCGTGCATGATGGTGCCGGTCATGAGGCACGCGCGCTCGGTCCCATCGTCGAGGAGGCTCGTACCAAGTCGGTTACGCGCGAGGACGTCATCGATCACGTGGGAAGACTCGGTGCGACACCCTTTGCGTGCGAAGCATGGACCGTCGAGCTCGACGAGGGAGTCGGCATCGGGTTTTCTGCTCTGCACAAGACGCGAACCGCCGCACTCGAGGCGTTCGAGGAGGCATTGCTCGAGGAAAGCGCCAAACCGGCCTTGCGAACTGGATCCGTCGACATCACGCGTGTTCCGGATCACTCGGATATGGCGCCTTTCGCGACCGTCATCCGCTTCGACGATACGAACATCGCCTGCACGCTCGAGCAATTCGAGCCGGGGTGCTCCATCGGGCCGCGCATGTACGCCACCAACGTCGAGGCCATCCGCACCTGGGCCGCGCTCGGCGCGAGTTTCGTTTGGCTCTCGCCCGAGCTCACGCTCCACCAGATGAAGCTGCTCGCCGACGAATCGCCCCTGCCCCTGGGTGTCATCGTCATCGGATCCCAGGAGCTCATGGTGAGCGACCATTGTTTCCTCATGGCGCAAGGCCCCTGTGACGAGCGTTGCGGAACGTGCGAGCGCCGTGCCACGCCGTGCTTTCTCGAGGACCGCAAGGGTTATCGCTTCCCCGTGACGACGGACCTACGTGGCTGCGGGCATATCTACAACGCCGTGCCCCTCGATGTTGCCCATGCCATCGGCGATTTGCTCCGTGCGGGCATACGCGGCTTTGCCGTGGACGCCACGCTCATGACCGAGGGGGAGGCTGAGCACGCGCTCAATCGCGTGCGCAGCGGGCTGAACGGCACGAAAGTCGCCAAGCTACCTGCCACTACCACGGGGCATCTCTTCCGACCCGTCGAATAGGCGCAGGGTTTACCATGGGTTCTATCTGCTAAGATAGCGGTTTTAGACGATAAGAAAGTCTCGTGAAAGGCAAGATCGTGCTTTCGAGCGAAGAACAACTTCACATCATCCAGTCTGGCGTCGCGGGGCTGACCCCGCTTGAGGCCATGAAGAAGAAACTCGACCGCGGCACGCCGCTCAACATAAAGCTTGGCGTGGATCCGACGAGCCCCGATCTTCACATCGGGCATGCGGTGCCTCTGCGCAAGCTGCGCCAGTTCCAGGACCTGGGCCATGAGGTCACCCTCATCATCGGCGATGGCACGGCGATGATCGGCGACCCTTCCGGCCGCGATACGACTCGCCCCCAACTTTCCGCCGAGCAGATCGACGCGAACGCCCGCACCTACATGGACCAGGCGATGAAGGTGCTCGACCCCGAGAAGACCAAGGTCGTGCACAATCGCGATTGGATCTTCGATCTCGATCTCGCCGAGTTGCTCGGCCTTCTCTCGAACTTCACGGTTGCCCGCATTCTCGAGCGTGACGACTTCTCCAACCGCTACCACAATCAGCAGCCCATCGCCATGCACGAGTTCATCTACCCCATCATGCAGGCGTATGACTCGGTCGTCATCAAGGCCGACGTCGAGCTCGGTGGCAACGACCAGCTCTTCAACTTGCTCGCCGGACGCGAGCTCATGGAGAAGAGGGACATGGAGCCCCAGGTCTGCCTGACCCTGCCCTTGCTCGAGGGCCTCGATGGCGTGCGCAAGATGTCCAAGTCCTATGGCAACTACGTGGGCCTCACCGACGAACCTGCCGATATGTTCGGCAAGATCATGAGCATCCCCGACGAGCTCATGCCCAAGTACTACCGTTTGGCGACTGCTCTGCCCGTCGCCGAGGTCGACGAAATCGAGGCCGGTCTGGCGGCCGGGGAGCTCGATCCCAACCAGTCGAAGCGCCGGCTCGCACGCGAGATCATCAAGATCTATCACGACGAACAAGCCGCGGCCGATGCGGAGGAGCAGTTCGATCGCGTCTTCAAGGCGCATGGCGTTCCCGAGGACATCGAGGTCTTCGACATCGCGCTCGAGGACGATCCCGAGAAAGGTGGCGTCTACTTGCCCAAGCTGCTCGCCGACCTCAAGCTCGTCGCCTCCGGTGGCGAGGGCCGCCGCATGATCGACCAGGGTGGTGTCAAGGTGAACGGCGAAGTCGTCGCCAAGGGCGCGTACCATATGCCAGCTTCCGAGCTGACTGGTGCCACGCTGCAGGTCGGCAAGCGCAAGTGGGCAAGGCTCGCATAGGAGATAGGCGGACAGAGCACTGTGCCAGGGAGTCAGACCCCTTGACACAAAGATATCGAATGTAATCGATATTACGGCAGTAATAGAATCAAATGTAGAGTACGTTCGACATTTTGCTTATCAAAAGCGTAGCGCAAAATGCTTATCGACCAAAGGAAATGACAAAAGTGCGCTATACTTCATCTCCGCGTCGGGAAGTGGCGCAGTCTGGTAGCGCGCCTGCTTTGGGAGCAGGATGTCGCAGGTTCGAATCCTGTCTTCCCGACCAACCATTCCAGGTCATAGAGGCGAGGTCATGGACGAGATTATCCTCGGTTCCCATGTGGGCATGTCGGGAAAGGACATGTTTCTGGGATCTGTGAACGAGGCAGATGGCTATGGCGCCAACGCCCTCATGGTGTATACCGGCGCTCCGCAGAACACGCGACGCAAGCCCCTCCCCGAGCTCAATATCGAGGCCGGTCTAGAACGTGCAAAACAGGTCGGTATTCGCGAGGTAGTCGTTCATGCGCCCTACATCATCAACCTCGCCAATTCGATGAAGCCTGATACCTTCGAGCTTGGCGTAGAGTTTCTTGCCATGGACTTGCAACGTGCCGCTGCGCTTGGCGCCAAGTCGCTGGTGCTGCACCCCGGCTCGCACGTTGGGGCGGGCGCACAAGCCGGCATCGAACAGCTCGCCAAAGGGCTTGACCAGGTCCTGGAGCAGGATGAGAGCGGCGTCTTCGTCGCGCTCGAGACGATGGCCGGCAAGGGCGGGGAGGTCGGGAAGACCTTCGAGGAGATCGCCGCGATCTATGACGGCGTGCGCTTTCCCGAGCGCCTGCGGGTATGCTTCGATACCTGTCATGTCAACGATGCGGGTTATGACCTGGTTGGGGACTACGATGGTGTGCTCGCGGATTTCGACGCACAAGTCGGTCTCGACCAGATTGCGGTCATTCATGTGAACGACAGCGTGAATCCGCGTGGATCGCACAAGGATCGTCATGCGAACGTCGGCGAGGGGGCCATCGGCCTAGAGACCCTGCGAAAGATCGTGCATGATGAGCGCTTCGCCGAGGTGCCCAAGATCCTGGAGACACCATACCGGTGCGCTGAGGGCGAGACGAAGAAGACGTTGCCACCCTACAAGGAGGAGATAGAGCTGCTGCGTTAAACTTTCTCCAGCTTTATCCTGCGATGCGTAGCCATTGGGGTATAATCCGTCTACATTGCGGGCGTAGTTCATCGGTAGAACCTGAGCCTTCCAAGCTCATGAGGTGGGTTCGACTCCCATCGCCCGCTCCAGACACCTGCCAACGGGCACCGTGTGGTGCCCGTTGCTTTTAGGGGAAGAGGCTCACCATGAAGCGCGTCGTAAGCATCCAGGACATCTCTTGCGTCGGAAAGTGCTCCCTCACCGTCGCCCTGCCCATCATCTCGGCCATGGGTGTCGAGTGTGGCATCCTTCCCACGGCCGTTCTCTCGGTTCACACCGCCTTCAAGAGCTTCACTTTCGATGACTTGACCGACCAGATCGAGCCCATCTCCCAGAGCTGGATTGACAACGGGGTCGACTTCGATGCCATCTACACGGGCTACCTTGGCTCCTTCGAGCAGCTCGAGCTCGTGAGCCGCTTCTTCGATCGTCACAGGGAAGACGACACGCTCATCTTCGTCGACCCGGCCATGGCCGACAACGGCGCGCTCTACAAGGGCTTCACCCCCGAGTTCGCCCGGGCAATGGGCACGGTGGTCTGCTCCAAGGCCGATATCATCGACCCCAACATCACCGAAGCCGCATTCATGCTCGGAGCCGAGTACAAGGAAGACGGCACATACGACGAGGACTACGTGCGTGACCTTCTCCAGGGGCTTGTCGCCCTCGGTCCCAAGAAGGCGGTTCTCACCGGCGTGAGCCTCGAGCCGGGCAGCTGCGGCGTCTACGGTCTTGATGGCCAGACCGGTGAGTACTTCTCCTATTTCAACGAGCTCGTTGACGCGCGTTTTCACGGGACGGGCGACGTCTTCTCCTCGACGACGGTCGGTGCGTTGATGAATGGTTTCGAGCTTGACGAAGCACTGGCCGTGGCAGCCGATTACACCGTCGCCTGCATCAAGGCGACCATCGCCCAGCCCGACCACAACTGGTATGGCGTGGACTTCGAGACTGAGATTCCCTACTTGCTCAAGCTCATCGGCAAGTAAGCCGGCATTTAGAAAGTGTGCTCGTTCCCGTAGAGGGCTACGCAGGCGGGCGTGAAGTAGACTTTGCATGCGGAAACGAAGTCTCTGCCATGCCATGCCCTGAATCCACCTGTTTTGGGTGAATACATGTATCGAGCGCCGGATCCAGCGAGCGCCTCTATCGCTTCGTCATTTCCATCTATAAGTACGTCGAAGATTTCATCGATGCTCATAGTATTCCCCTAATCGCCAGAAAGCGGTCAACCAGCTTTTGGATGTAGGCATGGATAGTATCGTCGTCGTTTGCCTCTACAAACTCGCAATACAGTTCTCGATGGTGACTGTTTTTGATAATTCTCGCCTCAAGTTCTTCATGAATCAGCGTGTCGATTAAATCTTTGCGCGAACTGGAATATTGCTTTCCAATCTCGACGACAAGCTCGTATCCATCTATCTTCATATTATACCTTTTCGAGGCTTTGCCCGGTGTGCCGATTCTGTTGTTTACCTTCGGTTTCACGCTAAAACGAATGCCTGAGAGCTCGTTTTGGACAATGCTGTCAACTTGTTCCTGAGTGACCGGATATTCGCCACGCTTCATTCGCGGCTTCTTTCGGACTATGACGTCTTCTCGCATAGTCGGTGACCGCTCTTCGTCGGGCGATGTGAGGTTTTTGTCACCAGATGGGCTCATCTCCTTCCCTCATTTCTGCTCACGCATCTCGCCGGAGGCCTTGCGTTGCAGGAATGCGAGCAAACCGAACGTCGCGCTCCCGATAAGACAGCAAGCCAAAAGCATCCACGCTGTCGAGTCGCCCGTTTTTGGCAAGAATCCAAGTAGCTTGGATTCCGGTGCATCCGGCGGTGTGACAGGTATTGTGGGTTTCACGGTTACGGTCTGGTTCTCGTCATGGATATCGGCGTGCTCTGCCATGAGCGTGTCGTCGGCGAAGAGCCGCTCGAAGGCAACGAGCTTGGTGTCATCTTCCAGAAGTGTCGTGTCGACCTCAAACGAGATATCGACGCTCCCGTGTGAGGCTTCGGGTGTGAAAGCGAGATGGGCGGTAATGGGGTTTCCGAAGGCATCGCGTGCGGGTATTCCCTCTATTGTCCCGTCATCGATCATGAGCGCGCCGTCGAGCTCGTAGCTCTCGCCGACGATGAGACCAGTGAACGAGACCGTATCGATAATGGTCGCAGGTCCGTCGCCTTCGACGTCCTTGTCGTCATCAGCAGCATCTGATGCGGAAGTCTTGATATGTGGTGGCGCAAGGTTTACCGCTTGGGCGGTGTTCTCGTAATCGGCATGCGTTGCGATGAGCTTTCCATCACGGTAGAGCTCCTCGAAGATCACCACCTCCTGCTCTTCGGAGCTGTTCGACGCATCGAAGGAGAAGGTGACGTCAACGGTTCCGCTTGGCTGGTTGGGGGTGAAGCTGCGTGTCGCCTGTATTGTTTGCCCCTGTGCGGTGAGCAAGGGCGATTCTGCCTTCTTGTCCATAAGCGTACCTACGAACTCGTATGTGGCGCCAGGCTTCAGGCCTTCGTATGAGACCGCGTCGAGAATCCGTGTCTCCTCATGTGCAGCGACGATCTTGTCGCCGTCGAGCGTATCGCTCGCGAATGTTTCGATGGCGGGAGGGATCACGCTCACCGTTTGCTCTTCGTCATCTATATCTTCGTGCGCGGCGATCTCTTCGTCATCGCGGTAGAGCCTCTCGAAGACGACGAGTTCGTGTCCGTCTTCGAGCAAGCTCGCGTCAAAGGCAAATGAAAGCGTCGTATTCCCGTCTGCATGTTCTGCGATGAAATCCGTCTGTGCGATGACCTCTTGTCCGTTTGCATCAACGAGGGCCTGCCCGCTTGTCCTGTCCATGACTCGACCAATGAGCTCGTAGGTACATTCGGGCGCGAGTCCCCTGTAGCTTACGGTGTCAACAATCATGGCGTCTACATCTCGCACGATGCTCTTGGCGCCATCTTCGGATGTTGCCGTCGTCGAAATGGAGGGCTTGGTGACCGTGACTGTTTGCCGCATGCTCTCGATGTCTTCGTGTGAGGCGATTTCGACCCCATCGCGGTAGAGCTTCTCGAAGACGACGAGCTCGCTTCCCTCGTCTACGACGGTTGCATCGAGCGTGAAGGAAAGCTCCACGAGCCCCGAGCTGGTATCAGGCGTGAACGCAAGGCTGCTTTCTATTGGCGATTCGTTCCTGTCGAGCAGTTGCTTGCCCGTCGCCTTGTCCATGACGCTACCTGCGAGCTCGTAGCTCTGCCCTGCCTTGAGGTTGTGGTACGAGACCTCGTCGATAATCGTGACATCCCTATCGCGCATGACTTGCTTGGAGATGCCGTCTGAGCTCGCCCCCGTCTGGATGATGGGCGGCTCGATGACAATTGACTGGTCGGCGTTGTTCAGGTCAATGTGACTCGCAAGATAGCGTCCATCGCGATAGAGTTCCTCGAAGACGACGGTCGCCGTCGATGTCGTGATGTTCGATGCGTCGAAGTCGAAGATTACGTCGGTACTCCCGCTTTGCTCGATGGGCGTGAACAGGTGCGTTGCGGTGACAGGCCGGTCGAAGGGGTCGAGTATGGGCTGCCCCGTCCTCTTGTCTACGAGCGTCGCTTCGAGCGTGTACTCCCTTCCTGCCTTGAGGCCCTTGTACGAGACCGTATCGACAACGTGCGCGTGCAAGTCGGCGGCAACGCATGAGTCGCCATCCTGCGAATCGGCAGCGTGCGTCTGCAGCGCCGGCGGAAAGACGCTCACGGTTTGTCCGGTGTCATTGAGGTCCTCATGACTCGCGATGAGAACGCCATCACGCGTGAGGCGCTCGAAGACCACGAGCTTCGTACCAGGCTCGAGTTCGCAGACATCGAGGGTGAACCTCATGTCGATTGAGCCTGAAGGTGCTTCGGGATTGAATGATATCGTCGATGTGACCAGGCCGTCCGGGCCCTGGAAGGGTTGAGCACTTGCGTAGTCCATGACGATGCCTGTTAACTCGTAGTTTGCTCCGGGTGTGAGTCCCGTGTACGTAACGCGGTCAATAATGGTCGTATCGACATCCCCGGTGAGCAGCGAATCGCCGTCGAGTTCATCCATTGCGCTCGTTGCGATTGTGGGCTGTACGATCGTGACGGTCTGGGAGCTGTCGTCAAGGTTCTCGTGTTGTGCGAGAAGGCGGCCCTTCTCGAATAGCCGCTCGCACACGACGACGCATGCGCCGTCCTCCATCCGTGCGGCATCGAAATCGAAGCCGAGTTCGATGTTTCCAGAGCTGGCTGCTGCGATAAACGTGAGCGAGGAGGAGATGGCATTGCCTTCGCGGTCGCATAGCTTCTCGCCGCTTGCCGCGTTGACGAGATAGCCTTCGAGTGTGTAGGTTTGACCGGCCACGAGTCCGCTGTATGCAATGGAATCGACAATTCTGGCATCCGTGTCACGACTCACGAGCTTGTCACCATCAGCGGCATCGCGTGCCGTCGTCGCCAGGGTTGGAGTCGTGTTACCCACGGTTCCCAGGTCGATCGTCCTTGACTGCGCGGCATGCGCATACGCTTCGAAACGGACAAGCGCCTTGTTCACATTGGCTTGCACGGGAAGCTCCTCGAAGACGTACTTGCCTGTCACGCTATCCGGAAAGGCGCCGAACGAGTTGTCGGGCGCTATCCAGCTTCCGTCTTTGGCGGTGCCGAACCATGTGCCGGCACCGTTGTCTAGGCGGCTCTCGTCTACAAGGTAGCTTCCATCTCCACGTACGGTCACGGCCGCGTCGTTGGCGTTTGTCCGCGTCGTGTGGAATGCGCGCGCAGCGCTCGAGTCGAACATGCCGTTTGCGTCCGTGACGATGACGTGCCTTTCGATTAGCGAGCCGTCGTCGGCAATGCGCGAGACCATGAAGGGAATGTCCCTCATGGGTCGCTGCGTGTCCATGTCCCGCTTGGCGAAGGAGAGGTCGTGGCGAATCGGCGTTTCCTCGACGATGAGGCCGCCATGTGCGAGCTCCTCGCACGAGATGTCGTATTCTCCCGTGCCGCTCGCCGTGACGACGAGCGTCTGTGGCTTTGCATCGGAGGGAGGTTCGTAGGAGCCCGGTGCGCTCAGCTCGCGAATCGAATACGTTCCCAGCGGAAACAGCGCCTCCCCCGTATCGGGATTGCGATACAGGGCATCGCCGGAGACGAAGCAACCAGAATCACGCAGGTCGACCTGGCCCTCGCCGTTGGTCACGAACTTCCATGTGCGCGTCGCGCTTCCCGCCGTGGTGCCGCTCGTATTCGCGAAATACCTCGCCTCGAACAGGGCGCCTGCCATGTCCGCATCACCCGAGGGAACGGAGCTCTTCGTGAGCAGGTCGTGCTTCTGGATGAGGACTTCGGCACGCGAGGCGATCGGAGTGTCGGTGATGTCGTTCTGGTCCACGTCGCCGGCCGCGTTCGCGGTGTCGTGCAGCCAGCTGACCTGTCCGCCGGCGACCTGGCAACTGTAGACGGTCGGATCATGCGCGTAGCCCGTCCCGGCAACCGAGCTCGCCACCTCGCGGATGAAATACGTTCCCATGCGGATTTCATCGACCTGCGCGTACCCGCTCTCGTCGAGCACGAGGGCCCTGCCCGTGTCGCTTGCCGCGTCGCAATTCCGGTCTGTGTAGATACCGTAGGTGATACCCTCCATGGTGTAGACCGGATTGCCGTCCGTGATGCCGGGATTTGCGGATCGCTTGTTCATCTTGATGGTGCCGTACGGGTGGTAGGCCGAGCTCGCGGCTATAGTCTGGCGATTTCCGCCGTCGATGAGGTAGGTCTCGAAGTTCGGGGGAATCTCGCCGGAATGACGCAACGCGACGCGTCCGAAGGCCCCCTCGTTGACGACGCTGCCATTGTCCATGTCGAGTCCCGTCACGTTCCACTCGATCCAATACCTGAAGTTATCTCCCGCGCCATAGCAGGCCTCGTAGAGATTCGAGCAATAGGCGTCGGAAAGAAGGATGTGCGTCGCCAGGTAGTAGTCGTCATCTGACATCGGCACGCCGTTCCAGTTCGTGGCGGGCCACATGCTCGCGTCGAAGCCGGGGCCGCCGTAGCCAAACCACAGGCCCGTCCTCAGCTCGTATTCCCTTCCGGTGGGAATGCTAAACGCGGCTTTGGCGTATTGGCCCTCTGGTGGCGAGTTCTTGGCAGGTTCCACGCAGTACGCGGTTGCCTCTCCCTCGCCATCGTTCACCTTGAATATGTGCGTATTCCACGCGCCGTCCGTGTACTCGATGTTGCCGACCTTCCAAAGGGTCACGCTCGACCCCGAAGCCAGCGCGCGTTGCGCGATTGGCGCACCGGCGCAGGGCATGATCATGGCGCATACGAGCAGCAGGGTGCATGTGATGGCCCGCACCCTCTTCAACGCGCCTGCACGCTCTCCTGTGTGCCACGAGTCCTTCTGCATGCCTTCTCCTTCGTCTGCTCGGCCGGCGGATCGCTGCCGGCGCTTGTGGGAATCGCCATGCTATGTCCATTCCGTCCGGGTCAACCACCCCGGCAATCTGGACGAATGCCGACCGTTTTCCGGGCGGGATCTGCACGTGATCCGACATCTCCCGCTCCCGGGCACGCGCATGCACTGCCCGCGTGTTGCCATCGACAGCGTTGCGCGGCCGGGCCTTCGGTTTTTCCGGAGGAGCTGCGCTATACTCTGCTCAGCACAATGCTTTCCGCACGATATGCAAGGAGCGTCCATGGGTGCTGTACCAGTCATAACGGTGACCGGATGGTCCAATTCCGGCAAGACGACGTTTGTCACCCGCGTCGTGGGCCTGCTCACGGACATGGGGGTCCGCGTCGGCGTCATCAAGCATCACGGGCACAAGACGGGAGGCGTCGACGTCGAGGGCAAGGACTCGTGGAAGTACGCGCAAGCAGGCGCGAATCCGGTCGTGCTCAGCGCTTCGGACCAGTACGCCATCTTCGTGAGCACGCCGCAGGGCGAGCTGACGCGCGATGAGCTCGTCGCCAAGATTGCCGATGACGTGGACATGGTGATCGTCGAGGGCTTTCGTGCCGAGGCCGACGGGGCCGTCGAGGTCTATCGCACGGCTGCCGGTCATCCCGACCCCAAGCTCGCGCCTGACGAGCGTCTGGCCCTCATCACCGACAACGACGAGCTTGCGGCCCAGGTGCGTTCCGAGGAAAAGCCCGTGTTCGGCCTCGACGATTTCGATGCCGTGGCACGGTATTTCCTTGACCTCGCATACATCGGCGTCGACAAGCTATAGTACCCCGCGACGAATCTCTACGAGGGAGCCACATGAAGGACAACTACGGGCGCAAGATCGACTACCTGCGCATTTCCCTGACGGACCGCTGCAACCTAAGATGCATATACTGCATGCCCGAGGAGGGCGTTCCGTTTCGTTCCCACGAATCGGTCCTGCGCATCGAGGAAATTGCCGACTTCACGCGTCGGGCGGTTAAGGCGGGCATCCGCCGCGTGCGCCTCACCGGCGGCGAGCCGCTCGTGCGCAAGGGCGTCGTGGACCTCATCCGCGAGATTAACGATATTCCGGAGATCGAGGACATATCGCTCACCACCAACGGTATCCTGCTTCCCAAGATGGCCTCGGAACTCAGGGATGCGGGACTCACGCGCGTCAACATATCCCTCGACACGCTCGATCCGGCGCAGTTCAGCTACGTGACCCGCCTGGGCAAGATCGAGGACGTGTTCGCCGGCATAGATGCTGCCTTCGAGCATGGCTTCGACCCCGTCAAGATCAACGCCGTCGCGGTGCGTGGCCTCGACCAGGACTTCTTCGCGTTCGCCAAGTTGACGCTCGACAGGCCCCTGCACGTGCGCTTCATCGAGTACATGCCGGTGGGCGAAAGCTCGGGCTGCTCGGGAGCCGGGTGGACCGAAGACGATATCATCCCGGCGAGCGAAATCATCGAGCGCATCAACGAGGGCGCGGCCGCGGCCGGCATTGGGCCGCTCGAGCCCGTGGACGACGAGAGCCTTCCCTCGGGAGCCGGGCCCGCCATCTACTACAGGCTTCCCGGTGCCCAGGGCACGGTCGGCTTCATTAGCGCGATGTCCAATCATTTCTGCGCTTCGTGCAATCGTCTGCGGCTCACGTCGGACGGAAAGCTCCGTCCTTGCCTGTTCAGCGACAGGGAAATCGACGTCATGGGTCCCATCCGGGCAGGGGACGAAGGGGCGGTTGACGAGGCGATCAGGGAGGCCATCGGCATCAAGCCCGATGAGCATCACGAGGAACGCGGCACGGAGCGCCGCATGAGCCAGATTGGAGGCTAGAACGATGACGCAAGATAGACCGGGCGGCCTTTCGGCTGGCAATTCCGAGAACGGCATGGCACGCGACGGGCAGCTAAGCCATGTCGACGAGAAAGGCGTCGTGCGCATGGTGGACGTATCGGCAAAGGCCGACACCGAACGCCAAGCGATTGCCGAGGGCTGGATCTTCATGCATCCGGACACCCTCGCGATGATCACGGACGGCACGGCTGCGAAGGGAGACGTGCTCGCCTGCGCGCGCGTCGCGGGAATCATGGGCTGCAAGCAGACGAGCTCGCTCATTCCCATGTGCCATCCCCTCAACATCACCAAGTCAAAGTGCGAGCTCGAACCCGTCATGCCGGACGAGCGCGAAGACGGTCGCGTTGGCATACACGCGACCATGACCACGGGCGTGACCGGAAAGACCGGCATCGAGATGGAGGCTCTCACCGGGGTGAGCATCGCCCTGCTCACGGTTTACGATATGTGCAAGGCGGTCGACCGCGGCATGGAGATCTGCGACGTGCATCTCGTCCGCAAGGAGGGCGGTCGCACGGGATTGTGGACGCGAGACTAGGGACGGTACGGACCATGGACATCAAATTCGGAATCGTGACCTGCTCGTCGACGAGGAGCATCGACGAGGACACGGCGGGCGCCCGCCTCGAGGAGCTCATCGCCGAGCAGGGCTGGACCACATTGTCGCGCGTGGTCGTGAAAGACGACGTCGACACGATCGCGGATGCGATCGTGGCCTGCTGCGATGCCGGTGCGGACGTCGTGTTGACCTGCGGAGGCAGTGGCCTCTCTCTTGCCGACGTCACGCCCGAGGCGACGCGCAAGGTCTGCGACCGCGAGGTTCCCGGAATCGCCGAGGCGATGAGGGCCTACTCCATGACCAAGACGCATCGTGCGATGCTCAGTCGCGCGATTGCCGCGCAACGCGGGCGCGTGCTTGTCGTCAACCTGCCCGGATCGAAGAAGGCCGCCGAGGAGAACTGGGAAGGGGTCTACGACCAGTTCGACCATGCGGTCTCGATGATGGCGGGCGAGGGACATGCGTAAGCGCGACGCCGAATACCACACGGGAAGGCTCAACATTTCCTGTCCTCCCTCTACCAAGGACGCCATCGCGGCTGATGCGACGGCGCATGGACAGTCTATCAGCCAGTTCATGCTCGGCATGTACAAGGCGAGTACCGAGGCGGGGTCATCGGCCCACCTCGCGCGCATGGGACTCGACCTCGTGGGTCTCAAGAAGCGGCTCATCGACGTCGACACGCGCCTGCGCCGTTCGCTCAACCGGGCACAAGGACCGCTCGATCCCGCCGTGCAGGAGAACCTCGCACGTCTCAGGCGCCTCGAGGACGAGATTGACATCACACTACGCGAGACGATTGCCGCGGTGAAGGTCATCAAGAGGCACGAAGAGGAAACTGGCGCCTAGCGGCAAGACCGGACGCCCACGCGCGTTTTTGCGCTAGAATGTCGTCTCGAGCGCGCCCTTAGCTCAGCAGGATAGAGCATCGGACTTCTAATCCGGCGGTCGAGGGTTCGAATCCCCCAGGGCGCGCCAGAAAACACCTGGTCAACGGGTTATTTTCCCGTTGGCCTTTTCGTTTAATAGGCCTCAAATCTTTGACAGGACACATTCAGGACACATTCGGATGCGGTCAGGCCGTCTTCCTTTGCGCAGATAATGGCGCCAGGTTTTCTGGGTTGATGATTGATCCGAGCAACCCTGCCGCCGCTTCGTCATTCTCCGGCACAGCGTGGGCGTAGGTTCCAAGGGTGATGCTTGGGCTGGCATGCCCCAGGCGCGTTTGCACCGTCTTCACGTCCACGCCATTGGCAAGAAGCTGCGTTGCCTGGGTGTGGCGCAGCTCGTGGAATCTGAGCCCTTCAAATCCGTATTGTGATTTGAACTTGCGCCAGAAGCGCTCGAAGTTTGATGTGTCGATGTAGTCACCCTTATCCGAGCAGCAAACAGGAAAGCTCCCCGCTTGTTCGATTCCAAGGTCAGTAAGATACTCTTTCTGCATCTCCTTCCAATGTTTGAGGCATTCGCATGTTGAGCCATCAATGTGGATGGTTCTTATGCCCGCTTTGCTCTTCGGGGGCTTATTCTTTCCCGCCTTGGTTCGTGACTGGGTGACGGATATTGTCTGTCTGTCAAAATCGACATTGCTCCATTCGAGAGCGAGGATTTCGCCCCTTCGCATGCCTGTTGCCAGTGCAATTCTGAATGCCTGGATGCAGCTCAGAGTACATATTCCCCTGATGGATTCTCGGCTTTGAGTTCGATTAAGCCTCTTCATGCGCTCTTCTTTTGCCAGCAGTTTGGCTACCTCTTCTTTCTCGGCATCATCAACTGCTTTGGCGAAGCGCATGAGGTCAGCAGTGTCGAGTGACGAACGCTTGGGCTCGTCCTTCTTGGGCGCATCAACGCGGTCACAAGGGTTTCTCATAATCACATCGTAATCGACGGCTTTTCTAAAAACGCTCTTTAGCTGGATGTGGATGTGGTTCATGGATGTACCACCAAGCCCGGCTTCTTCTCGCACAAGTGCATAGACGCGCTCTATGGTTGCAGCATCGATCTCCCTGATGGGGACATGCCCGATGTGCTTCTCGACATGCTTGAGCTTGCCGCAATCACTCAAGATGGTTTCTTCTGCTGACTTGCCGGACATGCGGCGTGCGTCGGCCCATATCTCGATGAACTCCGACAAAGTTACCTTCGCCGCATCGACCTTGATGCCCTTCTCATGTTCCTTGCGTATCTCGTCGCGCACCTTTCGAGCATCGGCCTTGGTGCCACGCACGTTCTTGGAGATGATTCGGCGCTTGCCGGTGATGGGATCTACACCAAGGTTCACCCTCACCTTCCAGATGTTCTTGGATAACTGCGTTATGCTTCCGTCTCCGTATGCCATTTCTGTTACCTCCTCTCGATCTATCCGCGCTGGTCAAGTAGCTATATCCAACACGCCCCAGCCACATGGTCGGGCGGGATTGGTGATGCTAGTTAGTTTTCTTGCACGCTTGAACCTTGCAGCTCCGCGAGCAGTACATTTGATTCTTTCGAGGATTGGCTACGAGCTTCCCGCAGTTTGCACATGCGAGGATCTTGCCTCTGGAAGCCCGCTGCGCCCAATACGCATAGATGTCGCTCAGCCCAAATGCTTTGCTCATTGAAGTGAACATCCTATTCCATAGAACTGGATGAACCTCCCACATGAAGCCGTTAATGTAGTGTTCCGCGAACTGCTGCATGCTCTTGAGGATTCTGTTTGCAGGTTTTCTGTTGCCAATTTTGATCGCTTTTTGGATGTTCTCTTGGATCACGTCATGGTCGTTCTCTAATTCATTCGGGTCTTCTTCGCGCACATGCGACAAGAAGCGCCCATAGGGCGATCTAAGCCCCTTGAACTCATAAGTGAAAGCGAAGTCATGTCGGGTGTTCAGCGAGAGTGCGCGAGCGCCGCATGACCCATATGCGAATGCGAGAACGGTCAGCAACGCTTTCATGTCACGAGCCATTACAAGGCAATCTGCGATGGGTATGACCACCCACTTAGGGGAGGCGACTTGTGACAAAGCGAGGAGGTCTTTCGCTTCATTCAGGTTCTTTCTGGTGCAGGAGAGGCCAAAGGCGTTCAGGAGCGTTTCGGGCTTATCAATGTCCTCAACTTCTTGAGGATAAAAAGGCTCAACCGGAATGCAGGCCAAGCGCTCATAGACATCCAGCAATTCCGATGGCGTACTGATATTGGGAAAATCCGCGAATGCCGACTCTCTCTCTTCGTCAGGAGGTACAGTGGGTGTCACTTGAGAAAACAGCGGCCACGCCACGCATGGTTCCCCATCGACAGCCTTGAAAACTATCCCCTGCTTATTTTTTTCAGATCCCATAACAAACCCTCATATATGTCGGAAATTAACCGATACGTATATTTTCGGTAACGTTTCCTTCATTCTAAGCTATTAACCGTTTTGAAGTCAATAGGTTAACAGAAGGGAGCGATCAAAATGATCAGACTGAAAAACGAGCTACACCGTCTGCGCATGTCGCAAGCAGAATGTGCTCGACGCTCTGGTGTCAATCAGACAAGCATGTCGCGCATTATCGCTGGGAAGGAACCGGCGTTTCCCCATCGTGGCAAGCGCATCGCGGAAGCCATCGGGTGGGAGGGCGATCCTGCCGAACTGTTCGAGGAGGTCGATGAAGATGGCGCAAGCGTGTGAGCACTCTGCATTCTGCCCCCTGAGCGCGAGAGGCGACGATGCGGGCACGGGGGATGCGCAGTTTTTGGCCGGCCTCCCCGATCTGCTCACCGTCCAAGACCTGCACGCAGTGACGGGACTTTCCGAGCAGACCATTCGCGCCGAGATAAACGGCGGCAACCTTCCCGGTTGCCGCATCGGGCGCAGGCTCTACGTGCCCAAGGCGCGATTCGCTAAGTATGTACTGAAGGGAGCGTAAGGATGATGACGCAAGATACTCCATGCCTCGATCTTCCAGAGAGGATCGAGACTTATAACCGAGAAGCCGTTTTGTTCGACCATGCCGCTGGTCTTGCCGAGAGAGGCTATCCAGAATCCGCAGTCATGGCAGAGTTGTCAAAAGAGAATTCGACTCGATGCTCCTTGCCGTTTGAAGATGACGTGCTTGGCGCAATTGCGACCTCGGCCGTCAAGTATGTGGAGAACAGGGACAAACCCCGATTTGCGCATGACGCGTTCGGCGACATGCTCATCTATCGTCACCATGTCTGCCTCTTGGATGGCATGCTCATGATCTGGGACGGCAAGAGCTATCAGGCCGGGCAGGACAAGGTGATTCGTTTTGCCGTGAACCTTCGTCCGTCCCTCAAGACCAGCGACATCAAGGAGCTGGTGAGCTACCTGGAGAATCGCGCCCCCAAAGTCGCCGCCCCAAGTTCACGATACATCGCGTTTCGCAACGGGGTGTTCGATCTTGAGACGGGACGGATACGCGAGAACACACCAGAGCTTCGCGTCCCGAACCTCATACCCCATGACTGGAACCCGGCTGCCGAATGCCCGGCGGTTGACGAGGCCCTGACGCAGTGGGCTTGCGGGCGAGAAGATATCCGAACCGCCCTCATGGAGCTTATCGGCCTTTGCATGTACAGGGGCCGGGAGTATCAGAGCGGCACGTTCCTCACGGGTACCGGAGCCAATGGCAAGAGCACGTTCCTCAACATGATCATGAGCATCCTTGGCCCCGAGAACACGAGCTCACTTGATATATGGTCGTTCGGCGAGCGATTCCAGACCAACGCCCTTGCCGGGATGCTCGCGAATATAGGAGATGACATCGCCAACGAAAGGCTGTCCGGCAAAGCGCTGGCTATACTTAAGAAGGTGACGGCAGGAAACTGGGTGAGCGCCGAGGTAAAGGGCGGGAAGACATACGAGTTTCGACCCTATGCCACCTGCGTGTTCAGCTGCAACCGCATGCCGCGATTAGCCGACAACAGCGAGGGGGTCTATCGGCGCTTCCGCATCATCCCATTCCTAGCCTCCTTCCCGTCTCAATCGGGGTCTTGCAACCTCCATCTCGAACGAGAGCTGTCTGGAGAGGATGCCATGCAGCGGACGATCTTCCTGGGCGTACAGGCGCTCATGGATGCACAGTCACGGGGTTGCCTTATCCAAATCGCCGAACAGGAAGCGATGATAGACAGCATCCGCAAGGAGAACTCAAGCGTCTTCCAGTTCGTCTGCGAGGAGCTTGAGTACGGCACCCCTGACGCTGAAAGCATTTATGATCATCCCACTAGGGAGATATACGGTAGTTACAAGGCATATTGCGAGGAAGCGGGCTTAAGGCCGGTGTCTCGCAACAACTTCTCAACGGAGATGTGCGCTTTGTACGATGCGGCAACCAAGAAGGTGCGCATTGGAGGCGGCAATCCCCGTGCGGTATTCGTGCCGAATGAACAGCAGGCGGCATCCTAGCCACAAGGACACCGATGATGTCGCTGCTTTGGGTGCTTGCATTGTTGCGCATGTTACATAGTTTTGCCTATTCCATCTGGATAAAGGGGTATAAAAGGGTATTCGACTTGCTGCGCAACACTGTGTAACGGTTAGTTGGAACTATCGCCAACCACACCATCGGCGGGATGCCTCGCTAACATTCGTGAACTTCGGGAAGCGGGCGGGGGACATGGCAAAGCGCATGCCCCCCAACTGGCGACATAGGGCGGATGGCGCATCTGATCTCTCCATGAGCGTCTAGTTGAACGCCCCCTTGTGGTGCCGGAGCAGCGCTCTGTGCTCCCCGACGATGCCGATGCTGATGATGTCGAACCTGGCGAACCCTTCGAGATCTCCGTGCTCGGCAAGGTAGCTCAGCGCGAACTCCTCGAAGCGCCTCTGGTTGCGATGCGTGACATCCTCGTCGGGCAGGTGCCCGTATCCGGCCACGACCGCGACGAACGCCAACGTGCCGTCATCGTCGCAGATGACATCGACCGTCCCGGCGGAGCACTCCCAGTTGCTCTCCAGGATGTCGCAGCCTATGGACTCCAGGTAGCGGATGGCGGCCTTCCTCGCCTTTCGCTGGGTGAACGGATCATCTGCCGCCCCGTGTTGGCGATTGTATGCCCCGGCAGTCCTCGTGATCGTCTCTTCCATCGTGTCTCTCCTTTCGGTAGGTGATAGGGCGGAGGGGCGCGAACCCTGAGCAACGATCGGGAATGCTGCGGCCCGCGCCCTCCTTTCAAACCCAGACACAAGAGGCGCTGGTACGGCCGGGGCAGACTGACGATGGATAGCGGGATGGCAACCGAGGGTAAGCCTTGGAACCTTGACAGCCGAATACGGGATACGGGCGGGATGTGGCTTTGACGCGAGCATGGGAACGGCGGGCAAGCCGGTGGGATGCTAGGGCACCCACGTTCCCATCTGCGCGAAGCTCCCGCCTGGACGGAAACGGAATCACCCTGCAAGGCAAGGCAGAAGCCCAAGGGCCATGCATCACGGCTGGCCTCATGACTTAGGGGGGGGGAGTGTATATATCTTATCTAGGATGATTAGGAAGTATGGAAGTACCCGCGAGGGCTAGCCCCCGCTTTTCCGGGGCCACGCGATTTTCAGGAGTACCAGCCCAGTAGCCATGCAGTAGACCGGGAGTAGATGGGATGCGAGGCCCGCACTGGTGTGGCCTATGCTCGCATGGCACGAATCGTCCGGGCGTTTGGGCAACGCGCCTTGCGCTTGCCCGCACATCCTCGGCAAGCCTCGTGCCACGCTCATGCTCCTCGCTTTGCTTAGCAAACAGGGGGAGGCCGTTTCCTATTCGTCCCATGACGCGAAGACGGCCATGAGCACGAAGTAGGCGATGACTATGAGGAATCCTATCTGGAACATAGGAATGCTTTGCATTTAGAAAGGGATGTCTGAGTCGTCATATGCATATTCCTCGGGGATGGGAGTATCCGGCGGTATGTGAATCGGTCTTAGATCTGCTCGTGGGTCATGAAGCATAGACCCGCAACGTGGACAGAACTTCCAGTTCACTTCAGTTGTCTTCCAGTCACAGCTTATGCAGTATTTATATGAGAGAAACGTACCGCATGCAGGGCAGTAGCTCCAATTGGCGGCCGTTGGCGCATAGCAGTTTTTGCAATACTGGTTTCTTTCTGCGTCTATGACGGCTACCTCACGCACTTCTTCGTAATCAGCGTCCCCGTCATAATCTATGTCATAGCATTCGCCAGTGTCGTAGTCACAAAAATCACGGCTTTCCTTACGTTCATCGGGATCCCACCCGCCGCAATCAAAGGAGCCTCCCACCGTGCATTCCGAACAGTCATCACATAAATTACAGCCCAAAACGATTCCCCTTTTCCAACGCGCAAGCAGAGTTTCTGCCGGATTCAATTGCCCATGAACGTCTTGACTTCATTGCTCGTCAATATGTCGCGCTCGTCAATGGGTCGTGTGAGATAAAGCCTGTTCATATCGACGCAGCGGGAGAGCGCCACATAGGTCTGTCCTTCCGCAAACATTCCCTTATCCAGATCAACGCCGACCGATTGATAGGTTGCCCCCTGAGCCTTGTGTATGGTGATGGCCCAGGCGAGCGTAACGGGAAACTGGGTGAAGGAAGCGGTAACGCGCTGATTGAGCATCTTGCTCTTTGCATCGTAGGAATACTGATGCTTAAGCCATGTGTACCGGTTAACCTGATGGGATACGCCGTCTATCATCACCCATATCGAGTCCTTCGACAGCCTCGATATCTGCGCGAGGGTTCCGTTTACCCACCTGCTCTTCTCTTCGGGCCGGTCTGATGCCGTATTGAAGTCGTTCTTGAGCATCATCACGCGCGCTCCGACTTTGAGCCTCAACACACGCTGGGTAGGAAATTCCGTTTCACGAAAATCACCCTCTACTTGGGCTTCGTAGGTATACATGGGCTCATCATCAATGTCGTTTAGCATCGCTTCATTAGTTCTTTCGACAGCATCTCTTGTTGGCGCGATTACGATGGCGGTGCCGCCAGATGCATCATCGTCTGTGGGCCATGGAACATCTGCCCTTTGATTTAAGAGGTCCAGGTTTTCTCGCGATATGTTCCCTTCGCGAACCTCGTTGAGTATGTCAATGAAGACAGGGTCCTTTTGCCTGAAAACGTGAGTTAGCTCATGTACTTCCAAATCACATCCCTTAATCGCCGGGGCATTGAAGAAGAACACTCCTCCGTACGTATCATCCAGATATCTTCTGACTTGAGGTTGCGCCACAGGCGGAAGCTGATAAAGATCACCGAACATCAGCATCTGCTTGCCGCCGAACGGAATGTTGTTCCCGTTAGAAACTCGCAGTATGTAGTCGATTGCGTGCATGATGTCAGAGCGCACCATGGAAACCTCGTCAATGACCACTACATCCAAAGCGCGACAGAGGTCTCGCAGTCTCGAACTTGGGTTTAAATCATCCTTTTGAAGAGGGGTCTTCGGCGGAATATGAAAGAAGGAATGAATTGTCTGGCCGCCGACGTTGATAGCGGCGACACCAGTGGGAGCAACGACAACCACATTTTTATTGGAGTTAGCAACGAAGAAGTTGAGCAGATACGATTTGCCCGTTCCGGCGCGCCCGGTGATGAACATGCTTTTGTTGGTATTCTCCATCGCATCGAATACCTGTCTTTGCTCCTGCCCTAATGCAGACATGTCTACGGCATGAGGTTTTCGCGAGCCAAGCGGAACAGCATTGTCCTCTTGCGGTCTCCTCCGCGAGTTGAACACCGCTCCTAGTCCCGCATTACTCACGAATCTCACCATCCTCGATTCCAAGATCGAGAGAGGGCTGAGATGCGTATCCACAGTTTACGTTCAGATACTCAGCGACTTGTTTGAGCGTTTTTTCGCCCATGCGGGGTGCGCCCTTTAGCATCTCTACAAATTCATCGATAGTGTAGACATCTTGTCTCTCAACATTTTCGGGCGATGAAAGGGCTGTATTGCATGGCTGAGCAGCAGAGCCAGAAGTCGAGATGATGCCCTCGGGTGTATCAATGACAATATCGTAATCAGTGTCATTCAGCGTCAAGGAGACTTCTCTTTGAACTTCCTCATTTGCCAGGTCGCTCAGAACCTGGATAACCTCTGTTAGCTTGAGATTCGACTCTCGCAGCTTCGATGTTTCGCTCTCAAGAGACGAAAGTCGGTCGCTGTTCTCATCGGCAATCTTGATTATCTGCTTAAGATATCCGCGTAAGGCCTTCCATCGAGAGGACCGTGAAGCTCCGTCGATACTTATGTTCTGAATATCATCGAGCGCATATTCCATGCCTGGCGACCTCCGTCTGATAGAGTTTCAGCGGATGTCGCGTCAGTCTTGGCAAGACATGATGGAGGACATCCACCCTATGTCGCCAAACATCCATGTTGCGCAGCAAAACACAACTGGTTGGACAGATGTCCTCCAGCATATGTTTTGCTACGACACACATAGTGCGCCTGGATGTTTGGCACCAGGGAGTTTACCACGCGAGTGGATAACCGCAGGTTGCCACCCTGCGCTGCCTTACTTGAGCGGGGCACACTCAGGCGTGAAGCACAGACGCAGCCAGGCCCGTGCTGCTACGCGACACATTCATGCGTGCTTGCCCATGAGAAAACAACGTCCCACCTGCGGTGATGATGCCGACAGGCAGGACACATTTAGGACACATTGCACTTGTATTTAGATAGCGTTACTTATAGATACATATAGCTTTGACCAGCGCAGATAATGTTAAACATATCTACTTAATAGTGCTTTGCTTGACTTCTAATCCGGCGGTCGAGGGTTCGAATCCCCCAGGGCGCGCCAGATTTCCCGTTTGCGCGCCTTTGCCGGCTGCCGTATGCCCTTTCGCAGGTCACGTAAATCATCCGAAATGCAATATATTCGTGACCTCGCTATTCAGAAGTGTTATAGTACCCCCACGATGCAAGATCCCATTTCGAGGAGGATGGAAATGCCTTTACCCAAGATGACTGATGAGCAGCGTGCTGCCGCACTCGAGAAGGCTAAGGAAGCTCGCGCCAAGCGTGCCAAGCTCAAGGAAGATATCAAGTCCGGCAAGCTCACGCTCACCAAGGTTCTCAACAGCGACGATGAGATCACCAAGAAGACCAAGGTCCTGCAGATCCTCGTCTCCCTTCCCGGCGTCGGCAAGGTGACCGCCCAGAAGGCCATGGAGGAGATCGGCATTGCCGAGAACCGCCGCATCGGTGGCCTGGGCTCCGCTCAGAAGGAGAAGCTCATCGAGCGCTTCGGCAAGTAATCCTGCCGCCACAGTCTGGATGTGTTGGCCCGTCAGCCCTAGGTTGACGGGCCTTCTTCTATCCGGGAACAGGTTGCGCGGTTCACAACATCACAGCATCTACAGATTCGCTCCATATGCGAGATGCTAAACTCATGCAAGCGCATCGAAGGGGAGATATGAATTCACGTGAGTTGATCGTCGTCAACGGCCGGCGTCCCGTCTCGGGGACGGTGGAGGTCCGCGGCGCCAAGAACTCGGTTCTCAAGCTCATGGCCGCCAGCGTGATGGCGTCTGGAGAGACGCGCATCGGCAACGTGCCGTTCATCTCCGATGTCGACGTCATGAGCGACGTGCTCACGACCATCGGTGCGTCCGTGACGCGTGAGGAGGGCTCCCATTCCCTCTCCATAGACACGCGCGGAATCAACTCTTACAAGACGCCCTACGAGCTCGTTGCCAAGATGCGTGCCTCGATCTCGATTCTCGGACCGCTTATCACGCGTTTCGGACGTGCGGTCGTCGCGATGCCGGGAGGGTGCCAGATCGGCTCGCGCAAGCTCGACATGCACATCGCCAGCCTCGAGGCCCTCGGCGTCCAGTTCGAGATAGACCACGGCTACCTCCACGCGAGCACGCCCAACGGCCTGATCGGTGCCGAGGTCATCCTCGATTTCCAGAGCGTGGGCGCGACCGAGAACCTCATGATGGCGTCCGTGTGCGCTCGGGGAACGACCGTCATCCACAACGCCGCCTGCGAGCCCGAGATCGTCGACCTCGCCGACTTCCTGATTTCGATGGGCGCGCGAATCGAGAATGCGGGCACGCCGGACGTGATGGTCCATGGCGTGGACGAGCTCCACTCGACATCCCATATGACGGTGGGCGATCGCATCGAGGCAGGGACCTTCCTCGTGGCTGGTGCCGCCGCGGGCGGACCCATCACCGTCAAGGGAGTCAATCCGGATCACCTGGGCCTTGCCCTCAAGAAGCTCCATCAAATGGGTGCCGACCTGTTCATCACCGATGACGAGATCACCGTCGAGCGCAAGGGCGACTTGCGCCCCGTCGACATACAGACCTTGCCGTTTCCGGGGTTTCCCACCGACTTGCAGGCACAGTTCATGGTGCTTTGCGCGTTGGCGAACGGTAACTCCATCATTACCGAGAACCTCTTCGAGAACCGGTTCATGTTCGCCGCCGAGTTGGCGCGCATGGGCGCCAACATCCGCATCGACGGGCATCACGCCCTCGTCAATGGGGTGAGCCACCTTTCGGGGGCTCCCGTCAACTCGACCGATCTCAGGGCGGGTGCCGCGCTCGTGATAGCGGGCCTCGTCGCCGATGGCGCCACGTTCGTCGATAGCATCCATCATATCGATCGCGGGTACGAGGACTATGTCGGGAAGCTCGAGGCCCTGGGTGCCGATATCGAGCGCGTCCCGGCGCAGGACCTGAGCCTCTAGCGTTTTCCCGGAGCAAACCGTGTCGTACTATCGCAAAAGAGGCGGGCTTGACATCAACGGCGCCGGTTCGCGTCGTCGCAAACCGTCCGGGGCCTCCCATTTTGGTCAGTCCCGTCTATCGTCCAAGGCGCAATCGAGGGCCGCGCGCGCATCGGAACGGGCAGCGCTCTCCCGTGCCGCAAAGGGGCGTGGCACCTATATCCACCCGTCGGGTTTCGGCAAGCGCGATCCCATCCAGACGCGAAAGACGCTGCTCACCGTCGTGGTCGTCGGCGTGATCGCCCTCGCTCTCGCCACTGCCGTCGGTGTGCTCGTCTACCAGCAGACGGCTCGCAACGCCCTCAAGCCGGTACTCGACACCCAGGCGATTTCCCAGCAGCTCACGCCCGTCGAATCGAGTGACGAGCTATTCTGGAACGTGCTCGTCCATACGGACGCCTCGTCTGCCGAGGAGGGGCGCGGGGCACTCGTCGACCTCGCGTTGGTCTGCGTCGATCCCGATAACGTCACGCTCTCGTTCTTCTGGATTCCCGTCAACACGCGTGTCTACATCGACGGCACGGGGTACAGCAAAATCGAGGACGCCTTTGCCGATGCGCATGAAAGTGGCATCATCGCCGCGGTCAAGAAGCTCGCCAACGTGGACATCGCGCACTATATAGAGATTAACGATGCGGGGCTGACGAGGCTCGAAAGCCAGCTCGCTCCGCTGTCCGTCGATCCCGCGACGGCGGGCAAGGAGGCGCTTACCGACGCGATCTGCCGCAGGCTCTTCGGGTCGAGTACCGAGCAGATGTCCGCGCGCGTCGACAGCTTCGTGGCATGTCTCGCCACCGATGCCTCGACCGAGGACGTGACGCAGGTCTTCCGCGCTCTGCATGGCATCAACGTAGACACCTCGTGCTACGAGGAGGAGATGCCCGCGACGGTGGAGGAGATCGGCGACGTCCAATACAGCATCTGCGATGCCGACACCTGGAACACCATGGTCTCGCGTGTCGCGAGTGGCATGTCGCCGGTGGCGAGTCCCTCCGAGGTCGACACCAACAAGGTCACGCGCGAGAACTGCACCGTTGCCGTGTGGAACGGCGTGGGGGTGTCGGGCGTGGCGAACGACTGCACCAACGAGCTCAAGAAACTCGGATGGAACGTGATCAGCACCGGAAACGCCAGCCAATTCGTCTACGACGAGACGTTCATCGTCTTCAAGGGCACGGATGACGAGGCGGCCGCCCGCTTGCTCGCGGCCGATCTTGGACAGGGACGCGTCGTGCGCAGCTACGCTCGCTACAGCTATACGGGAAACCTGCTCGTGGTAATCGGCAAGGATTACAAGCCGTACTAGCGGTTGGAAAATAATTTCGAGAAACTTCGAATTGGCGCTTGACACCCCTTTGGGCGATGCGTAATATACCAACTCGCGCCGCAACGAAGGGCACCATGTTCGAGGCGGATAGGGGCAGGTCAGAAGACAGGTTCCTATCGATGGCAAAGAAGGAATTCTTCAAAAATTTTTGAAAAAATTTCAATTTGCTATTGACGCAAGAAGCGAAGAAGCGTAAAGTACATCTTCGCGCCGCTCGTGAGGCTTTGCCTCGATGCGGCAGGGACGGTCTCGAAAAGAGCCCGTCTCGGAACCTTGAAAATCGGATACTGTTTAGACGAAAAGTGATACAAGCCAACGAGTTCTTTGAATGATCACATGAAGGAACCCGCCTCGGTCAGATACCGAGGAAATCCTTAAAAGAATTCTAAAAGACGGCTCCTCTCTTTCTACCGAGGAGTCGCATCCGGAAACCGGCTATCGCGAGAGCGAATAGCCAAACCACCGGAATCAGATAAACCGTTCTTGATGCAGGCCTCGAGCCTGCTTTTGAATGGAGAGTTTGATCCTGGCTCAGGATGAACGCTGGCGGCGTGCTTAACACATGCAAG
>OLOR01000084.1_pt1 | contig 101935 bp, 202 predicted proteins | sample 1672521 | NCBI WGS metagenome assembly OLOR01 (sample SAMEA3136695, study PRJEB25190) | human gut metagenome | biome: human gut; feature: human-associated habitat; material: faeces | place: Austria | collected 2013
TTTATTTTTATAAATATAATTATGGAAAACTTCTGCTGATTTTTTTGAAAACGTTTTTAATTCAAAACATTTTTTATGATCAAATGAAACAATTTTATAAGATGGAATATTTGCTTCTTTTGCAATAATTTCTAATATCTCTTTCGTTCCTAAGATACTATAGCTATATGTGTAATTATGTGGATAAAAACAAACACATCCATCACCATCAAAATATCCACGAATAAAATGACTAAGTAATTCTTTTGGAATTGTCGTTGGTGGTTGTAATATTAATGATTTGTTTTCAAAACATCCGTGAGATATCAAATCATTAACCATTTTTATTGATGATACATATGCTCGATATGCATAGTATTCTTTTTCATTTAACTTAACAACTTTATTCGAAATTGGAGCAGTTGATTCTATATCATCTAAAAAATTTTGAATATGATATTTGTCTCTTTCTTGCAAACACAACTCAACCGATCCGCCTTTTTCATGTCCACTTTTATCATGTTTTTTGCAAACATAGCCATCTGCATACAAAAAACCTAACCAATAAGCCTTTTCTTCCGTATCAATAATTTTAAAAAAGTTTTCATTAACTTTATTTTTTCTTGACGCAGACAAATAATCATGATTTTTTAATTTGTTATGTGGTCTAACACCATATCCGAGCGTCTTTAAATATTTCGATACTTTATCAGCTTTTGTATTAATTGCTTTTGCAATAACACTATATGTTTCTCCTTCATTATACATTTTGATCATTAACTCTGTTTCTTCTGACGTATAAATTCTTTTTTGACTCATTTGTTATCCCCTATTATTAATCCTTTCGTATTTCTATTTATTCTCCATATAAAAAGACACCAAAGCTTTAAATAGTTCTGGTGTCTTCGTATACTTATAAGTTGTTACTCCATAAATATCTTTTACAAAACAATACTTAATACCTTTTGACAAAAGATATTTCATCTCTGGAGTATATTGTGTAGAATATTCTTTATCAAATTTTTTTATCACGCTATCTAAATCCTTTTATAATTTATCTACCAATGCAGCAATTTTACTTCTCCATACATTCGGCAAATTAACATAACCAAATTCTTCTTCTCCTTTTAAAATGTCTATAACACGTTTCATGCCATTGCAATCACCATCATAAAGATATGAATCAACTTGGCTGTTATAATCACCTTCGATTACAATTTTACATCCGCTACTTGCACGAGATAGGCATAATTTTAAAAGATCTTTTGTTGTATTTTGACATTCTGTAATGTATAAAATTTCATTGTCTCTGACCTCCATACCTCTAACGTCAGCCATAGAGACAAGTCTAATTTTATCTTGCTGTAACAATAAATCAACAGCAAACTTGTCACCAAATTTGGTTGTTAAAATAGAACCGATTGAATTTTGCATTGCTTTTTCAGTTGCATCTCCACTGTAAAATCCCATATCAGAAGCACCTCTTGCCTTTGTTGGGTTAAACATTACGACAATACGATCATATTCTCCTGATTCAATTAAATTCATCATTGCAACAAGTGATAATAACGATTTTCCGCTTCCTGCTTTTCCGGATAATGTTGTCATTGTATTACTTAAAATAGAATCAATTGCACATGCTTGATACGCATCCTTTGGACGTATTTTATCACCAAAAAGATGAGACCTTAGTGTTTTTGAACAAACTTTTTTATACCCATCATTGCTCCATTTAAGCATATCAACAATTTCACCATCGGATTTGTGAATAATCAAATATTCATTAAGAAGAGAATCATATATATTCTCATTTGTATGCAAATAAAAATAACTCATTTCTTCATCAGAAAGAGTCACTTCTTGATATCCTGTATATTCGTCAATATTTTTGACTAAGTTAATCTCATTTACACCTTTTGTTGTAAGTTTGAAAATATTCTTTGAAATAAACTTACAATTAATATCATCAGTGCATACAACAATAGGAGAGTGGTTTTTATTATATAAATATGCTGATGCCAAGATAATATTGTCTGGAGTTTCTTCTAATGAAAATTCAGAAATTATATTTTTTACATCATTATTATTAGCAACAACTTCGTATTCTCCAAAATGTTCATCAAGTAAATGTGCTACTTGACGTGCTTTGTATTTTACTTCGTTATCTTTTCTTGAAGATTCTTTGATATTTTCAATCTCTTCCAATGTCTTCTGTGAAATAACAAAAGACTCTTTAAATGCTTCCTTCTGTAAATTCAGAAGTGCATTGGTATCTAGGAACAATTTGTATTCCAATAAAAGATACCACCTTTCTTTTAGATTTCGTATTTACTTTACGATTTTGTTTTTTCTGTATTTATTTAGTTTTTTAATATTCCACTCAGATTCACAAAGATAGTATGTACGTTTCTTGCTCTTTGAAATAGTGTGACTAATTCCACCACTACCCATACGGACTCCATGATCAACTAAATAATCTTTTTCTGCTTTAGTAATTAATACTATGGTAATTACACCCTTTCGTTATATATTTCTCCATATGATAGGAGATAAGTAATTGCAGAAACAGGACTCGAACCTGTGACATCCAGCTTATGAGGCTGGCAAGCTAACCAACTGCTTAATTCTGCATCAATAAATAAATGTACCAGTATTATCAATAATACCGATACATTTTTTCACACACTTTCATGTATGAATTCCACCATGCTTTCGCATATTTTTTTAATGAATTTAATCATTAGTAAACCTCTTTTCTTTTTCTACCTACGAAATAGCAGCAGTGCTGGTTTCCCAACACCGCCACCACTGACAGAAAGGTTAGATAATAATATGAGAGAACATAAATCCTCTATTATGAATAGAAATAAGCCTTCGCTTTACAGACTATACAAGGATACATTATTAAGTTACCGTCTAGCAAAGTCTGAGCTACAGATGGCGACTCTATAACTTTCTTTACCAATGCTCACGCACCAAGGACGAATGGGATTAGCACCCACAACTTTCACCAGTCATTCAGAAATATCAAAACATACATATTCTATTAATCATTTTTATGAATAGCTCAACTTATGTTTTCCTTTATATTTGAATTAATTTTCGTTGATTTAGGCTACTTGTCTAGCAAACAATTCTTATACCCGAATTTCTTCGGTTCAACAACGACATATCACCTTATTTGGATTTTCCATACTTAACTCCAACAAAATTCCACCAATGTTGGCATCTGGATTATTCTGCACAGCAGCGTCTATTATGGTGACGAATTGAATCTGACTTTATATACCGATGTATTCTGCACACATATTTAGTATTGACGGTTTCCGTCTTTTCGAATTATTTCACAAATCTCCGAAAGAAAACATATGAAGCTATCGTTTCATACACTTTCTCACTATACATATGCTCTCAGCACAGTGACTAACTGATCTACACTGAGTTATTTATATCCATAATACAGGATTTATTTTTATTGGCAGCGAATGATATATCCACTGCCTAATTTTAATTATTTAAATTATGTAATTCTCTTACTTGTTTTCTGAAATCGTCAGTGAATACTGAAGACATAAAAATAGAATAATTTGAATTAATATTTAAGTTTTTAGAAACTGATTGTTCTGATGGTATATACTTCGAAGTTACTTTTAGTCCAGGAAATAATTTTAATTCAACAAATGAATCCGTATCACTAAATTTATCCTTTACCACTTCACCTAAAGCATTCGTTATCTTGTGAATATCATTTAGAGAGCAACCAGTTTTTTGATATATTTCTTTTTCAATATCCTTTTGATTATAATATTTTTTGTTTTCTTGTATTGTAATCTCTCCTTTGTTATACTAAAATACATAGAAATTTTACAACAGAGTAGGGCAGTAATCTTTAAAATAATAGATAGAAAACTACCCTCTCCATAGTAACTTAAATTTCGCTCCAATATAGGTGGTGAAATGAGACCTAAATTTCCGAATTTACTTGTTTTTTTGCAATTTTAAAACCAATTCCAAACATATTTATGTCATTTCCATCATCTTGTATTTCTAAAATTTCTTCACTAGAGTTTATAATTGCTTTATTAAAACTTTCATTTCCACATAGCCATAAAATATCTAACAATACATTTTTAATCTGTGAATTCTCTTTATCTTCCAAAGACGATAACATTCTATATAGAGTAGAAAAACCAATTGTTTCTGATTCTATTTCTGCAATTAAATCTTCTTTTAATTTTTTAACTCTTTCACTTTTATCTTCTGTTGAATCTGTATCTGAAGAATAAATTGTTTTTCTTTCTGCAACAAATTTTTTTAACATATTGAATATTTTATCAATTTGCTTTTGATTGACTCCAGACGTTCTAAACAATGAATTATCAAGTATTGATACAAAAGGTAGCCAATCTTTTTTATATGGATTTTTAATTTTAAATCCGTTAATAACAGTTTGCAAATAATCCATAGATGTGTTGTATTTACAATATTTTTTCTTACTTGGATTATAAAAACCTTTTTGTTTTGAAATATGAGAGAAGAAGTGTGGCATTTTTTTTCTTGTAATACTATTTCCATTTTCATCTATTTCATATACTTTCAAATCTTCGACATATTTCTGACGTAATTTATCAAGTTCTTTACTGTTATTAATATCAAATTCTTTTTTTGCTTTGTCAATCTCTATGCCAGACATAACATCTAACTGACATATATCATAATAAATATCTTTTACTTCTTCGTATGTTGAACCTTGATACATCTTGTCCCATAATAAAGAGTTTAACTCCTGTGACAAGTTGACAATCTCACCTATCTTATTTACAGAAGTTTTAATATCAAGGTCTGCTTGATCTTCTGGTGTATAGTATCTTTTTACTTTTTTCGAATCGACAAGAGCAGTAGGTGTTTTAAATAAATGATAATTTCTTTTAGCAGCTCTGATAAGTTTTTCATTATCTGTAAGTAAAACTGTATCACTGTCAAAATCAGCTCCTGATAATCGTTGTAATACATTTTCATCAATTGAATTTATACATACAATTTCATTTGTTAGATTAAAATAGCAATCAATCAATTTATTTTCTGTATTATAAGGAAGCCAAATGTTACCAATTGTTACATGTGGAGACCTACTAGCTAAGAGTGTTTGATTGTATTTAAAACGAGTACTATGAATATTCCCCACACCAATCTGACTAATCCCATCAAATTTACCAATCGATTGTTGCAACATTTCTATTGGATTACCAAGAAGAGTTGAATAATTGCCATTTACATAGATATGTCCGTTTTTGAGATTTTTATAGTATGATCGTAGTAAATCCATTAAGAATTCTTTGTAATATTTCGTTTGTGTAAAATTATCATTAACACACATTAGATTATAAACAACATCATTTTTACTTGTCATTTCTCTGCTTAAAGGGTTTAACTCATCAATATCCGGATATTTAATATAATAACGAACGACCTCTGGTTTGTCTCTAAGCATTTGTGCAAAGTCCAAAGATTCCTGCAAAAACTCTCTTACTTCATCTTTTGACATCTGCAAAGTATTGATCAATTGATAATGAGTTTGAACCAATCTACCGCCAAAAAAATGTGTTTTTTTATCATGCTTTACAACTCCAAAATCAGGGTACAAGTTATCAAGCCATTCATCATAAGTGCTGAACTTCAAATACTTAATACTATTTGGCGTTGTAATAAGTTTTACATCTTCAATATTTTTTGCACGAGTTTTACCATTCAACTGAGAAACATCAGTAATATTATTGTCCTTAAACCATTGCTGAATATTGCAATTAAAACAACATGATTTAAACATTAAGTTTCTCAATAAAACCATTCCATACTCTGAATAATCTCCAAACAATGAAATATCCATTAACGATTGACCGTCCCAAATTGTATTTGAAATTTCACATTTTTTTTCAGTTGTAACTAACCAATTATCTTCATCATGAGTTTCAACAACATCTTCATTAAATACACTGTCATAATCATCTATTAATAAAATATTTTCTGGTTTTATTGGAATTGTATCAATAATACTGCTTGACGGAAGGGCTATATACCCTTCATATGCAGCTAAATCAATTGGATCGCCTTGTTTATACTTTAAACCACCAGAACTAAATGCTAAAAGAGGTTTAAACAATTCTTTTCGTATAAATAAACACTTTCCAACTCTTGCAGATCCTGTTGATCTTTTCATTCTGCAATATTCAATTCCATTACAGGTAAACCCATTCATATATAATTCTTTTCTCAATTCTGCATTTGTCTTTAATGTTTTCGGTTCACCTTTTTTTACATAATGCACTTGAATCTCTTTTAAGATACTTTTATCTTTTTTGTCATAAATTTTTACTTCTTTTTGGTAAAATGGTTTTGGTAATTCAATTGGATTAATTATTTTCTCATTGAGCTTTATTCCAATAACTTCACCATCTGTATCTTTTGCAACTCCGTCATCAAAAATTAAAGAATTATAATTATAACCGAATTTTACAAAAGTGTTTTTATTCATCTGATTCCATTCTTTAACAGAATACTTAAATGTCATATTGATTACATTTGCAGAATACTTATGTCTTTTTACTTTAAAATAAAAATCATGTTTTCTAAACTTCTTGTAATAAATATCCATTAATTCGATTAAATCCAAACTATAATCTAATGTATTAATAAATTTTCTTAAATTGTATTGACCATCTTTCAATCTTAAATTATATCCATCTGGATTTTTTTCAATGTAATTTGCTGATAAATAAATATCCTTTGCATCAATTGATGGTATGTACACACCTGTATTTTTTGACATAAACTAATCCTCCATAATTCGTACATTTGATTTAAAACATAAAAAATCATCATCATAAGTCAATGAAAATATTAAATAATTCATTTTTTCTGTTAAAATGGTTCTTACATTATTTTCTAAATTTTCTTCATAATCTAAATTTGTAGGAAGATAAATAACAGAATTTTTTCCTAAGATAGAAATAGATATACGATATTCATTTGTTCTTTCGTAAAAACTATAGGATAGATTCCACAGATTGTTTTTTGATGTGTTTATAAGATTATAAAACTTCTTTAATACTGGATTATATTTCTTTTTTATATTTGTAATTCTACGTTTTTCGGCTTTTCTATTTTCTTCTTCAAGTCTTTCTTTCTCGGTAATTTTTTCAAAATATAATTTTATGTATTCATAAAAATAATCATAAATTTCTTCGGGAGTTTTTTTATCAATGCAAAGTCTTTTGAAATCAGGAAAGCTCCATTTTCCTTTAAATTCCACATAATTATATGATCTGCATAAACAAGGTCGTCCATTTGAAGAAGACATTCCAAATTCTTTATTAAGTTCTCGTATTACTTTGCCAATATTTTTTAAACGAATTCTTTCTTTGTCATTTTTATCTGTATAATGAGCTTCAAGTTCATTCTTAATTACTGAATGTTTTCCTCTCATTCTCTTACAAACAAAACGCTGATCCTCTGGATCTAGTTTTTCAAAAGCAGAAGTTAAGTTTGACAAATCAGATTTTAAAATATAAAAATCTTGTAGTTCTTTCCAAAACCAATCAAGTCTTTCCCATTTGATTTTGTATTCTAATAAATCTTTCCTCTTCCAATAAATCTTTCTTTCTGTAATTAACTCATCATAATCATGTCTTACATATTGCTTGACATAGCACTCACCAGTCTGTGATGAATATATAAGTTTAAATACAGGAATACTATTAGTAGAAATTGTTATTAATTGCTCATTAACATCCAATTCTAAAACATCATTTCCTAACTCGTCCCATTTTAAAATATAATCTTCAGTCTTCTTGTTTGTATTTGCTATTTCAACATAAAAAGTTTTTCCACAAACTGTTTTTACAACAATATCAGGTCTGTAATTTCCATATTCTGTGTTAAATGTTTTTTCTACTTCTGATGTTTCTACTTCGTATATAATTCCATCAACTTTAAATTTACTTCCTTTTTCAAGTAACCATGTTTTATAAGCAAAATGAATTCTACTTTCCTGCGTACATGCTCCATCAATATGATGAAAACATCTCTGTTTCTTATAAGTTTTGTTAGGATCTTGTCCGTTCCAGAGTTTAACTCTTCCCAAACAAATAGGACAATAAAGTATGTCGTCACCACTTACATTGTAAACATTTTTCCAATCAGAATATTCACTTAAAGAATCTAACGCATACATTAATTCTGGTTCATAAAAACTCATATCTTTTCCTCCATGTTATTTATTTACAGTACAAAGACTGTATACTTATGTATTCTCCATTTATTCATCCACAATTCTATATAATCCTTCGCCATTCCAAACAATTAACCCATAGCAATGAAGTTCTAATTCGTCAAAAATTTCTCCAATGTCACCCATATACTTAATAGGATCTTTTGACTTGAAACAATAAACATCAGCATCCTGTTTGATTGCACCTAATAACATATTCTCTTTCGTGATTGCAAACACAGCGCATTTATTACATTCATTATTTTCGTAAACCATTGTTTTGCAGAAGCTTAATGTCTCATCATCGTTTTTCAAATAGATACTACATTTTTCACCACAGCCACATTCACATTCAGGTGCTTGCATGAAATTCCATTCGGGATCAAGCCCACAATCTTTAAGCGTGATAGAAGAGTAGATATTTTCATCTTTTCCAAACAATCCATTTATTTCATTGTTGTTTCTCCAACGTTTCATAATAATTTTCTCCTTATAATATTTTTTCGTATGCATATCCATCATCTGTTGTATAATAGATGTTCTTGATTCCGAAATCTTTAATTGCAGCCATGCAAGATGGACATGGACGAGAAATTCCATATGGCTTATCATTCAAGACTCTGTAAATATAAAGTTTTACTTTTTGGAAATTAATATCCAGATGACGGATACTATTAATGCAGTTGATTTCTGCGTGAAGTTTTGGAACAAAATATTCATTCCGGTTGTTGTTTCTATATTTGTTGTAATAATACTGTATTGGATGTGTTTTCTCTGAATTACAACCAATTCCAACTATCTTTCCTTTATACACAGCAATACATCCAACATGTTCTCTATGGTAGTCTGACTGCAAAGCAATCTGCCTTGCTCTAGCAAACAATCTTTCGTCTGATTTAGAAATCATTTACACTGACGCTCTCTAGCTCTTTTTGTATCAAGATATAATTTTCGCTCTCTATATAAATCTGTCATAATTTTATCTGCTACAACAGAACCTTTGTTTATTCCGAATGATACAGGATTGCATGTACAAAAATCAGATTCGTACAATGCACCACCATAATGTCTGTGGAATTCATCTCTTGATGGAATACGAAGTGTGCTATGGTTCTTTGATTTTGTTTCTGTTTCTACTGTTGTCATTTATTCGTCTCCTTTTATTTAAGTAGTTCATCTCGAATCATCCTTTCTATTGATGTGAGATTAGTTGATAGGTTTCTTATAATTTATTATTCTCCATTCTACATTGCAGACTTATCAGGTTTAATTGTCTCTTTTATTGCATATACAAATGGACTTATTTTCAGTTCTGTTGCATTGTTTGAAAGAATAGAAGAGATGTATAATTCTTTTTCTGCTCTTGTAATACCAACATAAAATAACTTTTTCTCATCATTTAAATCTTTACTTTTATTATGAGGAAGAAGTCCATCGCTACATCCAATAATAAATACAACCGGATATTCCAATCCTTTTGATTTATGAATAGTGAGAAGTTGTACTTTATTTTCATTGTCTACCTGCAAGTCTTTTGTAATATCATCTAAGTACATAATGAACTTATTTAGATCAGTATATTTCTTTGCAATATTTTCAAAAGCATTCATATTTTCGATCTGTTCAACATAACTTCCATCATCAGCCTGTTTTCCTTTTGTTACAAACTCGTCAATATTTAATCTGACTCTCAAATAAGAAATCATGTCTCCAATAGAAGAAAATCTTTTATTCTGAAGATAATTAATCACTTCATAAATTTCGTCAATACCATTCTTAAATCTCCAATTTCTACGGTCAATTGACATCATAGAACTGTAAAATGAAACATTCCTTCTTTTACTATTGTTTTCTACTTCTTGCAGAAATTTTCTATCTAACCATCTATTCGGTTTATTATATAAATACCTAAAAGATTCATTATCATTTTCATAAAGTGCAAGTTTTAGATATGAGATTAGCAGCTTTATTTCTGGGAGATCGGTAAACAAACTTCCGTTTACAATACTGAATGGGATTAATTTTTCATGGAAAGTTGACTGTATTTTTGTCAACTGTGCATTTGTCCTTGCGAGAATTGCAATATCTTTATATTTATATTCTTTAACAAGTACATTAATCTTATCTGCAATTTTATCTGCTTCTTCCCATTCGTCTTTGTAAATGGCAAATTCTGGCTTTTTAAATGCATTGTTATTTGCAATACTTTCCCTGTAATTCTTGTGCTTAGAATCAGGAATGGTATTTGCAAACACATTTGCAGTTTTAATAATATCTTCGCTGCAACGATAGTTTTTATTCAAGTGTGCAATCTTTGCATTTGAATAATCTTTTTCAAAATCAAGAATATATTTGCTATTACCACCACGGAATGAATAGATAGCCTGTAATGGATCTCCAACTATCATTGTGTTTTTGGTATTCAATTTCTTTAATAAAAGGGATTGTGATTTTGAAATGTCCTGGAACTCATCAGATAAAACATATTTGAAACAATTGCTGTAATAGTTATAAGTGTTTTCATCTTCGTCTAATGCTTCATTTGCAAGATTGAGAAAATCATCAAACTCTATATATCTATTCTCTTCCTTGAATTTCTCATAACTGACAAATATTTCTTTCATATTATTCTTACTAAATGGATCATCATCTGAATAGATAAGCTCATCCGTTGTACTCAGCATTGCATTTTTCTGCTTTCCAATAAACCTTAAGATATCATTGTATGGAACATCATCTTTACTACATAAGTTCATTCTGTCATAACAGATTGTCTGCATAATCTTTTCTTTTTCCCACTGTAATGTCCATACTTTAAAATATCCTACTCCATATTTTGTACCAATAATCTTAAGAGCGAGAGAGTGAAAAGTTTCAATGTTTACTCCGTTTACATTCAATTCTTTTAGCTTGTCTTGAATATTTTCTTTTGCCTTTTTACTAAATGTAACAGCAAGTATGTCCTGTGGTGCAATAGAATGGTTCTTTACCATATTTTCAATTCGCTTTGTTAATACTGTTGTTTTTCCAGAACCAGCAGATGCTATGACACCAATGTTTCCGTCAATTGTATTTATGATTTCTAACTGTGCTTCACTATAATTCATTTATTATTGTCCTTTCTTCTTTGCGTTTACTTTAAGATTATAATTGTCTTCAATAGGTTTTTCTCTGATTCTACTTCCAAGGTATTCAGTTTTATTATCAACTGTAATTTCGCATAAGTTTTCAAATGAGAGAAGATAGTCACTTTTATTAAGAAGATATTTTGTTTTATTTTTATCAAATCTGATACCTGCGTTTTCAACAATCATGTCAGAAAACTCTTTATTGAAACTATCAACAAGTTTCTCTCTATCATATTCTCCAAAGTGTTCTAGTAAAGATTTGCATTTGTCGAGATGAACATAATATGCTTCGTATGTACTATAGAAGTATTTGATTTTCTTTTTATATAATTCTCTTTTCAAAACTTCCTGGAAATATTTTGCTTTTGAGCTGTAATATCTTTCACCTGCATTTTCTATATTTGCTTCTTTGTCTGCAATAGAAACACATTGAGCATAGTAATCCATGTCTTCTTTCGTGGCTTGTCTTGATGTAAGTGTTACATTAACCTCTACATTTCCATCTTGATCAATAATTGACTTACCATCTGTTTCTTCTATGTTTATACGATCAACTTGTCTCCAAATGATTAAGCCAGCAGATTTAAGATAGTCTAGGGCATTTTCTATGTACCAATTAATCATGTGATCAGCTTTGTCGTAGAATTCATTAATCTCATTCATACTGATTTGAAATTCCTTGCTGCTATCTTCACGGTTATACTTTAAAAGATTATAATTTTTATTTACCATGTTAATCTCTCTAGCCCATTTACCAACCGTAATGTCAATACTGTTATTTTGATCATGACCGTTGATTAGGTCTGAAAGTATAAGTGGTACTATGTATCTGTATAGTGATTTATTCATCTTGTTAAAGTTTGATGGAAGAGGATGCTCGTAGACTTCTGTAATTTCATAGATACGTCTTCCATCAACTTTCTCTCTTTCTTCTATGGAACAGTATTTGTTTACTTTCTTAAACAATGCACTCTTATATGAACTAACAAATTTACCATTCTTCTTGTAAGATTTCTTTTGAGTGTCACTTCCAAATAAGTTGACTAATTCTCGTTCTGTAATTCTTCCTGTCTTAATTTTCTTAATATCCATACATACTCCTTTCTGGAATCATTAATAAGTTTCACAATATATATTCTCCAAAGTGGATAAAACCCTTAAAAAATAAGTAAAATATGGCACAAAAAAAATACTGCAAACTATCACTATAATATATATATATAGTGAGAAATCGCAGTATTTTTTTAGAGTCGTTTTTTCCTTTAATTACTGACGATTTTTAAGTTTTTAGTTGCAAGGTTTTAAAAAATCATTCAGTTTCTCACAATATAATATATATATAGTGATAGTTTGGATGATTTTTTTATTCATCATTAAAAAACCACTAGAAAATAAATATATTCATTTTTGGAATGTTGCTTGTCAACATGACAAAAATTAGATATGAGCAACTTGTTGCGAATATCTATAACGCCGTAGGCAATTACATCACTCTTTAGTATTCTTTTAATTTTCCTCCACAATTAGGGCAGTAGTTAATATATTCTGTTTTACAATCCTCTGGCTTAAGAATTAATAGATATGCCTTATTCCATTTATTATTATTTACATGACTACATCTGATCAGTGTGTTTCCTGAACGTGTTGTATGTTTCATACACATAATTTTTTTCATCTCCTTTGTATTTCTATTCTCTGTTTGTGTTAAATATTGTTTTTCATTTTTGTTCTCTTAATTTGTTTCGTTGTAATTAGTTTTATCTTCTTATTTTTGTTGATGTGATGGATGATATTGGATTCATATACTTATTCTCTCATTGATAAAAATATTTTTGCATTTTTATATAAGTGATACTTTGATATGAGAGAAGCGTTTCTACAAGATTTTAATTACCCCTCTCCTGGCAGGCGTATATCATAGATTTTTGATAGGGCGATTTGATGGGCAATTGATATGAATATTGAGTAGATTTCTATTTTTGTGTGCTTTGTGTAAAGTTGGTAGTGTATGAGATTAGGAACGAAAAATGATGTGTTTTTATTTAATTAAACCATCAGTTTGAAATTAGTGCTTATTTTTGTGCATAAAAATAGACAGGAAATTAATCCTGTCTTAAAGTTATTCATTTTCTGCTTCATTGGAATCATCTATGAATTCTTGATCATAAGACGAGTTATCAATTATATGATCAGCCATTAACCAATTAGATTCTGGTCTTGCAATTAATCTTGCATCTATATAAGCCATTTCCATAGAGAGACATGTTGTTGCTAAATAATTTCCATTTTTTTGTTGATCCAAAACCAGTGCAACATCTGGATTTTCATTTTTACCAAAACATAACGGAACAAGTAGTTGAATTTTATTTTTGTAATAATGAGGAACAGCTAATTTGTAATTTGCTTTAATTTTTTCAATTGCTTTTCCAATAACTCCATTTAATGTTTCTAGTGGTATGTCACTATTCTTTATAGAATCTGGAAGTCTTTTATTTGTATTTAAATCATCTAAAATGTGTCTATTATTAACAATCACTTCATTATGCCAATTAAATATCAACCTGTTTGGGTCTGAAAAATAATCAGCTCTTTCTGGTGAATTAGTTTCTAAATCAAGTTTTCCTAATTCATATTCGTCTTTGAATCCTTTAAAAAACCATTTCTGTGAAGCATTTTCACCAGAAGCTTTTAAATTAATTTCACCATATACATAAATTGGTTTATAGTAGTGAGAAAACAATCCAGTATTAAATACGCAATATTCATCTGTTTCAATTACTTTATTTTCTTCTTGTAGCTTTTTAAAAGTATAATTTAAATAATTTTTTAATATTGAGTAGTCATCTTTCCCTTCGAAACTCCATTTTTCCGCTAATGCTTTTTCAGCTAAACTTTTAATCTGTGCATTGTAATCTCCCCAATACATATAATCATAAATACTCACAGCTAAATCCTCCTTTTGTGCGAGATTGTTTGTTATATTTATTTTATCATTATTACCTAAATGAGTAAATGATTCTTTTGGATGATATTCTTTGTAATTATCATAATCATAATCTATATACCATTTTTCTTCTTTTGGCATTTCTATAGACCAACCATCATCATCTAAAACTACATTGTGCGATCCAATTGCAATTAACATTGCCTGATATTTGTTTTCAGCTTCAATAATTGCAAGATGATGTTTTTCTTTGTGATTCTTATAATTCCACATTGGTACTAAATATTTCATAAATTCTCTCCTTAAATTTTGTATTGATTTCTATTTTGATATAACATTACATTTTTAAACAGGCGATTTGATGACTTATTGATGAACAAAATGAGCTAGAATCAATTTTAATACCTTGAATGGTAAATCGTGCCTTTTTGACACTTAAACAGAATTTGGTCTGATTTTATTTAAATAAGTATAGTAATCGTCTGAAGTGTATATTTTCTAGGCTTTTCTACAATTCAAATGTTTTATTCATGATGGTGTTGAATGGATCTTCTGCATAGAGTTCTCTTGCTGCTTGCATGAACTTTTGCACTCCATAACCATAATCTTCCATAGGATTGTTTAAGACTGACTTGATGATATTTATGTCTAATTCTTCTGTGTTTAGACGATTACAAGGTGAACCAATTCCATTTTTATTACAAAATCCTTTTACTTTACCTGTGCCACGTAAGGAGAGTAGTGATAGTGCTTTTAACCCGTACATGAGATTGAGATGGATTGTGATAGGTTTATTTCTATATGGAACGTTGATTGAATCGTGTAATACCTGCTGTGTTTCCGTATGAATATAAATGTCACCTGCTATGGTTTTATAGATGTCAAATACTCCATGCTGCGAATAGATACAAGCGTTGGCTAAAAGGATGTTTAATAGATATGGATCTGTTTCTAATTGATAATGGTTGTAGGATTCTTGTGTATATTGACAATCTGGTATGTCTCCATAGCGTACTTGCTGGATGTTTCCTGAAGGATGATTTGACCAGAATGGGAATTGAGTTAAGATTTCTTCATTTGTTAAACGCATAGTTTTTGTCTCCTTATTTTTTGATTTGTGGGATATATTATTATTCTCTGTTGAAGGTTTAAAAATTAAAAGAGTTGAATGGTTATTTTTTTGACGTAAAAATAGTACATCGTAAAAATGCCTTTATATAAGGAAGAAAATTAGGATGAAAGAGTGAATTTGTGAAAATTTTTAGTTGAATTTTGTGTGAGAGAGGGCGGAAAAGTGTTGTGAAATAAGGTCTTTAGCGATATGGGGTTCGATAAGGGGTGGAATTTTAGTGAAGTGCGATTTTCGTTGAAAAATAAGGGGAAATTGAGGATTTGTGGAGATAGGTGAAATTTTGTGATTTTGGGGTGAAATTTTAGAAGTGGGAGAGGATTTTTTTGAGTTGGTGTGTGGAAAGACCGCATAGTTAGTCTTGACTAATTTGAGTTAGTCTTTCTAATTTTAACTACCCTCCGTTAGGCAGAAAAGCCTTAAAAAAGCGTACTTTTGTTATTTTTACGCTTTTTTCAGACAATGAAATTCAAATTTTATCTACTATATAAAGCAAAAATGAGACTTCTTTTTTTTAACATTATGTCTATTTTTAGAAAATGTATTTATATATAGGCATTTTTGTTTATTTTATCGTTTTTTAGACACTTTTATATTAATATGTCTATTATCATATAAAAACTACATACCTAGTTCATTACTATACAAAAAATATATATCTGTCCATTTCTCGACACGCTGTCTATATATTTCAGATCTGATTCCATACCACCAAGTTAGCTACAACTAACTACCATCATTCCAATTTTCATTTTTTTGCATATAATAGGAAGAAACACGTTTTTGGAAAAAAATTAAAAAAGTGCTTGACGTTTTTCAAGTTATGCAATATAATAGCAAATGTCAAGAGGACAACGTTTCTCAAGCACTTGACAAGTTAATAATGTTTTTTGTTTTTATACTATTTCTATTTTCAGTATGATTAACGGTGGTCGGACACATGAGAAAATAGCAGTTGACAAACATCAAACGTTATGATATACTTGAAACAAGTCAAGAGGACAACAACCACTTGACAAAACAATTAAATAAATCCCTCCTTAATAAAGGCGGTTAGCACGTTAAAAAGTTTGTACGTGATTAAAACTTTTCCGCTAATATTAAGGAAGGAGGGGGCTAAGATGAAGGGCTACCTTACATCTTATGGCTATATGGGATTTCTTCCCTGGGCGAACAGGTACCAACTGTTTGACACCGAGAGAGAGTATATTTCCTTATACAAGGAATATATGCGTTAATCTCATATAGCAAGTGCGACTATTGCTAGTCTAGCACACCACAAGTCTATTCTAGCATAAGTCGTGCAAAAATTCCACAACAAAATAAACAGTTCTTGTATGAAATAGGTACAGTGTGTTTCCTAGAAACATTCCTAAAGACTGTGAATTGCAAGGGCTGCTAGAGATTTCCTATATCTTTATCTAGGTTTTGCTCTATACAAACTTAATAATAGGCGCATAGGCTCGTCTGCCTGAAAACGAGTTAGTCCCTCAGCTTATTACTTTGGGGGCGTGGCAAGTCATGTTTTTTGACTTGTAACAGGGTTACTCCCTTTAGGTAGAGAGGAAAGCTTTTCAGTCTATATTCTAGGCAGTGGGCGTTTACAAAGTAAGTACACCACCAAAAATAAACAGTACAGCTAATTTAAAAAAGCTGTCTCGATTGAGTTCAATAACCAAACTTATCAATCGAGAAATACATAAAGGCATGAGTATTGCGTAAAGTGGCAGAGAGTAGGGTAACACCTGCTCTTCTTAGTGTTGGGTAAAACCAACTCACATGACCGCTATGTTTACGCTCATGTATTCAGAGTTATACATAGTTCAAAGGGTAGAACAACTAGATCTCAACGCTACCAGTCTACCCTTTTATAGTGTGTATAACACGCTACAACCATTAAATTATCAAGAAAATCACGCTCAAAGCGTGTCGGTGGAGATAGTATCAAGAGCCGTAGGAGACATTATGATGAACCTTAATATTAACTTTTTAAACAAAAACGCTACACTTGAGCAGACAGAAGACTTCATGACAGCAATCACACACGAAGAGTCTGAAATGAGAATTCAGCTTCTTAAAGAGGATATTGCACGGATTAAAACCCGTATTTCTAATCTTGAGAAGAATGAGGATAAAACCCCAGAGCAGAAAGAAGTAGAAACAGAGGCTCTTTCTGTGCAGTTGAAAGAAACTGAATTAACACTTGAGGAAGCAGAAGAAGACTCTGCGGAGACATTGGAAACATACAACAGCGTTATCTCTGTAATGACAGAGGAGAATCATGACCATTTCAAGAACAATGCAGATGTTGTACGGACTGTCTTTAGAGTCCTTGCGACCTGGAATAATTCCAAGCTCGTGAAGTATGCTATTATTCCGGCATTTCAGAGTCCGGCACTTTATAAAGCTCTTGAGGCTATTCATATAAACTCGAAAGCCGGAGAGGATGGTCAAATTGTAATGTCCAAAGAAGTTAAAGAGGCATATAAATCAGCCTCTAAAGAACTTGAGACTGTTATTAAGACAACATTCTCTTTGCCTTTTGAAACTCCATACACAGACAAAACTCGTGTAAAACTCACGGCAGACGACAAGAAACTTTTGCATGATAGCTATGTGAAAGGGTTCAGAAACAAATTTAGAATGGACGAGAAAACAGGCGAGGTGAATTTTGAAACTCGTCAGATTAACACGCTTGTAAAAGCGAAAAAGAACAAGAAAACAGGCAAAACGGAATACGACTATTCCGCACTTGCAAGCGTTATTTGTAACATTGTAATCAAGCACTATTTCAAATAGAAATGCAAATCAAAATAGGTAGTATGAAAGGCAGAGCGAAAGTTCTGCCTTTTTCTAGTGCTTATTTTTTTGCTTTCAGAAAGGGGAAAAATCATGAAAATTATGGTAATTGAACAGAATAGTAAATATAAAAATCACAGCATTCCAGTAGGTTCAATCCTTCTTCAAACAGAAAACGGAATCGTTTATGTGTGCGAAAACTTTCACAAAGAAAAAGATGACTTTGTTCGTGTTTGGATCTGGAATAAAGAACAGTGGTGCTACGTTTTAGCAAACAATAATTATACAGATTCTATGCGTAAATTTTATTATGAAGAATTACGAAAGAGAAAACGCAAATCAAAATATGTAGATTATATAAAAATGATGAAACATGACCGAAGACATAAAGGCGGTGGAAGTGGTCAAAGATTAGGATTCACCGGAACTGTAACGGAATACGAATGCACGAAAAATCCGTTTCACGATTTCAGAAGAAGTATGTATGTTCAGTGGAACTGAAAGAGATAGACATTAAAAGAACCTGAAAGCGAAAAAGTTCTAATCCGTTTGACAGAATTAAACTATGCAATCGCAGAGTAAATTTAAATATAAAATGATTGTAAAAAGTCAAACGATATACTATAATAAAAAGGAAAGGAGATCTTAACAATGATAGTATATTATAAATTAGACAAATTGCTTGAAAGCAGAGGAATTACAAAACGCAAATTATGTGCTGATACTGGACTCAGCACAAACATTGTATCAAAGATTGCAAAAAACGAAGGTTTCAAAACGGAAACCATAAATCGACTTTGCGAATACTTAGAAGTTCAGCCAAGTGAAATTATGGAATGGATACCAGATGCGGAATATAACGCAAACACAAAAAAAAGGGAAGAACTAGAAGCTCAAATAGCTGAACTACAAGAGAAACTGAAAAACATATAATACCATATAACCATTAGATAAGCACCCAAACCATAGGGTGCTATTTTTATACCAATTTTTACAAAGCAAACGCAAAACAGGATGACAACGGTAACAAAAACAGCCAACGGAAATGAGGCTGTTATTTTTATGCAAAAAAAACAAAAAAGAAGACAAGGAGAATATTATGAAAAAGAAAATTGCAGAATTATATTACACCACATTCAGAAATCATTTGTCCAAGGAAGAGAAAGCAGAAGTAAAGTTTATGCTTTCAATCTTCAAAGACAAACGGATTACACACTGTCCATATATAACGGGCAGTGAAAAAGTCCGTGACACCGCCTTTGATCTGGGCTATCAGGTCACAACAAAAAGAAACAATCTCGGGTACTATGAAGTATATCCGAACACAGTATTTTAGGAAGGGAGAACAGCATTATGGAAAGTCTGACACTCATTTATTCACGGGCAAAAACGCCTAAACATCCACAAAAACGGAGATCTGAGCAGTATTATCTCCGCAAGGCAGCAAGAGAAATGATTAAGTACTTCTTAATCTTTCTCTTGTTCATTATGTTGTATATTGTATTGCTGATTCTACTTTCAGCATTCAATGTGCTGTAAACAGAACTGATAAAATAAAAAACAAAACATAAGATTCAAAGGGAACTGTGCAAATTCTCCCAACGCAAAGGCACAGAGAAAAGGAGATATTATGAAGAAAATGAAAAAGGTGTTCTGGTTCAGCAGACATGAAATGACAGAAGAACAGAGAGCAGCACTTGGAGACTGCGAAATTATCCAGTGCAATAAGTCTATTAACACTGCATATGATGTGCAGGAAGAGGCAAGGGAATGCGACATTTTAGCCATTGTCGCACCAATCAATTTACAGCAGCAGTTTTTAAAGATTGCGGAAGGCAGACCTGTAATTATGGCTGTCAACGATCGTGTATTAATCCCACAGGAAAACGGGAGCGAAGATAAAGTTGCTTTTAAGTTTGTAAAGTGGGAGCAGTTAATTAAGATTGAAGTCATAAAAAAGGACTTTGAGATTTAAAAGGAAAAGGAGATAGATTTGAACGTGCAAGGAGTGATGAAGAAGAGAAAATGGAAATTGATAAAATTGCAAATGCTATAAAAACTGCATCAAGTGAAGAGAGCACATTTTTTAATGATACTGTAACTGCATTATTAGAAGCCGTTAAAATTGAAAAAGGAAATGTAAAACTCACAGAAAGAAAAGGAATGCCAGCCCCTACTTATTATGTGGCAAAAAACGATACGGAGGATGAAATGAAAAGCGAAAATAAAAATAATCCCCGTGGTAGTTCTTGGAGTGACCTTGAAAAAGAATTATTCACACAAGAAGAAATAACAGAAAGTAATGCTCGTGTTGCAGCAATTAATGAAGCAATAAAAGCAAAAGAGAAAACTAAATAACTGAATCCAATAACACCTTACACAACGTAGGGTGTTATTTTTATGCAGAAAATTCTGCAAGAGAAACACAAAACAAAAATAAAAAAGAAAGAAGAGGTAGATCTTATGTGTAAAATCAACGGAAAGAAACTGGAAGAGGCAAGAACAAATGCAGGAATGACCCAAAGAGAATTGGCTGAATTATCAGGAGTTTCACAGAATGCGATTAGTCATTATGAAAATGGAAAGACAAGCCCATCTGATGAGACTGTAGAACGGATTTGCATGATCTTAAAGGTTTCTAAGGATTCAATAGAAATCAAAAATGTAGGTTATGACTTCCTGAATGGTGAGGGAAATACAACTGCAAGAGTAAGAAAGGAAAAAGGATTTCGGCGGTATATGTCTCCGATTGAAACAGAAAAATGGATTGAAAGTAGAAGAGATTCAGAAAAAGAGTCAACGGAAATTGCAAATGCTTTGAACAGTGCAATTACTTTCGGATCAAAGAAATATATCATTATTGATCCAACATATATTCATGTTCCGGTATGGCAGAGACATACAGATATAGCGAAAGCAACGGAAATTGCGGAGAACTATGAAGAACGCAAATTCGACCCAGTAAAAGCTTATATTTCAGATGGCAAATTAATGGGAACGGACGGAATGCATAGAACAGTTGCCCGGATTAAGAGAAACGAAAGTCTGAAAGAAAAAGGAATGCCAACGGAAAAAGTCCTTGTAGAAATCTTAAACTGCACAGAAGAAGAGGCAATTAATACTTTTCTTGGTCAGCAGTCAGGAAGAAAAACTATGACAATCGGAGATACATACAGAGCTGCGATTAAAGCAGGACTTCCGGAATATATAAAATTCAAACAGATTTTTGAAGATAATCGGATTCAGATTTCGGAGGAATTAACGGAAATCAAAAAGCCTATTGGTGTAGTAAGACCATCAGGAACCATGTTAAGGCTTTCAAACAGAAAAGAGGAGGTTTTAAAAGAAGCATTGAATCTTATTAAAGATCTTAATTGGTGTGGATCGACAAGCAAAAACGCTTACACACTTAGGAACGTAAACGTACTGATCAGAATGATCACAGTTTATGGTTCGGATGTAAAAGCGAAACTGTTAAAGCATTGTAGCGGTGCAGTTTATTTTGAAAGTAGCGTTGCACCGATTAAGAGCAATGCAGAATTGTACGATTTCCTTATAAGCGAAATTAACAAGAAATAATACATACATAATAGTTAGACAGTGCAGACAAGAGAATAAAATCTTGTCTGTATTAATGTAACTATTAGTTGCAAATTCAAAAACAGAAAGGTAGGTAGATACAATAATGAGACAGACAAAGAACACAAGACATTTTGTGAAACGGTTAGAAAAGAACGGGTATAGATATGACCGTTCAAACGGTTCACACAGAATCTATGTGAACGCAAGCGGTGAAATCATCAGCGTTCCTAGATCTGGAAATAAGATGGTGTTAAAAAGAGAAGCGAAAAAGCACTGCTTAAGATAGCAAAAGGAAAGTATTGAAGGGAGAATGAAAAATGTTAAAAGTAAATAACAAAATTATAGTTCATATCTTTGGAACTGACGGAAAAGAAATTAAAACACTAGATTCCAATACTGCATATACAGTATGCGAAAAAAATGGAAAGCTTGGAATCAATTACAATACAGAACGGAAACAGACAACTTCTGACGGAGATGTGTTTGTTCCGTTTGAATCATTCTCATATACAGTTGTATTTGAAAATGTAGAAAATGGAAAGAAGTATTATTGGAGCAACGCAGAGAATGCGATCGTAGAAAAGGAGGTGTAATTATGGCTTGGTTATATGATCCTAAGACAGATGAGCGGAACGGAAAAGAATTTGAGTACAATCTGCCAATTCATGAGAATGACACATTATTATATGGATTCTCATATAGAGAAGTTATGGATGTTATGATTGCAAATTATGGACATGACATCACAGAAAAGCAGTTTGATAAAACACTTAAAGAATTGCTCAATGAGAGCGTCGAAAACATGAAAGAAAAATTAATGTTGTGCAAGGCAAACATGCTGAAAGAAATCAGAAAGGAACGGTAATAATATGATACGAGCAGAATTTGAACGGAAATCATTCCCGGAAGTGATGATGCAGCTTAATGAAGAGTTTGATGAAATAACAACCCTTGAGACTCTGCGAGAATACGCAAAACGGCAGATAGAAGAGGGTAGATATTTTATTGCAAAGAACATCATTGATGCTCTAAATAACGGAAATGAAGAAGAATGGTGGGATTATGATTTCTGTCTCGGAACATTGGACAAACCAACTCCGATTATAGAAAAGAAAGACGTTGAACACTTGATTGAAAATTAGAAAGGCAGGTAGATGGAATATGTTAAGAGTAAAATACATTGGATTTGGCGGAGTCTTTATTGAATATCCGTGTTATGAAGATGAAAAAGGGAAAATTTATTTTGACTTAAATGATGGTCGAAACAGATTAGATCTTCATACAGGAGCTTACAGAGATGAATGTGATGAAATCTGTGGAGAACCTTGCAAGAGAATTACAGAAGAAATCGAATGTGAAAATCCATTTGTCCGTCATCCAAGAGAATTTGATTATATGCTTTTGGGTAGAATGAGATCCGATTGCAATTATTTTCTTGAAAATGGGAATGGATATGAAGGACATCTTTGGGGAGGAAGTGTAGAAAAAATTTGTGACGAAATGGAAAACATCTGGAACTCATTTGCCGAAGACGAAAAGCCGGAATGGTTGACAATGGAACAAATTAAAGACTATAGAAAAAGAATGATGGAAGCGAGGAGATAATTATGTTACCACAGATTAATTATGACAGAAAGTTTCTTGCAAAGTTAAAAAGCAATTACTTTAACGCAAAGGCATTGTATGAAACAGTCAAAGAAAATGCAGAAGAAATTGAAAGAAAGATTCTTGCAGAAAATGAGTTCTATGAGACAGAAGAAGTTGCAGAAATGATAGGGAAAAGAGGTGGAGATGGAAAGCGAAAACGGATTTTTGAGCCAAGCATGACTTATATGATGGATTTAGATAATGAGTTACCAAGATTCATCGACTTATGTTATCCGGAATATGTTAAGGCAGGAATTGCAGATCCAAGAGGAAAGGGATATTGTCCTGATGCACAGTCAAGAGAATTGCTACTTGAAACAACAAAACAGCTTGTAGAATATGGGATTGAAATTATCCCAGACGAGTTTGAAGAAAAGGAGACATTACGTAAAGCGTCTCAGTATATCAAATGGAGAGATAAAATACTTGATTTGGTATTAAGTTTAGAAAGTGATGAGGTGGAAAGTTATGCAGATTATTGATAAAGCAACTACACCAGACGGAATAGAAATTGAACTTAGAGATTTGAGCGGAGAACACAAGTTGCCAGACTATAACGGAATGGTAATTATTTTCCGTACAATCGCAAAGAAAACATTTCCACCAAATAAAGGATGGTATGCACAGAAAGGAAAAGAATTTCATTCTTGTATCTGTTGCTATAAAAATCATACATCAGATATGTTAAAGGCAGATTATGAAGAACTTAAAAATGGTACAAAAACTATTGCAGATTTGAAATCGTATTTCTGGAATAGGTACAGAGATTGTTATGTACTTGGATTGGAAGGGAGTGAAAATTATGCAGAAAACATTAATGGAAATGCTAATTGAAGCTGGTTATCCAAAAGAAGAAATGGATCATCATTGTTCTGATTTGTATGTATATGTAACACCGCTTACAACAAAGGTAATTGAAGAATGGTGTAAGGCACATGATTACAGAATGGCTTGGCATTGTCCTACATTTAAAGACCAGATAACAGGCAAAATTATGTATGATTGTGCATTTCAGTGGTATGAAAATTAGCAGAGCAGATAGGAGCGTGATTATATGGCATATTACAGTAGCCCACGAAAATATGAAAACGCAACTGGTAAAAGATTTACAGATAAATGCCCATGCATTCATAAAACAGGAAGTGTTAAAGGTATGGTTAAATTAGGCTTTTGGGACAAAGATAGCGATAAGGTAAGACACGGAAACTGGATTTATCAACAACCATAAGTCAAAAGAAATTGTAATTTAAAAGGGAGAATACATCATGTGGATATTTGAAGCAACGTATGAAAATATGGATCTCGATAGTTCTATTAAATCAGTAAGAAGAAAAATAGAATTTGATGGTGATAATTTCTTTGACACAGGAGATGAATGTTATTTGTATGCTATGCAAAAAGCATTAGAAATGAAACAGAAAAATGAATGTTTAGGCTGTTTGGAATTTATAGCATGTTAGAAGGGAGAAATAATTAACCATGTTTCAATGTTATTATAATGAAATTATTATATTTAATGACAGGAAATATATTGGGAAACGCATAGATACAGAGCATTTTGAAACGGAAACAGATGCAGAACAGTATTGTATAAGAAATGTAGGAATACAAGAATATCCAGATGGAAGTTATACAGAATGCGAAATGAAATATGAGGAGGTTGACAATGAAGAAAAATAAACCACGGTGGAAAAATCTTGATATGTGGGAACGGTTAGCAAGAAGATGCAAACAGAGTGGATGCTCTGAAGATACTGTCGAACATATTAGAGAGCATGGAAAACAGAGAAAAATCGAAAAAAATAGTAAATGAAATATTAGTTTCAATTTAAGAAAGGATGGTTGATTTATATGTTAAAGGCAATAAATATTAAATGGGATACAGATGGAGACAAGGATGTATACAATGAACTCCCAACAGAACTTATTGTTCCTGATGAATTTGAGGAAATGTATAAAGAAGACGAAGAATATGCACTTGATGAGATTTCAGATTGGTTATCAGATGAAACAGGATTTTGTCATGCAGGATTTGAGATTGAAAAGGTAATTACAAAAGAATCTGTTGAGAATGATTTATATGATTTCTTTAATGACAAAATGGAAACTGGAGATGCACCTGAAATTGAAAGTGTGTGGAAACAATACGATCCTACAAACGGTAATATTATTACTATTGATTGTGTAGGTGGAAAGCAGATCAGATTGATTATTCAAGTAGATTAAGGAACGATGAGAAATGTTAAAAATTAAGTTCAAATACAGAGATGAAATGAGCAACTGGAAATGGAGAACGTAAAGCTGTGTGGTTGAATCCGTAGAAGAATGTAAGAGAATTTATGGTCTTGGAATTGATTGTGACTATGAAATTCTTGAAGTAACAGAAACTAAATAAAGAGAATAATAAGACAGATGCAGAAATGTATCTGTCTTATTTATTAGAAAGGAGATTAAAAATGGGACTTATATATTTGAAAAATGAAGAGAAGCGGATTTATGAAGCATATGGGATGATTGTGTATGGAATACAAGATAGATACATATGGAGTATTTACACAGATAGACCGGATGAAAATGTATATACATCATTACGGATTGAAAGAGATGAAAAGAACATTTTAGACGTTCATCTTGGAAATTTGTGTATTTTTGAAGAGAATTTTAATAGAACGATTGATAACTTTTTATGGTGGATTGATAAAGATAATCCAAATTCCTACGACATTAGACATGCTGTGTTTAAAAGTCTGACGAAAACGGATTCATTATTCAATCATCTGATTGGAAATCGTAAGCGAAAAGAACAGGCAGAAGCTAATGAAAAGGCAAGAGTTGCAGCAATAAGAGAAGAGGAACAGAGACAGATCGACTTGATCAAGCAGTATTGCGAAAAGGAAAATCTTTTATTCAAACAGTATTATGAGAAAGCTTATCTGATTAAGTTGTATAACGAAAATGTAAAACAGATGATTGAAAATGCAGACAACAAGCAGTTTGAAGGATTGAGAGATTTTATGAATGAACATCCTGACAATACAGATGCAGTGATTGTAATGAATGGAAATATTGAAGATATAGCAAGGCAGATAGCGTAGGAGGTTGATTGATATGAGAGATAACATTAAAGAGATTAGTAAGGCAGAATTTGTTAGAAAAATTACAAGTGGTAAGTCATTATTCATTGGGATTAGCCCTGCTATGGATGATGGAGAAATTGGTGCTGTAAGACAGAGAAGGCTTGAAAATTATAAATCACATGCAAGAACATGTGTGGCAAAATCAAATAATCATTTAGTATTTGATGGAGATAGTCATTTGGAACTCAAAGATGTAAAACCACATACCTTTATAAAGTGCTATGCAACAGATGACAATATCCTAGTTGTAGAACAAAAATGGCTTGATATTGATTGGAATGGAAATGTGGATGATACAAGATACAAATATTTGTATTACACAATGGAGGAATAGTTATGATAATTGAAAAATTATCTGGCGATTTTATCAGAGGATATACTAAGGCAATTCAAGATATTTCTGAAGTGTTTGACTATGTTAACAATGATTTGAAATGTCATAAAAAACGACTGAATGACAAGTTAGCAAAAGAATTGCTCAAATGTATATTAGAAAATCGTGAAAATATAAGAGAAGATAAAAATGGATTTATTAGATGGAATTGTGTAACAAATAAATTTGAGTGGTTTAAAAGGAGCGAGTGAATATGACATATAAATTTGCTTTTGAAAAGAGAGATTATGCGAGAATTGATAAACTTACAAATGCTGAAACATTTTATGATGAAGCTCGTAAACTTGTTAAGAATGTAAAGAGTGACCACGGAATTAAAAGCTGGCAAGTTTTGGCAGATCAGAGATATGCAGAACTTATTACAGGTTGCGAAGATGTTAGAAGAAATATTGATTATGTGGATGGAAAATTTCACGAAAGATATTTTGATACAAATGGAAATGAAGTATTTGTGACAGCATAAAGGAGTGATGTAAATGGAAGGCAACTATATTATAGTTGATTTTAATGGCACAACTCATGTATTAATATTGACAAAGACAAAAGAACTTTTGGGAAAGGTAAAACCAAAGGGTTGTCCATTCTGTAATTATTCGATGTTTAACTTATTAAGTGATTGGATACAGATGTACTCATGGCAAATGGAAAGAAATAAAAGAATTCCACTTGTAGAATTTGTAAAAGAAATAAGAACAGACGGAAAACAGATTTATAAGGATTCAATGATAAATATTTTGGAATTATAGATTGTATAACATCTAATGAAAGAACGATTTCAAGAACGGAAGATAGAGAAATATATAAATAGAAAGGAATAAAAATATGGAAGAAAAAGATATGAGAATTTGTCCAGTGTGCGGAAAAGAAGTAGAAAGGAATGATATGAGTTTTACAAGAGACTGTCACGGGATTACTTTTAGATTGGTGTGCTATGGTTGTTGGGAGAAATTAATGGAAAAAGGATATGATGGTCAATATTATAGTGAAGCAGACGAATGTATTGATGAAGACTATTAGAAGGTGAAAAATATGATTAGTACATTGGAAAGAGAAAATAGCATTGATGGAATGTTATTCGGGAAAATGAAAGAACTTCCGAACTGGTATGGAATTGATGGCATCGGATTTACATGGCATGGCGAATGGAGTGATCCTGAAATTGAATATAAAGGAAAGCGAATCAACGCAAATATCATTGAAGATTCAATGTGGGATCGTTGGATTCGTGATGATGACGGAAAATTAATTGACGGAAGAGAAAACGATGATGATGGATTTACACAGTTTATGTTAGATAACAAGGATGAAGTTTATGAATTAATTGAATTAGCAATGGAGGAATAAAAGTGGGAATTAATGTATTGAGAGTTGAACTGGTAAGAGAAATCGGTAATTTGAAGACGTATAAAATTACATACCAAGAAGAAACAGAAGTCGAAACAACACTTGTTGGAAATACATTCAATTACAGTGAAGAACCTAACCTTCCTGAAGCTGTACTTGACTTTGCAGAACAGTGGATTCTTGGAAAATTATAAAGGAGATGAATTGGGATGCTAGGATATATAGTTTCAAAAGATATGAAATCAGGTATGTGGTATGCACATAAAAAAGGATTTCCGTATGTTCCGATTTCTGGAAGCTTTTCAAATAAAAAATCAGAATCAAATGAATATGCAAAAATGTATAACAATCTTCCAAATAAAGTAGAGCAGATTGAACAGAAACGGAAAGAAAAATTTATAAAGGAGATGGAATTAATATGATGACAAGAGAAAGATTCACAGAAACAACATATAAAATGAGTTATGAAGAATACAAGAAATGTTATTGTCCAGAATGCAAAAGAGAAGAATGTCCGCACAGAGAATCATTTAGAAGAGTACCTGAAATTGATGGTGGTCTTAATTTATGTCCAAACTTGAAGGAGTAATAACAATGTTATTAAAAGACGAAAACGGAAAACAGACAGTGCTTAATCAAAATCCTCTTACAAAGGAATTAAGCATTACTGTTATAGATAAGGTAACACGAAAGTGTAGAACATATAGAAACAAGAAAATGATATGTAAATTATTCACAGAATGTGTAAAGGAGAAATTGTGATAGCAGAACGCAGATGCATCAACCTTTATTCCGATATGAACCCATGGATGGATTTAGTTATATTGGTAAACGATGAAGATTTTGATAAGTCAAAGGAAGTGGCAGAAAAAGCATTTGATGATTTTTGGAATGATTCAAAAGTTGAAGAAGAGTGTTGGGCTTACGGAGATTGGATTGAATGGAAGCTGAAAGAAGCAAACATAAAATACGAAATGTATTTCAGAAGAAAGGTGGTTTTATGAAGACGGTCGTAAAAGTATATAGGAATAAACGGAATAATAATAAGTATATTGAGGTTCATAATGATGGACATTATCACAATTCTGTTCGTCAGTATATAGAACATAATCAGAAGGTTGCAGGTCGAAAGGTTGGAGTTGTGCGGAACTACACTGGTGATGGATCGTTGCATCGGTGGAGAAAATACAATTTGAAAGAATTGTTGGAAGACTATAAAGAGGTGTGATATGAAACTGCATGGAGAAAGTTTTATATTAAAACAAGATTTAATGGATACAATAGCATCCTATATGGATGATGATATAAGAGAGGATTTACATTTCAGGATTGCGCCATGCAGTCCTGATTTATTTTTAAGAGAATATATAAAGAGAGATCCTGATTTTGTTGATCTTCTCAAAAGCGAATTTGGTATAGAAATGGAGTGATCAGAGTGGACACAAGGGAACTTGTAGAAAAAGTTGTTGATTGCTTATCTGATGGATATGACGATGAAGAGAACAGAGATGAAACTGAAAATCTTCTTTATGATAGCTTTCCTTATAGTGAATTGGGATTATAGAAAGTTAGGAGGATTGAATATGTGCAGAATAGCAGGGATTGTATTTGAACATGGTAATGATGATTTTGGATATTGGAATGGATTTACGTTAACAGAAGAAGAGGAAAATATTATTCAAGAAATCCTTTTACGGCACGATACAGAGGGATGTTCTGTAAGAGGAAGTAAAGAAGAAATTTTAGAAGATTTGTTGGCAATTTAAAAGAACGGAAAGGAAAAATTATTAAAGAAAAGAGGTTGTCGAGTATGAATAAGAAAAAATATTATGCAATTACAACGGAAATGGTTTTTAAGAAAACTGTTTTAGTTCCAATTGAAGAAGCAAAAGATATTGAGCAAGCAGAAAGAATTGTAGATGCTGCTGTAGAAGATTGTACTGTTATGGTACTTGATGAAGATGCAGAGTGTAACACATATACAAGTGAATATGCAGATGAAAACGGAATGTACGAATTGACAGAAAAAGAGTCCGAATGTTATCAGATTATTTGTGAAAATTAATGAAACAAGATTGCAGAATTGGAAATGTGGGAGGTACATATGGATATTACAAATTTATACGCATACAGAATTGATGAATTGGCTATTGGTATGGTAAAGGCAGAATCTTATGAAGATGCAAGAGAAAAAGTAAAAACAGCTTATTTAAAACACAATGATTGTTTCAATTCTGAAAGAGATTCCATCGAATTGAAAAAGATTATGGAAAATGATTCATGGTTTAGTGATAATCCAGACATAATTGAGATTGATGATTTGATATAGAAATGGAGATGTAGAAATTATGAAAGAATTTATAGTTAGATGGACAGCAGACGGATATTGTGTTGAGTTTCATTATCTAGTTATTGCTGAATCGTTAGATAATGCAAAAGAATTATGGGATGAATATATAAAAACACATGAGAAAATTCAGTATTCATGGGATAAAGCGGTAAAAGCAGTTAAGCATCATTATGGTGGATATATTTCATGGAAAGATAATGGAGATACGAATAGATCTAAAGGTTGTTATGAAATGGAAAGTGAGAATATCTTTACTGGTAGCGACCATTTAAGAGATTAATGAAACAAGATTTTCAATGGAAATTAGAAAGGGATAAGTGATTATATGAAAATGTATGATTATAGTAATTTATTGCAGGCTGTAAGAGAAACAAATACAAACAAAATTGTAGCGGAAAACAATAGAATAGCAGATAAGAAAAACGCTTTATCAAAATTAGAAATGGAGTTAAAAGCAAGTGGTTTATTAGATGATTGGTATGATTTAAAAAGACTTTGCAGAGAAGCTGATGTAAGAATTATGCCTTATGGTGGATGGGACGAAGAGAAACAGGGAATATTGATGAATGATTCTCAATACTTTAAAGATAATGGAATGTTTGTGAAGTGCATGAGTTCTGGTTCTCATTGGTCTGATTACTTCGGATTTTCTTATAAGGATAGGGAGTTTAAATGGAAAATCTATCATACTACATCATCTGTATTATTCGATGGTTTTGATAATGAAATCATTGAACTTAATACGAAAATCAAATTAATTGAGTTGTTTATGGAAAGGTATGAAGAATACAGAAATATCCAGTTGCAGAGAATTTACATGAAGATAGGTAAAGTCACGGAAGAAACTATGGCGATTAAAAGCGATAGATAGAATGAACGGAGGAAAATAAATTATGTTGGATAAGAGATTTGAAGAATTAAAAAGCGAATTATTTAGCTGGGCAGAGATTATATTGAGGAATTTCTTGGTTTTGAATATGATTTTGACTGGGATAAAGATACCATTGATAATGCTATGGACAAAGTATATGAGCAGATGCCTGAAGAAGAATTAGAGGTGTTTTATCAGAAATTTAATATTAGATGAAACGATGATTTCAGAAACGGAGGAAATATTATGAGAGAAGAATTAAAGCGGTTAATTAGAAATTATCTTAATGAAAACGGTTTTGATGTATCAAAGGCAGATGATTTGATTGACGAGTACGAATCAGAACAGACATTTACAGAATTAAAAGATGGAAATTTTGAAATGGTCACAGGAAATACATACGAAGAAGTATCAGAATGGTTGCATAAGAAGGGTATCAATTAGCATGAAACGTAGATTTCAAAAGTGGATTGGGAGATGCAAAATGAGATTACCACAAGAAATATTTGCAGAAGCATTATGGGTAGAATGGTTTGTTAATTACGGTAATATTTGTAAAAAGAAATTGCCGGATTTATTGAGGCGGTATAATTTAAAACTCAAAAAAGAGAAAATCTTAGATGATGTTAAATTATCAATAGGTAGAGCTTTTAAAAATACTCCTTGTGTTTCTTCTAAGCAAATAGAACGCATTGCAGAGGAAATAGACAAGGTTTGTATCATAGCTAACTGGAAAAATGCAGTTGCAAAATATAAGGTATGATTGTCTGTAACGATAATTTCTTAGTTTAGAAAGGTAGGCAAATAATATGAAAGTATTAAGTGATGATTTAATGACTAGAATGGAATATCACAAATATATATTATCTGAATGTGAAAGACAGTGGAAAAAATGTCAAGAAGAAAAATATGGATCTTGGGATAGTCAGTCCGATGATGAAAAAGCCGATTATTATAATTCGCTTTATAGCGAATATGCAGACTTACTTGGCAAGAAATCGAGAGAATAACACCATTAAACAATGCAATAGAAATTATATTGAAATGGAAATTTTAAAAAGGAGTAGATAAGGATGTTTAGAAAAAAGCATAGTAAAGGAGAGTAATTTCAAGAATGGGAATTTAAGGTTAAATGTACTTGGATTCCTGTTCTTTTTATCTTTGTAGAAAGGGTGGTGTTATATGGGTATATTTTTACAAGATACAGAATTAGTTCATTTAATGAATAAACGAGACATTATGTTAGACGAGTGTGTAAGTTCATATGTCAACGGTGATTTTCCAAATTTGAGAAATCAGCTTGAAGAATCTAAGGATATTAGGAAAGAATTTAGAGAAACATCACATTCCTGTTCTGATTCCGACAGGCTCGTCATATTAGCAAGTCAATTTGTAGAAACTTGTGATATTTTTGAAAGGCTGTTGCACGAAGAATTAGTTAGAAAGGAAATGAGATAGATATACAGAAAAATAAAAGAATTACTACAAGGTCTTAAAAGGCGATATTTATACGACGCATGTTACACTCAGCGAGAAAAAGAGGGTTATGCTATATTTGAAAAGTGTGGTGGATGGGTAGGAGGTACATGGACGACAGGCTATTTATCTGAGAGATGTATAGATTGCCCATACTACATTGAACTGGAGGATTGATATTTTTATGAAATACATAGATAAAGTAGAAGCGTGGTTATATCGGTTTGTTGATGGGGAATTGAGAAATTTACACCGGATTTATATGATGGTGTCTTATGTTTTTATTAGGATGAACGTAGATTTCAAAATTAGGAGTGGTATTATATGAGAAATAGTTATGAAAGATTGAAGAGTGTTCAAACATCATTGTCTGAATTATCAAACAGTCTTGAGGAACAGTATTATAAAATGCGTCAGGAATGTATGGATGAAATTATTGAAGATAAAAAAGAACGGACGATAAAGAAAAATGAAATGTACTTGCTTTATGAGAAAATTTTAGATAGCGATTCTATGAGAATGACATGGATTAAGAATAAGCTGCCATGGTATATTACAAGATTTTGTAAAATTACAAGCACAGAAATGTCTTTAAGAGATACAAGTATTTTTATTGGTGTAAATTTCGGTAAATCATGCAAACCAAATTGTTATGTAGAAATTACGCCTAGAGATATTGGATGGATATAACCGTGAAACAGAAAGTATCAGGAGGAAATGTTATGGCAGTATATCAGTTAAATAGACCAAGTATTGATACAGTTATTGATTATTGTAATGACCTTGCTGCAAATGAAAAACTTGAGGTATATGAGTTTGGGAAAAACAATGATTTGGTATTACATATCTATAAGGATGAAGAATTTAACCCATTATCTGATAAAGACAGTTTTAACATTGTAACAGTTAGTACGGCACAAAATGGAAATTGGGTAGATGATACTGGTGATGCATATGTGACAGATGGTTCTCTCTTAAGAGAATTGGAAAGAATTAATAATTACGAAAAATTTTCTATATTATAAACGGAGGTAGATTTTATGAAAAAATATGCAGTAGTTGTTTATTACACATTTGATTCTGAAACGTGTGTATATTTATTTGATACATATGAAGAAGCTTGTGATTATTTACAGAGAATGTGGCAATATTGTTTCAATTCAGAATTTTCAAGTGATGAAAGTGAAATTGATTTTGAGATGACGTATCATGAAGATGATTATGCACAGATTAAGTGGATCGGAAATGATAACCCAATGAGGATATGGCAAGTAACAGCAGTAAGCGAGCCAATGAAAATTAATTAGATGAAAAGCACATTTTATCAGGAGGTAAAAATTATGAATAAAAGTGGTTTTAATAAAAGGGAACTTGAATTGATTGAGAATATACAAGCTGCTGAAAGCTATGTATCAGGAGACAATGATTTAGAAATTGATTCTTATAATGATGGATGGTATGCATGTGAATATAATGGGGATGAATCAAGAATAATGGATAGTTATTCTAGTGAACCATTAATTACAGAAGAAGAAATAGAAAAACATAATGTGAATATCTATAAGGTACTTGACTACTGCAATGTGTACTATTGTGGATAGAACAGAGGTGATTAATTATGCTAGAAATGAGAAATGGATTTGTAGTAACAGATAATGATTGTATGCAGTGCCGGAAAGATTTAGGAGAAAGAAAATTTTTATTCATTCAGTCAATTTTGATGGATGGAGATAATAAATATTGTGTAGTAGCCAATGCGGAAGATTTAAAAGAAATGTCATTGGACGATATTAAAATGGCAATTTGTGGTTACTACGGCAATATAAATGCAATGGAAGAATCTTGCAAGTTGCCGTTAGGACAATTGGATGAACTTGTTGCAGAATGTTCTTTTGAGAATCATCCATATTGTGATTGGGAGTATGAAAGCGAAATCGTAACATGGGAAAGAGCAGAAGAAATTATTCAGAAGTTTATTGATACAAATGGAGAAGTGTTTGAGGAAGAATAAAATTATATTTTATTGAACATAGAAAGAGAGGATAAATTATGGGATATTATGCATACGGAAATGGATCAGCATTATTAAAGAATAATGTTAATAAAGAAGAATTATTCAAAAAACTTGATAAAAAAGTTGATGATGCCTATTGTTTAGAATATGAATATGATGACAAAGAAACGATTAATATTACAGATTTTGAAAATTATAGTGAAGAAGACATTATGGAGTTTTTAAATATTTTGAGTCCATGTATTACAGAAGGATCGATTGAATACTCGGGGGATGATGATTACCATTGGAAATTTGTTTTTAATAAGAAAACAGAAAAATGGGATGAAATTGAAGGAGAAATATATTATTCATTAGACGAATTTTCAAATGAAGTATTAATTGAGGAACTTAAAAGTAGAGGATACAAGATTATAAAATAGCAGATGAAAACCGAATTTCAAAGGAGTTTAAAAAATGATTACATTAAAAGAATTAGTACAAGAGCAAGCATGGAACAATGCGACAGACCTTCAGATAATCAAGGCATATTTTGAGTTAAATGACTTAGAAGCTGATGGAATTGATATTATTAGCAAATTAACAAAGTCAAAAATAAACAAAATAAAAAATAAATATGCAGTAGCAGAAACATGGGTGTGTATGCTGCCATCAAAATATCTGTATGAGAATTATAGTTTGGATATAGCTGATCGTTTGCATGGGTTGGAACTAGATTATCTGATGAATGGCTGTGAATTATCTGATAAACAGCTTAAATGGGCGAAAGAAAATGTTCCTAATATTAAAATGCCAAAGTGTTATTTCCATCCATTGATTGTATGGTTGGAAGAAAAAGGAATTAAGTTCAAATAACAATAATGTCAATATTACAAACATAATTACATATACGAAGAGAGAATAAAGAGTTAGGAGATATCCCTAGCTCTTTTATATTGCAAAAAGGCGAACGAAAGGAGAAAAATTATGAAAGTATTAGCGGATTTTGGAGATTTTCAGGTGGTAGAAACCGTTAAAAGTATTGATCTAATTGATATTTCGAGAAGATATCAAATGGTTAGTTTGCAAGAAGAGAAACCAAAAAGAAAGAGAAGATATGAAATAACAGATAATGGAACAGCATATATGGTTGTTGTATGTATATTCATGTTTATTCTATGTGCAGTTGTTCATTGGATCTGTTTTGGATATTAAAAAAAGGTGGTTGATGATTATGTGGAATAAAAGAATGCCAAGAGAATCATGCGTAGTTGTTATCAGAGAGTGCAGCAGGAAAGGAATTGTTAAAGAATCCGTTGCTGTGTATGACGAGAATGAGAATGTTTTCTTCAAAAATGGAAAACGAATTTCTAAAGTCAAAGAATGGAGATATAGATAATGGCAGTAATTATAGTAGGAATTGTATTTTACTTAACAGGAGGTAGAGGTTATGCTTTTCCCGGCAATTGTGGTGGCAATCTTTTGCTACTGGGTGTATTGTATGATTTGTAAATAAAAAATGGCAAGGAGAACGAAAATCAAAGCTGGAAACCCTCGTAAGAGTTCAAGGTTTATCTGTCTGAATTGTTTGCAGAGTGATCTTGTAACAGGCGAGGGAATTCAGCGTAGACATGGACAAAGGAACGAGAATCACATTAAAGATTTATGGTGTTGTAGATGCAGAGATACAGTGAAAACACTAGAAGTTAGGTACTTTGATGATTACGAAGAGAAAATGGAAGAGGCAAAAGAACTAAGAAATAAATATTATGAGATGGAAGATAGTAACTGTTTCTGATATAATGGAATAAGAATTAGTCGTTGAGGTAGCCGAAATGAAAATAATGAACGTAGTAAATACATGTGGAGATCGTGTGCAAGTAGATTTTGATAGAAAATCTATGGTTTCTTACTCTAACAGAGAATGCAAAGTGTACTATGCAGCTCACATGATAGAAAATGGGAAATATACTGAACCAACAGTATTTTGTATATCTGGAACATTAGATAGCATAGAAGAGAGAATTGATACGCTGAATAATATGGTTAGATTGGCATATTATAGAGGACTAAACAATGATTTATCTGCTGATCCAGAACGCAAAGCATGAAAAATGTTGATTGATGAAGTTACAGAAAACCGGGATAAATACTTTGACGAGTATGGAGACTGGAAAGAAGAATACATTATTATAGGTTAGGTTGAAATGTGTGGAGAATGTGAAAGATAAAATAAAGAGGATCGGATAAATACATATCCAATCCTCTAAGTCTAGTACCGACTTGCTTTACATCATATATATAGTATACATCTTTCACAACAGAAAGTAAAGGAGAAATATTATGAATAAGATTAAATTTGAGATAAAGAAAGATAACATTGAGATTGCATATAAAGACAGAATGGATATTAAGCCAGGATGTACATTGGATAATATGAATAGTGATCCCAAAATTATTGAAAGTTTCGATACTAAAAAAGCTGCGATCGAAGCGTTGAAGAAATATAATACAGATATTTCTACATTTTCATCGGCAAATGGAACTATGTTTGATATTACAGAATATTATATCGAGGAAAATGAGTACTATGAAGATGGTGATATGATTTGTAATGGCGTATGGGAAGAAAGTAAAATGAAAATTGCTTTGGTAGATGAAGATGGAAATATTATTAAAGTGTTTGATAATTATTCAGACGCAGAAGAAGCATACAATGAATACGATGATGAATGTGAAATTAGATTGTGGTAGACTGATGAAAGAATTATTTCAAGAGGAGGTAGTTATTATGTTTAAAGGAACTCATTATGGGGAAGAAGTGTGGATGGATTGGCTCAATGAAAACGAATGCGGATTAAATCAAATTATAAGAACGCTAAAACAAAATAATTTGGAATATAAATTACTGCCAATTTGTGATGAAGAACATAATTACGATGTCATAAAATACTATAAAGATGAAGAATATAAATATTGTATTATTTATGATGTCAAGAAATGTTACATAATGATGCGAAAACTTCCAGAAGATATGAATATAATGAAACTTATATTGGATATTATGGAACAGAATAACGGAAAAGAACCAATGGAAATGTGTTCGAAATTCAGGGAAGTGGTCGATTCTGCATTGTTTGAAGCACAAAGGTTAATTGAAGATACGGAAGAATTACCAGAACTTGAAAAAGTAACTTTTGAATTATTTAAGCGAAAAGCAGAAGATACATTATCAGATGAAGAAAAAGAGTTTGATGAAGATGATTGGGAAGAAGATCCAGTGGAAGAAAAAGCTAAACTTTCATATATGTACAAGGTTGCTGCGGATATTCTAAAAAAGAAAGGATATGACTATGAATATTTAAAAGCAATTGCAGAACTCGATCATCATGATATTGATTTTTGGGAAAGAGAATTGGATTCATTTTTTGATGGTTATTATTACTACAGTATATTAAGCAAATATAGAGAAAGTTAGTGGTGGTGTTATGACACATACAGAAGTGATATTGGATGCATATAAAAAAGTACCAACAATAACCGGTATCAGAAAAATAACTGGATATAGTTGGCAGAAAATCGCAAAAACATTGTCTTCGGAAGGTATTATTGTTAATGATAGTCAAGCTTTAATATTAGAATTACATGAAAAGGGAATGACTCCTGAAGAAATTTCTAAAATGGTTGGGTATAACGAAAAAACAGTAATGGCATACTTACCTAGAGTTCGTCCTGCATATAATGAAAATCAATCAAAGAACGCATTACGTATTAAAAAATGTAGATCAAAAAGGGAAGACAAACAAGACAGAGAATAAATAGATGAAACCAAGTTTTCATGAAATGGAAAGGAAGAATGTAATATGAGCAAATTAAGAGTATGGTGGATTCCACAAATAGGTATTGGACAAACGTTTTATATTCCAGTGGAGACAGTAGAAGACGGTAAGAAAATGATGGATATTTTAGCAGCGTATGATTTGTTTCAGTTGCAAAACAATGTAAAACCAGACTATTCAAATGTAGGTGGTCTTCAGATGTGGGATGAAGAAGAGAAAGAATGGTGTGATTGGTTCATGGAAACAGAAAATGATTTCTTTGAAGACGTTGATGAATATTGCGAACAATGCGAGAAATCAGAAGAATTGAAAAAATTTAATAAAGAATTATATACGCAAATTGATTATAACAAGATACAGAGAATGATTAGTTAAAATCTAAGTTTCAAAAACGGAATGGAGAATGATATTATGGAAAATAAAAATTTAAACTGTTATGGATATTTGTTAAATTGTCCAGAAGAAATGCTCGTAAATATCGATGAAACAATGAAAGATAAACAAACAACTATAAATTGGAACAATTTTAAGGTGGGTGATGCTTTTTATGCAGAAAATACTTATAGATGTGCAATGGTAGATCACGTCATGAAAAGAATCATATTTACAACAGAAGAAGAATATAAAAATGAGTTTGAGTTAAAGTATAATGACAAACCAGTTGATGAATTGAAAATAAATTATAGAATAAGTAAAAATGCAATTGAAAATATGATGTTGGCATACATTGATCATAAACAAATTCTTATTGAATATGAATCAGAAATGGATGAACAAGAAATGGAAGAAGATGCAAATTATAACTTTCACAAAGGATGTTGTGAAACAGCAGAGTGTTGGATGAGAGCAATCGGTGTTAGTCCAGATTGCGAGTTTGTTAGAGAAAGGTTATGATTATATGAAATATGCAAATAGATTAACAGATGGAGAGTTAAGGGAAAGCGAAGTGTAATTATGTTTAAATGGAAAGATTATGGTAAATAAATTAAGTTTCATGTGGGATTGAAAGGAAGATTAAAATGAGTGAATATATACCTAAATTTTCAAAATACGAAAATGATTTATTAATATTAAGCGATTTATTTAGTGCGGAGCAGTGTCTTAAATATGCAAAAGAACATAATATGAGAGTTTTAATGGAATGTACAACAAGTACATCTAGTGTAGAAATTATGATGTTATTTCAGAAAAATGGATATACTCATAAATTATTCGAGCAAGATGTATATGCTCCTGATGGAATAAAATTATCTCCAAAGGTATTATGCTTATTTGAGAAAAGTGCAGTACAAGAATTTGTAGATGAAATCTAGGTTTACTATGGAAGGATGATATTATGAAAAAAATGAGTGGATGGAACATATATTCAAAAGAAGAATTAAAGAATTTGGATAATACAGTAATGGTTATAACTGAAATGATTCAAAACAATCATCAGGAATTAACAAGATGGAAAAAAGATAGTGGAATGTACGAATTAATTGAATGTCAGACAAATGCTTTGTATAATGCTTTGTCAGCACTTAGAAAAGCAGTTGAAATTTAACTTTCATAACGGAGAATATTATATGTAGAAACTAATACAAATAATACGTACAGTTTCTACATATTTTTGATTAGAGGTGGCACAATGTTAGAAGCAATAGAGTTTAAAGCAGACAGGTTTAAAAAGGAAGATAATTATAATCTGATTGAATTCACCGAAAATACAGTTATTTTGTGTAGTGACTACAGGCTTATGGATACATTAACAGAAGAAATAATCAATACTGTAAACGGCAAGGCAGAATATAACGATTATTGCTGTGATGATGAAGACGTTGGAAATGCAAAATTAGATTTATGTTTTGGTTTGCAACGAATAATTGACATAAATGCACAGAGAATTTCAATTGGTCTTGAACCATCAATTATTTATAAGGCAAACAAACCGGAAGACATATGGTTTTTTGCTTGGCAAGGATGTGATGAAATTGAATCACTACCGAAATATGAAGAATATATTTATCCGCTGCTGATATTTAAAGGAAGTAGAAAGACATGGGATGATGGCAAAGACGCTGTATATCAAACTATATGTAATGGAAGATATGGTTGCTACAATGGAAAATGGATTGATTTGTATGGAGATCATTATGATGAAGAAGTGCATAATTGCAACGGAAAATATAGATTGCATATATCAAGTAAATAGAGGTGATATAATATTGACCAAGTTAGTAAGAAAAGTGGAATGGGAATTACCTGGTTCTCCTAAAACAGAAATGTATATGTATGGTGAAGCTTCTGTTGAATCAAATCAAGAAATGCAAGAACCATTGGAGAAATTATATCAATATGAAAACCAACAAGAGCAATTACGAGATATATTGGAAAGTTTTACAGAATATATAGAAAGTCATTCTGATAGAATAACAAATTATGTGAGCGCAAAAGATATGTTTGAGTATGTAGATTATATGTGGAAAGTGTTTGGAATTGATAGTAAGAAGAATAGAGAATGTGAAAATGAGGTGATATAATGATAACAGAAGAGAGCCTACGAGAGGTCATTATACATGATGTATATAGTAGATTTGATTCTCTTGGATATGGTAAGAAACAGTCTGGCGCAGGTTATGTATATTATATTGTAAATGGAAAACAGATGACGGTATCGGAATACACAGATTATTGTATAAAGATGGAACTAAAGAAATTTGGCATTAAGAAATGACGATTTCATCATAGTTTATAATCTATATATAGTGTATCAATGCTAATGCACATACTATATATAGTATTTTTATGGAAGCGTAAAATATGGAAAATGAATATAAAGTAGAAGAGACAGATTTTGGAACAAGAACAAGTCATCCGGCGTATGGAACGATCATGTTTAATAGATCTAACGGTTGTAGAAGAAGTTTATTTGGAAGCAGTATTGAACATAGTAATGTAATTACAATGGAAGTAAAACATGCTGATATAGAACGTGGATTAAATAGCGATTGGGTTTATGGTAAAAGTCCTATTGTAGAAATAGAGATGAGTTATTCACAGTTTGCAGAAGCAATTATATCTTTTGGTCAAGGAAGTGGAATACCTTGCACTATTAGATATACAGAAAAAGATGGTAAAATTCCTGAATGTGATTTTATCAGTAAAAGGAAACAGTTCACTGATGAATTCAAAAGTAAAACAGAAGATACGATGAATGAGTCGCAGCAGTTAATCCAAGATGTAACCGATTTATTTTCTCAGAAAAAAGCACTAACAAAGGCAGATAAAGAATCTATAATATCTAAGCTTAGAAAATTAAGCATGGATCTTGGATGTAATTTGGATTTTATTGCAGAACAGTTTAATGTACAGATGGATAAAACGGTTATGGAGGCAAAGGGAGAAATCGAATCGTTCTGCCAGAACAAAATAAACTCTATTGCTAGTGCAGCATTAGCAGAAAATAGAAAAGAGTTTTTAAAATTGGAAAATCCAGTTGATATTGAACAAGAATAAATAAATGAAAAATTGCTTTCAAGCAGATTGGGATGAGAATATGAGTAACATGGGATATAGACCGAAAGTTTATGATTGTACTATAGACGGAATAAAAAGTGTCAAAGGTAAAAATTTATTTGTCTTACATTGGAAAGATTCAAAAGGTGATGGAAGTATGCCGATTAAGGTAGATCAACCATCAGAATTAATTCTTAATAGAATGAAAGAGATTGTAAATGGAAAGCGAGATAAATTATACTTAACAAGAGGAATGAGAGATATTGATGTTTTGTATCTCGGTGATAATAAATGGCAACTATATGATGAATTTGATTTTTATGAATTTGAAATGGTGGTGTGAAACATGGTAGAAAAATGGAAAGCACAGGAGATTGTACAATATCTGGAAGAACAGCTTTCTAATTCATTACTCAATGATGATCTTTTTGAAGCTATGGAAAATGGATATAGATGTGCAATCAATGATATTAAAGAGAAATATATTGAAGAGGATTAATTATGATTTGCTTAGATTGTGGTAATAGAGATATTAGATATGACGAAAAAGAGAAATCATATCATTGTAATAACTGCGGATCACGGAATCTTGGATCAATTACTTATTCTTTCAGAAAAGGAGATAGAGTAAGGAAATTTTTTAATGATGGATGTAAAGACGGAATTGTAATTAAAGGTGCAAGTGATAAATCTGACATTCCAGTATATGTAAAATGGGATGATTCAGATATTATTGATATGAATGTGAAAGTTATGGAAATTGTAAAGTTGAAAGGGATGTAATTATGAAATATAAAGTACAAATGTTAGTCACAGGGACAATAACAAAAACAATTGATGGTGCTAATTCACCTGAAGAAGCAAAAGAACTTGCAAGTGAAGAATATGGTGATAGAAGCATTGCGTTATGTTCGTATTGTGCAGGAGAAGTTGGAGGTTTATCAATTTCTGAAGATCCGGATACCTATGAAGTTGAGTTAGTGGAAGAGTAAATGAAAGATTGTTTTCAATAGAAAAATGAGGTGATAATATGCAGCTTGTAACATTTAATACACAAGAAAAAGCAGAGAAATGTATCTTTGCTCTTGGAAAGAGAAAGAAAAGTTGGAGAAAGATTGAGAGCCAATTTACAGATGAAGTAAAATATCTGGTTTGGTATGAGCCTATAATGTAGAAAGGGTGATATTTTATGGACAAATCAGAAATGACAACAAATGAAGTTGTAAATCTTCTAATGAATAAAGGAAACGAGATTGATAACAAAATTATTAATACTATATCAGAAGTTCTTAGACTTGGATATGAAACTGATAGAGGCAAGGAATGCGTAAAAAACCTAAGGGGTTCGATAGAGTATAGTCTTGATGAAATGACAAGGATTCTAAATCGATAAGGTGGAAGAAATTATGGAAATTAAAAAAGATACTATGGTATTTTGTAAGAAAAATAAAAAGGTTGGAAAGTTTGTTGGATATGCTGACGAATCAAAAGAAAAATGTTTTATAGATTTTTCATCGTCAGGTGATAATAGAGAATTGTATTGTATATTTGTGAAAGAGTTAAAAATTGAACCAACGAGGAAAGAAACAAACAGACTTGTCAAAACGTATAACACAATGAAAATTTAGTTTCATTAATTATAATAGAAGGAATTAGTTAAATGCTAGTTCCTTTTTTGTTGCAAAAATTTATGAGAATAATATGTTAGGAGGTTGATTTTATGAACACAAACTTAGCAACAGTAATTCCGTTTTATAAGAAAAAGAATAACGGCTTACATGTAGCAAATTTTGATAAAGCAAATGTAAAAGATTTTATAAAGAAACCACCAGTGTCAACAAAAATGGAATGCTTAAGATCACGAGACGAAATATTATCTGTATATAAGATTTTGCTTCAGAGAGTAAAATCTGCACAAACAGAAAATAAAGAAAAGAATGCAATGCGTAATCTAACGATGTATTTATGTGCAATCAATATTGGATTGAGAGGTGGGGACTTCTGTAAGCTAAAATGGAAAGATGTGTATGACGATAATTGGAACATCAGAAAGCAACAACAGTTTGTTCCAGAAAAAACAACTTACAGAGATAATGAAGGACATGTTATAAAAAGAAAATATATAACACTAAGATATGACGGAGATTTTCGGTTCGCAATATCAAATTGGAAAAGGTGGTTAGATTCACATAACATGAGTCCAAGTTTAAATGACTTCTTATTCCCGTCAAACAAACAAGGTGCAATATCCGAAAAATCATGGTATGATATTGTGGAAGAAGTAAGAATTGAAGCCGGCATCAAAAGAAAGATAGGAACGCATGGACTCAGGAAGACGTATGGACATTCCTATTATAAAGCGTCTTCGGACAAAGAAAAGGCACTGATCCAATTAATGCTTATCTTTGGACATTCCGATATGAGAATTACATTAAGGTATATTTGCATATCAGATGAAGAGATTATGGAAGCACAGGAAAGAATGTGTATTTTTTCAAATGAGTCAAATTTTTCTGAAGATGTGGAAATAATAACTGGAAACGGAGATTGAAAAATGGAAGGATTTATGAACGAGCCTGAAAATATAAAATGGAACGATGAAGATATTATAAAAGATCTTGGCGTATACAACGACAAAAGGATTGTAGTAAAGAGATATAATATCACGGTGAAAGAAATAACAGAAATCATACGGAGGCACGAGAATGTTTCAAAGAGGTGATGTTGTTTACATTTTGGAAAACAACTTAAGTGTGAAGCAAGCAAAGGTGATGAACAGACAAGGGGATTTATATACGATTCAACTAATTGGCTCCTGTGTAGCATTCAGGGTTTCAGAAAGCAGATTGTTTGAATCTGAAGATGCAGCCATAAAAAGTAAAAAGATATATGACAGAGTAAATGCGGACGAGGTTGGATATTTGGATTCTCAGAAAAATCAACATCCAACTTTATATGATTTTGATACAGGGAAGAAAAAATAATAAAGCAAAGACGATACTTATTTTGTATCGTCTTTTTTATTTTCCAGATCTTCAATTGTGTTCTTGATTAATTCAATAAACTCATCAGAGGAGATAAGAGAATTAAGATAAATCTGTGTCTTTCTGAGATCCACGCCATTAGAAGCATTTTCAAATTTAAATAAATCATTTGGTGTGCAATCTAATATGATACATAATTTTTCAAGAACATCAAAATTAATGCTATTTGCTGTGCCATTGCATAATTTCAAAACTGTCGGTTTGGATACTCCTAACAGTTTTGCAAGACTTGATTTGGAAATATGCTTGTCTTTTAATGCATCGTTTAATAAAAAATCCATGAAAGTTATCCTCCTTGTTGTATATGTAAAGGATATAATATATCATATCATAAAATATATTTTACTGGTAGTAAAAAATAATTTACCAAAATGTAAAAATAACTTGACTTATGGTAAAAGATATTTTACAATAAGAGCATAAAAGGTTAGCAATACATAAGAGAAAGGAGGTATACATATGGAAAAAGCAAAAAATTCTTTACATCGGTACGATGTAGTAGAGGCAGAAATAGTTTTACAAGAACCTACTGGTCATAGGCAGAAAAAGAAACGTCCATATGTAATTGTTGGCAATGAGTTAGGCACAACAACAGCTCCTACAGTGATTGCAATGCCTTTAACTCATGTGATTAAAAGAAAGAATATGCCAGTTCACGGTTGCATTCAAGCTAGAAGCGAAACTGGTTTGTCTCTATATTCAATGGTATTGGGCGAGCAACCTTGTACCCTAGATAAAGAGCATGAGATTCTTCGAAAGCTTGGAACAATTGAAAATAAAGAAGAAAGGAATCTTGTAAATCGAGTTTGCTTCAATACAATGTTCTATGGTGAAAATATTGATTGGAAGGAGGTACTGGCATGAAGGTAATAGGAATCACTGTTAGTAAGGAAACGGCAAAGAGAATGATTGACGAAGCTCCTGGAGATACAGTCAAAATTTTTTATATGAACCGTGATAATTATGTTCATAAAGAGACAATTACAAAAGAGAAATCAGAGGGGAAACGTCTGGTGGATCTTGCAAAAGACATTTCTTATGATGATATGGAAATGTTTGGGATACTGTCGCTTTATGGAGAGATTACAAGCGAACGTGATATTTTGAGGAATATTGCATTCCCCAAAATAGAATAACAGAACGTATGTTCGTAAAGATATTGACACGAACAAATGTTTGGAATATAATTGGTTAATATAAGGGAATAAAAAAAGAAGAAAGTTGATAAGGACGGCAATCCACAACTTTCTTCCCAATACATATATCACATAGAGAAGTCGGCAAACTTAACTATGCGACTACATTATTACATAAATGTATAAGCATAGTCAAGTTATTGTTGGTGTTTCTACCAATATTTCCCTGTAACTACAAACAACAGAATATGGGTCGATTCTTGTTCTATAGACATAGAGCATACATCAAAAACCATTTTATTTTGAAATGAGAATTTCAAGGTCTTTTTTGTGTGCCCTTTTTTACAAACTCATGAGAATAAGTTGGTATCAGAAGAAAGGAGTGATCAATTTTGGATTACATGATTCGCAACCACAAAAATGTGTACATCAAGCTTTCGCCCAACGGAAGACCAGATACATGTGGCGAAAACGAAAAGGGAGAATTCGAATATTCAAAAGCCAGAAATATTTTGGACAATCTTCCAAAGACTCTCAAGAAGTTAAATTTTAAAGTAGAGGCAATTCCACAGATAGAAAATAAAGCAACACATAACCTAATAGATAAAGCCGTTATTAAAGATTTATCTTCAAATATTACTTGCTGGATAGAAAAATTTGGAACTTGTGAAGACGTGCTGAATGAAGCACAGCAGCGTTATACAGAATTAATTAAAAGGCTTAAGAATGTAGACAACGATATTCTCAATATCTTGCATACAATCGAACTAGAGAAGACAAAGGATATGTACAAAGGATGGTTGCTATACAAAGATATTAAAATTAATCGAGAAAAGAGAAGAGAAATCAAAGATGAGTTATTGATTATTGAGAATGTAATTTCCGAAATAAATCCCAAATTAGTCTCAAGAGAACGAACAAGAAAAGCAATCGCTGGGTTATTAGGAAGAAAGTATAAATTTAGAATTGTAGAAGATGAGGAAGAAAGTTAGAGGTGGTAACGATGTATTTCACACAACAACAGTATGACAGGATGATCATGACGCAAGAAGAAGCTGAAAAGATTGGGGAGAAATATCTGTCAAATAACATGGCAGAACTTAACAGTATTTTAAATGAGTTGATTAAGAAAAAACGGATGCCTAGGTTTTTTAATGATGATTTAAAAAGTCTTGGGTATTTAGTATTTACTCAGAGCATTGATACATACGATCCAAACCAAACTGCCTCTTTCAAAACCTATTTATGGGGAAATATTTGGAAAAAATTTTGGACATACTCAAGAGATTTAACAAATCCTATGAGATGTGCAAGAGAAATGCAATGGAACGAAGATGAAAAACGTTGGGAAGAAACCCCCGTATTTGACATTTCAATATTCGCTAGAATAAATGAGGATGATTCAAAGGAACTTTGGGAAAATTTCTCGGAAGACGTATCAATCGAAGATAAGGTAATGCAAGATCTTTTTTCAGATGATTATGACGATTGCTCAAATGAAATGAAAACTTATTTGGATGGACTTTCTGGTTTACAAAAAAAAATATTATATATGCTTGCAGATGGTTTTTCGCAAACAGAAATCGAAGACATCTTACATATTAATAATGCTGTATATAATGACAGCATAAGGGCGATTAAAAATAATACAAGAACAAGAGAATTAAGGAGGAAATACAATGTTAAGTGAATACAGATTAGAAACATTAAATATATCACAGTATATGGAGTCAGTAGAAGATGGTGATATTAAAGTAGATCAGGCAGTACAACGTGCATTCTGTTGGAGTAATGAAATGATTAATAATCTGATTTATTCAACAGTTGCAACAAAACGAGTATATATCCCAAATATAATTCTCGCAGAAGAAAATCACGACGACGGAACAATCCAAACTTATGTAGTAGATGGGGGTCAAAGAACAGAAGCAATCAGACGTTTTATTTTTGATGGATATAAAATTACTAGATCGATTAGAAATCGTTACATTGAATATCAGGATAATAAGGTTGATGAAAATGGCAAAGTAGTTCGTGATGAAAATGGTGACATTGTAAAAGAGATTAAAGTTTTTGACCTCGTAAATAAGACGTATGATGATTTCCCAAAAGAGTTGAAGAAAAGAATGGGCAAATGCAAGCTCGCTGCGGCAGTTTATCAGGATTGCACTCCAGAAGAAACAAGCGATCTTGTATTGTTATACAATTCAACTGTAAGCATGTCACCATCTCAGAAAGCATTAACATATATTGGTGCTTTTGCTGAAAGAATTAAGAAAATTACAACTCATGATTTTCTAATTAATGGGACAACCCTTTCTGAGACAGATAAAAAGAAAGGAAATTGGGAACGAACGGTATCAGAATGTGTTATGGCAGCAAGATATTTTGAAGACTGGAAAAAGAACCCGAAAGACATTTGTAAATACTTAAATGATAATGCAAAAGAGGAAGATTTTTCTTTGGTTGAAAAATACTTTGATAAACTTAGTCAGTTCTCTAATAAGCTTCAAGATATGAAAATTGTTGAACTCTTTTCAGCAAAGAATTTACCATCTTGGATGTTGGTAATGAAGGAATTGGAAAATAAAGAAATTTCAAATAAAGTTCTTGGAAAATTTTTATCTTCGTTTGATGCATTAAAAGGAACAGAAATAGATGGAAGCACATGGCTTGAGTTAGAGAATAATAAACATACAAAAGACAAAAAGTTAATTTTAGCAAAAGCAAACTACATAAATAAACTCCTTTCAGATTACATAAATGGAAATCCTGAAATCGATGAAGAAAAAAAATCTGAAAAAATAAATTCGGATGATTCTGAAATGGAAACAATTGATTTTGTGAAAAAATTTGTTGATCCGGATTGCACGGACGAAGACATTGATGACTACTTTGGATATATTGAGTCATGCGTTAAAGACCTTAGAATTGTAAAACCTAATTCTCCGGTGCTTGCACCAGAAAATGAAAACGCAATTATTGCAGTTGTGGCTTATGCCTATAAACATGATATTGATATGGACTTATGGTTGCAGAGATATTCAGTTAGCCACAAAACATTCCCGACAGAAATGTCGCAGGAAGAGAAATATAAAACCATGTTACATAGCTTGGCAAATTTTCTTAAAATGCAGAAGAAAGTAGGTGTGAGCGTATGAGCTATTGGACACACATACAAGGAACAATAGTTGTTTCTCCGATTGGAAGAACACAGGCAGAAATGACTTACATATTGAATACAGTTCTTGATCATCTTCCCAATGTAACAGGGTCAGAAAGTGACATGCATATTTCTTTTACTCAAATGCCAGGAACAAACAATAGTTCTTCCTGCGATGAGTTCATGATGAAGACAGATAATTTGCGAGATAGATATGGTCATCGATCATACAACCATGGATGGATGGTGATGCAAGATGATTATTTAATTACAGTAACTGGTGATTTGCGAGATCGAGAATTTGAGGAAACGTATAGGGAGTTTGTGAATTGGTTATGTCGTCTTGCTAAGAGGGTTATTGTTGAAGGTGTGCTTGTTAGAATCAAGGGATATGAAAAAGAGAAAGTCATTAATTATAGCGATTATGATAATCAATTTGCAAAAATGTTTGAAAATCCGAGTTGGTTCAAAAGAAATGAAGATGAAAATCCGGAACCTAATTGGTGTGAGTATCTTCTTTGGACAAAGGGCAAAAATACTGACTTTCCTGCATTGTTGGCTTACAAATATTATGCAGACAAAGAGAATGATAAATACGTTGAGTCGATTTTAAAAGGAGAATAAAGGATATGAAGAAATATTTTAATACTCAATTTGATGTTGGAGATGCTGTTTGGACTGTGGAACTTGGAAGTCGCTCTGGAAGATATCATGTATGTAAAAGATATGTGGAATATTTCAAGCTGGTCACAGGCGATGTACTTTATGGATTTACTTACAATATTGAAGTTTCAAAATGTCAGTGTTTTCATACAGAAGAAATGGCAGAGCATTGTGCTGAAGTTTGGAATAAGAAGTTAGAAAAGATCGAAGAACAACACAATTCGGAGAATAAAGACTTGGAAGAAAGGAGTGGCTGTTATGCCTGATATTACAATGTGTTTATGTACAGAATGCAAAATGAAAGCTACTTGCTACAGAGCAAGGGCTAATCCAGATTTCTTCTATCAGAGCTATGCGGATTTTACGGAGTTCTGCAAGAGGGAAGAATATAAATACTACATAGAAGATCGTAAAAAGAAACAAGCTGTTGGAGTGTTGTGAAGAAATCGATCTTTCATAAAACGGAAAAGAAGGTGAATTAATTAAGTGATTGGATGCTAATTTTATTGATTACATACGCTATGATCAGTCTTTGCTTGTCACTTTGTTGGCTCATTCTCCATGGAGGAGAATTCATTTCTTTTATCAAGAGTTGGACGAGTAATAAAAATTGGTTTGGCAAGTTATACATGACACCTATAATTATTTTCTGTCTTCCGGCAATTATTTTGACATTTTTATTTGAAATAATTGTACTGATTGTAGCAGAAATTGCTTTACTCGGAATAAAGAAAGAATATAGGAATGATAAAAAAGGGTGATGAAAACAATGATTCAAACGAAAATTTTACAGGCGGTGCTGTATGCACTTACAACAATTTTTAGTGTAATATTCATGATTAGAACAAAAGAGAAGGAAAATAAATATATTTGGTTTGGCATGGCTTTATGTTGGATCGGAGCATTTATTGGAAAGATTGGAGAAATAATCTAGATTAAAGCAAGCAAATTAGCCAATTAGAAGAAAGTCACATTTTAAATGAGAAAGGAGAATAAAATAATGGCAACATTGAAAAATTATTACGCAGTAGCAGAAACAGTACAGAGATACGGAGGTAGGTATTATTACGCAATTTACAATGATGGTAATACATATACAGTAGGAGATAAGGTGATTGTGTCTGGAGCTTGTGATGATGTTCTTGAGATTACTAATATTCTTACACCAGAAGAAATTTCAAGAAATATCACAGCCGAAGTAATCTGTAAAGTCGATACGTCAGCTTATGATGCCCGTGTTCAGAGACGTAAAAAAGCAGATAAGCTTAAGAAAGAAATGGACAAAATGATCAAGGCAATGGATGAATCTAAGAAATACGAAATGTATGCAGAAGAGAGCCCTGCTTTAGCGGAGAAGCTGAATGAATATAAGACACTTGTGTAAGGAGAATATTATATATGAAGTATAAAGTTGGAGATAAAGTTAGAGTCAGAAGCGATTTGACAGAAGGTAAAGAATATGGTGGAGTTTTTGTTATTTCGGATATGTCTGAATTGCGTGGAAAAATAGTAACCATTGCACGAATATTATATGATGATTGTACGCCTTTAAAGTCGTGCTATACAATTAAAGAAATGGAATGTTGTTGGACAGATGACATGTTTGAACCTGTGCCTTATGATGGCAAAATGGATGCTATTAGATATAGTGAAGATATACAGAAAATGATCGATGATATGCATAAATTCTTTTTTCATAGCGTAATTAAAGATTTGACAAATGAGATAAAAGGAGAGGGCAAAAATAAAATGAACGACAAGAAGACGAATAATAAGAAAAAGAAGATGACACAGAGAGAAAGACTTGAAATGAAACTTGAAGAGTGTAGAAATAATTCTATTGTACATTCAGTGGAAGTTGTCGTGCCAGACAAAGTTGTAAAGGTTGCAATTGAAAGATGGTATGAATTGGAAGAATATAAACTTGTATGTGATCCACAGGACACATTTAGTGTTGAAAGAGCTGTAATCCTTGCTTTAGTAAAAAACGATAATTCAGATCTTACGGCTGAAGGTATTGAGCATGAAGCTGATCAGTTTAAATTCTACAAGAGTAAGATGGAAGTTCTTAAAAATGCAATGAAAGTATATAAAGCACAGCTTGCCATTAAAGAATATGATGAAAAAGAAAAAGTCGAGAGGGAAAGAATCCGAGAGAATAAGAAAAAAAATAAAATTGCTCAGAAGAAGAGAAGAGCTGAAAGACTTGCGGAAGAAAAACTGAAAGAAACAAAGGAAGCAGCGAAGATTTATGCTGAAGCACTGAAATCAGCTTTGTGTGGTTATGAAATTTCAGAAGATACGGTTGAGAACATGGCAAAAGATATGAATATAAGAGTGTAAGTGGTAGCAGGTGCGTAGAGAATAAGTAATATACAACTCTGCGCACCTGTGTAAAAATGGATGTATTAATTATAGCATGTATTACAGCAGAAAGGAAGTAGGTGATTACTATAGAATTCGTTTATGTTTTGATTATTTTGGCATATATTTGTGTCATTATGATTAGCTTCGTGGACTTTATGAATTGTAATTTCACATACTTTAGTTATAAGGCAAATTATGAAAGATGGAATAAACTAAATTTGTTTGGCATCGTATTTATAACTTCTGTGATTTGTATTTTGTTCTTTCCGTTGTCGATCGCATATGGTATTTGCAGATTTATTCGTTGGGTTTTCACGGTTGGAAGGAAAGATTAATTATGAAAATCAAATTCTCAAATGGAAGTAGTTTGGAATCAATCGAATCAACAGATAGTAAAAGAAGTAAACGTGCAGAAAAGATTTTGTATTACAAAAAGAATCCATATAAATTAATAAAATATTTATACGGAGAGAACTTACATTTATATCAAAAGTTATGGATAAAATTTATTATACTTGCAGAGAAATGGAGACAATTATGGAAAATGTAGAAGAGAAGACTGTAGAAGTAAAAAGAAAAATTCATAAATTCTATTGCGATAAATGTGGAGAATACTTAGGCGAAAGCGAAGAGTTTGATGATGAATATTATGAGGAAATCGGATATGTTACTCAACGTGTTGTTGTAAATGGAAAACAATACATCTATAAAAGACATCTGTGTAGCAAATGTAAAGAAAATTTCTATAAAGATCTAGGCAATGTTTTGGAAATTGTTGGTTTTGTAAATGTTGGATAATTATGCAGATTATTAGTATGCCAAGATGTTCTGGAAAAACAATGCTTGCAATTAAGAGGACGAGAGATATGAAAAGAAGAGAAAGGATACAGTTGACCAAATGGGCAGATAAATTGTCTGATAAAGACTTGGAAGATGCATATTATGATGCAGTTTATGATTGTCTTGGAAGTAAAACAGAAAAAATGGATGAACTAGGTTATGATCCAATAGATATTGCAGAACAAGAAAAATGTGAAAAGTATCTTAGCGAAAAGGCTGATGTATTGGAAGAACTATGTGAAAGACGAGGAATTAAGTTATGGGAATAAAGAATAAAGAGGTATAGACCAATGGGAACTAAAGATAATACTTACGCAAACACAGGAAAGAGATTATATTTTCTATCTGATGATGTAGATAATGAATCAATCGGACAACTTACATGGAATATCTTACATCAACTTGCAGAAGATGATGAAAAAGATAAGAAAGAAAAGGATTATAAGCGTGAACCAATTAAAATCTACATCAATTCGTATGGTGGAGTAGTTTATGACATGTGGGGATTGATTGACATTATTGTAAATAGCAAAACACCAATTTATACATATTGTACCGGTTATGCCATGAGTGCAGCTTTCAATATTTTCTTAGCAGGACATAAGCAATATTGTTACAAGCATTCTACGTTTATGCTTCATCAGCCTGTTTGTTGGATTAGTGGAAAATATACAGATATTAAAGAAAACATGGCAGAACATGATCGAATGAATGAATATATTATCCAGTATATTCTTGATAGAACATATTTTAAGAAAGAAGAATTGGATAGTATATGGGAAAAGAAACAAGACTTCTATATTAATTCAGAAGATGCAGAAAAATATGGAATTGTTAATGAAGTTCTATAAAGATAAGCGTGGGGGTTAATTAAGTGAAAGTATATAAAGATAAACAGTTTCTCGTCTTTGATTTTGAAAACGGGAAAACTGTAAAGTACGATTTTGCAACTAAAAAAGCAATTGGAATTAAAGGAAAACCTGTAAAAGACTTGCGAAGTCAATTAAGGGGAATTTCAATGAGTCAAATAATTGAAAATTGTGAAGATGAAAAATATGCAAAGTTCTTGAGTTTTGTAATGAGATCAGAATCCATACAACATTATGAAATTTGGAACGTAGGAACTGTACTTGATAGAGTTCCGTCTTACTCAAGATTTGAGCAATTATTTTCTGCTGGTATAGATGATATTATTGAATCCAAAAATAAACGTGCTTTCAAATATTCTATTAACGACATTCCAAAATCACTTCTTAAATTATGCAGAGAACATTCTATAAAACTTACCAACGACATTGTTAGATTCTATAAAGAAAACCCAAACGCATACTGTATTGCCTACAAATTAGATTATATAAGTTTGGATTATTATGATATCTATAAGATATGGAAAACATCAGAAAACATATATGATGCAAACGCAAAATCATATTTTAACATCCTTGTAAATGAATACGGATATAATGCAAAAGATTTGTGGTTATACATAGATAGAATAAAAACATTTGAAGCAATTGAAGATATGGCTTTCCTTATTCGTGAATTATGTGATTATGCCGATATGATGAGACAACTTAGTAATAAATATGATAAGTATCCAAGACATTTTCTTACAACTCATAAAATTGCATGTAGAAATTATGACAGAATGAAGAAAGAATTTTCAGAAGAATTATTTAGAAAAAGAATGAAGAAAGAATATGAATGTTCATTTGGAGAATATGTATTTATCTATCCTAAGTCTACTCAAGAGATCAAGGACGAGGCAGCTCGCCAAAGTAATTGTGTTAGTTCTTATATAGATAAGGTTATTGATGGATACTGTCATATCTTATTCTTGAGAAAAAAGAACAGTCCAAAAGAAAGTCTTGTAACAATAGAAGTAAGAAACGATCAGATTGTCCAGGCTAAAAGAAGATTCAATGATGATGTAACAGAAGAACAGAAAGAAGTAATTGATAAGTTCAATAAGAAATTTGGAAAGGAGATTAAGGCAGCATGATTAAGGGTGACAAGATAAGACTTAAAGCAAAAATGGGTGTGTTTGACAACATTGGTGAAGTATGTGAAGTAACAGATATAAGTGATGGTGGAGTAATTTGTTTCAAATTCGGTAATGGAAGTCATCTTGGTTGTATGTCATTCGATGAATACGAGAAGTATTTTGAGTTGGTCGAGAAAGAAAAAGAACCAGTAAAAAGAGTTTGGAGTAAGTGGAAGCTTGGTTATATTATTTTTTATAACCCAAATAGAGAATGTATTGAAAAGGAGATTTATTATAGAGAAAACAGAAAACGTGTGCAAGTAAAATTAAAAGATGGAAGTTTGAGAGCGAATGCATCTTGTTGTAAAGAAGATGAGTTCGATCTTTCCAAGGGCAGAGAATTAGCAGAAAGAAGACTGATTATGAAATATCTTGCCAGAGAAGTAAAGAAATATGCAGATTCATTGTAGAAGACGGGAGAATAAAATAAATGATTATATTGCTTATTATAATTTCAATTATAGGATTTATTGTGGCTTTTGTAATTGACGAATACGATATTGCTAGTTTTTTCACAGGATGTTTCGTTGTATTATTTGTAATTGCTATATTCTTAGGCATTGCTGTAAGCAATGGACGAACCATAGACGAAAAGATTTCAATGTACCAAGAAGAAAATACGAAAATAGAAAAGCAAATAGATACATTGGTTTCCAATTATATGAATTATGAATCTAACACATATGAGAAATTCAAATCAGAAAGTTCTATTACATTAGTTTCTATGTATCCAGAACTGAAATCAGATAAATTGGTAGAGGAACAGATTTCCGTATATGAAGAAAACAATAAAAAGATTAGAGAGCTTAAGAAAGATAAGATTGATCTGAAGGTTAAAAAGTGGTGGTTATATTTTGGAGGTCGAATGAAATCGAACTTTCATAATGGAGAATAAAACAATATGAAGAATAAATATTCTAAAAAGCAATTAGAGGAATTATATAATTGTGAGATTTTTAAAGATACTGGCTTTGATAGTGATTTGAAATTTTGGGTTGCACAAGGATTACCATTTACAGAAGATGGGGAAGATAATTTATTTACATATGCCGATGGATGGGATTTGGATGAGCTACATGAAAATATCAGAGAAGCAATTAGAGAAAGTGTGATTGTATTTGAAGGAGAATAATTATGTGTAACTATTGTGATGAAAATTCGTATGAGTGTGAAGTCTTCCGTGGAGACAATGGCTATTACCTGGATGTAGAAACATCTGAATGGGATGAATATTATGATGAAATTGTACATATTCGATTGGATATAAATTACTGTCCGTATTGTGGAAGAAAGTTGGATGACAACTAAAATATTTATAAGGAGAAGCATTATGAAAATAGAATATAATATTCAAACAACTGTAGAAAATATAAAAATAGGTGAATCTTTTTTGTACCAAGATGAGTTATATATGAAAATTGATGAAGATGGGGTTGTAAAAACAGACAACAGGTTTCCAAATTTGGTAATAAATTTAAACGATAATAAGCTTGATTCTTTCGATTCTAGTGTACTCGTAGATAAAGTTGAATCAAAAATTGTAGTTGGATAAAATGCAATAGGAGAATAGGATGAAAGTTCATTTTGGGGAGAAACTTAAATATATTAGATTTGACGGAAATGATATTTGTAAGTTTTGATTCGATATATTGGATCTATTATGGGACACTTTCAAAAGAGGATGGAGGAAAATGAGACTAATTGATGCAGACGCTATGGTAAAAGAAATTGAAAAAGCTGCTATTAGAGTGGGAAGACATTACCAGAAAAGAAGGGGTGGCAAGCCATATATTGACGGGTGCAGTATATTGCTTGCCAATGTAAAAGAATTACTCTCAAATTCACCGACAGCATTTGATGTTGGAAAGGTTGTGGCGCTACTTGAAGAAGAATTAAAATTGGCAGACGATGAAAAAGCTAGGTGTATAAAAGAGAATCCAATGCAATTTGATTCTGCAAAGGGTTATGCGAATGGTATTGCAGTAGCCATTGAAATTGTTAAGCGAGGTGGAAGAGATGACTAAAAAAGAGTTATGTCTAATATGCGAAAATTACTCCGAAGACACAAAATGTGATCAACGTGATAACTGTAAGCTCATGGCAATACTACAAGAAAACATAGAACTAAAGAAAAAAGTAAGTCGATTAAAACATCAATTGGACGAATCGGAATTAAAACGATCATATATGATAGATCCGAATGCAATTGGTGATAGACACGAAATGGGTTGCTGGTAGAGGGGTGGAAGAGATGAGGAATAAACTGGATGATGTGTTAAGCCGAATACAGTTATATTCATACTTGTTGCCAACAGTAAAAATTGGAAATGCGATCATGGATTTCAGAGAAAAGTATACACTTCTGGATTGTAAGAAAGAGAGATGTCGAAGAGATGATTGAAATTGTAAAAAACATTTTAATAGTGGTTGGGATGGTAACAATCGCTTGTGTAATTATATGTTTTGCAATTGAATTTAAAGAAAAATTCAAGAGTTGGAGAAAAAATGGCTGTAAGATTAAGTTCCTATGCAGGCATGAATATGATGTTGAATTTGCAAGCAGTTTATTTGGCGAAATATCATTGAAATGCAGAAAATGCGGAAAGAAAAAAATAATCAAGAATTTGAGTAGTGAATTGGTAGATAAACTTTGGTGGGGTGGAAGAGATGAAGAATAAAGAGAAGTACGCAAGTGAGATTGTTGAAATTGCTTGTAATGGTGATAGCATTGCAATAACAAGCGATGGTGGTAAGTTGGTGCAGTGTAATCATATTAGCTGTTGTGAATGCTTGTTTGAGAATAGTAAAGATTGCCATGAGAAAGTAAAAAAATGGGCAGAATCCGAATACATAGAAAAGCCAGTAATTTCTAAAAAAGATAAAGCTTTTTTGGAGTATATCAAAGAAGAGTTTAAGTATATTGCAAGGGATGGTAGAAATGAGGATTTGTTTGCGTGGAGTGCAAAGCCCAAAAGAGGACTTACCATAAACGAATGGCTGGACACGGGAAGTGATGCGATAGGACTTTACGGATTTAACCTAGACCTCCCAATGGTTAAATGGTCAGACTCCGAACCGTGGCTTATCGAGGACTTGAAGAAGTTGGAGGTAGTGGACAGTTATGAGTAAAATTCCAAAAGAAATAGTAGACAAAATTGAGCAAAGAAATAAACTCAACGAAGAAATAGAGGCATGGTGCAAAGAAAACCTTGATATGGATGGAATGTGCTCGGACTGTGCCGATATCACAGACCATCACACCGGCAAGGAGCAAGGAAATGATGAATGCAAAGAATGGTGCGAGCAGTGGACAGGATATTGTGAAGATGACTATTACGGTCATTATTACTGGGAAACAGAGTATCCAGAAAAGTATTTGCATATGGATTTTTGGGTTTAAAGGTGGAGGAATCATAGAAGCATGAATAGAGAAATACTTTTTAGAGGGAAGCATATTCATGTAATTCCATGTAATGAGCATCTCAACAGAAGATGGGTGTATGGATATCTTAGAGACAAGGATTATATCTACGATAAAAGCCTCAAGGGTGAATTTCTTGTTGATGAAAATACGATTTGCCAGTACACAGGATTAACCGACAAGAACGGAAAGAAAATCTTTGAGGGAGATATATTAAGAGGATTTCAATATCCATTCTGTCATGATGAAGAATACAACTATTACGCAGAGATTATTTTTGTGAATTGTTCTTTTATGACTTATACACACAAAAATCCATCATCTTGTGTTAGAGGAATATCTGATGGGAATACAGAATTGATGGAGTGTTGGGTAAGTGAGGATTGGGAAGTTATTGGCAATATCTATGACGATCCTGAACTGTTAGAAGATAAGGAGAATAGCAATGGCAAAGATATTTAAAGTAAGCGGATATTTTGTGGATGAGAATAGCGATGTTGATAAAGATAGTTTTGAAGCAGAAATACAGATTTGAATTGATTGGTGAAAAGTGATGGACAAAAATAATCCAGTAGATTACACAATTATAAGCGCACCTGTTACCGTGAATTTCATGTGTCCTCATTGTTTTAGTGATGTGACAATTCCATTTTCGGATGCAGACTTCAAAACAGATTATTGGAGCGATGGAGCGTATTGTAATTGCCCTTTATGTGATAAGGAAGTTGAATTAGGAGATTTTGATTATGACTAAAAAATCTATAATGCTACAACTAAATTAAGATTGGAGAAGCGTAATGAAATACAAAGTTGGAGATAAGATTAGAGTAAGGAAAAAATTGATTCCTAAAACAAAGTACGGAGACGTATATTTTGCCATAAATATGCGTGAATATGAGGGAGAAGAAGCGATAGTGAAAGAAGTTGGTGCGATTGCATACCATCTCGATATTGATGGAGGAATGTACTGGTGGACTGATGAAATGTTTGAGCCTGTAGAAGAAATGAGTGCGGAAGAAGCAATTAGAATTCAAGCTGAGATGTGCAATAGTATGAGTGGTTGTGTAAATTGTCCACTCAATGAAGAAAAAGATGGTTATTGTTGTGAATCTTTCAAGGTAGAACACCCTGAACAAGTTGTTGAAATCCTCAAGCAGTGGAAGAAAGACCATGAAAAGAAAGAAACCAAGACAGAAATTGTAGATCTTATCAAAGTTATGAAAGAAGTGTGTGATGATGAAACGTGTATATATGCTTATGAAATTGATATAAATAAGGAAAAAATTGACGATAAAATGATGGAGCTAGTAAAAGAGTACTCTGACGAACAAAACGGCAAAATTTATGCAAAATACGAACGTATTTGTAGAGTAAAAAGTTAATGAAACGTCCGTTTCGTGAGATGAACATATGGCAGTAAAAGTTAGAATGATATTAGACGAAGATGAAATAGAAAAGATATTAACTGAATATCTTGGTGCATTTGATTCAATGTTGCAAATAATTGATACGGATGATGACGAAAAGATAAGAGCTGTAATATTTGATAAGTATGATCAAAATGGAAAGGATATTAAAAGAAGAAATTGTACGAGGATGGAACAAAGTATATAGAATTATTGAATATTAACTAAAGGAGATTAACTAAAAATGAGCAAAACATTAATTGTAGTAGATTGGTCGTGAGTTAGGACTCCCATCTGAGTTGGTTGAAAAAACACCTGCTGATGGTCTTTGTGGTAAGACAGACGAGGACAATCTTGGTTTTACATACGACATTTTAGACAAATATATCAGAGATGGAGTTGAACCAGATGATGAAGTAAAAGCGAAGATTGATTCAATGCATGAGAAGAATCTTTTTAAATTACAGCCAATGCCAAGTTTTTGTATTTAACATAAAATTCTATATGTATAATGAACGATATTCCGTTCGAGTAGGTGTGAATATGACATTGAATCTATGTAAGGAATTTAAAAATCTTGAAGATGAAGACAAGTTCAAACATATAAGAGAAACTTTGGAGCATTATTGAAAACAAGGAGTTGTGAAGATGATTTCAATAGAAAAGAGGTTGCTAACAGGATACACATTTATAGATTTATTTGCAGGTCTGGGAGGATTCAGAATTGCATTAGAATCCTTAGGTGCAAAATGTGTTTATTCAAATGAGTGGGATGTTCCGGTGCAGAAAGTTTATGCAGAGAATTTTGGTGATATACCAGAAGGAGATATTACTCAGGTTGATGAAAATACAATTCCTGATCATGATATTCTTTGTGCTGGTTTTCCCTGCCAGGCATTTTCAATAAGTGGCAAGCAGCGAGGGTTTGCAGACAGCAGAGGAACACTGTTTTTTGATGTTGCTAGAATTATAAAAGCGAAGAAACCTAAAGTTGTATTTATGGAGAATGTGAAGAATTTTGTTACACATGATGACGGGAAAACATTAGAAGTAGTGAAAGGAACTATGGAAGAACTTGGCTATACATTCTATCAGAAAGTACTGAATGCTGTAGATTATGGTGTTCCACAAAAGAGAGAAAGAATCTATATGGTGTGCTTTAGAAATGATTTAGATGTTAATGACTTTAAATATCCAAAGCCATTTGAATTAACACACCATGTTGAAGATTTTCTCCTTGATGATGAAGAAATGCTCAAGGACTTATATGTAGAAAGACCAGATACATACTATAACGGAGTAGAGGATAATCAATATAGCAATAAATCTATTCGTTTAGGTATTGTAAATAAGGGTGGACAAGGCGAAAGAATTTACAGCACAAAAGGAATTGCAGTTACTCTTTCTGCATACGGTGGAGGTGTATTTGCGAAGACAGGCGGTTATTTAATAAATGGAAGGACGAGAAAGTTGCATCCTCGTGAATGTGCTAGAATTATGGGTTATCCAGATTCCTATAAAATCTGTAAGAGTGCAAACCAGGCTTATAAGCAATTTGGAAATTCAGTTGTAATTGACGTATTGCAGCTCATCGCAGTGGAAATAGGAACAGCGATGGAGAAAGATAAAGATGAATGAAGTTGAATTTAGGAAGGAGTGATAATATGTTGGTTTTGTAAAAATAGGAACAATTGCGGAAGTTGTAAATTATTAAAAGAGCAACGTGCAATCGAAAGAAAGAAACGAGGTGAATAAAATTATGAAGCCTGACAGATTTACGATTAGTACAAGTCAATTAGATTTTATGAAACTGAATGAAAAGATTCGCACTTATGAGTTTGAGAATGGATATAAGCCGTATTTATTTATGAATAAAGATACGATTGACGAATTAACAAATATTGTAGGACTTTTCCCTGATGGACTGATGGGTACTCAGTCAAATGGTTTGTGTGGAACGTATTGTGCGATGAAGACTTTTTGTGATAATACAATGCAATTTGGTGAAGTAGAAATGAGGTAATAATGAGCTATATTTATTCGATTAAAAATGGTGTTGATGAACGAATGCTATCATCAGCGATAGAAAAGTACAGAAAATATAAAGAAAATACGTTTCCTGACGTTTATATTTTTTTAAACAAAAAAACATTTGATGATTTATATTGGTCGAAAACAGATTGTAATCTTGGATTTTTATGCTATTATCAGGGCTGCAAAATGTTTGAAGACAATACCCTTGACTATGGCGAAGTGGAGTTGAAGTAAGATTATGAGAATTCTAACAAGAGAACAATTATTAAAAGAACCTAGTGGAACGGTATATGCAGAGTATGTATCTGATTTTATAAAAGAAGATTTACATATTAAAGTTGGCAATAATTGTAATTTAGAGTTGCTTCCAACACATGAGTGTGGTTCAGAAAAAGATGTGAACAGACAAACAAATTGGTCTACTGATGATTTGAATATTATTGCAGACTATGACAAGAATCAATTATTTGCGGTATACAACAAGTCAGAAGTAATGAAAATGATAAATTGTTTATCATGGGCTTTGTCTGGATGTGATGGCTATTTTGATATGGACGAAGTGTATTGTGAAAGTGAAGTAGTATATAGAGATCCAGAATGGATGCCATATGATTGAGAGGTGAGAATTGTGCATTATAAAATACCGTATATAACATTGTTTGTTGATAAGTATACAGTTCCAATAAATCATGATATCGATTTAGATAGTATAAAAATTCGCAAAAGAGACAAAGATGGAACGTTTGGTGAAATTGTTTATAACTTTAAAGTGGATTGTAGTTCTATTCCTATAACAATTTTTGTTGAAGGTTCTTGTGGACAAGAATATTTTTTAAAATATAGTTATTTAACAAAACGTACATCGTTCAAAAAAAATAAAATTCAGATTACAACAAATGAATCCGATGGTTATACAGTTCTTCGTTTTAAAGATTTTATCAGAGAAGGACATAGAATCGATTATGATGATTGGATGGATCTTTTAAAATATCTCGGATATGAAATAGAATACAAAGAGATTTGTGACAGATGGAACGAATGACATAAGATTGAGGCAAAAAATGATTAAAGAAATTTACAAATTAAATCTTTATGTAGATGGCAAAATGTACGAACAACTTCCTTTGGAGGTTTTCAATGTTTTAGATTTAAAAACAAATGATTATATGGAACAACCACTAAAAGAAGCTAAATATTGCGTTGTAGATTCTCCTTTAATTGACGAAAATGACACATATAAAAAAGTGATAGATACGAGATTTGTTGATATGTGCGCAACCGATACGGAGGGAGACTTAACTGAATATGGTTTTATTAAAGACGGAATGACAATTGGAATGAATGGAGTATATATTATATGGAGAAAAATTGGGTGATTTAAATTGATTTATATAAACGGTCATTGGGAATCAGTTTCTACATTAGACCAATGTATTTATCTTGTTGAAGAATATAATAAAGAGCTTGCTACTAATTCATACAGACGATGAATATTATGAGTTATAGGAAGAACTTGAAAAATCTGACGGTTATCTGCGAGATGCCGAAGATGAAGTAGACAGACTCCAGGAGCAAGTGGATGATCTTAATGAGAAGATATCAGATTTAGAAGATTATATTAGATGTGAAAATATGAGGAGATCTTAAATGGCAGTAATTGAAGTATGCGATATTTGTAAAAAAGAAGTTTCAAAGAGCAATGGCATTACATTAAAATGCTCAGATTGGAATGGTTTAGAATTTATTGTAGGAGTTCATCCTAGCAGAACAGAAAGAAATTATAAGGTGCGAATTTGTGACAAATGCAAAGAGAATATTATTAAGTATTGTAAAAAGAATGCGAGGTAAAGATGAAGAAAATTAAAGGTTTAATATTTGCAACAGGTTTTGTATTGTGCGGATTTATTCTTGGAGCATGTGGAATTTCTACTGAAGCAAAACAAGATAAGCCACTAAAAATATGGTTAGAGAATCAAAATGGAAAGATGGAGACTTACCAACTTGTTGACGAAGAGACGGGTGTAAATTATATTGTCGTATCTGGTGAGCTTTGTCAAGAAGGAATTGGCACAGCAATTACTCCAAGATTAAAGGCTGATGGAAGCTTGTATATAAGCAAATAAAGAAATATGTTTTTCATTATGTGATTCGAGAGGCGTAATATGATAATAACCAAAACACAAAAAGATTGTCTTAGAGAAGAACAAATTAGAAAAGCTGCATTAGCAGGATGTAACAAATGTCCGTGTTGTGGCGAAGATAGAACTTTTTCGTCTTATTGTAGAGATGGTATAATAAATAAAGGAATAATTTCTAGAACTTGCAAAAATTGGTACGGGAAAAAACACGAACTTGATAAAAGTATATTTTATAACTTGTTTTCATTAGAGAAAGACAAATATTACCAAATTGATTGCTTTGAGTGTCTAACATGCGGAGCAGAGTGGGAAAGTGATCCATACACATATGATAAATAAGGAGATGATAGAATATGTATTCATTTACAAATGCGTTAAATAAGAAGTACGAAGTTACTTTCGAATTTTACAAAGGATATGAAGAAAGTATTGTTGGAATATTGTTAAATTACAATTCAGGCAATCTTGACTTGTACGACGAAGAAAAAGGTGAATTGTACCATATTCCTTTTTCAGGATTAAAATGGCTTTTGCCTATAAAAGATAAAAACACAAAGGAGAATTAAGTTGGCAAAAATTTTATATAAGAAGAAAGTATATGAGTACAAAAAAGACTGTGTAGACGAATTCGGAAAATATAATTGGTATTTTAATATTTACATATGTTTTTCGAAAGTTGGTATCACATGGCAGATTAATACTTCTGATATAACAGTCAATGACAAAAAGCTTAGACGTTGTTTAGATTGTGTTTTACAGGATCTAGAAGAAGACAATCCAAGATATTATAGATTAAAAGATAAAATATTTAGTAAAAACTTGGCAAGTGAATTGTGGTGATAAAATGGGTAGAAATCTAGGAGGTGAAAATATTGGCGGTAAGTAATGATTCTTATTATAAACCGGACGAAGCCTTGCATGAATTGCAGATGCAGGAAACTATTATGAAAGCATTGGTTGATGTGCAAGTAGTGTTGCGAATTCTAGTAGATAAAGAAATTGTAACTCGTGAAGAGGTACAAAAATATAGAAATGAAGTAAGTAGCAGTCCAAAGTACAAGCTCGTACTAGATGATATTCAGAGACAGAAAAGAGGATTCCAGGCTGCAAAAGATAATCCACAAGAATATCTGAAAGCTATCTTCAATGCAAAAATGAATGGAGGTATAAAATAGTGAAAGTAATATATAAAAAATGGTTTGGGAATACATCAAGAGTATTTTCAATTATCAACTATAAAGATAGTTGGAAGAAAAATGGGAATAAACCAAGAATAGAATTTTTTGAGAATGGTGGAAGACGTAAAAATGGAGATAAATGTTTTGACATTTATCTTATTATAGGGTACACGAAATTTAATTATTGTAATTATAAGCTTTGATATGAGGTAATTAAAATGAAGTTTTATGTACAATATTTTCCAATCACAAAATCATTTGGATATATAGCAAATCCAGATAATATTTCGTTGGATTCGTTTTGTGAGCTTGTAAGAGCTTCAGACGAATTTTGTCATTCAATTGTTATGTCTGTATTTGCTAATTCAATTCGTGATGTAGAAAATGATGTTAATAATTATTTTAAAACAATTTCTTAGAGCGTTTCTGCTCAAAAATTCCAATTGGAACAAGAGAATAATATATTAGATGGTTGCAAACGTCTAATTATGAAATTGAATTTTCATCAAGAAAAATTAACGAAAGGAGTATGAGATTTGTGCGCACATTAAAGAATTCTTTGCTCTTAGTAATTAATGGTTTACCAAGGAAGCAAAAATAGATTGGCAAAATTTTTAGTGCCAATTATTCAGAAGTATATTGATGATAATAATATTAAAACTTACATAGAACCCATGTGTGGTAGTTGTTCGATTATTGAAAAAATTCAATGTGATAACAGAATTGCAGCAGATGTAAATGATGAATTGATAGCATTGTTGCAGTATGTAAAATCTGATTCAACTCTTTCTATTGCACCAACAGACTGTAATTTTGAACATTATGCAGAAGTAAGAGAGAATAGAAAATTAGGAACTGGTAAATACTCTAAGGAATATACAGCATTAATTGGATATTGTGGATCTTATGGTGGCAGATATTACGATGGCGGTTGGGGCAGAGATAAAACTGGTAAACGTAATATCTATCAGGAAAGAGTCAAAAATTTGAAAGAAGATTCTCCATTATTAAAAGATATTGAAATAACGTGCTGTGATTATCAGAATTTTTCAGATTATAAAAACTGTGTATTCTATTTTGATCCACCCTACAAAGATACAAAACAGTATTCTAAACAGTCAATTGACTACGATTCTTTTTACGATTTTCTTCGTAAACTTTCAGAGAATAATATAGTGTTGGTGAGTGAATATAATATGCCTGATGACTTTAAGTGTATCTGGCAGAAAGAACGTAAAGTGTTGCAGAAGTCAGATAGAGTTACAGGTGAAAAAACTGTTGAAAAACTGTTTGTAGTTGGAGAATAAATACTTGGAGGTGTTTATTGTATGGCTGAATTACATGGATATGAAGTAAAGATTAAAACCACAAAGAAATGTCCGATGTGCAGAAAGCCTCTGGTTAGAGTATACGTGTTTGAGAATAATAATTTTGTATATAAGGAAAGATGTTGCAATATTTTCTGTAGAAGATATACTCCGTATTTTTTAATGGAGAATAAAAGATAAATGCGGTGAAAAGAACTGAAAACCTGAGATGGTGAAAAGGTAAAGGTGAAGGCTGTTAGTAACATTTCAGTCAACCGATGAGCGTATGAGTTGAACCTGTGCATTCAGAATATAATACTCTGGAACAAACCGCAACCCTCACGAAGTCAGGGATAAGGATGCTCTCATGAAGTACGAAAATGAACGTGCTTCTAATTATGAAATTAATTTTTCATCTGCTTATGGCAAAACTAGTATTTTACAAGCTATAAGCACCACATAACTTACGAAACTTTATATTTTTTGAATTTCTGAAACTGATTTTCATTGATTTTCAAGTTATTTTAGAAAACCGAATGAAAAATTAAATTAATAAGAAAGGATAAAAACATAGTTTCATGAGTAAGCTGCGCAGCACTTGTGGTGCTAAAACTTGAATCCGGTATACAATGAATATATCAAATTTTTAAGAGACACTTCTGGCGAAGAATTACCTTGTTTAAAAGAAGGATTCTTTTGGCTTGATAAACAGATTATAAAAGGCTTTGATAGTCAACTTGTAGAACATAAATTTTACAGAGTTAAAGTATCAGATAACCTAGAAAAAGTAGAAATTCTAAAATTAAAATCTTATGAAGATCCATCTGAAGTAGACCTAATAGATTGGAGAACAATGGTTAACATCAAAGAGAATCATCTGAGAGAAATTGAACATGAATCTTTATGTCTGATACGTGAGAAAATTGAAAATTATGATGCATATACTCCAATAATACCTGTTTCTATGGGTAAAGATTCTATGGTTACATGTCATTTGGTTCGACAACTATATCCAAATACAAAAGCAATATTCAATAATACATCACTTGATTGTGCAGATACATATAGAATGGTTAAACGATTCCCAAATTGTAAAATCATGAATCCAGATAAGGGTTTCTATCAATATGTAAAATCTGATTCTATGATTCCATCAAGATTTTCAAGATTCTGTTGTAGGATTTTTAAAGTTGGAGTTATGGTTTCTCAGCTTGATAATAAGCATCCGTATTTAATTTTTATGGGAATGAGAAATGAAGAATCAAATACAAGAAGTAATTATCAAGACGAATGGATTAATACTTCCGAATGGGGAGATACATGTTGGCAAGGAATACTTCCTATTAGAAGGTGGACGGAATTAGATGTTTGGCTTTATACATTTTGGAGGGATATTGAAGTTAATCCAAAATATAAAAAAGGATATTCAAGGGTTGGATGCCATTGTGCCTGCCCTTACTATTCAAAGTCAACATGGATTCTTGATAAATATTGGTATCCAAAAGCATATAAGCGATGGAGAGATATTTTAAAAGAAGATTTTATTAACAATCAAAAATGGCTGATTATGAATTGCACTATTAAAGAATATCTTACTCAAGCATGGAATGGTGGAACTTTTAGAAGCGAACCAACGCAAGAAGTGATTGATGAATTTGTAGAGTATACAGGAATAGATAAACAAATTGCGCTGCAATATTTTAATAAGAAGTGTTGCTGTTGCGATAAGAGAATAAAACACAAAGAAGTTCTTTCCATGAATTTGAAAGTAAATGGAAGACAAGTAAATAAATTCTATTGTAAAAAATGTTTAATGAAAGAATTTGATTGGAACAAAGAGGATTGGGACAAGCAAGTAGCATTATTTAAAACTCAAGGTTGTGCATTGTTCTAGGTTTATAGGAAGGAGAGATGATAAATGTTTGTTTTTATTGTTAAAAATCTTGTTTTTGGAGTATGTGATGAAGATCATTTAAAAGAAGTTGTAGAAAATATTTGGAATGAAATTTGCGATGGAAATATAGAAAAAGATGACGTTGTTGTTTCTGAAATCAATGAAATGAATGTCGTTGGTTATGATTCTCCTGTTACAACATACTATCTTGATGCATACGATAATTGTTCAAAATTAGGACTAAGATTATTTGGACTTGGTGGAGAAATTGATATTCAACTTGGAATTGACATAAGTGATGAATTTGATATATACGACTAGATAAAATTTTGGTTTCATTTAAACTGGCTCTCGTAATGGGAGTCAGTTGATTAAAAGGAGAAGAATAATGATGGAATTTAATATTAATTTCGAAGAATTGGAACATATGGATTTAGAAGAAGCCAAGGAAATCGTAAGTCATTTTGACAATGAAGATTGGTACGAAGAACTTGGAGCAACAATTGATGGTGTTGAATACGGATTAGATATTGTTGACGTAGGAGATTGGATTGATGGAGGAAAATATCAGTACAAAGATGTAACTGGTATTTTATGTAGAACCTCAGAAGATGATTCTGTTACAGAATATGATATTGCTGTCACACAGTATATTACAAGGTCAGGCTCTTATTTTTCTGATTATTATTATGAATATGACCAATTACAGGTCAATCAGTTAGTTCAGAAAATAATTCCACAGCAGATTATTCCAGAGAGAACCATCGTTACGTTTGCAGATAAGGAGAATAAGTAATTATGAGAATTATTAGCCAGGATAAAACAATAAATGTTCCTTATGATAATGTTGTACTTACAATTGAACCAACAAGTTTCAAAGGAAGTGACGATGTAGATATCTATGCTAAATATTATGGCGAACGATACCACATGGCTACATATGGAAGTATGGATAGAGCTATTAGTGTTGTGAAAGATATCTACGGTTCATTTGATAATAAGAAATATTATACGATGTACACAATATAATTAGATGGGCTGTGTGGTAGTCAAATATTGCGCAGCTATTCACAAATATGGAGAGAATAATAATTATGACAAAACAAACAGAAGATTATTTATCACTCAAACCGCTTGCAGAAAGATTCCAAGAAGCTGCAAATAGAATTACTGATGAAGAATTAGATTATATCATTCGATCAAAAATCAAAGAGCAGGTTGAGAATCAGATAGATTTTAGTTCTTTTGGAATAGCGATAGAAGAAACTATTGAGAATTGGTTTGAAGATAATGAGAACTGCAACTTTATTTTAGATACATTAAGAGAAAGTATAGAAAGGAGATTACGCTTATGACTACAGAAGAAATGAACCAGAGAACATTGTTCATTATTAAAAATATTATTGAGAATGGATTTGATCTTATCGAAAATCCAGAAGATTATGAAAAATATGGATTTAACGCTTGGCAGGTTTTAGCTAAAATCAATGGAATCCTTGTTGCGTTGAATGAATTTGAAGAAAAAGATATAAAGAAAAATTCTTGTGAATCTGTAATGACAGAAACAGCAAATCAAACCGTAGAAAGATTGGCTAATGACATTGCAGTTGCAATCAAGCGTTATAACAGTATGTTACATGCATCCGATGGTAGAAGAATTGACGAGTGCAAAACTGTTAATGACGAATATATTTACGAATTTGTGAGGTAGAAGTTATGAAGAGACAGATTAGAAGATGTGTATTTGAGACTAATTCATCAAGCACTCATGCAATTTGTATTGCAAAAGATGGCTATGAATTAAAAGACCACATTGATTTTCATACTGGAGAATATGGTTGGGAATGCGAAGAGTATGGAGATCTTGATAATAAAGCTTCGTATTTGATTACAGCAATTCTTTCAATGGAAAAGGAATACGCTGATGAAAAGTTAATGCAATTAAAATCTATATTGGATGATAATAATATCACATACACCATACCAGAACCAAATATTAAACAATATAAATATGATGGAAAAACACACAGGTATTATGATACTGGATATGATTACATTGATCATGTTGAAGAGTTAAAGTCATGGTTGGATGATTTATTATTGGATTCAGACAAGCTTTTTAGATATCTTTTTGGCGATTCAATTATTATCACCGGTAATGATAATGATGATGGATTTAGAGATAGAATGCTTATTGCCGAGGGAGAGGAAGAAACAGATTGGGGAACTTATACATTATATGGTGGTTTAAAACCAGAATTTGATAAATATGAAATTTACAAGAAAGGAAATTAATATATGAAAAAACAAATTAGACGTGGAACTTTTGAAACAAATAGTAGCTCAACACATGCAATCGTAATGTGTATGGAATCAGATTATGACAGATGGCAGGAATGTAATTTATATCTTTTTACAGGTTCAGGTTGGTGCTATCCAGATAATAACAAACCTAAAAAGAATCATTTCTATACTAGAGAAGAAGCGATTGAATTTGAGAAGACAGACAAATATGCAAGAGAAGATGTTAATTGGACAGATGAAGATGAAGTAAATGAAATCCTTCGTGAAAGCGAATTCTATGATTATGAATATTTTTGGAATGAGTATTGCGGAGATTATGAATGCTATGAAGAAACAATGACTACTCCAAATGGAGATAGAGTTATAGCTTTTGGATATTATGGTTATGAATGCTAAGAGAGGTAATTAAGAATGGAATTATTGGGAAGATACAGAAATGGTAACTATGTTACGACTATCTTGAGTGACGGAACGAGAATCAGAGAAATAAATGACGATGAATTTATTCCAGATCATGCAGAAAATATGGATATTAAAATCACGAATTGTTGTTTGATGTCTTGTCCATTTTGCCATGAAGGATCAACCAAAGATGGTAAACATGGAGATATTTTGAATGAGAAATTTATCGAGACGCTTCATCCATTTCAAGAGTGTGCGATCGGTGGTGGGAACATACTTGAGCATCCTGATTTGATTCCATTCTTAGAAAAGCTTAAAGAAAAGAAAGTCATTGCTAATATCACAGTAAACCAGATTCACTTTGAGAAAGAGCAGAAACTAATCAAAAAACTTGTAGATGAGAAACTTATCTATGGACTTGGCGTATCTCTTGTGAAACCAACAGACAAATTTATTAATCTTATAAAGCAGTATCCTAATGCAGTTGTTCATGTAATCAATGGAGTATTAACTGAATCTGATGTAAAAGCTATGAAGAATAATAACTTGAAGATGCTTATCTTAGGATACAAACATCTTAGAAGAGGTAATGAATACTTTGAACACGAGAGAGAAAGAATTGAAGCAAATCAGAATTGGTTATATGAAAGCTTGGATGATATTACATGTAAGTTTAAAGTAGTGAGTTTTGACAATCTTGCAATTGAGCAGCTTAATGTCAAGAGATTAATGTCTGATAAAGAATGGGATGAATTCTATCAAGGAGACGATGGAAGTTCAACTTATTACATCGACATGGTAGAGCGTAAATTTGCAAGAAGTTCAACAGCACCATTTAATAAAAGATATGATTTGTTGGATTCTGTGGATGAGATGTTTAAAGCAATTCGGAACGAGAATAATTAAATAGAATCTATTTGACACACTAGGAAAAATTAATTTATGAAAATATTAAAAAAATGGAGTAAAACGATAGAATGTGACGCATGTAAGTGTGAGTTTGAATATGGAATTGAAGATTTAAAGTTCAAAACAAGATATATATTCAACTGAATGTGACAATGAATTATACATTGAGAATACAGAAGAGTTTACATATATAATCTGTCCGTATTGTCAAAATAAAATAATAGTAAATAAAACAATTATTCCATATGAAAAAGGAAACAAAGAAGAATTTTATAATGAAAAGGAGAATAAAAAGATGATGAATAATTTATTGAATGGAATGTTTGGGAAAGTTGGTAATGGAATGTGCAGACTGTCAATGAATGGCAACATTGCAGTAAAAACATCTAACGGATATAAAACATATAATTTAAAGACCGGAAGACTCACAAATTGCGATAGCTTTGTATTTAACATTGGAGAGGAATTTTTCTTTGTGATTCCTACAAATAAAGTTTCAGAAGGAGACATTATCCTTGTAAATGGAAAACCAAAATGTGTTATTGAAGCAGAGAAGAAAAAAATTACTGTAATAAATTATGAAGATTCTACAATTGACACAATTCTTCCTGAAAGACATGTGTTTATGGGTAATACATATTTCTATGGAAAGATTGTTTCAATGTTTGGAAATGATGCAGTAAAAGGCAAAAAAGGTAAAAATAATATCTTTAAATATATGATGCTTTCTCAGATGATGAATGGAAACGATAGCAATGCAATGGGTATGGCTAATTCAAATAATAGCATGAGTGCAATGTTACCATTTATGATGATGGGTGGAAATATGGGCGAAATGTTTGACGGTATGTTTGATTTTGACATGAATGACGGAGACGAAGTAGAGAATACGGAAGAGGAGGATGCATAATATGGGATGCGGATCATGGACAAGCGATAGTTTTAAGAGTTATTCAAAATCAGTAGGAAGGTCGGTTTCTAAGTCAGGAGTTATCGATTCTGATTATAGCAATCAGGAAATGTTTAAATCAAGATGTCTTGACTCAGCACTTGATCCTAAAAATGTTATTAGAGAGTGTTGCGACTCAGAAGAGCATCCAAATACTTTACCGGTTATTTTGGCTTTAGATGTATCTGGGAGCATGGGAGAAGCAGCTGTCGAAGTTGCTAAAAAGTTAAATGTAATTATGACAAAACTTTATAAAGACGTAAAAGATGTAGAATTTATGATTATGGGAATCGGAGATTTGGCATATGATGCTTGTCCAATTCAGGTATCTCAATTTGAATCAGATATTCGTATTGCTGAACAGTTGGATAAAATTTACTTCGAATTTGGTGGAGGTGGAAATGGCTTTGAATCATATACGGCTGCATGGTATTTTGGTTCACGTCATACAAAACTTGATTGTTTAGACCGTGGGAGAAAAGGAATCATTATTACTATGGGTGATGAAGAACTTAATCCGTATTTACCTCTTAACGGCTCTAGCTGTGGATTAAGCAAAGCAACGGGCGACAATCTTCAGGCTGATATTGAGACAAAAGATTTATATGAAGAAGTTTCTGAGAAATTTAATGTTTATCATCTAAATGTTGAACATGGATATAGAAGAATGCATGAGAGTATTGAAAGATCTTTTAAAATGTATTTGGATGATAATCATTTTAAAACAGTAAATATGGATAATATTGCAGATACGATTGTTGATATTATCGTCTCTGAAGCAGAGAATAATACAACAGTAAGTAATGTATCAGCTAATAATGAAGAAATTACTTGGTAAGATAGGAGATTAAAAAAGATGAAAGACATTAAGATTGTGATTGGTGCAAACTGGGGAGATGAAGGCAAAGGTCTTATGGCAGACTATTTCTCGCAAAAACCGAATAGTATTGTTGTGTGTTCTAATGGTGGAGCGCAAAGAGGACATACTGTAGTTACCTCAACTGGAATCAGACATGTCTTTCATCATTTTGGATCTGGAACTTTTAATCAAGCGGATACATATCTCTCAGAAGATTTTATTTGTAATCCGATTGTTTTCAGACAAGAATATAATGAACTAAAACATTTGGGATATTATCCGAACATCTATATAAATCAAAACTGTATGGTAACAACTCCATATGATATGATGGCTAATCAAATTATAGAAGAGAATCGTGGAAAGAATAAGCATGGGAGTTGTGGTCTTGGAATTTATGAGACAATCAAAAGATATAAAGCCGGAGTAACTACTTTGTATGTCTCCGATTATATCCGAGATTATTACTTAAAGATTTTCGACAGAGAAGGAATTGTCTTAACTAAAAAATGGGAAGATTTGTTCAATGATTCAGGAATTTACGATCATTATTTAGAAGATTGGGATTTTATGAACGAAGTAGCAATAACGATTTCTGACGAATGTTTTCTTAATGAGTACGAGAATATAGTATTTGAAGCTGCACAAGGTCTTTTACTTGATCAAAATAATCTGAAATATTATCCACATCTTACACCTTCCAACACAGGAATAAAAAATCCAAAGAAAATAATTGAAAATGTGAAATGGGACGATGATATTAACATTGAGACATGTTATGTGTCAAGGACATATTTAACAAGGCATGGAGCAGGTAATTTCCCAACAGAATGTCGCAAGAATCGAATCAATAAGTCAATGTATGATAAGACAAATGTTCCGAATCCATTCCAGGACACATTAAGATACGGAACGCTTAATTTGAGAGATTTATATATTCGATGTGTTACGGACGTGATGAATTTTGGTGACAAGAAATCAATTGCTATAACACACTGTAATGAATACAAAATTGATGTTGATGAATTAGAAGATATCTTTGGAAGATGGAATATTTACTATTCTGACGGAGAAACGCATGATGATATAAAAGATGGAGATATATGGAATTAAATCTGGTGGTGTGTGGTCTACAATTCGCAAAGCACAGAAAGCAGGAAAGACAATTGTATATTGTCCTGTAGTGTACAAAAATAGAGAATAAATGAATATCGGAGGATAAAAAATGAAATTATATGTGATGTCAGGAGCAGCTAATGGAACAGATAGTATTGATGGAATGTATTATCTCATAGCAGAAACAGGTGAATGCTTGGCAAGTCATTTTTGTTCCTGTAAATATTTTGCAAAAAGCGATTTATACGAAAGAAGACCAGAAAGAATTGAAAAATTTACAAAAAGATTTGGTGACATCGAAGTGTTATATCTTGGAGAAGATGATATGACCGTTGATAAACTTCTGGATCTTAATAAAAAATGGGCTATAGAAAACGGTCTTTGCGAAGAAGATGGAGAATAATAATTATGAAAAACGAAGAAATTATTGACTATCTAATGTCAACTGGACTGTATGAAAATACGTACGTTGATATGTTTTATGAAAAGAAAATGCTTGATGAAAATAAAACAGTTCCAATCAGAGATCTTGTAGAAAGATTTGTCGGTATAGATAAAGAATTTCATGGAGAACCTTGGAACATCAGACAAATTCTAACGAATATGGACATGATTATTCCAGTAGAAGATAGAAATTAAACAGATGAAAGCCGTGTTTCATTAGTGGAGGTGATAGGCGTGGATCAGCTAAATAAAATAGATTACATGATTAAGTCATTATATCTTGCGAAAGATGAGATTAAGTATGCACAAGAATATAACTTGCGAAAAGAAAATGATAAAACAATGGGACGTGATTTCTATTCAAGTTATGTGGATAATCATAGAACTCCGAATGGAACTATTATCAGAGAGTCATTGAGAATGGTATCAAGACTTGCTGCACAGGTTGCAAATGAATGCACGTTGAGTGTGTATTGTGATGAGGTATTCAGAGAAAAGGGTTAAATATGGGTAAATCAGTATTAGTTATTAACACGCCAGATAAATGTATACATTTGTCTATTATTAAATAGTGAAGATGAATGTATGGTACAAGATGACGATGCAAATTTCAATGCTAATGATTCGTGGGATGAGTTAATGAAAGGGTGTCCATTAAAAGAAGTTCCAGAAAGAAGAAAATATGGCGAAGAATTTTTCAATGGAGATGTAAAAGGTTGGAATGACTGTTTAAAAACAATTTTAGGAGAATAAAGATGTATAGATATATTGCAGATTTACATATTGGCTGCACAAACTCTTTTGAACATCGTACTTTAGAGTATGATGAGATTCTTATTAAGAACTGGAACTCTGTAGTTAAGAATAATGATACAACATTCATTCTAGGTGATATTGGTAGATGTGGCAATAATAAAGATAATGAATATTTGTGTTCTGTTATTTCAAGACTCAAATCTAAGAAAATTTTAGTGGTCGGAAACCATGATGAAGTTGGTCTAAAAGATTACAGGGTGAAACAACTATTTGAAACTGTGGTTGATTATTTTGAACTTACTGATAATTACAATGGAATCAGTCAAAAACTTGTGCTTTCGCATTATCCTATCTTTTCATGGAATGGTTGTTACAAAGATACAGTTCTTCTCTATGGTCATACACATGGCAACTTCGATGATGTCATCTATCAGGAATCCCTGGAAAAACTCAGATATAAGGTAAGACAATTAAATACGGAGAATAAAGAAGTGAAGAAGTTTAAGAATCTTCCTTATGCTTATAATGTTGGTGCAATGATGGATTGGATTAATTATTGTCCGAGAACGTGGGAAGAGATTAAGGATATTTATATTTTGAGGTAGGAGAATTATGTTTGAGAGAATTATAAAATCAGAACCATTCAAGAGTGCAGCTAGAAAAACTGGTAATGTGGTCAAAGTAACATTATTAGTATATTTTGTTCCTATTATTATATCTGTTACGCTGATCCCAGTGATACACGAATGGTTCTTTATCTTGGCGATTGTTATGTTGTTTTCGACTTATCCATTTTCGAGATGGTTAATTAAGTTGCTAGAAGATGGAAAGATTATCAAATTGGTGTAGGAATTCGTGACAATGATGACTTTGATATTGGTTGTATCTACACAGCAGAAAATGAAGAACAATTTTTCAATGTTCTACATGAGTTGATCAATTGGATGAATGACTTAGAACATTGTGTATGTTTTTGGGAAGAATTTATAGATGATATTAAAGGATTCTTTCCTGAATGTGGATGTAAAAAGGAGGAGTGGTAAAGTGGAGGTTAAAGAGACAATCAGTCTTCTTAAGGGTATTCAAAGTCCTTTGCAAGATTATGCAGAATTGGTTGGCGCACCGTATTGGGCTTATGGAAAACAGTATGTTTATCCCGATCCTGAAGATTATGCGATTGAGGAAGCAATTTCTGCGTTAGAAAAAGAAGAACGATATAAATGGCATGATTTAAAAAACAATCCAAACGATTTGCCGGAAGTATTTATAGATTATGAAGTTGAAGATGGTAAGTTCTCAGATAAACTTTTGGTGAAAACAGATAAATATGACACATTAATGGTTGCTTATATGAATTTAAGCACAGGCGAATGGTTTAATTCGTTGAACGAAGACGAATACTTTTACGAAGAATATGGGAATGTAGTTAAGTGGAAGTATATTGACTATGAGCAGGAGGAATAACGATGGAGAATAAGACGTTGACGGATATCTATCTGATTTGTAAGGGTTGGTATAACAAGAGTCTGTATAAAAACGAACTAGAAGCAATGAATTCATATTATCACAAACACTATGGATGCGATGATATTACAGTTGACGTACCGTTTGCATTTCATTTGTTTCTTAAGCCTTTAGCATTAGAAATTATAAAAAGAGATCCTGATAAAGCAAAATTTCTTTTTATGGACGTGCCATTCGGAGAAAATAATCAATTATTTGTTAGTGTCATGTATAGACGAATTATACATATGATTATTGAATGTACCATTGGAACATTCAATCTGTCAGAATATGAAGAAATGTTTGACGCAGCAAAAGAGTGTAATTATGAAGATGAAACACTTGGGATTATATAATGAAAGTTTTGTTTCATTAGGAGGATAAAAAAATAAATAATGACTACAAAAGAAAAAGAACTTAAAGAAAAATACGAAAAATTCATACAAACAAAAGAAGGTAAGGAATGGATAAATCATTGGCAGAAAATAATTGGTTCTGATACTGGCGGAGACTTTGGAGATTATTTATATGATTTCTATCCTGAAATGATTTCTTAGAAGGTAAATATTATGAAGAAAACAAAAATTATTAGTGCATTTCCTGCTTGTGGCAAGACATATGCTTTTAAAAAATTAAACGAAAAAGGTTATAAGATTCTCGATAGCGATAGCAGTCAGTTCAGTTGGTGTTATGATTATGATCCAACCAATTCAGATAAAATTGAAAAGTATCGTAATCCAGAATTTCCAAGTAATTATATTCAGCACATTAAGGAGAATATTGGAAAAGCTGATTATATTTTTGTAAGCAGCCACAAAGAAGTAAGAGATGCTTTAATTGAAAATGGAATCTCTTTTACATTGGTTTATCCTGACAGAAGTATGAAAGCTGAGTGGATCGGTAGAATTTTCTTGCGTGGAAGCGGAGAAAAATTCTGTCAGCTCATTGCAAATAATTGGGATAGTTGGATTGATGAGATGGAAGAAATTGAGTGCGACAAATGGATTCTTGGAGATAAAGAATCAATTGACAAATACTATTACATTGGCGAATTGATAGAGAATAAATTGATTTGATAGGATGTGAAATTATGTATAAGAATTGCTGTAGAAAGTGTGGAAGTACATCATTATATACAGAAGTAAAAGGAAATAATACAGGATTATATTGTGATGATTGTGGAGCATGGCAACGTTGGCTTGGAAAAGATGAATTGAGAGCATTTGAGTATTCAATGAGAGAAGCAACAAAAGAAGAAAAGGACTCTGTAAATAAGTACATTGAAAGCATCTCTAAAGCAACAGGTGTGAATTTCTATGATAAAGAAGATGATATCGCAAAAATTATCTATAACAACCTGAATTATATGTATTGTGACAATTGTAGATGTAATAGCGAAATTGAAAAAGACAGTTATGAATATGGCTGTGATGATTGTCACAGAAAATATAATGGTTGGGGAATTTCCATGCAGACAAGCAAACGCATTGCAAAAGAAATTCTTGAAAATATTGGAGAATAAGTATGTGTAAGTTACCAAAAACAAGTTGTGATATTCCGATGCCAGAGGTTGTAACAGTTAGCAAACCAAAAACAATTGCAAGAATTAAACTATGCGGTGGAGCGATGACTCTCACTGTCACAGATTACACGTCATGGGAAAAACCAACGGAAGAACAGATTAAAAATCTGCATGAGATGTTGTGTATTGATGTTGAAATTTTGGAAGATGGAGAATAAGTATTATGCGTATATGTAATATGGGATATGAAGTCGAAGAAGATTTAATACCACCTGAAAGATGTCATTCTGATGGTCGCCCAGATTCTTGCAAAGAATGTCGTAATTATAACAGAGAATATGATCTTATAGAACAAGCTATTGAGTCTGCTAAATGCCGTATATATCGGTTAAAAGCTAATCCTGGCAGTACAGAAGCACATCAAAAGAAAGCAGAAAATCAGCAGGAATTAATGGAGATTACAATTAGAGCGTTGGAGTTTTATAGAGATGAGTACGAATAATATTAAAAAAGATTCGAGAGGACTTAGGGCGGAGTTGAAATTTTACGACGATTTCATGTTTGACAAAGAAGAACTCGACAATGTTATAGAGATATTTGCGAACATACCTGAGAAGTATATTGTACCATGTGAAACATTGTTATATGCGAGTTCTGCATGGAAAGAGGGTGAAGAATAAATGGAAGTATTAGCAAACACGGAGTATCAAGATGTTTATAGAATTGTAGATGGTGTGCTGCTTATTGTAAATAAATTTTTGTATAAGGACTATTCTAAGAAAACAAATCGGACTGTGCATGTTCGTGATAGAGGAAGAGACTATTGTAAAACCTATCATAAAGGCTGTCAAAAATGGTTAAAAGAATTGAAGAAAGATTATCTCGACACATCTGCTACAGTTACAATTCCTAAAGGTACAGTTCTGTATCATGGTTATCCAGTAGAACCTACAAATAAACCAGAGAATTACATTTACGAGATCAAAACCACAGGTGATGCATTTAGTGGTGATTATAATGAAGTAATGGATATGATTAAGAATATCCGTGAAGTTATGGATGGTAATAATTTTGCAGATGATTCTTGTATGAGAGGTGAAAATAATGTCTGATTTATATGTCTACTTAATTCGTTCAAGAAACAAAGACAACAAGGATGTTCCTAATTTCAAAGAACGAGCAAAGACTATCTTAGAATACAAAGAAAATGAAGAAAAAGTATTTGATGAATTTTATAAATTTGCAGCAGATGGAGTTCCTGGCGAACAGACAAGATTGTATCGGTCTGTAAATTCTAGGAATGAAGAAAAGATAAGAGAAGAACTTATTATTAGATTGCTTAGAAATAAACCAAGTATGACAAAGCTGAATCGTATATTGGCTTCAGTTACGCAGCAGGTGGAAAATCGTGATGAGGGTAAATGGTTATTTGATTTTGATGTGGATGATGAGATTATCGCAGATGATTTTATTGATGACATTTTTATCCAAACAGATATGGATTATCCAATAGAAAAAATTAAACGTTATAAAACTCCGCATGGTTATGCAATTGTAGTTCCACATGGATTTGACACTAGAAAACTCATGGAGAAGTGGAAAGATTACGATATCACATTAAAGAAAGATGGATTGTTATTTTTGGATATGATTTAAAGGGTTTTGTCAGAAATTCCATTAACTTTAGCTGATGGGATGAATGACAGAGAATAACTGTATATGAGTAATAATTAGAAATCTAAAAAACAGAGAATATACAAATGAAAGGAAGTGATTGTAGATGTTAGTAGCATATAAATATAGATTATATCCAAACAAAGAACAGCAAGCATACTTTGCGAAGTGTTTTGGATGTGTACGATTCATCTACAATCGTATGCTTTCAGATAAGATTGATTATTATAAAGAAACAAAACAGAAATTAAACAATACACCAGCTCAATATAAGAAAGAATTTGAATGGTTAAAAGAGGTTGACTCTCTTGCATTGGCAAATGCACAGATGAATCTACAGGCAGCTTACAATAATTTTTTCAAAAGACCAGAAGTGGGCTTTCCTAAATTTAAAAGTAAGAAAAGTCATAAATTTTCTTATACAACTAATAATCAAGGTGGAAATATTTATGTATCTGATAGGTATATAAAACTTCCTAAAATTGGTTTGGTTAGAGTAAAGAAACATAGAGATTTTGATGGATTAATTAAGTCTGTTACTGTTTCTCAAAACCCTTCTGGTAAATATTATGTCTCTGTTTTGGTTAGCCAAGAAGACAAAGAAAAACTACCTATTAACAATAACGAAATAGGAATTGATCTTGGTATTAAAGAATTTGCAATTACTTCTGATGGAGAAATGATTGAGAATCCAAAATATCTTAGAAAGTCTGAAAAGAAATTAAGAAAATTACAAAAGAATTTATCTCGTTGCAAAAAAGGAAGTAAAAACAGAGAAAAATGTAGAATTAAAGTTGCAAAACAACATGAAAAGATTACAAATCAAAGAAAAGATTTTTTACATAAATTAGCTACGAGAATTATTCGTGAAAATCAAACAATAGTTCTTGAAGATTTAAAAGTAAAAAATATGATGAGTAACCATAAATTAGCAAAATCAATTGCAGATGTATCTTGGAGTGAATTTGTAAGGCAATTGGAATATAAAGCTGATTGGTATGGACGAGAAATTATAAAAATTGATACTTGGTATCCATCTAGCCAGATATGTTCTAATTGTGGTCACAGAGATGGAAAGAAAGCATTGTCTATAAGAGAATGGACATGTCCTAATTGCGGAACGCATCATGAAAGAGATATTAATGCAGCAATAAATATTCTCAATGAAGGTTTGAGAATGAGAACGGCAGGAACTGTCGAGATAGCCTAAGTAAACTTATCTCATTAGAGATATTGATTAGGAAGCCCAACGAGCTTTAGCTCGTGGGTAGTTCACAGATAATATTCCAAAGATGCTAAAAGTAATTAGAGAATATATAGAAGAGTCTGAGTTATACATGGAATGCATGAATAGAGTTGATAAGCTTCATTTCGACTCACAGAAAACAGCAATGATAAACGGAGCGCACAGTCATCAAGAAAAAGCAGATGAACTGGCAGAAATTATGAATGATGGAATTAGTCCTTATGCTTGGTATTATCATGATGCTATGCAGTATGGGTATGTTGTGTATTTGGATAATATTTAAGGAGGGAACTAATAATGGCAGAAGTAACAAGATTATGTCCTGTTTGTAGGACAATTATGAAATCAGCAGCTTATAAAGTTGGAAAACAAGATGGTACTGAAAGATTAGAAAATAAGATTTTTACACCTGATGGTATTGGTATTATTGGAAAACTTTTAGTATGCCAGAAATGTGGAAATTTAGCAGTGGTGAAGTAGTTATGGAGAAAGTAATTAAGTATAAATGCGATGAATGTGGAGAATTATTTGACACACCTGAAATGGCATTAGCACATGAAATAAGACACGAAAGAATTGAAAAAGCCAATGAAATGCTTAACGAAGGATGTACATTAAAACAAATAAATGATGAGTGTGAGATTTGGGCTTACGTACCAGAACATTTAGAGAATATAAATAAGGACAACTGTTTCAAAATAAGTTATTGGCAATGTTGTGACAAGCCAGCTTATCAAATTATTCGTATTTATTTCGATGGATATGTAAACGTAAGAGGATGTGGTTCGTGGAGTGGATATTATGGCAATCGGCTTAGAATAGACGATAGTGATTTAAGAAACCCAAGACCAAAAGAAGAGTTATTTGTAGATCCGAGATATGAAGATTTATATAGATTTTAGGAGGAAATAATTATGGAATTAGTTAATATAAATTTATTCGCTGAAGGATATTATTCAGGAAGAACATATGAAGATAATATTTGGATCAAAAAATCTTCATATGAAAAATTAATGGATATATTCCCAGAAGAAATATCATGTGGTGAATTAGATGGAAAACACAGTGAAGTAATGGGAGAAGTTGATGTACAAGATTATTCCTATACAGATGAATATTACGCAAAGAATGCAGATATTGCGCACGATGGAGATTATCTTGAATGGTCTTTACGTGATTTGTACGAATCAAATGGACTTGATTGGGTTGAAGAACAGAATGAAATCAACGAATATTTAAGTCGTCTTGATTTGTATGAAGAAGTAACTGTGTCAGTTCCGCATAGTAAAGTTAAAGAACTGATGAAGTTTGTTGATAATTTATAATTTGAAATTTTTCTTTCATTCAGTAGTCATGAATGCTGCGTGAAAGAAGAAAATAATCAACTACATATGGAGGAAAAGTAAAGTAATTCTAGATAATATGCTTACGTAAGCCTTGAAAATAAGGCAATTTGAGCAATACAAATGAAAGAAAAACTTCTACAGATGGACTTAGAGTGTTAAGTCTCTGTGGTGGTGTAGAAACTGGATTATACGCATTACAGCAATTGGATATTCCGGTGAAAGAGTATCATACATATGAGATTCTGCCTGAAGCTATTGCAGTTTCTCAGTACCATTTTCCGTTTGTGATACATCATGGTGATTTATATGAAGCGGATTTTAATCAATTCAAAGGATTTGACTTGTTATTAGCAGGAACTTGTTGCCAAAGTTTGAGTAAAGTCAGAATAGAAAATAAACAAGTCAACAATGGTTTAGATGGCAAATCAGGTATTTTCTTTAAAGCCATCGAATGTCTTAAGGTAATTCAGCCAAAATATTTCATGTTTGAAAATGTAATACCGAGTAGAGAAGAGGATCTAAATACAATGACAGAATGCATTGGTGTTGACCCCTTGCTTATTGACTCTGCAATTTTTAGCGCACAGTCGAGAGAAAGATATTATTGGACAAACATTCCATTGGGTGAATTACCGGAAGAATCTCCATTAGTTTTAAAAGACGTGATGGAGAATAATGTAAATGAGAAATATTTCTATAAAAAAGATTTTGAAATCATCGACATGAATAAACGTGTTTGTGCAGAGTTAAAGGTTAATACGATGGAGATGGGTAGACGTATCTATAATCCTGAGTTTAAGTGTTGTACATTAACGTGTGTTGGTGGTGGATACAACGAAAAGAAAGTTATGGATCATGACAGACCACGAAAATTAACACCTGTTGAATATGAAAGATTACAGGGACTACCGGATAGATATACGGATGTATTAATAAATGGAAGAAAAATAAGTGATACGAAACGATATTCTATGATGGGTAATGGTTGGAATGAACCGACAGTAGAGTGGATATTAAGTGGATTGAAAAAAGTGTAAGAAATTTTCTTTTTACAGGCGTTTGCAACCGCCTTGAAAGCAAGGAGTTTTTTAAAATCAAGAAAGGTGAAAACAGGTAAATTCTAGAATAAAGAGATTGCGCAATCCCCTATAGATAAAGGATTTAAATAATGATAAAAAGCATAAATTCATTCGGACTAACGGTATTAAGTTTATGTGATGGAATGTCGTGTGGACAGATAGCGTTAGAACAGGCAGGTTTAAAGTCGATAAATACTTTGCGTCAGAGATTAAAGACATTGCAATTAAAGTAACCAAAGAAAATTATCCAAACACAATTCATATTGGTGATGTAAATAAAATTTTCTATAAAGATGGAATATTACATACTGAAGTCGGAGATTTTGAAACAAATATTGATGTAGTTATGTTTGGAAGTCCTTGTCAAAGTTTCTCGAGAGCAATGATTAAAGAAAGAAAAATTGGTTTGGATGATCCAAAGCGTTCAGGTTTGTTTTATGAATGTAATAGAGTACTAAGAGAAGTAAATCCAAAATATTTTCTCATGGAAAATGTTGTTATGAAAAAAGAAGATGAAGAAGTTATCAGTAAAATGATTGGAGTAAAGCCTATTAGAATCAATTCTTCTCTTGTTGTTGGTCAACTTAGAGATAGGTATTATTGGACTAATATTCCAGAAGTTACAGTACCGGAGGATAAGAAAATAACATTGCAAAGTATTTTAAATGATGGTTATACGCCTGACAAGAAAGCAAAATGTCTTCGTAGAAATGATTCACATGGATTTTACAACGGATGCGGTTGGACTCCGATCAAAAGATTCCATAGGTTTTACTATAAATCTTTTGGAACAATGGTATTTCCATCAAAGGAATATTTTGAAAATTGTTTGGAAGTAACTAAGAAAATATTAAATGGGAGAAAGTCGTCAGCAAAAATGTATGATGATTACAATGGTCATGATTTTGATGATGCAAGATATTTATGGAAAGAAGAAAGAGCAAGGTTGCAGGGAGTTCCTGAAGAATATGTGAAATATATGTCTGAAAAAGACGCTGCTGACGTTCTTGGAGATGGTTGGACAGTACCAGTAATTGCTCATATCTTTAGTTTTATGAAGTTTTAAGGAGAGAATAAACATTATGACAATTAAATTCATCAAAGATGTTATCTTCAAAGACCAAAAAGAAGACAGCGTAAAGATTAAAAAAGGAAAAATTCTTACAGCAAATGTTATAAGAAACGAAGATGGAAAAGAAGAATATGAGATTACTCATAAGAAAAATACGTTCATGATTCCATATTCTATGAAAGATGTAATGTTTGAGATTTTGTAAATTTATTCAGATTCTTTTGGAGAATAAGTAAATGTACAAATAATGATTGAGAGGTATAAACAATGCTTAACGAAAAACAAAAGAATCTGGTAGAAGAAAATTATAATCTAATCTACAAATATGCAAAAGACCACAAGTTAGATATAGAAGAATTCAGTGGATTGCTTTCTATTGGTTTGTGCAAAGCTGCATTAAATTATGATTCAGATAAAACAAAGTTCTCAACATTTGCTTTCAGATGTATGGGAAATGAAGTGAGTAATTATTTGAGGAAGATTAATGCAGGTAAGTATTTAAGACATGATGAAGTGTATTCTATGGAAGCATTAAGCGAAGATAACGATAGACCTATTAGCGAAACTACATTAATGGTTTCTTCAGAGAATATTGAGGGAGAATATATATTTAAGACTAAGTTTCAAAAAGAATATGACAAGCTGAAAGATCAAGTAAAAAATATTATTGCTCTCAAATATCGTGGTTACACAAACAATGAAGTTGCGGAGATTCTGGACATGAAAGCGTCCACTGTAAGTATGGCGTTAAAGAAATTCAAAATGGCTTTGGTATAGTGGAAGTATAGAAGTGGTGGTGACAAATGAACAATCGACAAAGAAAGAAATGGCTGAAGAAACAGAATTCATATGTAAATCCAAAGGAAACATGGTGCTTAGATGTTAATTTAGCCAAATATATCATTCCAAGATTGAAAAAATTCAAGAAGCTTAACAATGGTTATCCTGGCAGAGAAGAAATGGATACACCAGAAAAATGGGATGATGCATTAGATAAGATGATTCAAGCGTTTGAATACGTAATAGATTTTGATGAATATTGGTTAGATGATCCAAGATATGACTATACGGATATTATGTTTGGCGATAACAAAGAACTTTACGAAAGTATAGTAGAGAATAAAAGAATGGAAGATATTCGCAGGCTCGAAGCAATTAATGATGGGTTACAGTTATTTGCTAAGTATTATATGAGTTTGTGGTGGTAAGAGAATAAATGGCGAGTTTCGTTGGAGAATGTTTCTTAGGAGGTAATGAAAATGTGCAAAAAAAAGTAACAAATCAAGATATAAGGGGTTGAGATTTAATTACAAGATAGATGGAAAAGTATTAATGGATAAATATCAAACGATTGATGATTTTCTATCAACAGAATTTCCCAAGAACAATAATCCATTGTCTCCAATAGACGAAACAATATTGTTCAATATTAAGTGGAATAATAATCCAATATTATCGTGTTCTGGTGAACATAAATTAAGTGAAATAAAAAATATTTTAAAGAATTTTGATCCAAACCAACTGGAAAGAAAAGAGATTTATTCAATTGAAGAAGTTGAAGAAAAAGTAAAAGATGTGTTGTTTGAGAAAAAACGTAATTTGTCTAAAGTGGATTTTGATGGAGATATGATTAAGGGCAACAGTCAGAGGTATCAGACATTCTTTACCAAAGGTTGTAGATGTGTAAAGTGTGGAATCGAAGGCAAGTATTTTGTAAAAGAGAAACATTTAAAAGATATAAGTTTCCATCTTAATCTATATGCCATTGATGAAAACGAAAAAGAAATCTTGATGACAAAAGACCATATTATCCCAAAATCAAAGGGTGGAGCTAACGATATTAGCAATTATCAGACAATGTGTAAAAAATGCAATGAAGCAAAAGAAAATAGATTAGAAGATTAAAGAAAGGAAAAATAGAAAAGTTCCTATAGGATAAAACGTGCGTTACTTACTACGGTAAGAGGAACTTATGTATTGTGCTTATGTTACAACATTAAAAGGATTAAGAAAACATAGTAATGCAGATAGATTACAGTGTGTTGAAGTTTTTGGACAAAATGTAATTGTTGATTTGAGCTATAAAGATGGACAAAAGGTAGTTTTCTTTCCATCTGACGGACAATTATCAGAAGAGTATGCAAAAGATAATAATCTCGTAAGAATGAAAGATGAAAATGGTAATAATATTGGCGGATATATGGACGCTGAAAAAAGAAATGTTACTGCGATTAGACTCAGAGGTGAAAAATCAGAGGGTTTAGTATTGCCTATAGAATCACTTTCTAAGTATGTGGATGTTACAAAATTAAAAGATGGAGATCAGATTACCGTCATTGGTGGTCATGAAATCTGTAGAAAATATATTCCAAAAAGTAGTAGAAGAAGCAACAACTCAAGAAAAAGTAGTGATAAGAAGAAAAAAGATAACTCGATTTCTTATCCATTCTTCGAAGAACACAAAGATACTGCACAGCTTGCGTATAATATGTCTGCGTTTAAACCCGGTGATACTGTATATATTACCCGTAAGCTTCACGGCACGTCAGCTCGTACCATGAAGACAATTAAAGTAACAAAGAAGAATAATGTATTTAGAAGATTTTTACATATGAAACCTAAATACGAAAAAGAAGTTTCTGTAGTTACAGGAAGTAGACGAGTTGTATTAAAAGATATGAATAGTACAGATGGTTATTATTCAGATAATACATTCAGAAAGAAATATCACGATTTGTTAAAAGACAAACTTCCGGAAGGATTTGAAATTTTCTATGAGATTGTTGGTTATGTAAACGAGACAACACCAATCATGGGAACTGTGTCAAACAGCAAAGTAAAAGATAAAGAATTCAAGAAGAAATTTGGAGATACAACTGTATTTTCTTATGGCTGCAAACCAGGTGAAAACGAAATGTATGTGTATAGAATGACTGCAACAACAGCAGATGGTACAGTTGCGGAAATTCCTTGGGAGAATATAAAAGTATGGTGTGACAAACTTGGTGTAAAACATGTACCAGAATTGGAAAAATTTATCTATACAACGCCTGAAGACTTAAAAGAAAGAGTAAATAAGTATCTTGATGGTATGCCAGTTGATGAGATTGGTAAAACACATATTGCAGAAGGTGTAGTTGTTCGTATTGACAATAGAGATTCATTTACTGCATATAAAGATAAAGTGTTCGAATTCAAGGTATGTGAAGGAATTATTAAAGACAATTCAGACGCACCAGACATGGAAGAAGCAGAAGAATTGCTTAAGGAGATTGTATAATGAATAAGCCAACATTATGGGTTATGGTCGGTTTGTCTGGAAGTGGTAAATCAAGTGTAGCAAAAGAAATCGCAGAGAATAATTCTAACACAATTATCGTATCATTAGACAATATTTGTGAAGAATTGACTGGTAAAGTAGAAGATCAATCTAAAAATGAAGAAGTATCTAAAGTATTTCACAAAAGAATTCGTGAGACATTGGAGAATAATACTAATGTAGTTGCTGATGCGACAAATATTACAATGAGGTCGAGACGAGCAATTATTGAAAATGTCAAAAGTATTGAATGTCATAAAATCGTTTATCTGATTCCAAAACCATTTAGACAATGCAAAATTGATAACCTGAATAGACAACATCCTGTGCCTGAAGAAGTATTAAATGGGCAGCTTAGAAAATTCCAGATTCCGTTCATGGAAGAGGGTTTTGATGAAGGAATTATTTATTACATACATAATAAAAATAGATTGGATGCGTTAAAAATGTTTGATAATATGGAAGGTTTTAATCAACAAAATCCGCATCATACTTCAACACTTGCAGACCATTGCAAGAATGCGCATGAATTGTTTTCAAGACATGGTTATCCGTCAAAATATAATTTGGCAGCGTTATTTCATGATTATGGGAAATTGTACTGTAAAGAATTAGATGATGATGGAATTGCACGTTTTTACGGACATGATTCAATTGGTTCATATATGATTTTAGAAAATTTTGCAGAAATATTTTATAAAGATGTTGCCGATATGTGTTTTTTAATTAACTATCACATGATGCCTTTTGATTGGACAACAGAAAAATCTAAGGAACGTTGGAAGAAAAGGTTTGGAGAATATAAATATCAGATGCTTTTGGATTTTCATGAATGCGATAAAGCGAGGTGAGACAAAATGAGATGCAATACAGATTTAGAAACTTGGCTGCATGATTTCGAAGATGATATATTTCGTATCTTAATTTACAGAAAACCTGGTCAATATACTCCATACGAGATAGAGAATAAGTTTAGTGATGAATCATTGTATGTAGATAATGAGTACAAAAAAGTATTTATTGAAGATGTAATAGAATTACCTGACAAAGATGTTCTGATTGGATTCAGAGAAGTTCTTGATGTGAATCAAAACGAAGATGGAGAATATGAATGCGAACTTGCAGATAGCATTGAATATTATAAGTTATCAGAAATCAAACTGGAATGTTTCAAGTGTGATCAAGTGACAGGAGGTGAGTTTTAATATGGTATCAAGTCAAATTATTGATGTGATTAACGAATTATGTAGTAAGTTCGGAATTGCAATCGATTGGTCACAGAAAAACGTGCAGCCTTATTTGGAAAGTCTTGTGATAAAAGCTGTAAATTATGAATTATATACGTCTATTATGTGGATTGTAATCGGAGCAATTCTATTCGGAATAGGTTTATTTTATTTATCAAAAGCCAACGAGTGTAAAAAGAGATATATAAAATATAAAAGAGATTCTATGGTTGACACTGAAAGTGATTATATATGTAAAGATTTATACAGAATATTAGGTTGGTCTTTATTTATAGCTGCTATCCTTCTTATTATATACAATACAAATGATGTTATTAAATGTATTATATTTCCAGATAAAGTTGTGTTTGATATGATTTATAGTTATTTACCAACTAATTAAATGGAGGATGAACATGGAAGTATTTCAAAATATTATGATTATTTTCTTGACTGCACTACTACTAGGAATTTTAATTGCATTTTCAATTCTATTAGAGAAGTTCATGAAGTTATCAGATGAAGTACATAAGAAACTCTTTGAAATGTCAGTAGAGAATAATACAAATGCGGATGACGGATTCATTCTTGGAGATGAGTTCTTGACAGAAGACGAATTGACAAATAAAAGCGATGAAGATTCAAGAGAAGAATTCGGAATTTATTCTGAACGATAAAAGAGTAATAGTATTATGGTTATACGTCAGATATGAGGACAAATTCTTGCCGTAATCGTTCAAGATTAACAATTGGATATTGAAAAATAAAGAACTGAATTTGCTCTTTATACATATCAAATAGTAAGCAATATATGATGTATTTTTAGATTGGTGGTGAGATTTTATGTGGGTGATTTTCTTATTAAGTGCAATCGCATTTGGGCTGGTTGCAATGCTATTCACTTGGTTAGGGAATAAAATTTTTCTTAGTATGAAGAAGGATGAAGAAAAAACAAAAAGAGAATTAGAAAAGGAGAATAACAAATAGTGAAAAAAGGATTATTTATTGGAATCATTGCAGTCGTAGCTGTAGTTGGAGGAATTTTTACAATCAAATCTTGTAAATTGATTGATACAGGAAAGGTTGGAATTGTTTATAGCTACAAAGGTGGAGTAGAAGATAAGGTATTACAGCCAGGATTAAACTTCATTTCACCAATTAAGAAAGTAAAACAGTTCTCAACAAGCAATGAGATTCTGGTTTTATCAAAAGACAAGCGTGATGGAAGTGAGGATGACGATTCATTCAAAGTTGCAACGTCAGATGATGCAAGTATTGCATTGAGTTTTCAGATGTCTTACAGATATGATCCAGATACAGTCATTGACACATACAAGAAATTCCGTGGAATGGACGGAGATGATATTGTAGAAAGTCGTGTAAAAACAGTTCTCAAATCAAAGATTTCTGAAGTCACAACAAATTATTCTATGATGGATATCTATTCCGGTAACAGATCAGCAATCAACAAAGAAATTACGGATGCTCTGAATACAGAATTCCATGAAAAATATGGTATCGAAGTTCTTGATGCTTCTATTATTGATGTTCATCCAGACAAAAAACTGAAAGAATCTATTGATAATCGTGTAAAAGCACTTCAGGAAAAGCAACAGGCAGAAGCAGAACAGCAGAAAATTCAGGTTCAGAAAGAGACTGAAAAGATGCAAGCTGAAGCAGATGCACAGATTGAGATTACGAAAGCAAAGGCTGAAGCTGAGTCGAACAAAATTGTCAGTGAATCAATCACTGATGAGCTTATCAGAATGAAAGAGGCAGAAGCAAGAAACAAATTCGGATGGGTTACTGTTCAGGGAGCAGACACGGTTGTAACAGGCAATAAGTAATCCATACATATAAAATAATATACATTTAACTTTGCGTAGTGTCACAGCTACGCAGAGTATTTTAAAAATATGATTGGAGAATATGTACATGGGAAAGAGGTTTAGATGGATTGATGCAATTAGAACAATGAGTATTGAGGAACTTGCGTCATATCTCATAAAAGAGGACTTTACATTCAAGGACGGAATTTATTGGAAATCCCCAAGTGGAGAAAAATTTGATTATTACGATCTTGCTTTAGAAGATTGTATTAAATGGTTGAATTCTAAATATGACGGGAAGGAGAAATTTAATGGGATGGTATGAGGAATACATGTCGAATACATATATAACAAATCTTGAGTCAGTTATAAAAGGTATTAAAGAAAAAGATAAGCTAATTGATTTTTTACAAGAAGAGAATAAAAAATTGGAAAACGAACATTACAAAGACAATGAACTGAAAAAATTACAATATAAGATTGACCAGTTACAGGGTGATTGTAATAGAGGATTTCCGATTAGTTATAACGAGCAAGAAGTAATTGATGAACTTCGTGAAAAACATAAAAAGGTATGTCCTCGTTGCAGTTTTAAGTATGTGTTCGAACAATTTTCTATTGTGGAATTTGGGTATTTAAAATGCAATGTTTGCGGTGAAGAAATAAAATTTGCAGAACGGTGATGGAGAATAATTAGATGAAGGAACTATTGTTAGAGTATATGGATAGCATTAATGCTGAAGGAATAGACTTTGTTAGTCTTGGTTTTCCGCTTGATGGTATTGTTTATAAGTCATACACAAGAGACGACTTTGAAAAGAATGGAATAATCCTTAAAACAAACAGAGTCATATGGAGAATAATCAATGGTGAGAAACATTATTATTGTGGCGAGAATGATTCGGGACATGTGACGTGGAAAGATTTAGAAGGTTATAGAAAGGAATTTGCGAAATGAGATTTTCTGAAGCAATCGAACATCTTCTTAACGGAGAATATATAAGAAGATCAGAATGGCGTAAAGATTTTTATATCAAACTTGAAGACGATGCAATTGTAGATTGTGATGGATCAGCAGAAGTGTTCTATAGCAAAGACATTTTTGCTAATGATTGGGAGATATATCAGCCTAAATTAGATGTAGGTACAGTTATTCAACATCATGACGGTACAATCGGAATTGTGCTTGATTCATGCAAATCAGATAAGGAATACACTGTTTTGAATGAGAATGGATGTGTAGAAACGCTAAATGAAACTCAGATTTCATTAATCAATATTGACGATGGAAGAGTTAGTTTACATGTAGATTCTGCAAGTAAAAAGCTCAAAAGTTTAGTTTTATCATTACAGATGATTTCAGAGTTAGTAAATGAAGATATTTGGTAACAGAGAATAAACAAGTAAGAGATGTCCACGATGCAAATGACATTAAACTTATTGCACAGTGCTAACAAAAGAATAGAGATGATAGTTGGTAGTGTCTACCATCTCCACTGAATTTCTTTTCCAACAACCGTTATTGCATTCGATTATCTAGTAACCGAATACGAGATACCAGCTCGTACTTCTTAATACGGTTAAGCACTTTAAGCGGTTTCAGTTCCGCTTGGTACATGTCCTTAGCTGCTTTGCTTCCATTGGGCTGGACGAATTCAAAACTGCTTTCAAAGCAAATTCCTCCTTAGTCCATATAGGGACAGGAAGTATTATAACAGAACAAAGGACATGTATCAATAACTGATAGAGAATATATAAGTATAAAGTTAAAGATTCAAAGATTAAGGAGAGAAAAATTATGATAAAAGAAGTAATGACAATTCACAAAGCATTGGCAGAGTTAAAGATTATTGATTCCAGAATTGAGAGATCAATTGATGATGCACAGTTTTGTGTAGCAAACAAACATTCTAATGAAAAAATTAATGGTATTCCGGTTGAAGATGCTAAGAAATTAATGGTAGGAAGCTACGATAAAGCATCTGATCTTATTAAAAGAAGAAATGCGATCAAGAGAGCAGTTGTGCTTTCTAATGCTAAGACAATTGTTACGATTGCAGACAGAGAATATACTGTTGCAGAAGCAATTGAGATGAAAAATCATGGCATTGACTTTGAGGAACTTCTTTTAAATGAAATGAGATGTCAATACGCAGACGCTAATAGAACTATCTCAGCAGAAAATGGCGAAAAACTGAGCGAAAGAGCAGATAAGTTTGTCATTGATATGTATGGCTCTAAAGAGGGCAAAACAAATACTGCTGATTTTGAGAAAGCGAAGAAAGATTTCATCGCAGCAAATTCTTATGACTTAGTTGATCCGCTTGATATCAAGAAGAAGATTGATGGATTAGAAGAATATATCTCAAACTTCAAAACAGAAGTAGACGCTGCATTGAGTGTTAGTAATGCTATTACAGAAATTGCTGTAGAGTATTAAAAAGTATTAACTAGAGAATATATAATTAGATAATTTATTCATTGTCTATCGGAAACTCGAAACTATAATCATTCAGACTTTTGAAGAGATAGCCTGAATTGAAATAATAAAGAACTCTTCGCTAAGAAAATGCTAAAAACATAATATCTGAGTTTATTAAATACAGAAGAATAAAGATATGACCAGTAAGTATAATGCTGTCAAATACGTGCTGTAAAACTTAAAACTTAAAGATTAAAGATTAACACTTAAAAATCAAAGATTATTTTCTTATAAAGGTTAAATAGTAAAGAGCAAAGATATAAAATTTTATAAAATCTTCGAATAACAGTTATGAGTATGATTGTACTTGACTCAGAGTTATCTGCGAAGCTGATAAATGGTGAATTAATTATAAATGTCAACCTGCATAATAATATGCATAGTTATCGTGTGGGTTGACAAATAAGCACCCAAGGTGATGCGGTACGTTGCACCTGGCTTATATCCAGCGATTCTCCGTTCGACTCGGAGTGGGTGTACTGTATCTGAATATTCACAGAATGTGTTATTCGTTTCCTTTCTTTCTATGAACATTCTAGTTCAGATACAATGTTTTTCATAACTTCCTTTTTGTTGGGTTGGCAACTTACCCTAGAGACAAAAAAGTTGCAAATAATGGGCTGTGGTGAATAAGTAAACACATAGGAAAAGAGGAATTAATATAGGTTTAATATATAAGATTACAAATGATATAAATGAGAAGATTTATATTGGGATGACAACAAGAACGTTAGAAGAAAGAAAATCAGATCATTTAAAAGTATGTTTTGATGTAAACAGAAGAGATTACGAAATATATAAAGCAATTAGAAAATATGGTATTGAACATTTTAAGTTTTCTATTATAGAAAAATGTAATGATGAAAATTTACCAGAGAAAGAAAAATATTATATTAAATTATACAATTCAGTGGTAAATGGATACAATGAAGCTTATGGCGGAAAAGGAAAACCATTATGGTCTGAAAAACAAGTAGAGGCTTGTAAGGGATTATATGAAAACGGTTGGCTTTTACAGGATATATCGGATTTATTTAAATCAAATCCACAAACTGTTGGGAAAAAATTAAGAGAAATATATGGTATCGATACAAAAGATAATTCAAATAAAAACAATTGTAAGAAAATAATGGCAATTAACGATGACGAACAAATAAAATTTGAATCTATTACCTCTGCGGCAGAATATATAGTAAAAAATAACTTTTCGAAAACAAATAAAGTAAGAACAGCAATTTCAAGAATTTCTGAAGTTTTAAATAAAAACAAAAGAACCATTTATGGATTTAAGTGGATTTCAATATAAAAAGTATGGTGTACAACCATACAATTAATGGGGTATCGTCAAGTGGTTAAGACATCTGCCTTTGAAGCAGATATTCATCGGTTCGAATCCGATTGCCCCAGCTCCGCATAAGTAGGTGTGGTTAAAACGGTGAGATAAAAGCGGAATCTTCAAACTCGTGCCTACTTATAAAGATGTGCAGAAATGCACATCGAGCTGGCATGGCGGAATGGTAGACGCACTTGACTTAAAATCAAGTGGTGGAAAACACCATACGAGTTCGAGTCTCGTTGCCAGTATTAGCCATATGAGACATTTTATTCCTTGAGCAAGAATGATTGAAGTCGGTACAAAAATGCTCAATTTCTGTATTTACATTCGTGTGTTATGCGAGCAGCATGAATGACATATGGCATTATCCCCAACATAGGGTATTTACATTTTACAAAATGGTTTGACTGTTAGTTCAGTTGGAAGAACATCTATTGCAAGAGAGGGTCACAGGTTCGAGTCCTGTACAGTCAACTCGACGCAGAAAATATTTGATTTTTTGCGAATGCACACTCATGGCTGAAGTCACGAGTAAGTGATCATAGAGAATAGGTAATTAGGTGGTGATATTGTGTTAGAAAAAGCTTATAAGTATAGAATTTATCCAAATAAAAAACAGCAAGAGCTTATACAGAAAACTTTTGGATGCGCAAGATTTGTTTATAACTATTACCTAAATAAGCGAAAAGAAATGTATGAAAATGATAAAACAACTTTTACATATAATATGTGTTCTAAGGATTTAACACAATTAAAGAAAGAATTGGAATGGTTGAAAGAACCAGACAAAGATTCTTTACAGAAAGCATTAAAAGATCTTGATATGGCTTATAAGAAATTCTTTAAAGAACATACGGGATATCCAAAGTTTAAATCAAAAAAGAATAGATATAAATCTTATAGAACAAGTTGTTCAAATAATAATATTCGTTTTGAAAATAAACGTATTAAACTTCCAAAATTAGGACTTGTAAAAACAAGAGACAAGCAAGTGCCTCAAGGAAGAATACTAAATGCCACAATATCACAAGAGCCAAATGGACATTATTATTGTTCTTTGTGTTGTACTGATGTAGAACATGAACAATTACCAAACACAAATCAGAATATCGGAATAGATTTAGGTTTAGTAGACTTTGCAATTATGTCTGACGGAACAAAAATTGAAAATCCTCGATTTTATGAAAAGTCAGAACAGAAACTTGTAAAATTGCAACGTGAATTATCAAGAAAAACAATTGGCAGTAATCGTTGGAATAAAGCAAGAATTAAAGTTGCAAATCTTCAAAAACATATTTCTAATCAAAGAAAAGATTTTTTACAGAAACTCACGACTGACATTGTAAAAACTTATGATGTGATCAGTGTTGAAGACTTAGATGTGAAATCTATGAAAGAAACAGACTCTACAATTCGTAATAAACGAGTTGGCGATGTGTCATGGTCAGAGTTTCGTAGAATGTTGACATATAAATCTAAATGGTATGGAAAGCAATTATCTGTAGTAGATAGATATTATCCATCATCACAGATTTGCCATTGTTGTGGACATCAAGATAGTAAGAAATCAGAAGATATTAGATTTTGGATTTGTCCTAGTTGTAATTCAGAACTAGATAGAGATGTTAACGCTGCTATCAATATTCTGTATGAGGGATTAAGAATAATAAGAATTTAAGTAATATATGAGAACCGTAGGAACTACGGGGATAGCTCGGTGATACTTAACTCAATAGAGTTATTGACCGAGAACCCTGCGACTTTAGTCGTGGGAAGTTCAGTCGTGTACAATCTATCAGTCTTAGTTGACTTACCACTTTCAAACGAAGACTCAAAAGTCGGTAGTAAAGTGGAGAATAATAATTATAGGTGGTGAAAAATTATGAGATGTCCGTATTGTGACAAAGAAATGATTAAGAAGTACAAGATTAAACACTTCTGCAACTTCGACGATCCGTGTGACTCATGGGGAAAAAGAAATACATATCTGTAAGAAGTGTGGTATCAAGAAAATAGATGGGAAGTGGAAAATTCCAAATAAATATAGAAGACCATCGACTAATCAGATTCGCAGATGCAAGACTTTGGCTAAGATATATGACATAGATTTTGAGCCACTACTTGCCAGACAGTGTAAGAGATTTATCACGAAAACGCTGAAAAAATTATATGTTCAGGACAGTGATGAAAAACTCCATATCATTGGAGAGAATAAATAAGAAAAGGAGATAAGAAACATGACGAGAGAAGAAAGAATGCAGAAAAGAAGAGATGCAGGTAAGGTTTACACTTACAAGAAGAATCCTTACGAGAAAGGGACTAAAGAGTGGGTTAAGGAAGAACTTGCCAGAGCAGAGAAAAGAAAATCTAAGAAACCACATTACGCTAAGATGACTTCTGTATTTGCTAAGTTGGACAATGAGCTTGCAAAAGCTGAACTTGCTGCAAAGAAGAAGTCCAAGAAAGAGAATAAATAAATGAAAGAACCTTTCTTGAAAATTATTGGTATTATCGGAATCTTCATTGTACTTCTTAGTTGGATTGTTACATGTGGATTTATAAAACTGATTACAATTTGCTTTGGGTGGACATTCAAATGGTCAATTGCAACTGGAATTTGGTTAATATTGTTATTGCTAGAAGCAACATTAAAACCTGAATCAAAATAGGAGAATAAGCCAATGATAGAAATTATAGAAACTAATCTTGCTATAGATGAGAATAAAGATATTAGAGATCATCAGTCGAGAGTAGTTCTTGCAGATGATTGGGAATCTTATTGTGAAGCATACGAAAAGTATGACGGATCAAGGGTGATATTCCCATCAAAGAATCCTGGTGCTAGTATCTATGAAGATAGAAATATAGAGGACTTGGAGCATGATGAGTATCATTTGTATTGCAGAATAGTCAATGAGCATTTTACAGATACGAGACTTGCATACAAAATCAGTTGATGAAAACAAAGTTTCATTTGGAGAATAATATTATGAAAAAGAAAATCGCAATAATTATTGTTGCACTATCAATATGTGTTGGAATGGCAGGATGTTCTGGAAAAGCCAGAGATGGTAATTGTAATTTTACATATGTAGATAATGAGTATATACATTTGATTACTGTTTGTGACAGAGATGATGGAAATATTATAGCTTATGATGAAAATACAAAAGTATTGTACTTATGTGTTTACGGATATTCTACAATGGGAATTACGCCAATTTATAACTCAGACGGTTCTTTAAAACTGTATGAGAAATAATAAAATATGAGAATATCTTGTGTAAAAATGATAAGTGCATTTGCAAAACTGAGCATTAAAAACTGCAATGTAAAAGAAAAATAACAAAGATAAAAATAAGGAGAATAAACAATATGGACGTAATGACAAAAATGATGCTTGAAGAAGTACTCTCAGGAGAATCAGAAGACAATTCATTTGACGATATTATCAAAGGGTATATTAAAAAATATAAACCAACTGTATATATGGCATTCGATGAATTAGTTAAAGTTATGAAGGACTTCGTAAAGTATGATGACTATTACAAAGTAGTCGCAGAGAATAAAAGAAATATGTATGATGCATATGTGAAAATAGGATTCTCAGAAGATCAGGCAATGGCATTAATTCTTAACGACAATCTTCAGCTTATGAAATCTGTTCAGAAGATTAAAACAACAGCCAATTCAAGAAACAAATAAAGGAGATAAAATATGAATTTCGGTAAAGCTATTGAAGCATTAAAAGACGGTAAGAAGGTAACTCGTAAAGGTTGGAATGGGAAAGGAATGTATTTATTCCTGTGTTTTCCTGCATCAATTGAACCAAAAGCCGAGAATGTAGAGATTTATTCTGCCAGACAAAGTATTGCAATTCGAACAGTAGATAGTTCTATTGTTGTTGGGTGGAATCCTTCTCAGGAAGATATGCTTGCGGAAGATTGGGGTATTGTAGAATAAAATAATTTACTTCTGTTTATATAAATAAAAATATCAAAGAACCAAATCGGTTCACAATTCCAAATTAATCAAAATTAAATAGAGAATAAATATTTAGAGGTCGTACAGCGTGCCTTTGGTTTCTTGCACCATGAAATCGCTGTTTCATATAGATTTTACATAAATTTATTTTTGTGTTCCGTCCGGTTGGGCGTTTAGATAGATTGTTTTATTAACAATATTTTACATAAATTTTTATTTTTAAGGAGGTCAAAATTTTATGAATTTTGAAATGACAGGAAAATTAAGCATCGGTAAAGAGACAGAAAAATTCCATCCTTATACTGAGAAGACTTATCCATCAGGTTGGGTAAGAAAGCAGTTACTCTTTAATGTAACATGCGGAGATAACAGACACATGTTGACTGTTACAGCAGGTGCATTCTCCGATGGACACGGTGATATCTATTCATTTACCAAAGGTGGAGTAGATGAGAATGGTAACAAAGTAAAAGGGGAATCTATTCAGATTAAATTTAAAGAAAGACTTACATCTCCTAAACTTGCCGAAATTGCAGAGTTTAAGAAATTCATCATTGATCTTGAGCAGCCAGGAAGAAGATATAAGCTTCAGAACATGGCGGACAAACTTCATGAGGGTAAAGAACTTACAGATGAAGAACTTAAAGAAGTTAGTCTTGAGTCAAAAGATGATGTTACAGCAGCTCTTGAGAAGAGCAATAAGAAGAGACATGAGTTTATTTCAGAATGGGACTACATCGACTTCATTAAGAAAGTAATTGATTCTGAGAAATATAAAGACAAGTTGTTCTTTATTCGTGGCAATGGTGAATATCAGTATTCAGATAACCAGCAGAAAGTATATGAGTCTTATATTCCTACAAGAATCTATCTTGCAGCAGATGACGCAGAACCGTCTTCAACAGCAACAATTAACATTATCTTCAATAGTGAAAGCCTTGATGAGATGAGCGTAGAGGAAAAAGGTAAGTATTATGTGAATGGTCATATGATGGAATACGATCAGAATCGTAAGGCTAATATCCCTGTTCCAGTTACAATTGTAATTCCTGTTCCAGAAGATGATGAAAAAGGAAAGAAGAAAGCAGAAGCGTTTAAGCACAAATTTATGGTAGATGACGATACTTATAAAGAGTATGGTGCGATTGTTAATATGCTTAATGGAGCGCAGAAAACAGAAATAACAGAGGATATGCTCACTGACGAGCAGCGAAAAGATTTGGATTTAGGGATTATTACAATGGATGATATTCGAGCCGAGATTGGTGGAAACGTATATGGTGATAGAATTCGTGAATATCAGCTTGTTAAACCTGCTCGTGGATTTACTAAAGGAAGACAGGATACGGTTTGGACTGACGAAGATATGATTATTAAACCTATCGAGGAAGCAATCCCAGATTCAGAAGACCTGTTTGAAGATGAAGTTGTCGATGATGATGATGACATTCTGTAAGTATGAGGGCTATATGCCCTTTTACGATTAAATATGACAACAAAAATATAATTTTAAAGACCAGCTAGTTATAGTCAATACCTAAAAGACAAAAAATAGATATTTTTCTTT